>OHPO01000270.1_pt1 | contig 28752 bp, 38 predicted proteins | sample 1577741 | NCBI WGS metagenome assembly OHPO01 (sample SAMEA3879574, study PRJEB24766) | human gut metagenome | biome: human-associated habitat; feature: feces | place: USA | collected 1985/1987
GGAGATAGTCGCGCCCCCAGCGGGTAAGGTCTTTCATAATGCAGACACCGATTTTCCCGTTTTCCACATCGTCCATCATGCGGGAGTAGGCGGAACGGTCAAAAAACCTGCCGCTTTCGTCATCGTCGATGTAGTGCCGGATATTGGTTAGGTGCTGCCCTCTGGCATAGTTCTCCAAAAATATTTTTTGGTTCTGTATGCTGTTGCTCTCGCCGCCGTCCCTGTCCTCGTCGCCCACGGAAAGGCGGGAGTAAAGGGCTGTAATTTTGCTATAATCAGTCATGTGCATAACCTCCTGTGCGTCCATGTATGTGTCATTTACACTTAAAATTATGCACTCCACCGGGCGCTGCCGTATTCCACATCCTTTCTGAATTTCTTTGCGTTTTTTGATTTCACATACACAACAAGCCGGATGATGATAGCGCCGATCAGCCCCACAAGCCAGTCCTGGGAGTTTAGGCCCGGCGCGAAGGAGCGAAAGGCGGGGCCGATGGTTTTGACGATATGGATGAGCTTATGTCCCATATCCGCGCCATCGGCCAGCCGGTAGGCCGTGCCGAGCTTCAGGCAGACCCAAAACACAAACGCATACGGGAGATTGAGCAGGACATACCTGCGGAGTTTACCTGTCCACATGGCCGACCTCCCGTTTCAGCTCCCGGGCCTTGTTCTCCACGCGGGCCTTTTCTCCGAAGTGCCGTAGCTGCTGCCGGATGGAGGGGCGGCGGGATTTGTTCATCACCCGCTTGCTGTATTCGGAAAGGCAGGCGGTAATCGCGTCAGACTGTCCCGATTTGAAGAACAGCAGGTATTTTTCCGGCGCGACCTTGTAAAAGGCGTAGTCCACGTTGAATTTCCGGGCTACCCGGTCAAACTGCCGTGGCGCGCCGACATATTCCGCCGCCTCGGTGCCGGTGCGGTGGTTCATCAGCTTCTTTACCGACTGTCTACCATGGGGCGTCAGGCCCTTTTGATATGCCTGCTGCGCCATTCGGACGAGCACGGCGGCGAGCCTTGCCAGTGTCCGGGCGGATAGCTTACCGCCGTTGTATAGGATGGCAACAGCCTTGCGTTCCAGTTCCTCCTGCAATCAATCCCTCCTTTCCTGACTTCGGGCCAACATGGCCCGAAGTCGCAGTTCTTCACCGTTCCGCAGCCTTCGCCGGGGCGGGTCTTTCCGCCTCGGGAGGCTTTGCGCTCAAACCCCGGTACGTTTGCAGCGTTTCCCGGATGGATACGGGCTCGGGGTAGGCGAAAATGCGGTGTTCCTCCGGGATGTCCTCTCTGCCGGAATAGACCTCCACAAAGCCTCGGAGCTCGCCTTCAATATAGCCCCCATCCGTAAACGCGCCGCCCTCCATGGCAAGGCAGCGCCCGTAGGCTTCAAAGTCGAAGAAGGCCCGCAGATTATCGGGAATGTCCAGAGCGCCCAGCTCCTCCACGAAATACAGGCCCAAATCTTCCTCGTCCTTGATGTCCGGGTAGAAGTAGTAGCAATCCAGATTTTGCGCCAGATTGATAAGGTCTTTGATGCTGCCGGTCCGTTCTCCCAGCTCCACGGCGGCGGCGAATTTGTCCATGTCGTGCTGATCCTCCACCTCTTGCAGAACGTAGGCCAGGTGGTTTAGCTCGTCGATGCTCTCATACTCACCCAGGCAGTCGTACAGGCCCGGAACATCGGTCTCGTAATCCGTGATGAAGATTTCCTCGTACCGAATACCGTCCACATGGATCTTCTTCAAAAGCGCCTGCACATCTTCCTTCTCAGCCGGTAGCTTCAAATAGGCCCCGTCAAGGTAGCCCTCGTTATACCTGCCGAGATTGGTGATAAAGGCTTCAAGCATCATGTTCCTGTCCCTGCCGCTTCACATCCAGGATACCCGCAAGGGTGGTGGCGGTGATGTTCAGCCGGGCGGCAACGGCAATGTCGTTTTTCACGGCTTCGTCGATTGCCTCCCCGCACACTACAAGGACATGGGCCCGCCGAAGCAGGTCACGGCCCATGTCGATCCCGCTTTTATGCTCCTCCGGGATGGCGTCGTTCAGGATCAGGGGAAGATAGAGGACGGGGCAAAGCGGGGAAAAGCCCGCCTCATACACAGCGCGGCAATAGCCCGCCGCCCGCTGACCGTCCTTTTCGTGTTCGCCGCTCCATGCGGCGGTGATATATGCCAGGGGCCGTTTCATGGCCGATACCTCCTTTGTTCAGTCGTTGGGGTCAACCCATCTCCCCGCCCTCCCCATTCTTGGGAAGGGGGCGGCTCTGGAGAATCATCCCCGTCGCTTGATGACAGATGGCATACCCGGGGTGGGCGGTCAAGAGCAAAGCCGCCTGCGGCGGTGGCAAAGCCACTCTTGACAGCCCGCGCCCGGATATGCGAAAAAGCAACCGGCGACGGGGAATCATTCAAGAGCCGGATCATGGGAGAGTCAGCAACCTCGGGCCAACATGGCCCGAAGTCCATTACTTTTCCTGCTCGGCCTTCTTTTCCGGCTTGGCGATCTCCTTCTGCTTGCCCTTCCACTCGTCCAGAAGCTTCAGAATCTGATCCTTCATTTCACGGGGCGTCTTGTCCTTGCCGAAATACTGGCTGAGCTCCTGACTGGAAATAATCACTTTATCTACCTCCTTTTTTTCTTCGAGCATGATACCGTCGATCACGTCGCCGTTGAGCATGTTCTTCTGGTCGAGCTCCCTCATGCGCTGCGCCTGGGAGAGAGAGGGGGCCGACTGCTGGCCCTCAATGGCGATTGCGATATACCGCTGGTTTTTGGGCTTGATGTAGGAAAGCTCCACGGCGGGGGTGAACGCGATTTTTTTCGCATCCACCATTTTCATAAGGTCCGGGACAAGATCGTTGAGCTTGATATACCGCTGTACCTGCTTGACTGCCATCTTGTTGCGGTCCGCGACAATCTGATTGGACCGCTGGCCGTTCTCCAACTTCGGGCCATCTTGGCCCGAAGTGGCAAGGTCGCCTCGGGCACCCTGCCGCTTGATGGCCTCCAACTGCATTTTCAGCGCCTTGGCCCGCTCGCTGGGGAGGATGCTTTCGCGCTGGGTCGTATTGTCCTCCACCATCTGCGTGATGGCCTGTTCATCCGTCAGATTGCGTACAATACAGGGCATGTCCGCAAAACCGGCAAGCTCGCTGGCCTTCATGCGGCGGTGGCCGGAGACCATCTCATATCCGCCGCCCTCCCGGGGACGGACTACGGCAGCATTGGTAATGCCCTTGTCCTTGACGCTCTCCACCATGGCCCGCATTTCATCATCGTCCCGGACCTGGAACGGATGATTTTTGAAGGGGTGCAGCTCCGACAGCTTGATGTATACGACCTGCTCCACTTCCTGGGAGCGTGGGGCCGCCACAGGTTCAGCCTTGCCCTGGGCCTCGGTTTTTGGAGCCGGAGGCTCGGCTTTCGCAGGGGCTTTGTCCTTGGGAGCCTTTACCGCCTTTGCGCTGTCAGCCTTGGCAGGAGCCGCCTTGTCCTTGGGGGCTTTGCTCTGCTTCGGCGTTTTGGCCGGAGCCGGAGACTCCTTCTTGACGGCATCCTTGGTCGGGGGCTTTGGCTGTTTCTCGTCAACAGTTTTTGCGGCTTTCCCGGACGCCGCCTTTTTCTCGGCCTTGATCTCGTTGATCTTCTCAAACGGGATCACGACATTCTCCGGCGAAGGAATGTCCTTTTTGCCGGGACCGGAGGGACCTTCCGCCATTTCAAACAGGGTGGCGGGACCCTCGTTAGCAGGAGGCTCGGGCTTCACTTCCGATACCTCCGGGACGGGAGGAACAGGGTTTTTCTGCTCAACATCCTTGACAGGCGATACCTGATCCGTTGTACTGGCTGTATTTTCTTTTGCCATTTCGCAACCTCCTTTGTTCTGGCATGAAAAAAGGGCCTAACCTTCGTTAGACCCACGGATAAACGGGACGGCACCATCTCCTTCCTTGCGCTTATATAGCAAACGCCGCCCATAGTCTCTCTTGGGCGGCGTATTGATTTCCTATTCAATTTGTGTTATGGTGTAAAAGCATTTGCGGCGGCTGTAAAAAACGTAGATTTCATGCGGGTTTCAGCGTTTGTCGTTATCACTATTCGCACCAAAAAAGAAAGACACCCACATGGGTGTCTTTCTTTTTTGGTGCAGCACTTTTGCTACGCAAAAGTGGTCGCCTGCGGGCGGGTGATTGAACGCGAGTGGGGGAACCCGTCAAAGGTTCCCCCCTCACACTCCCCCTTCCTTGCGGTGGGCGGGAGTGCAGACAACAAAACCTATGGGCAATCACAAAAGAAAAGAGACATCCGAAAGGATGTCTCTTTTCTTTTGGTGCGGCGATTCCTTGCGTGCAATAAAACGCCCCGGCCGATGGCCGGGGCGTTTTATTGCAGTTCTGCCTCTAAGTGATGAAATCACTATAATCGGGAATGGTATCAGGCATATTATCCGGATCTGTGGTATCATCGTGGTCGCCGTCCGGCATATTGAAGTCGTCGTCCGCCTCGTCGCCAAAAAAGCCGTTCCAGCCGCCCAGCATCATAAAGGCGTCCTCCACCACGATCTCGTCGTGGCCCTCGATCAGCTCACGCTGGTAGTTCAGCACGGAGCCGGTAACGGTGGTCACATTGCCGTCGCTGTCCGCCATGTTGACGGTGTAGGTGGGGGCGGTGTGCATGGTGCAGACGGCGGTGGGGGCATTATCCGCCGCCACCAGGGCCGTGTAGACGCGGCTGCCGCGAACGTCCAGGGCACAGTTCTCCGACGCCAGCATACCGCTGTCGGCACAGACGGCCACGCTGGTCAGGCCGGAGCAGGAGAAGAAGTCCTTGTCGGGCAGGTCCGCGTGGATGGCGCTCATGACCTTGCGGAACACAGCGGAGCAGGGGTTGCCGCTGGCCACGATCCGCTGGTTGTGCTCATAGCCGGCCCAGACGGCGCAGCTGTAATAGGGCGTGTAGCCCACGAAGTAACGGTCCTTGTTGCTGTTGGTAGAACCGGTCTTACCGGCGATGTGCATACCGCTGAACTGTGCCTCATAGCCGGTACCGTTCAGGGCGGCCTCCTGCAGCAGATGGTTGATGATCGCCGCCGTGGTGTTCTTCATGGCCACGGTGGACTGGGCCTCGTTCTCCAGCACCACGTTGCCGTTGGCGTCCTCCACACGGATGAAGGTACGGGGCTTGGTGTACACGCCCTCGTTGACGAAGGCGGCGTAGGCCGCGGACATCTCCTCGGTGGTGACGCCCTTTTCAAAGCCGCCCAGAGCCATGTTGCCCACCTGCTGGGAGTCGGTATAGGTCAGGTTCTCGAAGCCCAGCTTGTCCACCAGGAAGTCATAGGAATTGCTGACGCCGTAGGCCAGGTTCGTCCGCACGGCACAGGTATTCAGGGACTGGGCGATAGCGGTGTGCAGCGCCGTCAGGCCCTGATAGCGCCAGTTGGCGTTGCGGGGCCAAACCTCGCCGTTGAGCAGCATGGGATAGTCGTCGATGACCGACGCGCCGTTGATGGTGCCGTTGTCCAGTGCCGGGGCGTAGGTGGACACAGGCTTGATGGCAGAACCGCACTGCCGGGCGTTCACAGCCCAGTTCCAGCCGCGGTCCACCACCTTTTCACCGGCACCGCCGATCATAGCCACCACATAGCCGTTGGTGGGATCCACGATGGTCAGGGCGATCTGCAGCTGATCCTCCACCTGCTCACCGGCGGCGTTCGTATAGCTGCTGGTATAGGGGATATTCTCCAGATTATAGCACACATCCTCCGCGATCTTCTGATACTTGGGATTCTGGGTGGTGTAGATCTTGTAGCCCCTGCTGTAGACCATGTTGATGGCCTGGTCGTAGGCAGAGACCTTCTTGCCCTCGCTGTTGACCTTTTCGGTGATGCCCAGCTTCTCCACCAGTGCCTCGGCCACATCGGTGATCATGGCATCGGTGAACCAGGAGTTGCTGCCCTTGATGGTGGGGGTGCTGTCATCCGCCGGGGAGGCGGTATCGTCGCTGGTATCGGTGGTATCCTCCGTGTCCGGCTCGGTGCCGGTACCGTCGCTGCCCACATACTTGCCGGAGATGGTAAAGCCGTTGGCAAACTGGATATCCTCGGCCACGGCGGCGTCATACTCTTCCTGGTCGATCTTGCCCTGAGAGAGCATCTCGCTGAGGATGGTCAGCTGGCGCTCCCGGTTGTTCTCGCGGGTCCAGGAGCTGATGAAGGGATCGTACATGGAGGGGTTGTTGGTGATGCCCATCATGCTGGCACACTCGGCCAATGACAGCTCGGACACGTCCTTGCCAAAATACACCCGCGCCGCCGTCATCACGCCGGAGCAGCGCTGGCCGAAGTAGACCTCGTTCAGGTAGGCTTCAAGGATCTCGTCCTTCTCGTAGCGCTTTTCCAGCTCCAGTGCACGGTAGATCTCCGTGATCTTGCGCTTGACCGTCACCTGATTGTCGCCGGTGACGTTCTTCACCAACTGCTGGGTGATGGTGGAGCCGCCCTGCACGTTCTTGCCGAACAGGGTGTACAGAATGGCGCGGGTGGTACCCTTCCAGTCCACGCCGTGGTGCTTCTCAAACCGCTTGTCCTCGATGGCGATGGCGGCCTTCTGCAAATACTTGGGAATGTTCTCCAGGTCCACCCAGATGCGGTTTTCGTCCATGTACAGCGTCTGGTACATGACCCACTCCTGGGTGTCGGGGTCCTGGTAATACAGCTCGGTGGAGACCTGGGTCTCGAATTCGTCCAGATAGACCTCCACCTTGCCGCGCATGGCGCTGTTGATGTACGCCATGAAGATACCGGCGAAGATGGACGCCGTAAGCACGAACACCAGCAGCAGCGTGCCGATGATGCGTCCGGCCTTCTTCCAGCCGTTCTTCTGCTTAGGGGTCATGTTCCGCACACGCTCCTGCGCGTCATGCTGCACGCGCCGCGCACCCTCGGCGGCACTATGCTCTACCCGGCGCGCACCCTCCTTTGCCTCGTTTTCTATGTGCCGGGCGCTCTGCCGGATGCGTCCCCAAAAGCCGGTGGACGACGACCGTCTGCGCTTGTTCTCACTCAAGACAGGGCACCTTCCTTTCTTTATTGATGTTCCTGTGTATTCTTTTCGTTCCGGGGTCAAAATTCACATACCAATCCACTATAAGGAACATTCTACCATACTTGTCAAATGCAAAAAAGAGGATTTTTTGCAGAAATCCGCCCGTTTGGCTGCTCAATTCCCGTTATTTTCCCCCATTCCACCGATTTTCAGTCCGACAGATGGCAGAAACTGCCGAATGCTTCCACTTGCGTTTTCTCCAGCTTTCGGGTATACTATAAATATAAAGACAAAGGAGGACTCTCCCATGAGCGAGGAATTCGGCCCCAACTTCATCACCCTGACCGACGAGGACGGCAACGACATTGAACTGGAATACGTGGACGCGCTGGAAGTGGACGGCCAGACCTACATGGCGTTCTTCCCCGTGGTGGAGGATGATGCCGACGAGGAAGCCGCCGAGGAGTACGGCCTGGTGATCCTGAAGTCCGTTATGGAGAACGGCGAGGAGCTGCTGAGCACCCTGGACAGCGACGAGGAGCTGGATAAAGTCTACGACCTGTTCATGGAGCAGATCCTGTCCGACGAGGACGAGTGATCTTTTGACGGGATTTTTCGTCCTGCCGATGGCGAGACGCCGCCGGCTGCGCCGGAAAATGGCTGGATTTTTCGCCAAGACGAGGCGCGGCGGTGCAGCGAAAAAGATACACGCCACTCCTTCGGCAGGATTTTTCGTCCTGCCGATGGCAAAGCGGCGATGGCGTACTTTCTGTACGTCGAGCCGATTTGACGAAGGCAGGGCGGAAAATTGAGCGATGGGCAGCGGTTCTATTTATCCTGACATTAGTTATACGGGACGTCGGATCGGCAGATGGTTTGCAGGCCTCCCGCCTGCCGTATGCGGGCGGATGCTGGAAGCAGTAAAGTCAGCCGGAGACGACCCACCTGCGAGTTGTGCAGGTTATAACATGGCCGCTGCCTGTCGCTGAGCACAAGACCCCCATTCCGAAACGGAATGGGGGTCTTGTGCTCAGTGAGCGCGGTAAAATGTTCACAAATTCCAGGCGTTTCCCTCTTGCGAAAAGGTGCGGTATACGATATAATGACCGAGTATGTTACCAAACAAGGGCGTATTGCGCCCAAAATCGAGAGGAATGAATTTCAATGAGCGCATCAAGAGAAAAGAAGATCCGGCAGGATCTGGCGGCCCAGGGCGTCACCGACCCCAAGAAGATCCGCGAGGCGGAGGAGAAGGCCAAGGCACGCAAGAACAATATCCTGTACGGCGTGATCGCCGGCGTGTTCGTGATCGTGGCCGCGGTACTGCTGGTGTATAACTCCGGCGTGCTGCAGCGCAGCGCCACCGCCGTGACCATCAACGGTGAGAAATATACCGCCGGGCAGGTGGAGTATTTCTACGCCAACGTGAAGAGCAGTCTGTTGAAGAGCAGCTATGCCAGCTTTTACGGCATCGATACGTCCAAATCCCTGGACCAGCAGGTGGTGAGCGACACCATGAAGACCGCGCTGGGTATCGAGGACGAGGGTGATGTCACATGGGAGCAGTATGTCCGCGACACCGCGGTGAAGCAGCTGGCCATGTACGTGCTGACCGCCCAGGAGGCTGAGGCCAACGGCATGGGCGCCGATGAGCACACTCAGGAGGAGCTGGATGCCACTATGGAGGAGCTCAACGCCGCCGCCAAGCAGAACGGCTACTCCACGAAGACGTATCTGAAGCTGATCTACGGCAAGAACATGACCGTGGATACCTTCAAGGAGATGGTGCAGCTGGTGGACGTGGCCACCCATTACCAGAGCCACTACGCCGAGGAGCTGACCTACACCGTCAGCGACCTGGAGACCTACTATCAGGGCAACAAGAGCAGCTTTGACGTGGCCAGCTATGAGTCCCTGTACTTCAAGGGTACCGCCGACAGCACCAAGGACGATGACGGCAACACCGTGGAGCCCACCGATGAGGAGAACGCCGCCGCCAAGGCCAAGGCTGAGAGCGATGCCGCCGCCGTGCTGGCGCGCGTACAGAACGGCGAGGCGCTGGAGGATGTGGCCAAGGATTACGAGTCCGCCAGCTACACCAGCACCGATGCCGGCAGCAACAACGGCAGCGACGTGGCCAACTGGGTATTTGACAGTGCGCGCAAGGCCGGCGACAGCGCCGTTGTGGCCAGCGATTCCAACTGCTATGTGGTCGTGTTCCGCAGCGTGGGCCGTCAGGAATACGCCACCAAGGACGTGCGCCACATCCTGTTCAAGGTAGACGAGAGCGCACTGGACAGCGAGGCCGAGACCTATGAGGCCGACCTGCAGGCGGCTAAGGATGCGGCCAAGGCCGCAGCCGAGGATGCGCTGGCCCAGTGGAAGGCCGGCGAGGCCACCGAGGACAGCTTCGCGGCCCTGGCCAACGAGCTCAGCACCGATGCCGGCAGCAACACCAACGGCGGTCTGTACACCAAGATCTACAAGAACCAGATGGTCACCGAGTTCAACGACTGGTGCTTCGATGCGAGCCGTCAGTCCGGCGATACCGGCATTGTATACGGTGAGAGCTCTAACTACAAGGGCTATCATGTGATATACTTTGTGGGCGACGATGTGCCCTACTGGCAGGTACAGGCCGAGAACGCTCTGCGCAACACCGACACCGAGGCCTGGCTGGACGGTCTGCTGGACAGCGCCGATGTGGTGCAGGAAGCCGGCATGAAGCACGTGGGCTGATGACCGCCCCTTCTTCGAGTCTATGAACGAGCGTTTTCTCAGAACAGAAATGATATTGGGCGCACCCGCTTTGGACAAGCTCCGCCGCAGCCATGTGGCGGTGTTTGGCCTGGGCGGTGTGGGCAGCTACGCCGCTGAGTGCCTGGCACGCAGCGGCGTTGGCACGTTGACGCTGGTGGACCAGGACACGGTATCCGTATCCAACATCAACCGCCAGTTGTGCGCGCTGACCTCCACCGTGGGACAGTATAAGGCGGAGGTCGCGGCGGCACGTGTGCGGGACATCGACCCGGACACGGTGGTATACCCGATCTGCGCCACCTATGACGCCGCCCATCGGGAGGAATTTTTCTCCCGGAAATTCGACTATATCGTGGACTGCATCGACCTGGTCAGCTGCAAGCTGGACCTGATCCAGCAGGCCCGCCTGCGGGGCATCCCCATCCTGTCGGCCCTGGGCACCGGCAACAAGCTGGAGCCCGAGCTGCTGCGGGTCACGGATATCTCCAAGACCAGCGGCTGCCCGCTGGCCCGGGTCATGCGGAAGGAGCTGCGCGCCCGAGGGATCCACCACCTGAAGGTGGTGTTCAGCCCGGAGCTGCCCCACGAGACACAGCAACTGGAAGCGCCGTCACCCGGACGGCGCAGCGTCCCCGCCAGCGTGGCGTGGGTGCCCTCTGTGGCCGGCCTGATGATGGGCGGCACGGTGGTGCGGGATATTATCGAAGATGGAGGCCTTGTACCATGATATTGACAGGCGCGCTGGTCAACGGCGGAGCCATTGTCGTCGGCGGCCTGCTGGGCACCTTCGGCGGCAAGCTCATGCCGGAGAAAATGCGGCAGACGGTGCTTGGCGCTACGGCGCTGGTGTCCATGGGCATTGGCATCTCCGGCGCCATCGGCAGCAGCAACCAGCTCATCCCCATACTGTCGCTGGTCATCGGCGCCGTCATCGGCGAGCTGCTGCACATTGAGGACGGCGTCACCCGGGCGGGCGACTGGCTGCAAAAGAAATTCAGGAAAATGGGTCCCATCACCGACGGCTTCGTCAGCGGCTCGCTGGTGTTCGCCGTGGGCGCTATGGCGGTGATGGGTTCGCTGGACAGTGGTCTGAAGAACGACCACGGCATCCTGCTGGCCAAGTCTGTCATCGACTTTGCCGGATCCGTGGCCTTTGCCAGCTCCATGGGCATCGGGATCGTCTTTTCCGGATTGTCGGTGCTGGCGGTGGAAGGTGTGATGACGCTGCTGGCCTCCCTGCTGACAGGGGTGCTGACCGACGCGGTCATCACCGAGATCTCCGTCACCGGGTCACTGATGATCATCGGCATCACCCTGAACGTGCTGGGCGTCACCAAGCTGCGCATCATGAACATGGCCCCGGCGCTGCTGCTGCCCATTCTGCTGTGCCGCTTCATGTGAGTGGGACGGGTCTTGAGGGAAAGGAGCGCTTTTATGGCATTTGAAGGGTATTCGCAGGAGACACTGGACTTCCTGTGGGGCATTCGGTTCAACAACGAACGCTCCTGGTTTCTGGCGCATAAGCAGGACTATGAGGCACATCTCCTGGCCCCCACCCGTGCGCTGGGCGAGCAGGTGTATGAAGCCCTGCACGCGGCATTCCCCAAGGAGCCGTTTCTGCTGAAGCTCTCCCGCATCTATCGGGATGCCCGACGGCTGCACGGGAATGGACCGTACAAGGACCACCTGTGGTTCTGCGTCCGCGCCGGCGGCGAGGACTGGACGGGGCGGCCCACGTTTTACTTTGAGATCGGGTCAGACTATTACAGCTACGGCATGGGCTTCTGGGCGCCGAAGGCGGCGCTGATGGAGGCGTACCGCAAGGCCGTCGACGAGCATCCCGAGGTGCTGGAAAAGCTGGTCAAAAGGTTCAATAAACAGGCGCAATTCACGCTTTCAGGCCCGGAATATGCCAGGAAAAAGACCGCCCCCTCTCCCCTGCTGGCGGCGTGGTACAACAGGAAGTCTATCAATTTACAGCACGACGCCGCGCCGGACGAGCGTATGTTCTCGCCGGAACTGGCACAGGATATCATTGATGGCTTCCGGACACTGATGCCGCTGTACAAGTATTTCGATGGTCTGTGCGCCGCGGAAATGGTGTAAAAAACCGCCCTTTTTGGGGTTGACAGCGGGTAAAAAAGCGGGTAAAATACCCCATATGAATGAGGGAGTAATTCCGCAGCGCCGGTTTTGGCGCGGCGTGGCACACCGTCATCCCGGCGCGGCAGCGCCCGATGTGTCCTGAAAGAATGAGACTCATGCACAGACATAGCCTGTCCGTGCATGAGTTTTTTGTTGTCCTTTGGTTCATTTTCTGTTTCGCTTTTTGTTCTGCTTTTTTGCTTCAAATTATAAAACCATGATATAAAGGAGTAATAGACGATGGAAAAGGAATACAACCGCAGTCCGCAGGAGGTGCTGGAGGAGCTGGGCTCCTGTCCCACCGGTCTGACAGAGGCGGAGGCGGCTGAACGTCTGGCCAAGCACGGCCCCAATAAGCTGAAGGAGGCGGAGAAGCCCTCCCTGCTGCAGCGGTTCCTGACACAGCTGAAGGACCCCATGCTGCTGATCCTGATGGCAGCGGCGGCGGTGTCCGCCGTGACCAACGCACTCAGCGGTGAGAGCTTCACCGAGGTGTTCATCATCCTGGTGGTGGTGCTGCTGAACGCGGTGCTGGGCGTGGTGCAGGAGAGCAAGGCCGAGGCGGCCATCGAGGCCCTGCAGACCATGACCGCCGCCAAGTGCAAGGTGCTGCGGGACGGCCACCAGGTGGTCATCGAGAGCAGCCAGCTGGTGCCCGGCGACGTGGTGCTGCTGGAGGCCGGCGACGCCGTGCCCGCCGACGGACGGCTGCTGGAGAGCGCCTCCATGAAGATCGAGGAGGCGGCGCTGACCGGCGAGAGCGTCCCCGTCACCAAGGCGGTGGGGCTGCTGACCGGAGACAATGTTCCCCTGGGCGACCGGAAAAATATGTGCTATATGGGCAGCACGGTGGTCTACGGCCGCGGCAAGGCAGTCATCACCGCCACCGGCATGGACACGGAGATGGGCAAGATCGCCGGTGTGCTGGCCCAGACGGAGCAGGAGCAGACGCCCCTGCAGCGCAAGCTGAATGAGCTGGGCAAGACCATGAGCAAGCTGGTGCTGGGCATTTGCGTGTTCATCTTTATCTTTGACCTGGTGGTGGCCGGCGAGTTCACGCTGAACACCGTGCTGAGCACGTTTATGGTGGCCGTTTCCCTGGCGGTGGCGGCCATCCCGGAGGGACTGGCCACGGTGGTGACGGTGGTGCTGAGCATCGGCGTGACCAACATGAGCAAGCAGCACGCCGTGATCCGGCGGCTGACGGCGGTGGAGACGCTGGGCTGCACCCAGGTCATCTGCTCCGACAAGACCGGCACCCTGACACAGAACAAGATGACCGTGGTGGAGCACACCGGCCCCACGGAGCTGCTGGCCACAGCCATGGCGCTGTGCAACGACGCCGCGCTGGAGGAGAACGGCGCCATCGGTGAGCCCACGGAGGCGGCGCTGGTGAACTTTGCCGCTGCCCAGGGGCTGAAGAAGCCTGTGCTGGAGAGCCGCCAGCCCCGCTGCGGCGAGGCCCCCTTTGACTCCGGCCGGAAGATGATGTCCACCATCCACCGCACAGACAACGGCTTTATCCAGTACACCAAGGGCGCGCCGGACGAGGTGCTGCGCCGGTGCACCAGCTATACGGAAAGTGGGCAGATCCTGCCCCTGACTGAGGAAAAGCGCACCGCCATTCTGGCGGAGAACAAGGCCATGGCCGACAAGGCCCTGCGGGTCCTTGCGGCGGCGGAGCGTCTGTACGACGCACTGCCCGACCGGCAGGAGCCGGAGGACCTGGAGCAGGACCTCTGCTTCATCGGTCTGGCGGGCATGATCGACCCCATCCGCCCGGAGGTCAAGGCCGCCGTGGCCGAGTGCCGCGCCGCGGGCATCCGCCCTGTGATGATCACCGGCGACCACAAGGACACCGCTGTGGCCATCGGCAAGGAGCTGGGCATCATCACCGATGCCAGCCAGGCCGTTACCGGCAGCGCGCTGGATAGCCTCACCGATGAGGAGCTGGACAAGGCGGTGGAGAAGTACAGCGTCTATGCCCGGGTACAGCCGGAGCATAAGGTCCGCATTGTCAACGCCTGGCGGCGCAAGGGTGCCATCACCGCCATGACCGGCGACGGCGTCAACGACGCGCCCTCCATCAAGTCCGCGGATATCGGCGTGGGCATGGGCATCACCGGCACGGACGTGACAAAGAACGTGGCGGACATGGTGCTCAGCGACGACAACTTCGCCACCATCGTCACCGCCGTGGAGGAAGGCCGCCGGATCTATGACAACATCCGCAAGGCCATCCAGTTCCTGCTGGCCAGCAACATGAGCGAGGTGCTGGGCGTGTTCTTCGCCACGCTGCTGGGCTTCACACTGCTGAACCCGGTGCACCTGCTGTTTATCAACCTGATCACCGACTGCTTCCCCGCCCTGGCCCTTGGTCTGGAGAAGGGTGAGCCGGATACCATGACCCGCCCGCCCCGGGACAGCAAGGACGGCATCTTCGCCGGTGGCCTGGGCTTTGACATCCTGTATCAGGGCGTGCTGATCACGATCATCACCATGGCCTCCTACATCATCGGACACTGCATGGAGGTGGGCTATTTTGAGATGCCCAAGGGCGTGTCCGACGACGGTATGACCATGGCCTTCCTGACCATGAGTATGTGTGAGATCTTCCACAGCTTCAATATGCGCAGCCAACGGCACAGCATTTTCCACATGCAAGGGCACAATCGCTTCTTGTGGGGCGGTATGCTTTTGAGTTTGGTGCTGAAGGTGTAGGTCTTTGCCGTACGGAACATATGTTTTTTGAGGCTGATCGAATTATGGCAGTACGTGAGATGATTGTTGCTGACAATGAAGCAGATCGTAGAAAAGCTTTAGCAAAATTATTACCAATGCAAAGAAATGATTTTATTGGGATATATAAAGCGATGAAAGGTAAAGCCGTTACTGTTCGTTATCTTGATCCACCTCTACACGAATTTTTACCACATACAGATGAAGAGATTATGCAACTTGCTAAAGAAATGAATATTACATTTGAAAAACTAAAATCAACAGTTGAAGGATTACATGAATTTAATCCAATGCTTGGACATCGTGGTTGTCGTTTATCTATTACTTATCCTGAGATTGCTGAAATGCAAACTAGGGCAGTAATCGAAGCAGCCATTGCTGTAAATAAAGAAGGATATAATGTAACACCAGAAATTATGATTCCACTTGTTGGTGATGTTAAAGAGTTAAAATATGTTCATGAGGTAGTTGAGAAAACTATTCAAGAGGTTTTATCTGAAAATAATACAACTTTAGAATATAAATTTGGTACAATGATCGAAGTTCCTCGTGGTGCTTTAACAGCAGGTGAAATTGCTGAAGTAGCTGAATTCTTTAGTTTTGGTACGAATGATTTAACTCAAATGACTTTTGGTTTTAGTCGTGATGATGCTGGTAAATTTTTAGAAGAATATTATGCACGTAAAGTTTTTGAAAATGATCCTTTTGCTCATATTGATCAAAATGGCGTAGGACGCTTGATGAAAATTGCTGTAGAAGATGGGCGTAGTACTAGAGCAAATATTAAGCTAGGGATTTGTGGTGAACATGGTGGAGATCCTGATTCTATTGAATTCTGTCATAAGTTGGGATTAGATTATGTATCTTGTTCACCTTATCGTGTTCCTATTGCAAGACTTGCAGCTGCACATGCTAATATTAAATTTCCACGTAAATAAAATATAATAATTGATAAAAAGATAGTAGAATTATTTCATCTAAAACTACTATCTTTTTTATATTTTATGGTATAATTAAATGATGGGAGGATAAGTAGATGTTAATAAAAAGATGTTTATGCTTAATAAGTTTACTATTCAATATTTCTTTTATATCTTGTCAAAACTATGAATCCATTCATCAAGTTGTCCCTAAGAAGAACAATGATATTGCTAGTATAACATTATATTCGTATGATGGAAAAAGTGAAAGTAAATATTTTATACCATCATATGGACATACTTTCTTAGAAATTACGAATTTATCTAATGAAGAAATTATTTTATATTATCAGATAATACAGCCTCAAGAATCAATTGTTTTTAGTTGGTGGGCTATTGATGTACATATGGGAATTTGGTTTAATATTGAACCATATTATATTTATTATTATAATCGTTATGATACGAGATATTCTACGACAATTTATATGAATCATGATGATTTAGATATGGTTAATATCTATTTACAAACCAATGATAAATATGATCCTCTCAACAACTGTAGCAAAATGGCTTTAAAATGTTGGAATTTAGTTGCAGAAAAAAGCGAAAAAATTGATATATTATTTCTAACTACACCCACTTATGTTGTTAGAAATATTAAAACTTTTGATAGTTTTTCTTATATTAAAAGTTTAAATAACAAAGGAAGTATTGGATTTGTTGATAATCAAGTCTTTAATGAATATAAAATGGAGATAAAATAATGAAAAGAATGATTAAAATTATTAATATTATCTTTATTGTTATTATTATGTATTTATTGATAGGAAATTTATATCGTGGGATTACAAGTCCTACTCTAATTGGTAATCCAAAGGGGCATTTTTTAGGCTATTATTTTATAACAGTTGCTTATTTTGTTTTACTCATTTTGATGTTTTTGATAAATTTCTTTTTTCTTTTAAGAAAAAAGAAAGCTAAATAATAAAAAACTATTATACAAACTTGAATTGTATAATAGTTTTATTTTTTCTTTTTTTTGAGAATAATGAAAAAAATAAAAGCCATAATTTGAAGGGGAATTGGTATAATATATAATAAATAAATACTTTCAAAGTGGATAAGGCTTAAATGAATTGCTAGTGTTAGGGTCCATAGGAGAAAAGAAGTTGTAAAAAATTGGTAAATATTATTTCCCCAAACACATGAAAAAATTAAAAATAAAGTAGCAGTGATAGGAATCGCATATATAAAAGGAATCCAAGATTTTAAAGCACTTTTTTGAAAATCAATCGGTAAAATATTTAAAATAACAAAAGCTATGGTCGCAATAAACCAAACGATACCTGCTGATAGTAAACTAATCGAAATGATATTACGTTTAGAGATTTTCTTCCTTTCTTTTACTGGTACAAAGCCAATGATAGTATCTTCGGTACTTATTAAAACATCTACGCTAATCATAAAAATATCTGCCAATTGTTTTAATGTAACGATATCAGGCATTGACTCACCACGTTCCCATTTTGACAATGTCTTATCTGAATAGTTTAATTTTTCCGCAAGTTCTAGTTGGGTAAGCCCCATTTTTTTTCGATATTTAATAATATTTTTTGAAATAATTAATTTCACATCAATTTCATTGTTTTTATTTTCATAATTTTCCATATTTTTATTTTATCATATTGTTTATTTTTTTTCAACTAAAAAGCCAATTATTTGGGTTTTCTCCTAATAGGAGAGTTAAATTCTCCTTACTCTACTATCTTAATATAGGATTAGATAGTCAAAAATTAAAATAATAGGTTGTTAATTTAGACCTTTTTTAGTATACTTGTATTGTAATATGATGAGGGGGATACAAATGAAAGGAAAAACGAATATGAAAAAAAATAATGAAAAATCAATAATTCCCATTTTTTTTGCAATAGACAATAATTATGCACCATTTTTTAGTGTAGCACTTGAATCAATCAAAGCAAATAGTTCTAAAAATTATCAATATGAAATTTATATTTTGAATAATGGCGTATGTGAAGAATACAAAACCTTAATCAATACCTATCAAGATGAAATTTATCATATAACCTTTGTTGATCTGAAAGATCGATTACATAGTGTTTCTCATCATCTTCATACAAGAGATTATTATTCTAAAGCAATTTATTTTAGATTATTTATTGCTGACCTATTTCCTGAATATGATAAAGCTTTGTATTTAGATGCTGATATTGTTGTTCTTGGTGATGTTGCTGATTTATACAATCATCAATTAAATGATAAATATTTGGGGGTAATCAAAGATGATGTAGTTAATTCTTATGAAGAATTTCGGCGTTATTCTAAGGATGGATTGGGAATACCAGCGTATAAATATTTTAATTCTGGTATTTTAGTAATGAATTTAAAAAAATTTAGAGAAGAAAAGGTTTATCATCAGTTTTTAAATTTACTTTCTAAAGTTAAATTTATTATTGCTCCTGATCAAGATTATTTAAACGTTATCTGTCATGATAAGGTTTTATATTTAGACGAGACTTGGAATAAGGCTCCACTTCCTCATGTTAGAATTGACCAAAATATCAAATTGATTCACTATAAACTTACTGCTAAACCTTGGCATTATAGTGATATACCCTATGGTGAATATTTTTGGAAATATGCTAGTCAATCACCTTTTTATCAAAAAATTCGTTTAATACTTGAAAACTATTCACAAGATGATATTGAAAATGATAAATTAATTGAAATTGCTCTGAAGAAAAAAGCCATTGATGAGATCAATAGATTAAATGATTGTTTTACTATCTATGGTAAATTACAAGAGGCATAAAAATGAAAGATAGCAAGAGAACGGAAGTTTTAGAACGGATAAAAGAATTAGAAAAAAAAGGGCTTTTTCATGAAGAAGTTGAGATTAATCCACCCACAATAACGTTGAAACCAGAAGATGTAGATTATCTTAATAAAAAGTGGTACCATCGATTAAATACTAAACTTGCAAATCAAATTGCTAAAAACTATATTGAAAAATTAATAAAAAAGAAAAAATTGATTATAAAAGAAGTAATTAGTTTTGAGAAAATAAATAAAATAAATTCTGGATTCATTTTAACTTGTAATCATTTTAATCCATATGATAACTTTGCTTTACATGAAATTCTTGTACCCTATCTCAGTAAGACCAAAAGACGTTTTTATAAAGTAATAAGGGAAGGAAATTTTAGTTTTAAGGGAATTTATGGATATTTCTTTAGAAATTGTGATACTTTACCACTTAGTTCTAACATTAGTACAATGAGAGAATTTAATAAAGCTATGGATTGTATATTAAAGAGAAATGATGTTGTTTTAATCTATCCTGAACAATCTATGTGGTGGAATTATAGAAAACCTAGACCTCTAAAAACGGGAGCCTTTAAATATGCATATAAAAGTAATGTACCTATTGTTCCTTGTTTTATAACAATGGAGGATACAAATATTGTAGGTGAAGATGGTTTTTATATTCAAGCCTATACTATTCATTTTTTTGAACCCATTTATCCTAATCTAAATGTAAATATAAAAGATGCTACAGAAGAACTAAGTAAGCAAAATTATCAACTTTGGAAAGAAAAGTATGAAGAGGTATATCAAAAACCACTTAGATATGGGGAAGAGGAAGAATAACGATGATTATATATTCAATCATTATTGGTACAACTATATTATTTATTATATTATTGAATCTATTTATTGCTATCCCTCTTTATGGATATGACATAGTATTTGTTTTTAAAGCTATAGGATTGAATATTTTAATCGTATTTTTGATAGATGCTTTGATTGCTTTGATAATTCATAAGTTACCAAAAAAATGGTTTCATTATGAAAAAAACTTCTTTTATATTTATAAATGGGAGCGTAAATTTTACGAAAAAATTAAAATTAAAAAATGGAAAGATCACATTCCAGAATTAGGATGGTTAGCTAATTTTCGTAAGAATAAAGTTATCGAGCCTAATAATAATATTTATGTTGAAAAGTTTTTGGTAGAATGTTGTTATGGAGAAACCATTCATTTTCTTTCTTTATGTTTAGGATTTTTAATTTTGTTAATTTATCCTAAATATGTATTATTTTTTGGTCTTCCGGTTGCAATAGCGAATGGTTTCATTCATTATTTATCTTTTGCCATTCTACGTTATACAAGACCAAGATTAAAACTTCTATATGAAAGAAATCAACGATATAATAATAAAAAAGTTTAAGAAAGCATATTATTCTTAAACTTTTTTATTGAAGTAATTGTAAAGAAAAAAATTAAATGTTATAATGCATATGTACAGATATATGGAGAAGACACTCATTACTAAAAACGATGTACAATTACTTGGGTACTCAACCATGACAAAAAGGAGATTTGATGAATAAAATTATAAAAGTAACAGATGAAAATGGTCATACCTATTCATCCACGTATGTTAAACGTGCTAAAGGTTTAGTTAAAAATAACCGGGCGTATTGGGTGGATGATAAGTCTATCTGCCTGAAGATGCCCCATAAAAAAATGGAGGTAAAGAAAATGAATATAAATGATATTGATAGAATGATAGCTCTTATTCAAGCTAATAATTGGGCTATTAAAAATAGTAATAATCCGAATGTGTATGCTTCTGCAAGTATTTTAGCTGAAACATATAATGAAATTGTGCAAGAATTAGAAGATGCCGAAGTGCATTTGCCAAAAAGTTTAAGTCAAATTGAGTATAGTATTTATGAAAATAGCGCAAATGTTCAAGAATTAATTCAAATGATTTATAACAAAGATTGCCTAATTCACCCAATTTTGAAATTAGAAAGAGAAAAAATATTATCACAAAATTGTAATTCAAATGAAACAAAAAAAGAAAACTTAAAAGATGTAGTACAGGATTTTGCTAATCAAGCAGTGAATTTTGGCAAAAATATTAGCAATAAAGTAATGAAAAATTTGAATTTAGATGCACTCAAAGATTTCTCCGAAAATATTGATGCTGATATTTTAAATGCTGATATTGAAAATATTATTGATAATGCTAATGACTATTTAGATCAAGTTAAAGACGAATTAGAAGATTTGATTGATGAACTTTCTGATTTGGAAGAAGAAATTGAAGAATTAGAAGAAGAAGCTGAAGATAATCAAGATGAATTATCAGAATATAAGGAAAAGATGAAAAATAAAAAGGCGGAAATTCTTTTAAAACTCGAAAAGTTCAAAAATCGTTTTAATCAAGAATAGGATGATTTTACATAACCAAAAAAGATGTTATAGTTTTTCTATAGCATCTTTTCATTATGATATAGGTTTTAGATATTATGGTGTATAAACAATTCTTTTATATATTATAAGAATAAAAACCTTTTTACTTGCATTAATTTAAAAAATATTGTATAATATATATAGTAAGAGTAATTCGTTCGCCGAGTTAATTACGGGTCGATAGCTTGTCTATTGGCAGTACGCATAGACGTATGGGATAACGTAATCGGGGGGATTACTCTTATTATTATGTTATTATGCAATTAAATGAATTAATGATGGAAATAAGTTAAACCATTCTATTGGAGGATAGAATTTAATGCCATAACCAATAATTTTACCTTTATAATTCCATATATTTGCTTTTAATTTTAAAACATATTCCCATTCTTGGGCTGTATTATACTTAATCGATTGTGCAAAAGAACTACAACATACATCGGCTAATTGTAAAAGATTTCTATCTCTATTATCTATAAATTTAATATCATTGATGCATTTAAAATTAATATGATGGTAATGCCTTTTACTCATTAATGCGTTTTTTAAATGTAAGTTCTTTTTCTTATTATTTTCATTTCTTGTACTTATATAAATGTTACATTTTCCTTTGTTATTACTTACATAGTAAGATACTCTTTCAATTAAATAACTCATAAAATATGGATAAATATCTTTAGATTTTAATTTATTAATTTCATAAGTGTTTATAGCTACATGAATAATTTTAAAATTTTCAGATATTAAATCATAAATGATTTGTATTTTTTTATCATATTTTAATATTTTATTCCAATGTAATTGTTCTTTTCTTCCCATATTCATTGTATTTTTAATTTTTACAATTTTATTAGATAAAGTTAAATCATATTCTTTAGGTACTATAATAGCAGTTAATATAAACCATTCGCTACCTCTTTTTATTCCTTCATCTCCACTTTCATCTATATATACGTTATATTCTGTATTATTATCCATATTATTAGCCTTTCTTTATTAAATTTTTCCTTGATAAGATATACAATTTGGTCGGGGAGTAGTTAGTTATTTTTTAATAAATTTTCATACATAGAAATATATTTTTCAACATTTTCAGGCAACATATAATCATTGTATTTTGATAATTTATTATAAAAATTTTCAATTCTTTTTTCTTTTGCTTTTTCAGTTTTTAAATTACTTATTTGAAGTAAAGTATCATCATAAAATCTATCAATAAAATCATTTATAGTTAGAACCGTTTTATCTAATGTATTGGATAAGCTAACAGAGGGAGGAGTTCCACGGAAACAGTTAAAATTTTCTAATTTAGTTAAATTTTCTAATTTCTCTAATAATAAATTATATCTTGGGAAAAACACATCGGCATTTTTAGTTGTATTTACTAAATTAGCACAATCATTCATTATTTTTAACATGCCAGAGGCATAAAATTCAGCTTCTTTTCTATTATGAACTGTAACTATGATATTATCTCCTAAATTTATATCTACTTGTTTATTAAAAAAATTTAATATTCCCATACTGTTTTCTCCTGATATTATTCAATATTTTTTTCTTCTATATTGTTTTGTAATTCATTTAAAGAATTAGCATTATAAATCATTTCCTTATATTCTGTTATTTTTGATTGATACATAAAGTCTAATCCAAATAGCAAAATTGTTATTATAATAGTAGAAATTAACAAAGATTTATTGAAATTATTTTCATAATTCCTGGAGCCTATTATTGCAAATATAATAAGTGAAACAATAATTCCAGCAAACAAGCAACCTAATAATGTAAAAATAGTATCCAATGTTATTTTCTCCTTTTCTTTCTTCTAAATTCTTCTACAACACCAATTATTTTAACTGGCAATGTTTCAATTTGTTCGTTTGTATAAATAATTGGAGAATAAGATGGATTTAATGGTTGTAGGATAATTCCGTTTTCATTTTTAAATACTCTTTTAAAAGTGCCATCATTTCCATTTACCATTACGACGCAATCGTCTCCACTTTCACAATTATCTACTTTTTCTAATATAATAGTATCACCATCTAAGTATTCAGGTTCCATTGAATTGCCTTTAACTCTTAACCCAAAATATTGTTTACCACCTTTTAGCATTTCTGCAGATATTTCTTCTGTATCTATAATATCTTCAATACATTCCATAGGTATTCCAGCAGGAATAGTTCCATAAACAAATACAACTGCTGAATTATTTGTTTCTTTATATTTAGGTGCTTCTGATTTTAAATTAAATTCTTGTTCATCGTCTAATATTTTTAAGATTTCTTCAATAGATATATTCATGCCTTGCGCAATATATTTTACAGTATCTAAAGTAGGGGCAATGGGTTTACCAGTTCTATAATCAATATCTTTTTCTAATGCTGAGATATAAGTATGACTTAATCCGCATCGTTTAGCAAAATCTCTTAAAGATAAATTATTATTAGATCGATATGTTTTTATTAAATTTCCTAAAGTCATAGAATACCTCCTAAAGCTTTATATATCATATATTGTACAGCACGCTGAACAAAAAGTCAAAAAAAATCTAAAAAAAAATGTACAACATAGTTGACAAAGAAAAATAATAGTGATATTATCTGTACAACATGATAAACAAAAGGGGGCGAAAAAATGAAAAATATAGTAAAAGAGGAAAGAGAGAAACAACAATTATCGCAAGAAGAATTAGCTAAAAAATCAGGAGTATCAAGAACGATTATTTCCGAATTAGAAAATGAAAAGACGGAAGTAATTACAAATGTTAGCTTAGAGAAAATTGCAAGAGCCTTAGGAAAAAAAGTAGTAGATATTTTTTTTATAGAATAAGTACAACATGATGTACAAAAAAGAGGTGAGAAGATGGAAACAGCAAGACCAAGAGGAACAGATAAAGCAAAAATAATAAAAGTAATAAAAACTGAGTCAATAATAGGAAGAGGAACAAAAGAGGACCCAGTAAGATTAATTTATCAATACTGGGACTTTAAAGGGAATTTATTAACTAAGCATGATACCCTGAATGAGAATGTTATTGAGAATTAACAATATCTTCAGCTTCATCAGCGTTGAGGTTATAGAGAATAAAATATAAGACAGTATCAATAAAGCGTTTCAAATCATTAACATCTTTATTCTCAAATTTTCTTATATAGTGAGTTTCATCATTACCTAACCAAACAGAAACTTTTGCTATATTTTTAATTTTAGAGTCATCTATATAGGTATTTATGCAATTACCAAGAAACATATTGACTATTTCATCTTTTTTATCAGGATGTTTATAAATGCAATAATCTTTAATCAGAAATTCTAAAGCCTTACGATAACCAATGCCAGAAATTTGATTAAGATTATATGTTTCAGCTGATAAAGCTTGGTTATATATTTCAACAAAACTAGGAAATAGGGATGCAATTTTTTCATCAAACTTTTTTGTCTTTGGAAAGATTGGTGCAAGATATTCTAGAGATGATGCTTCGTATTTGAAAGAACTATTATAACGGTTTTGACATAAAGTTTTATAAAAAGCAACAAAAGTTTTTCCACACGAAGGACACTCACAAAAAAGTGAAAATTTAGTATTATTTGAAAGCCCTTTTCCAACTATATAAATAGGAGAAATTTTAGCATTGCAGATAGGACAAGAGTTAATATCTTCAAAGGTAACATCAACAAGCATGTTAGTTGGACGAATATTCTTTTTCATAATAATTCACCTCCAATCGAGGTAATTATAATACAAATTTTGACAGAAAGGAAGTGATAAGAAAATGCAAGAAAAGAAGTCCGTTTTAAATTATAAGAATTTACCAGAAACAATAACACCTTATGATTATGCAGATTGGCGAGGAATAGGAGAAAACAAAGCAAGAGAGATATTTAATAGACCTGATTTTCCTAGAATAAAAGGAACAGGAGTTAAGCAACTAGCAGATAAAAGAGCCGTTTTACTTTATGATTTAGGACTAAACGAAAAAGACAAACAAGAAATATTACAAGAAATAGCAAAACAAATTATATAGAAAGGAGGGATAAAGATGAGCAACCAACAAAAATTTGATTATTTGTTAGGAAAATTTACCAGAAAAGCAGCAACTTTTGTAGGAACAGTATTGTTTTTTGGAACAATCGAATTAGTATGTTTAGCACATATATTTTTAGGATAGAGGAGGTGAAAAAAGAATGGAATATTTTATATTACTTGCTGTAATAGGAATCTTAATAGCTTACATAGTAGTAAGAGAAACAATAGTACAAAAACAAATAAAAGAACTAGAAGAAGATTGCAATAATGCAGAGTTAAGAGCAGTAACGCATTTTCAAAAAGTAAATACAATTGAGAATTTAATAAAAGAAGAAGAAAAGAAACCTATATATGAAAGAAATAATTTCGTATTAGAACGCAAAATAAAAGAAGTAATTACAAGCGACCAAACTAGATAATTACTTCTTAAAATAAAAAAATTTCATAAATGAACCTAAAACTATTTTAGCATAGTTTGGGTAGAAAATCAAGGAGGAATAGAAATGGCTAATAAAAATGAAGTAACAATAAGTTTAGAAGAATATAAGGAATTATTATTAAAAGAAAGACCTAATGATAAATGGATATTAGGTAAAATAAGAGAATTTATAGCAGATAATTGTAAATTAAGTGGAGAAAAAATAGAGGCAAAAGACAGTTGGGATTTTGCAAGAGATTTTTTAAATTACTTAAAAATTATAGATAAAGAATTTTATAAAGAACTTATTAAAAAAGTTTATGATGCAGAAATAGAAAAAAAGAACAATGAATTAAAAATGGAAAAAGCAAGAGCTATAAAACAAGTTGATGAGGAGAGAGAAGCTGATGATTAGTAATAATTTAGATGATAAATATTATGAATTAGAAGAAGCAATATCTACACTAGAAATGCAAATAAAAGAAAGTAAAGACAAAGATGTAGTTAGTATATTAGAAAATTGCAAAGATAAATTACAAGAAGAATTTAACAACATAAAAGATGATACAGAGTCAATATGGGAAAACGAAAAAAAAGAATTAGAAAATGAATATTGGAGGAGTGTAATTTAATGGAAGAAGAAGTTAATAAAAATAAGTACTCTGAAATATTAAAAGGACTTGATTATGAACATCTTGTATATGAAAGAGCAATATTAGATAGAAAAAAAGATAATTTATACATAATGGATAAAGAGCTTAAAGAAGAGTTTAAAAGGAGGATAACAAATGGAAGCAATGTTTAGAGATTTAAAAGCTAGTGAGATAGATGTAAGAATTGCTAGTGTAAGAATAAATGGTATTAGCCTTCTACTATATAAAGATGCAAGAGTAGATATGGATATACTAGATGAAACAGTTGGCCCTAAAAATTGGCAAAGAAAACATAGTAGAGAAAATGCAAATTGTATTATAGAGATTTGGGATGATGAAAAACAACAATGGATTTCTAAAGAAGATACAGGAGTAGAAAGCTTTACACAAAAAGAAAAAGGATTAGCAAGCGATAGTTTTAAAAGAGCTGGATTTAATTGGGGAATAGGCAGAGAATTATATACAGCACCGTTTATTTGGGTAACTAATAAGAATGCACAAATACAAGATAGTAAAAGAAAAGATAAAAATGGAAATATTATATACACATGTAACGATAAGTTTATAGTAGAAAAAATACAAATTACAAATAAAGAAATAACTGGATTGGCAATATATAATGAGACATTAAAACAGAGAGCTTTTGTATATACGAAGAATACTGAAAGTAAGTAGGTGTTTAGATGCAAACTACAGGAAATATAACCGATATTAACATAGATTTTAATACACATAAACCTAAAATAACCTTGTTGTTAAATATGCAACAACCAGAAATAATAGAACAATTAAAAAATGAAGATAAATTAGATATAGACATAAAGAAATATAGAAAAAAACGTAGTTTAGATGCTAATGCTTATTGTTGGGTTTTATGTGACAAGATAGCAAAAGAATTAAGCAAAGATGGAGCTATTACAACTAAAGAAGATATATACAAAGATGCAATAAAAAATATTGGAACATTTGAGCCGATGATAGTAGAAGAAAAAGCATTTGAAAATTTTAAAAGAATATGGGAGAAACAAGGTTTAGGCTTTCTAATACAAGAAGTTACAAGAAAAGATAAGTGTGTGAAAGTACATTGTTATTATGGATCTAGTACATATGACACTAAAGAAATGAGTTTATTAATTGAACTATTAGTAGAAGAAGCAAAACAATTAAATATAGAAGTAAAAACAGAACAAGAAATAGAAAGCTTACTAAAAATGTGGCACTAATTTGTGACGAAAAATAGGAGAAAAGGTACTCTTTTATTAGTGCCACAGGTCCCCCGTAAAGGAGAAATAAATGAAAAAAGAAGAATTTTGTATTATGCCTGAATGTCCTTATTATTCTACAAAAAGATATTATGGAAGTGAAAGACATGAAGTATTTGAAGGGAGAACAGGCAATAGAGAAAAGTCAATTAGAGATGGGTTAGTTATATTTATAACACCTATAGAGCATAGAATTGGTAATAGTTCAGTACATTTAGATCCAAAAAATCCTAAATGGATAAAAGTAAAACAAATAGCACAAAAAACGTGGATGGAATATTACCATAAAACAAAAGAAGATTTTATAAAAGAATATGGAAAAAATTATTTGTAGGAGGAAAGAACGATGGAAGATATAGTACAAACTTTGATGAGTAAAAAATTAGATAGTTGGGGAAGTAATTTAAATGATTTTAAAGCAGAAAAAGAATTAACAGTGGAAATAACATTAAACGAATATAGAGAGTTAATAAAGAGTAAAGCAACTAAGGAAACTGATATCGAAAAAGCAAATAAAGATAAATATACAAGAGAAGAAGAAAATAAGAAATTAAAAAAACAAAATAAAGAATTAGAATCTAAATTATTTGAATATATAAGAAAATTTGGAGACTTAGAAGAAGATAAAGACAATGAAGAAGTTGAAGATGAATAACAACTAGGGGAGCAGACATAAACAACTGCTCCTTTAATACTACAAAAGGGAGGAAGCAAATGGATAAGAACAGCTTTCTAATATACATAGATTATGAAGAACAATTTAGTTTATTGACAGATGAACAATTAGGACAACTTATAAGAGCAATAATGAAATACGAAAAAACAAGTGAGATTCCGAAACTGGACGGAATGTTAAAAATGGCTTTCTCTTTTATTAAGACACAATTAGATAGAGATAGAGAGAAATACGAAGAAAAGTGTGCAAAAAATAGAGAAAATGCTAAAAGAGGAGGCAGACCAAAAAAACAAACGGATAATAAAAAACCGAACGGTTTTAAAGAAAACCAAATGGATGCCAAAAAACCCGATAATGATGATGAAGATGATAATGATAATGAAGAAGATGAAGACAACAATAATAATGAAGTTGTAAGCGACAGTTGTGTTGACGGTTTACAAGGAGTTATTGATTTTTATAATAATAATATTGGCTTTTTAAGTCCATATGGCCTAAAAATTCTAGAAAGTTATGCAGAAGATTTGTCTAGTGAACTAGTGATTTATGCAATGCAAATATCTGTAGAAAATAACAAAAAGACAATTAGCTATATTAAAGCAATATTAAACAACTGGACTAAAGCCAATATAAAGACATTAGAAGAAGCAAAAAGAGAAAATAAAAAGAAAGTAAATACTGATAAACAAATAGAGCAACGTAATTATACAGAAGATGAGTTTGAAAGTTTGTATGCTAATTAAGGAGTGATAACGAATGAAAATAAGTAATATAACAAGGCAATTAAGCTTTGAAGATATAAAGCCTAAA
>OHPO01000280.1_pt1 | contig 28109 bp, 32 predicted proteins | sample 1577741 | NCBI WGS metagenome assembly OHPO01 (sample SAMEA3879574, study PRJEB24766) | human gut metagenome | biome: human-associated habitat; feature: feces | place: USA | collected 1985/1987
ATCTCTAATATTTCCTTTATCTGCTAATTCTGGATTACTTTCTCGCCATTCTTTAGCAGTTATACCAAATAATGCTACATTTAAAACATCGGCTTCTTCAGCATATACAAACTTCTTTTGTTTTTCGGTCAATGTTGGAACAATTATACTCTTAATAGCATCAGTATGAACTACATAACTAACTTTTGCTAGAACTCTATTAGCATGCCAATCAATTTTATTTTGATATGCTTCATTTTTCTTTAATCTTTCAAATTCTTGAATAACATATAATTTAAATTCAGGACTTAACCAACTAGCAAATTCTAAAGCAATATCACTTCTAGCGTAGGTTCCACCATTATTACCAGATTTAGAAATAATACCAACAGCATTAGTTTCTTTAATCCATTTTTGAGGAGACATATAAAAACTATTTTTACCAGCTTGATTCTCAAAGGTCTCGAATTCGTGACCTTTGAAGTTTTCATTATTAAGTTGTTCCCATAATCCTAAATAGGCAATAACATCTTTATTTCTCATCCAAGCATAAATAGGTATTTTAGGTTCTTCAGGATTTGCATATCTAGCTAAATCAGTAAGTGATATAAATTCTTTATTATCAATTCTTAATACATTAATTCTTTGTTCTTTTACTGTAATTTCAGTTTTAATACTATCTTTATTCATACTTCACATCCTTTCTATCTTTTGAATAAAGTTTCTTAATTAATTATTTTACCACATATTTTAAGTTATAGTGATAAGCCATCGCCTTTTTCTTTATCTTTTTCATCAGTATAAAATTCTTCAGCAGCTTCATCCATTTCATTATTTAAATGTTTAGTTGCTCTTTCTATTTCTTTCTTATTAAATAAATTAAATTTTCTATTATTTGCTTCAATTCTTTTTTGTTGTCTTTCTAGCATTTCCGAATCATATTGAGATTTATATAAATCAACACTCATATTTCTATTAAATATTTTATCAACTATATCTTTAATTACTTTAGGCATTTTATCTAAAATTTTTTTGATGTAATAAAGTAAATAATTCTTTTATTCTTCTAATTCTTCATTCTTATATTTAAGCTCATAATTTTCATGTTTCAAATCATCATTTTCATCTTTCAATTTTTGATTTTCATTTAATAGTTGTTTTTTGATTTTAAGAATAATTTTATTATCTTTTCCCAATCAAATACACTTCTTGTAAGTCTATCAAGTTTTAATACAACAATAGTATTACATTTCTTTTATATCTTGTAATAGTTCTTCAAAAGCAGGTCTTATATTACCAGTTTTAGCAGATATACCAGCATCTTGATATATTTTGTATATTTCATAACCTTTATACTCACACATAGCTCTAAGGCGTTTTTCTTGCTCTGGTCTCACGAGTTTGATCTTCAGTTGATACACGAATATAAATGCCCGCAACTTTCTTTTTGCCATTCATTAACCAATCACTCCTTTTTACTAAAAAAGAGGAGACAATAGTATCTAGTTAAGTCTAAATACTACTGACTCCTCATTAAATTCAATATTATAAATTTTCGATATTTTGTGTTTATATATCATAGATGTACCTCCATTTCTAGAGCACACCTATGCACTGGTTACTTATAATATCACTTTTTTTAGATTTATCAATTCCCTGATTAGGGAATAAGTAGTATTAGTTGAAGTTGATATTTAAATAACCATTTTAATTTCTTTATATAATCTTCTAAATCTTTAATCTCAATAGAGTTTGATAGATTACCGATATAGAGTGTTTTAGAATAATTAAATGCCAGGAAAGTAATTCCTTTAATAATAACTCTATGTGGCTCAATATAAGATAAATTAAAGTGCTCTATATTTCTTATATTACCATTTATTATTTTCGGTTTAGTATTACAAAAATCACATATGAACTCAATTTTCTTTTTTAATTCAATCTCAAACTCTATTGGTTTACTTATAATATTAATCATAATAAAATCATTTCTTACCACAAAAAAATATCAACTTCATTTAGAAATTGATATTTTCTATATTAAGTTCAAACTATAAAAGTTCGAACAGATTTCCCAATGGAGGGCCTAGTCGGATTTGAACCAACGCTCGGGGAGTTGCAGTCCCATGCCTTACCACTTGGCTATAGGCCCATCGACATTATGATTATAGCATAATATTTATTATTATTTCAATAATTTATTATAATTAATGCAAAAAAAGAAATAACGTTACTAAAAAGTATCGTTATTTTAATATTATTTTATATGATATATTTCTTATAGAAAATTCTATATATATATTTGTTGCATCTTTAATTTCTTCATTTACTGCTAAATAAACATCATTTAAATTATAATTTGTAGGTGTAATATTTTCTATTTTTTCATTGTGAGTTATTTCTTTATATACATATGAAACTGTAGCGTATTTATTTAGGAATTCATTAAAGTCAGTTATAAATGAAATATTTTTATCTTTTATAAATTCATAGGTTAATTTTAAAACTAATCCATTAGTGTTTACTATTGTTTTTTCCTTTTCGTCTATTGTGCAAGTATAATAGTCTTTTATGTCATATTCTTTTATTTCTAATGTAGTATTTAATAATAATGTTTTATTAAGATTTATTATTTCACCTATTTTTATATTTTCTTTTTTTATATCATTATCTAAATTCATAGGCATTATATCTATTCTTTTATAGTTTAATATCTTTGAAGTAGGATCATCTGTATACCTAATATTCATATTATTAGTTATATCTTCATCATCTACTATAAATACTGCAATATATTTTTTTTCTTCATTAAAAAGAAGTGCTTGTGAATCATATCCAATTCCTATATCTATGAATGAATTATAATTTGAGGTGTTTGGTGAGTATATGTGATTATTTGATTCTAGTGTTAAACTGTTTAAATTAATTGAACTCTTTTTTTGTTTGTTGTTTTTTAAATAAAATTCAATAATCAAGTAACTTTTATTCTCTTTTAATTTTAAATTACCATTATAATTGTATTTTGTAGTATATGAAGATTTTATAGACATATCAAAATTATTTAGTTTTATAATTTCTCCTTGTTGAAAATGCTTATTATTTACTATATTTCTAATTATGAAACTACCTGGTATTACAATTATCATTAAAAATAATATTATAATTATCATTGCTTTATTTTCTATGTAAAATGATTTAAAATCTTCTTTTTTTATTTGAAGATTTCTACTTATTTTATCAAAATCAATTCCTGATGTTATTTCAATTTCTTCATTATCTGTCACTTCTATTTGTAGTTCTTGTAAATCCTCTCCGAAGTGGAATTTTTTTATATCAAATCCAACTGCTCTAATTGCAATTAGTACTATAAATATAATTTGTATTATTAGTGCAATTAAACTTATATCTCTGTAAATTCTAGATAATTGTGGAGATAAACCTTCTATATAAATTGTTGATATAACCATTCCTGCTATAATCAAAAAGATTATGAAAAGAATATAGTATATAATAATTATTATATATAATAATTTGGGTTTATCTTTCTGTTTTAATAAAATAAATATTATTATAGAGAGTGTTATTATTAAAATACTACTTATAAATAGAAATAGTGGTAAGTAGTTTGATGATATATATTCTGCACTAGAAACTTGTCTAGTGGTAACATATTCATTAAAAAAATTAAATATTATGTTGGCTCTATTTACAATATATATTGATAATACTAGCATAACAAAATGTATTAATTTAAAATGTTTGATTAAAAAAGCATATGGTTTTCTAATAATCATAATTACCCTCCATATTTTATATTGAAATTATACTATATTTTTGTATAAAAAAAAAGATATATGTTAATCTTTATTGTTCAAGCTATATTTCTTTTTTTCGTTCATCATATATTGTGTAATTTTAGTTTCTATTTCACTTAATGAATCTTTTGATAGGTTTGAAATAACAGCAAATTCTTTTACTGTATCTATCATTATTTTACCCCATAATATACCTGAATTAACTTTTAAATCATTAAACATGTCTGGTGTTATTGCGTAGAAAAAATATCCAAAAAACAAACGTTTTCTTGCAAATACTAATCTTTCGCTAGTAAGCGCAATTACAAAAGTATTTGGTATTGCTATTGAATGAGCATTTTTTTGACCCGCAAAAATATAAATTACTTTTTCTCCTGGGTTTAAATGTTTTTCTAAGACTTTACAATGTTCTTTTAATCTAAATGCTATAGTTGAAGGGTATTTTTTTTTAAATTTTAATACTTCATTATACATATTTATCACCTCTATATTCCATTTTCACTTAAAAAGCTTATAAGTGTTCCTTTATCCATACTTTCCATTTTATAATCTATGATATTACCTTTTTCTACAATTAACGTAGTTGGAGTAAACCATTCTTCATTAAATATTTTATTTGAATTATCAAACTTTTCCCATTCTTCTTCAGTATTTATTAAATCTGTATTTAGATAGTATGGTTTTATATTTTTATCTTTTGCAACTTCATCTAATACTTTTGAATAGTTATCGCAAGCATTATTTCCAGTTCTTCCTATATAAATAACTATTTTTTCATTTGATTTAATTAAAGATAAATATTTATTTAAATTAATTTTAACAAATGAATTTATTTCTGATGAACTGTTTGAATTGTCAATAAATTTTTTTAATGCCGAATACTCTTTATATCCACTAATTCCATTAACCTCTTTACCACTAGATATTGATAATAACATTGGGGCTTGCCAATTTGAATTGAAAACAGAATTACTATTATTTAGTTTTTCTTTATCTTTTTCGCTCAAATTTCCTACATTTAATTCTAATATTTCTATTTTGTACTCATTTTGTAATTTTGATAGTTTTGTTCTAAGTAAATCACAATAAGTGCATTTATTTGTTGTTACAAATACATAATTCATTTCTTTTTTATCATAAAGTTCTATATATTTATCAATGCTAATTTTCTTGAATGATGTTGTATCCTTTTTATCCCTTAAAATAAGCATCAAAGGAATATATATAATCGTTATAACTATCAAAATCATTGTTACAATCGTTAGCATTTTTTTATTTATTGTGATTTTTTCATCAGAGATCTCATCATCCAATGATTTATTATTTTGTTTTGATATTTTCTTTACTTTATTCTTTATTTTTGCAATTAAATCTTTTAACTTGTTATTATCTTTTATATCTTTTATTATTTCTTGTTTTTTTTCGGTATTTTTTGGTAAAGTTTGATTTTTTAATTCTGTTATATTTTCTGTTGATTCTTTAATAACTTGTGGCTCAGCGGTATTTATATCATTAGTTTCTTTTTCTATTATTTTTTTAGAATTATTGATCTTACTGTCAACTTGTGCAAATTTCTTATTACTTTCATTAATATTTTTAATTTTTTTATTGTTCTTATTATTTTTTACTGTTTTTGACTTATTATTTACAGTTTTACTGTTTTTCTTTTTGTTATTTGATACAGTTGTTTTTTTCTTTTTTTTATTATAAGAAGTTGTTTTTTTCTTTGACTTTTTCTTTGTATTTGACTTAGCCATACTTTTCACACTCCACAAGTTTCAATATATTTATTATAGTTTATTTATATGTTTTAGTCAATTCAATATGAATTAATTAGTATTAGCACTTTAATAAAGTTTACATATATTATTACAGATATCATGACATCAAAAAATAGAGGTGAAAAATGAAAAATATTGTTACATTAGATAATATTGATGTTGGTGGGGTATGTATAGTTTACGATATATTATTCGAAGGCAACAAAAGATCAAGAATTTTTGATTTAGGAATAATTCCTAATACAAGGATAGAAGTATTGTATAAAAGCCCATTTAAAAACCCTACTGCATATTATATAAGAGGCACTACTCTTGCTCTTAGAAACGAGGATGCAAAAAAAATATTAGTTTATGAGGTGGAAAATGGGATTGACTAAAAAATCTATGGGATTTAATCTTAAAGAAAGTGAAGTTTATAAGGACAATGAAAGTGACATTATTGTTGCACTTATGGGAAATCCCAATGTTGGCAAAAGCACAATATTTAATGCATTAACTGGGCTAAATCAGCATACTGGTAACTGGACAGGTAAAACAGTTGCTAAAGCGATTGGAAAGTTTAATTATAATGATGAGGATTTTATTTTGGTTGATTTGCCTGGTACTTATTCGCTATCTTCTGATTCGAAAGAAGAAGAAATTGCTAGAGATTTCATTTGTTATTCAAAGCCAATGGTGACAGTTGTTGTTGTAGATGCAACTTCTCTTGAGAGAAATCTCAATCTTGTACTTCAAATAACAGAATTAACTAACAATGTAGTACTGTGTGTTAATTTAATTGATGAGGCAGAAAAGAAAAATATTTGTATAGATATAGAAGCTCTTGAAAAAGAATTAAATATACCCGTTATTAAAACTAGTGCTAGATCTAATAATGGTCTTGATAAGTTAGTTAAGTGTATATATAAATATAGTATATATAATACTATTTTACCTAATAGAATAAAATACAATGATGAAATTGAAAATTCTATAAGTGTAATTAAAAGTTATTTAGATAAAATTTTTGAAAAATTATATAATGACAATTATAATTTTTTAGATGAGTTTGAATTAGATGAATATGAGGCTAGTGAATTTACATCTCAATCAAAAAGGTTAAAGAGAATTATTAAAAGAGCTAATAATATTAAGGAGGGTGTTGAATTACCAGCTATACATAAATTTAAGCCAACAAGAAAACAACGTAAAATTGATAAAATATATGATGGAATTAGACTATTTGTTTCTGAAGATGATGAGCAAGGGATTATAGAATTATATTTAGTAGATTTGTATCATCTTGCAATTGATTCAGAAAATTATTCAATAGGTACGCATGATTTAAATAGATTATATAAATCTAAAGAAGATTTTTCAAAATGCATTTCAAAAACATCAGATAAATATATTTAATATAATAAAAGGTAATTAGAACAAATCTAGTTACCTTTTAATGTTTTTAGATTATCTCATAATATAATCTTCTTCGTTTTTGGTGATTAATCCTCGTGCGTACATTTCCATAACTTCTTGTGATGTAACTCCTTGATGTCCATTCATAAAATGTAAATGTTGTTTTCTTAATGTTTCAATATCTAATGAAGCTAAATATTGAAATCTTTTTTCAATAACCTCAATCATAATTATTTTCACCTCCTATAATATATTTTACTATTCATTCGACAAATTTCTTACGACAAAGTAAACATAAAATGTTATACTATCATTAAAGGAGATGATAGTATGAAAGAAATGTATATTAAATCTCTACGAATGATAAAAGAATTAAATATTAAAAACAAAAAGGAATACATTAAATTAGTACGAGACTATAGAATTTTAAATTTAGAAAGTTTAAGGTTCATAAGTCAAACAAAAAGTTTTAGAAAAATTAGAAAGTTGGCAAATAATATATAATAAAGAAGAGGCAGTAGATTAATTTCTATTGCCTCTTTTTTGCGTTTCTTCTATATATTTATTTACAAATTCTTTAAGAACACGTGAAGGCAAAGTATTATTTAATTCACAACATTTTCTAAATTCTTCTCTAATTTCTGGTTTTACATCAATACCTAATTTTACTAAATTTTTTTTCATATATTTTTTTTGGTTTGCATATTTATCTTTCATATTTAACCTCCTTGAATTTTAAAATAAAATATATTATAATTAATATGCAGAGAGGATTGCTCCTCTCTTGCCTAGATTAAAGATTGTTTAGCGTATCAAACATCGCTTTAACTTCTTTTTTTCTAGTGTTTTGTGCTTTTCTATGTGCTAGATAGGAAAGCACTTTTTTTATTAACTTTTTCATATTATCACCACCTCTCTTCTTGGTATGTATATATTATACAATATACGTACGTATATTGTCAACACTTTTTTTGAATATTTTTTAATTTTTTTGAAAAATATTTAATGTATCAAAATAATAAAGAAAGAACATAGATATGTTATATAAGTAAAATTTGCAAGATATAATTTTAATGCAACGTTTAATGCAACGCCAAAGAAAAGTTGTAAAAAATGAAGTGAAATTGTAAGAAGTGTAAAAGTTTTAAAAGCTGGGAAAGTGCCTAAAATAGCATGCTATAAAAATTTATAAAAAAAGAAGAGAAATTATAAAAAAGTAAAAAACCACCATCGGTACCAAGAAGAGCATAGCGAAGCTATGCTTATTTTTTTTGAATGGCGGGACTCGAAAAAGAGGGGCTAAGTTTTGTAAATGATATTCCATTTAGTTATAACAACCTAACATTTATGTATTTCTAATAATAAAAATAATATATTAAAATAATATATAAGCTTTTTTATTAACAGATACTAATTATTAGGAGGTAAATTAGATGAAAAAACGGGGAACTTATTTGGCAATAGCTTTGACAACAGAATGTAATTATAAATGTTTTTATTGTAAAAGAGGAGGAGAAAGCATATCAAAAGAAAAAGAAACTATTTCTTTTTCTGACATTAAAAAGATTATTACTAATGCACATGAAATTGGAATCACAAATTTTAGGCTAACTGGCGGAGAACCAACAAGTGTACCTTATTTTGGTAAGCTTATTGAATACATCATGAAATTCAAAGATACAAAAATCAGAGTTAATACAAATGGATTTAAAATTTTGAAGTATATGGATATACTAAAAAAATATAAAAAGAATATAGATATTGTTTTTAGTGTAGATAGTATATCGGAATATATAGAAGGAAAACATTTTCCAAAATATCTTTCGAAAGAAGTTATAAGAATAACAAAATTATTAAGAAATAATGGAATTTCAGTACGATATAATATCGTCGTAACTAAGCTAAACCAATGTCAAGTAAAATTACTAGTATTAAAAGCAATAGATGATCTAAATGTAAATGTTAAATTATTAGATTTAAACAGATTTTCAGAATATTTTGGTTATTCTAATGAAGTAAGAGGTCAAGAAGCATTCAAGCTATGGGAAAAGCTTTTTGTTCCAATGAGCAATTTTTATGATTTCTTATCCGAAATTTCAAATCGTTCAGAATCAGAGTGGACAACACAATTAATAAGCAAAGGCAATGGAATTCCAATGAGTTGCTATTTTAGGGGCAATAATTGGATTCAAGTAAAGGATTCTACAAGAGGAGCAAAGTATTCTGAATATTGCATTAGTAATTGTTTACTATACAAAACAGGTAATTGCCAAGAAGGAGTATTTAGTCTATTTTTATCATCAAACTTAGTATTGCACTTGTCTGGGTGTAAAAATACTTCACTCCATTATAATTTAAATGGAAAAGAAGATGGGCAAATAAAAAAAGCCTTCGAAAATTTATTAAAATTATTTAATTGATTTTAACTACAAAAGCATGAGATATGTTGAATGTCTCATGCTTTTGTGATATAAAAATATTTAGAAAAGATATAATACAGGAATGATGTAATATGATAGATTTTGAATTATATAGAATTTTTGTTGCAGTCGCTAAAGAAGAAAATATAACAAAAGCAAGTGAAAAATTAAATATATCTCAACCAGCTGTTACCAAACAAATTAAGAATTTAGAAAAACAATTAGCTCTAAAGTTATTTGATAGAAAGAGTAAAGGACTTTCTTTAACAGCAGAGGGAAAAGAACTATATGAGAAGCTTAAGAATCCGATTGAAGAACTTAATAGAATTGATGAACAATTAATTAAAGAAAAATTTATTAATATTGGAACGCATAATCATATGGGAAGTTGCATCTTTGGAGATGTTATAAATAAATATTGCTTAAAATATCCAAATGTTAAATTAAATTTAATTTGTGAAGAAACATCTGAAATGATGAAAAAGTTGAAAAATGAAGAACTAGATATAGTTTTTTCAAAAAGGAATAATAAAGATATATTGAATGGAATTAAATATATTAAATTAGGATATTTACATGATGTAATTATTGCGAGTAAAGAGTCTTCATTTGCAAGCCAAAAACTAACGGTTGAAAATATAGAAGATCAAATTATATATGCACCAAGAACATATGCACAATCTGTAGAAAGAATAAAAGAACTAACTCATGGCAAGAATTTAAAATTAAGAAATAGTAGTTATAAAACAATTTTAGAACTTGCAAGTTCAGGAAAAGCTTTAGGTTTAATAACACGAGAATATGTGGATAAGAATGATTATAAAAAGTTTAATTTAGTTGAGGTAGAAACTACTATAGAATTAGGTAAAGTTGAATTTGGAATTTATATAAACTCTAATAAATTTAAAGAACTAAATGATTTAATAAAAATTATAAAAGAATATTTTAAGATATAAAAGAGTTAATTACAAGGAGATTAAAAAATGGAAGAAACAACAATAATTAAAATTGTATTTGGAATATTTCTAACAATATTTTCGGTAGTTTTATTTATAATAGCCTTTAAAGTTTATTATAAATATCTAATTCAAGAAAAAAGATGCAAAGCAAGAACTAAAGGAATAGTTAAAAAATATACTTTAGCCAATAGAGGTGGAGAACATAGTGGAGTACATCTTCCAATTGTCTATTATGAGGTAAAAGGAAAAGAATATAAAGTAACAGGTCCAGAGTATAAATCATATAGAACAGTAACTACTAGTAGTCTGTTAGAATCAAATTCCGAAGTAGAATATAAAGAGGATGAAAAACAAAGATTAATTATAAAGCAAAAAGTAAATTCATTTATTAGTATTTATAAAAATCCAATGGAAAAAATATACCCAATAGGTTCAGAAATTGATGTATATTATGATGAAAGTAATCCAAGATTAGCATATGTTTTAAGATATTGTAATAGAAAGTGGGCATTTGGGTTAATATTTTTAAGTGCTTTATTTATATTAATTTTGGATATAGTAATTCAATTATTTATATAAAAACGATAATAAATTATTGACAAACGATAATAAAAGAAATAAAATATCTTCATAAAATATTTATGGAGGTATTTTATTATGAAAAAAATAAATATATTTTTGGGAGCAATTCTACTCAGCATATGGAGTGTAATATTATTCTTTGGAAAACAGCTAGGACTTTCAATGTTATTGTTTGCAATACCAATTACATATTACATAGTAACATTATTAGAAAAAACAAATAAAATAAAAAATAAAAATTCAAGATTTTTAATAATACCAATAATTATTTTAGCAAGTACTTACTTTATTTTTAATAATAGCTTTTTTAATTTGTTAAATCTATTAGTAATACCAATATTATTAATTATAATGATTTTAAGTTTAACTACTACAAAATTAATAGCAAAGACCTTGCTAGAAAGAATTTTAGATATAGTAATAGAGCCATTTGCATATATTGGCGAAACAATGACAGAGTTAAGAAATTTACTTGCCGGGAAATTTAATATAAATAAAGAAAAGACTAAAGATAAAAAATCAAACAATATAATAAAAGGAATATGCATTACAGTTCCTTTAGTAATAATTATTATTGCAATTTTAGCATCAGCAGACTCGGTATTTAGTAACATGATTACAAATATCCTAAATTCATTTTTTAACTTATTTAATAATGTAGATTTAATGGGGATTTTTATACGAGTGATTTTAATAGTATGTGTGTTTATATATTTATCAAGCTTTTTTTATATTATTACCAGCTATGATGAATATTTTGTAGATGAAGAGGTAAAAGAAGAAAATAAAAGTGTAGATAGTACTACTTTTAAAATGGTATTAACATCATTAAATGTAATTTATTTAGTATTTTGTATAATTCAGATAAATTCATTATTTATGCAAAAAACGAATATTAATTATGCAGAATATGCAAGACAGGGATTTTTCCAGTTAATGTTTGTATCAGTGATAAATTTAATAGTGATATTAGTTACAAAAAAATATGCAACTAAAAATAACAAATATTTAAACTTTATGTGTATAATTATGGTAATATTTACATTTATAATAATAATATCTTCTGCAGTTAGAATGCATTTTTATGAACAAGCATATGGATATACTTTTTTAAGGTTATTAGTATATTGTGTATTATTTGCAGAAGCTATTTTATTAATTCCAACAGTATTATATATATTAAACAAGCAAAAACACTTATTAAGAACGTATTGTATGATTTTAATTGTTGTATATATAGGAATGAACTTTATTAATTTTGATGCAATTATCGCAAAAGGAAATATAGAAAGATATATAGAAACAGGAAAAATAGATTTAGAGTATCTAGAAGAAGAAACTGGAACAGATGCAATTCCAGAGTTTATACAAATTTTAGAGATAAAAAATGTAGATGAGCAAACTAAAAATGAGACTATAAGATATATAAATGATGTTTACGAAAAGCTATCAAATGAAAAAATGGATGTTAGAGATTTAAATATGTCTAAAATATTAGCTAAAAAGACTTTAGAGGGGATTAAATAATGAAAAGATTTAAAGAATTTATAATAGCGTTAGTGATAATTATAATAATAGTTTTAATACAACTTATTATTTTTAAAACCGGCACCGAGGTAAATACAAACGAGAGTAATTCTACGAATACATTATTAGAAGATGTTAAGATAAGTGTAGAACAAAAATTGGAAAATGAGAAAACATATAGTATGCAAACAGGAAGTAGCTTCGCAAAAATAGGTAATATTATTATATACAATAATTCGACAGATAATATATTTAAATATGATTGTAAAGAAGAAAAATTAGACTTACTATATACGATGGAAGATGGTGTAAATAAACTTTATTTTGACGGGGAATATGTATATGCAATGCCAAATTACTATAGAGGAAAAGGAATTTATAGGATAGACTTACAAGGAAATGCAGAAAAAATTTATGATGGGGCTTCTATCCAATTATGGCTTACAGCTGACAAGATATATTTTACAGATCAAGTAGGCTATGACAGAATAAACGGAACTCCTCAAGGAAATCTATGTATTATGAATAAAGATGGTAGTGATAAACAAACAATTATAGAAAATGTTAAAAATTATTTTAAAATACATAATAATACTATCTATTATACAGATCTAACTTCAAGGAGTATATATTCTGCAAATATTGATGGAGCGAACAAAAAAGAATTAGCTAAAGGTAGAACATATATTAGTAATGTAGATGATAATTGTTTAACATATATTGACTTTGCAGATAATGAAGCGTATAGAGTAATATATTTAAACACAAATGAAAATCATAAATTAGGTATGTTTGGAAATGATGTATTTTCAGCAAATGGTAATTATGTGTTTACTAGAAAAGGTACTGATGGAAATAATATAGAAACAGAATTTAGTTTATATAAGATTAATCCGGAAAATAATACAGAAGAAATTATTTGGAAAGCACATGGTGGATTTGAAAGATTGGCATATATTGATGATGAATTCGCATATTTTACCTCAGGTCAGAGTACGTATAAAGTTAATTTAAAGACAGGAGAAGAAACTGATTTTCCAAAGAGATATTATTACTATTTAAATGGATATGGATATACTTTTACTCAGAAGAATAGTGAAATAACTTCATTTGAAGTATGTAATTTAAAAACTATGGAGATAAATAAAGATGACATAGGACTGTAAAAAAATAGAGGAATACCTCTATTTTTTTATAGAAGTCTTGAAAACTTATGTAAACTATGGTAAAATAGTAAAGATTTGAATGGGGGATGAATGTGAAAAAGAAAACGAACGTAAAAAATGTACTAAAGAAATTGTATAAATTATTAGATAAAAAGCAAAAACGTAATTTTATAATAATTATTATAATAATGATAGTGTCTGCAGGTCTTGCTCAATTGACACCAAAAGCGATAGGTTGGCTTACAGATGATATTTTAGTAGAAAATCAAGTAGATTTTATTAAGGTAATCCCATTTTTAATTTTTATATTAATAGTAAATGTAGTAAATGAGATTATAAAAATATTAAGAAGAGTAATGGTAGAAGATACAGCTACAAGAACAGAAAAAAAGGCGAGAGGAATAGTAATTAATTCATTGTTAAAAGCACCCTTATCATATTTTAGAGAGAATATGACAGGTAATATTCATGGAAGATTAAATAGATGCTTAGAGGGAACAGTAAAATTAGAAAAATTAATGTTTATGGATTTTGCACCAACTATATTTAATAGTATTGCAGCTATAATAACAATATTTATAACTCTACCAATATCATTAGCATTACCTATGTTGCTTGTTATTCCAATAGGAATTGCAATAGTATTTAGACAAATTAGTACTCAAAAAGGTATAAGAGTAGAATTATTAGAAACTAAATCTGCAATGGATGGCACAATTGTAGAATTACTAAATGGAATAGAAGTAATAAGAATAACAGATAGTGTTGAATTAGAAACAAATAGATTTAATAACAAATCAGAATTTTTAAGAAAAAAAGAAATGAAACATCATAAACAAATGGCAAAATATGATTGCTTAAAATTTATAAATCAAGCAGTATTTACAGTGTTAATTATAGGAATTTCAACATGGCTAGCAACTAAAAATGTAATTACTGTTGGTAATGTTTTAACAGCATATTTATGTTTTACACAATTAACAAAACCATTAGAGGAATTACATAGAATATTTGACGAATTATCAGAATGTACAGTTTTAGCTACAGATTTCTTTAAAATGACAGAATTGCCTAATGACTTTTCTTATGCATTAGTAGAAGAGGGAAAACAAATTAATAAAGATACAAGCAAACCAATAGTAGAAGTTAATAACTTAAAATTTTATTATAATGAAAACACAGAAAAAGTTATATTAGATAATTTTAATCTAAGTATAAAAGAAGGTATGTTTTTAGGAATTGCAGGTCCTAGTGGATGCGGAAAATCTTCGCTTATTAAGGCTATATGCAAACTAGAAAAAGGTGATGGTGAAATATTTATAGCTGGAAAAAATATAAATTCGTTAACTAGAAAAGATATATCAGAGATTATTGCATTAGTACCACAAAGTCCATTTTTAATAGCAGGCACAATATACGAAAATATTTGTTATGGAATGGATAAAGAAGTAAGTTTAGAAGAAGTAGAAGAAGCTGCTAAAAAGGCATATATTTATGATTACATAAATAATTTACCAGATAAATTTAATACTTTAATATCAGAAGGAGGAAATAATCTTTCTGGTGGTCAAAGACAAAGAATAGCTATAGCTAGAATCTTTTTAAGAAAACCTAAAATTTTAATTTTAGATGAGGCAACCTCAGCACTAGACAATACATCAGAAAGACATATTCAAATTGAAATAGAGAAATTACAAAAAGAAAACAATACTACTATTATTTCTATAGCACACAGATTAACTACTTTAAAAAACTGTGATAGAATTATAGTTTTAAATAAAGGAAAAATAGAGGAAGAGGGAAAATATACTGAGCTAATAGAAAAAGAAGGTATATTTAAAGATATGTATTATGGAAAATTAAAATAAGAAGTTTAGTGCCATACGATTTGCTTGCAAACATAAATGGCTTAACTTTCTTATATAAGTAAAAAATAAACTGTGGAATGAAAAATCAGCCACAGTTTTATTTTTTAGATGGATTTTATAACTTTACATGGATTTCCAACTGCGATTACATTTGATGGAATATCCTTTGTAACAACACTACCTGCACCTATTATAGTATTATCACCAATTGTAACACCAGGTAGTACGATAACATTTCCACCAAACCAAACATTATTACCAACTGTTATAGGCTTAGCATATTCTAGTCCACTATTTCTTTGTTTAACATCTACGGGATGACCTGCAGTGTAAAATCCACAATTAGGACCTATAAAAACATTGTCACCGAATTTTACAGTAGTAGTATCAAGAATTACTAAATTATGATTAGCATAAAAGTTTTTACCAAAACAAATATTATATCCATAATCACAAATAAAAGGTTGTTCAATAAGTGTAGTATCATCTACAGTAGTTAAGATTTGTTTTAAAATAGCATTTCTTTCTTTAAAATTAGAAGGAAGAGTATTATTGTATTTAAAACATAAATCTTTAACATTAAAGCGTTCTTGTATTAATTCCTTATCATACATAGGGTTATATAATTCACCATTTTTGGCTTTTTCTTTTTCTGTCATAAAAACCTCCTACAAGATATTATTGAAAAAATTTTAACATAAAAAAATATATATTGCAAAAAATAAAATTGTACATAAAAAATATCTGCGGTATAATAAATAAGGAAAATATTCTTAAAATATAGAGGAGGACATAATGGGTAATGTAATTATAGGGATACTAATTCCTTTTTTTGGAACAACATTAGGTTCTGGTTTAGTATTTTTTATGAGAAAAAAAGAGATAAATAAAAAAGTTCAGAAACTGCTAATAGGTTTTGCAGCTGGAGTAATGATGGCAGCATCAATATGGTCATTATTAATGCCAGCATTAGATATGACAGCTGGAAAATTTGCATGGGTTCCAGTTGCAGTAGGTTTTATGTTTGGAATTGTATTTTTGTTAATTTTAGATACACTAGTACCACATCAGCATTTGGAAACAGAAAAAGCTGAGGGATTGGAGTCAAATTTTAAGAAAACTACAAAATTAGTATTAGCAGTTACTATTCACAATATACCAGAGGGAATGGCTACTGGAGTTGTGTTTGCTGGTGCCTTAATCGGAAATGCAAGTATGACTATAGCTGGTGCTATAGTACTGGCAGTAGGAATGGCCATACAGAATTTTCCAGAAGGAGCTATAATATCTATGCCCTTAAAAGCAGAAGGTATTTCTAAAGGAAGGGCTTTTTTATATGGAACTCTTTCAGGAATAGTAGAACCAATATCTGCAGTGATTGCTATTGCATTTACTCATGCAGTAATTCCAATTCTTCCATATATATTATCTTTTGCAGCAGGTGCAATGATTTATGTAGTAGTAGAAGAACTAGTACCAGAATCACAAGCAGGAGAACATACTAATATTGGTACAATTGGGGTAGCACTAGGGTTTGTAGTAATGATGATTTTAGATGTAGCATTAGGATAAATTTTAATGTGTAAAAAAATAGCTCATTTATTTTATATAAATGAGCTATTTTAAATCTATTTTAATTCCAAATTTATCTAAGATATCGTTTAGGCCTTGATTTATTTCTTCTCTTGAATAATTAGCTTCTTCTAAAGTTTCATCTGGTAATTTATTAAGTTTACCGTAAAAATTTATAGCTATAGCAAGATGCTTAGGATTTTGAACTTCTATTTTATCAAATAATAAATTTTCTGCTTCGTTAATTTTCTTTTCACAAATTAATCTATCAAGTGAATTATATAATTCATCAGAAGTTGAATTTACAATATTTTCTGGAAGATATTCTGTCGTAGTTTGATTTAAGAATACTTTTGCTAAAAATTCAACTAAATCATCTATTTGATTTAATAACCAATCTTTTTTGTACATATTTAGTCTGCTCCTTTCCTTTCGAAACTTATTTTAACATTTATAAACCTAATATACAAGAATTAAGAAAACATTAATTGATTTTTTTACATAATATATATATAATTATAAAAAAAATTAGGAGGAAATATATGAGATGTCCAAGATGTGGAAGCGAAAATATATCGAGTATTGTAAATACTAATACACATACCAAAGGTTTTGATGGCGGAGACGCGTGTTGTGGCTATTTACTGTTTGGATGGCCAGGAATATTGTGTGGCTTATGTAATACTGGAGATACAACAACTACTACTAAAACAACAAATATATGTAATGATTGCGGGAATAGATTTTAATGAAAAAGAGTACACAAAGAAAAATATGGGCATGGTCTATGCGTCTAGGAAATAGGTGTGGTTGTCATCAAAGAGAAGATAGAAGTTTTAAAATAGGAGAATTTCAGTTTCCTATATGTAGTAGATGTACAGGAATATTATTGGGGCAAATTATTTCTGTAATATTTATTTTTGTAAAAGTTAATATTCCAATATATTTAGATTTTATATTTTTAGGAATAATGTTTTTAGATTGGTACGTTCAATTTAAGCAAATAAAGGAATCTACTAATTTTAGAAGGTTAATAACTGGAACATTAGCTGGTATTGCTCAAATAAATATCTTATATCAAATAATAATATATATAATAAAACTATTTTAGTATTGAAAAAAATATAGAATAGGGATAAAATAACAAAAACGAACGAAAGAAAGGTGGATTACAATGGAATTTCATGCTAATGAGGGAAAAAATGTGGAAATAGAGGTTAATGGAGAAGTTTATTTAAGACACGCAATTAAAACAAGATTTGTAAAACAAGGTGATAGTTATATAGATTTATTTAAAGAATATGTTTCACCAATTTATCAAGAGGGAGATATAATATCAAGTAGTGAGAAAATAATAGCACTATGCCAAAATAGAGTTTTAAAAAGAGAAGATATTAAAGTAGGATTTTGGGCAAAATTCTTATCTAAATTTGCACATAAGACCACTGCAGGAGTTGGTGTTGGTGAACCAATAAAAATGCAATTTGCTATTAATCAAGTTGGATTATTAAAAGTGCTATGGGCAAGTTTGGCAAGTGCTGTTACAAAATTATTTGGTAAAAAAGGTGTATTTTACGAAATAGTTGGACAAGAAGTAAGTGGACTAGATGGTTTTTATGACCATGTTTGGAAAGAATATGGAGATATAGGAATTTTATTACCAGAGAATCCATCAAAGGTATGTAACGAAATACATGATAAATTAGGAATATCTTGTATGATTGTTGATGCCAATGATTTAGGACAAGAAGTAATAGGTCATTCTGATGATATTAAGTTAACAGAAGAAGAACTAAAAGGTCTAATAAGAGATAACCCAACAGGTCAAGGACATGAACAAACACCATTGATTTTAATAAGAAAAAAATCAGCAAATAAAGAATAATTTAAACAGTAGAAGTCCATATGTAAATATGGGCTTTTTAAGGAGAAGTACATAATGAGAAAAAAGAATAAGAAAAATTCCTCAAAAGTCATTCTTATTATAATTTTTATTGGTATTTTAGTATTTTTGCATCAAGAAGGCTATATACAGTTTGAAACATATGCGATAAATACAAATACTATGGAAGCCGAGGAAAACATGAACATTATTTTAGTAAATAGAATTAATAAAATTCCAGATGATTATAAAGCAAATTTAGTAGAATATAAAGGATATTTAGTTGATAATAGTATAGTTAGTGAGCTAGATAAAATGTTTAAAGATGCTAAAAAAGATGGCATTAATTTAAAAATAAATACTGCTTATAGGGATAAAGAAGAGCAACAGGATATATATGATAGAAGAATTAAAGCATACAAAAATGAAGGGATGACAGACAAAGAAGCAATAGAGAAAACAAATTCAGAAGTTCAAAAACCAGGTTATTCTGAACACGAAACTGGGCTTGCAATAGATTTTAGTAATCCTAGCAATCCAGAAGATAATGAACCTATGTGGGAATGGCTAAATGCTAATAGTTACAAATATGGTTTTATATTAAGATATCCTAAAGACAAAATTGCTATAACAAAAGTTTCTAACGAGGAATGGCATTACAGATATGTAGGAAAAGATATTGCAAAAGAAATGAAAAACACAGGGGAATGTTTAGAAGAATATATAAATAGAGTATTGTAAAAAAATTGCAATATTGGTATAATGGCAAAAAATGAGGTGGAAAATATGGAAAATAAAAAAGTCAATATAGTTCTATTTATTGTTCTAATAGCTATAATCGTTGCAATTATAGTTTTAATAGGTAAATATAATGAACAGATTGCAGAAAAGGCACAAGATATTATTCAAAATACGATTGCACCAGTTTTTACAGCAGAAGATGATGGTGTGAAAATAGTTCCAACTTTATCCGATAAGGTTAAAGGAAATACTATGTGGTGTGGTACATTCCAAATAGTTTGGAACGATTTAAAAAATGAGATTGTTAAGCAAGATATAGAATTTTCTCCTCAATTAGATTGTGTAGATAACCTTAATAAATCTGCTTTTTCAGCAGATATGATTTCAGCAGAAGATTATTATAAAACTTATGGAGTAATCTCACCAGAATTAAAAACACAAATAGAAACAGACTTAAATAATAAATTTGGAAAAACAAGCGATTTTATAAATAATTTTAATTGGAATACAGATGCAAATGCTAAAAAATATCTAATATATGCAATGCTTGTAAAAGATTTAAAATTTGCAACACCTTTTGATGATTTAGAAACAGGAGATTTTGCAGGAAAAGATACAAAAACAAGTTACTTTGGTTTAAAAGCAAACTCTAATTCAGAAGCAAGAAGCCAGGTTAGTGTATTATATTATAACAACGAAAAGGATAAAGCTATATCAATATCAACTACAACAAACGATGAAATAATTTTGTGTAGAACAAATACAATACAAAATTTTAATCAGATATGGGAAAAGATAACTAATGAAAGAACAAATTATACAGGAAATACTTCGTTAGAAGAAACTGAGCTTTTGCAAGTTCCAGAAATTAGTATTAATTCTGAGAAAGAATATACAGATTTAGAAAATAAAGAATTCGAAGATGTTAATGGCGAAAAATTAACAATAGAAAAAGCAATGCAAACTATTGATTTTGAATTAAACAAAGAAGGTGCAAAATTAACTAGTGAAGCTGGTATAGCTGTAACAACAAATGCGATAGAACCACAAGATATTAGAGATTTTTCTTTTAATGATTCATTTGTAATATTCTTAAAAGAAAAAGATAAAGAATTACCATATTTTGCGTTAAATGTGTCTGATATAGAAGATTTCCAAAAATAATTATATTTAAAAAGACTATCTAAGTTTAGATGGTCTTTTTGATATTTAATTATTTTACAACTAGATAAAATATGATAAAATATAAGACATAAATTAGAGCAAGGCAAATAAGAAAGGAAGAAAAATGACAACAGCAAAATTATTTGTTATAGTGAAAATACTATTAGCTATAATATTAATTGGAACAATATGTGCAGTAGTGCTAATTATATATTTGTTTAAGGGAGATATAAAAGCAAGAGTACCAGGATACGTCAAAAAAGAATATAATTTAAGTAAATACGAAGTAGAAAATAGACCAGTATATGTAATGGAGCCAAAAGAAGGTGTAACAAATGATTTAGTAATAATGTATGTTCATGGTGGCTCATATGTTGCAGATTTAGAAAAAGAACATTGGAAAACGTGTGAAGATATTATAAATCAATTAGGATGTACAATCATACTTCCAGATTATCCACTTACTCCAAAATATACTTATAAAGACACTATTAACATGATGGAATCACTTTATAAAAAAGTTATACAGCAAGTAGAACCATCTAATTTGGTAGTAATGGGAGATTCGGCTGGTGGAGGGTTAGCGTTAGCTTTAGTAGAAAAAATGGGAGAAGAAAATATAGCTATGCCAAATCAAACAATCCTAATATCACCATGGTTAGATGTAAGGATGAATAATCCTAAAATTGCAGAAATAGAAGAGAATGATCCTATGCTGAATAAAGCAGCACTAAAATTAGCTGGTGAAAATTATGCAGGAAAAGATGGAATAGATAGTTATTTAGTAAACCCTGCAGATGGGCCATTAGATAAATTACAAAATGTGTCTATTTTTACAGGAACATATGATATATTAAATGCAGATGTAGAAGTACTAAAAGAAAGAGCAGAAAAAGTCGGAACTAAAATTAATGTTTATGAAACAGAAAAAGCAACACATATTTGGCTTTTATATAAATACAAGGATAAAGAAAATGACCCACTAGTTCAAGAACCATACAAACAAATGATAGAATTATTAAAAAATAATTAAGGAGCTAAAAAATGAGAAGAAAAGAAAAAAAGGAATTAGTTTGGAGAAGACTTGACAATTCTGCTAAGATATTCCCATTATCTTCTAGCAGAAAATATAGTAGTGTTTTTAGGATATCTGCTGTAATGAAGGATAAAGTTAGTCCAAAACTATTAGAAAAAGCTGTAAATAATGCACTTAACAAATTTGAATTCTTTAAAGTAAGATTAAGAAAAGGATTTTTTTGGTATTATTTTGAGTATAATGATAAAAAAATAGTAATAGAAGAGGAAAAAGATTATCCATGCAAATATATTGATCCAAACACTAATAATGATTATTTATTTAAAGTTACTTATTTTGATAGAAAAATCAATATAGATATTTTTCATTCATTAACAGATGGAAATAGTGCAGTACAATTTTTTAAAGAAATAGTCTATCAATATATAGAAATTGAATATGCAAAAGACTTTAAAAATGTAGTAAGAACAGACAGAAAATTTGATTTTAACATAGAAGATAGCTATTTAAAAAATTATAATAAAAAGGCTAAGAATAATTCTGTAAGCAAGAAGGCATATATATTAAAAGGAAGAAAGATTCCATTTGAAGCTATAAGAGCGACGCATGAGATTATAGATTTAACTAAGTTAAAAGAAATTAGCAAGCAAAAGGGAGTTACGATTACTCAATTTTTGACAGCAGTATTAATAAAGGCTATTTATTTGGGTAACATGAAAAATACTACTAGTAATAAGCCTATAAAGATCTGTGTTCCTGTAAATCTAAAAAAGTATTTTAAATCTAAGACATTAAGTAATTTCTTTTCATATATAACAGTTACAGCAGATGGTAAAAAGGTTGATTTTAACAATTTAGATGATGTTTTAAAATTGGTAAAATCAGATTTTGAAAATTTACTAAAACCAGAAGAAGTAATGAAAACAATGTCATTAAATGTTAAACTAGGAAATAACTTTTTTATAAGGATAATTCCATTATTTATGAAGCAAATATTTGTAAGATTAAGTTATTTAGAAATTAGAAAATATACAACAACTACTTTTTCAAATATCGGAAGAATTGGTATTATTGCAGATTATCAAAAATACATAGAAGATTTTTTCTTTTTAATTGCTCCAGAAAGGGTAGAAAAAATAAAATGTTCAACATGTTCATACGAAGATAAAATGTTTTTTACATTTACATCAATATTAATGAAAACAAATATAGAAGATGAATTTAAAAAGATTTTAGAAGAATTAGGAATTCATGTTGAAATAGAAAGTAATGGTGTTTAATATGTTATATCCAAAATTATCTAATATAAAAAGAAATAATATTATTTTAATTGCATCAATAGCAATATCTATAATAGTTATTAATATTTTGCTAATTATAAATGTTTTAGTAGATAAAACAAATCATTGGTCGATGCTTTGTATAGCAGGGATAGTATATGTATATGGAACAGTTATATATACTAAAAAAAGAAATATAAATATTGCTTCAAATGTATTTGTACAATGTTTATTAGTGTCATTATTAATATTGGCAATAGACTATTTTATAGGTTATAGTGGATGGTCAATAAATATAGCAATACCAATAGTAATTATGGTAGCTAATTCAACACTTATGGTTTTAACAATTGTAAGTAGAAAAAGATATATGAGATATGCATTGTATCATATGTTAACATTTTTATTTAGTATGATTCAATTAATATTATTATTTTGTGGAGTACTAGAAAATAAAGTATTAACTATTGTTGCAAGTGGGATAGCGGGACTTTCATTATTGCTAACAGTAATTTTATGTGGCAAGGCAATGTGGGAAGAAACTAAAAAAAGACTACACATGTAAATCGGGATTTGGGGACGGTGTTTATATCCCGAAAAGGGAAAAAAGGAACGTCACTAAATCCCGAAAGGAACGTCTCCCAAATCAGAAGAACCTTAACAATGAGAAACGCATAAACTACAATAAGTAGGTGAGTTTATGAAAAGAATTGTTAAGGTTATTTTTTGTGTTTATATAATTACTAATTTTTTGATTATATTTCAGCCTAATATTTATGCAATTGAACCTGCAGGGAGTGTATATGAAGGAATAGATGTTAGTGGCTGGCAGGGAGAAATAGATTTTTTACAAGTGAAAAATTCTGGTATAGACTTTGTATACATAAAATCTAGTGAAGGTCAAAACACAGTTGATAGTTATTTTCGTAGAAATTATGAAGAAGCTAGAAGTAATGGGCTTAATATAGGATTTTATCATTATGTAAGAGCAAGAACTACAGAAGAGGCTAGATTAGAAGCAGAACATTTTGCAAATACAATTGCAGGAACAGTTCCAACCTGTAAATTAGCTATGGATTTTGAAAATTTCGGAAATTTATCAACAAGTGAAATAAATGAAATTTCTAAAGTATTTTTAGAAAGAGTACAAGAATTAACAAACAAAGAAATGATAATTTATAGTAACACATCATCAGCCAGAACTATATTTAGCGGGGAACTTGCAAACGAATATCCTTTATGGGTAGCACAGTATTATGTAAGTAATCCGTCAGATAATGGCAAATGGAACGTATGGGAAGGTTTTCAATATACAGATAGAGGAAGTGTACCAGGAATAAACGGATATGTTGATAGGGATAAATTTACAAGCGAGATATTATTAGATAGTCAAGAAGAAATACCAAGTAATGAGGGAAACAACGAAAATAGTGGAAATACAGGTAATGCTAATGGATATATAACATATACGATAAAAAGAGAAGATACGCTATCAGAAATTGCACAAAGATATAATACAACTGTTAATGAACTTGTAAGATTAAATAATATACAAAATCCTAATATGATTTATGCTAATGAGACTTTATTAATACCAACCAAAAATAATTCTATAAGTACTGGTAGTGATGATAAAAATAATACAATTTATATTGTACAAAAGGGAGATACCTTATATAGTATTGCAAAAAGGTTTAATACAACTGTGCAAAAGATTGTAAATAATAATGGTATTTCTAATCCAAATCTTATATATCCAGGGCAAAGATTGATAATTGCTAAAAGTACAGCTACTATACAAACAAAATATATGAGCTATAGAATCAAAAGAGGGGATACTTTATGGGGAATTGCTAATAAATATAATACTACTGTAAATGAACTTGCATATATAAATGGAATTAGAAATGTTAATAGAATATATATAAATCAGGTAATACGAATACCAGTAAATATAAGCATAGGAGAATATGACTGTGGGCATTGTATATATACTGTAAGAAGAGGAGATACGCTTAGTACAATAGCAAACCGATTTGGAAAAACTGTAAATGAGATAGCAGAACTAAATGGCATAAAAAATGTAAATTATATTTATATAGGTCAAAAATTAAGAATATAAACAGGTTTTATTGACGAAAAAATTAGTTTATTATATACTAAAAGCAGAAAATTTTTCTATAAATTAGGAGGATGCTTATGCAAAAGATAAATAGAAAAATAGGTTTAGTTATAATAATGGTATTAATGATTTTAGTGGTTAATACTTCTTGCTTTGCAGCAAATACTGTAAGTACTAGAGCACGTAATACAGCTAGTAATAATTCGACAGAAAACGAAGTAACAAATACTACAAATCAAGTTACAAATAAAGCCGTAGAAAATACAGTAACAGAGAATGATGATATAGAACTTGCTTATCCATCTATAGAAAAAGAAGATACAAAATTTGGTCCATTAACAATGGAGCAAGTAATTGGCGGAGCAGCAGTATTATTGTGTTTTGTTGGCATTATTCTTGCTATATCATTATATTCAAGGAGCAGAGCTGACGAAGATGATTGGGATGAAAATGATTATATAAATGAAGAGCCAGAAGCAGAAAGACAAGAACCAAAAGCTATGAAGGAGCTTAAAGATGAGGCAGCTGCTAAAGAGCCAAAGGCTATACAAGAAATGGAAGATGAAAGAAAATTAGAGGAAATACGCAAAGCAAAGGAAGAAGAAAAAGAAGATATCCCTAATAAAAAAGAAGAGCTAGAAGAAAAAATAGAAAATAAAGAAGATACAACATCTTTAAATTATAGACATCAACAAGCATTAGATGATTTTTACAATTATGCAGAAGAGATAAAACAAGAGAAAAAGACAAAAAGAGGAAAAGGTAAACACTCAATGTAAGATTTTATTACTACAAAAGCTACCATTTGGTAGCTTTTTGTATATAAGAAAAATATTTAAAGAGGGGAAAAATGAAGACTAAAGAAAAATTAATCATTGTATTATTATCAATAGCTATTGCAGGAATTAGCTATTGGTTTTTCTGGGATGGATATTATTCTATAGATACATATAGAATAATTTCGCAAGGATATACAGATTATGCATTAAAAGATGCATATATAAGAGACGGGAGATTATTTCTTGCAGGAATCGTAAGTTTGGTTGGAATAATAAATCCAAGCTATAAGGTATGGTATATTATAAATTTAGCAATTACAATTTTTATATCTGCAATCACAGTTTTACAGTTGTATATGATTATAAATCATTATAAAAAAGCGAAGAATACAAAAAATAAATGCATATACTTTTTAGTAAGTTTTTTATTTATTTTCAATTTTGTTCAGATAGATACAATGCAATTTATTGAGGCTTTTGCAATTGCAACAAGTGTTTTATTATATATATTATCACTAAAAAATACTGTAATAAATAAAAACATAAAAATGGGATTTATATATGCTATTCTAGGAATGTTATGGTATCAAGGAACAGTTACTATATATATAGCGACTGCATTTTTAATGTGCTTATTAGAAACCAAAAAAATTAACAAAGAGTTTTTTAAGAAAATATTAAATCCAGCAATTATTATCATAATTTCTGTAATATTAAGCTCTTTAATAGTAAGTATAGTTCCATATATTACTAAGTTAGAATTTACAGAGAGATTTCCAAGTGTAGAAAAATATATTAGCATATTAAAAAGAAATATTATGCAGATGGATAATTTGCTTATAGATTGCTGTGGATATTTTCCAAAATATATTTTTATTAGTGCTAGCTTATTGATATTAATAGTAATATTCGTATATGGAATAAAGCATAAAAACGTTACACAGCCTATAAATGCATTAATAGTGTTTTATATATACATAGTTTCTATATTTATATTTTTCCCAATACAATTAATAGAATTATGTTTTAGATGTGCATTATCATTAGGAGCAGCTATACCAGCGTTATTTATTTATATTATATGTAATATGGAAATGCTAGAAGGCAAAAAAATATATTTAAATATCTTAATAGCTATGGTAATACTGTATTTTATATTAAGTGTATGTAATACTGTAAAAGTAACAAGGGAATTTAAATTCGCAAATGAGCTGGATGAAAGATTTGTAAAAAGAATAGAAACAGAAGCTAAAAATTTACAAGACCAAGGAATAAATGTCCAAAGATATGCGGTATATTATACTACAAATGGCGATAGGTTAAATGAATTATATAATTCAGAAATTACATTTTATAATTCATATTATCTATTATCAAGAGATTTTAGTAATATATTTGGAATATATGGAGAAAAAAATATTAAACTAGAGAAACAATTTGCAGATAAAGAAATTGTAGATAAGTATTTTGAGAATCCAAGTGAAGAGGAAATACAAATTAAATATATAAATAATATTCTATATGTAGTAGTAGATTTATAATATACAAGGTTTACAATATTAGGAATTTGTTATATAATAGGGCAAGATTTTAAGAAGAAAGGGAGATTTTAATGGACAATAATGTTAACGAAGAAGTAGATATAAATCAATTAATGAAGGTTAGAAGAGAAAAATTAGAAGAGTTAAGAAATGAGGGAAAAGACCCATTTGCAGTAACAAAATATGATAGAACAGAAACTGCAGGACAAATTAAAGCAAACTATGATGAATACGAAGAAAAAGATGTATCAGTTGCAGGTAGAATAATTGCAAAAAGAATAATGGGTAAAGCATCATTCTGTACAATACAAGACAGTGACGAAAAGATTCAAAGTTATGTAAGTATAAATGATTTAGGAGAAGAAAGCTATAAAGCATTTAAAACTTATGATATCGGTGATTTTATAGGAATAAAGGGTTTTGTATTCAAAACTAGAACTGGCGAAATATCTGTTCATGCAAAAGAAGTAACATTATTATCTAAATCTTTAAGACCATTA
>OHPO01000298.1_pt1 | contig 27190 bp, 28 predicted proteins | sample 1577741 | NCBI WGS metagenome assembly OHPO01 (sample SAMEA3879574, study PRJEB24766) | human gut metagenome | biome: human-associated habitat; feature: feces | place: USA | collected 1985/1987
TTAAATTGCTTTCCATATTCTTTATGTGTTACAAAATTTCCTATAACCTTAATATAATCTCCCTCTACTAAAAAAGGCATATAACCTACTATTGTAATAGTATCTTCTTCGTTTTCTAATATTCCAATTAAATAACTATTAACTTCATTTTGATATATTATTTCTGTTAGTTGTCCTGAAAGTTCCACTTTTACCCTCTTTTCTACAGTTTACCTGCTAATGCAATAATTTTATCACATTAGATAGATATTAACAAATCTATTTTGAAATTTCATCCATTATCTCTTTGCACTCATTCCAATCCGAAACTTTTATAAAATTATAATCTTTTGCTAATTTAGAGATTATCTCGTATGTATCATCAGTCGAGTCCAAGTCTACCATTATAATTCCCTTTGTTAACTCTTCTTTTCCATATAATAATTTACAAATTATATTTCTAGTAAAACATTCTATTCTATCTTCTTGGTTTTTGGCTGCTATAATTAAATATATTCCATCTTGTTTAAATTTTGTACAAGCAAAATAATATCTTATAGTTTTTGCAATTTCTATTAAACCATATAAAGCAAGTGTCCATAAGATTGCATTTGGTATAAATTCTTGCATATAATCACCTTCTTATATAGTATATGTTCTTTGCCATAAAGTGTTAAATTGGTTGAGCCTATCAATTTGTAAGTTTTTAAGATAATTATATACAAAAAAAGCACCTCGCTAAAAAACAAAGTGCTTGATATATAAATGAAGAGGGCTATTCTTCTTAATATATACATTTTATTGGAATATTTTGATAATAACTTATTTTCTTGTTTTACCATCAAGTGCATCAAGATTGTCTAACGCTTTTCCTGTTCCTAAGGCAACACAAGAAATTGCGTCTTCTGCTATCATTACATTTATTCCTGTTTTTTCTTGTAATAATTTATCTAGACCGTCTACTAAACAGCCTCCACCTGTCATATATATTCCTCTGTCGCTTATATCTGCTGCAAGTTCTGGTGGAGTTCTTTCTAAAACAGAGTGAACTGCATCTACAATCATCATTGCTGGTTCTATTAAAGCTTCTAACATTTCGCTAGAATATACTGTAATTGTTTTTGGTAAACCTGTTGATAAATCTCTTCCTCTTATATCCATTTCTACGTCTTGTATTTTTGGATAAACACAACCTATATTAATTTTTAGATCTTCTGCTGTTCTTTCACCTATCATTATATTGTGTTTTCTTTTTATATATTTTACTATTGCTTCATCTAATTTATCCCCTGCAACTTTTAATGATGTACTAACAACAGAACCTCCTAAAGAGATTACAGCAATGTCTGTAGTTCCACCACCAATATCTACAATCATGTTACCACAAGGTTTAGAAATGTCTATTCCTGCACCTATTGCTGCTGCTATTGGTTCTTCTATTAAGTATACTTTACGAGCACCAGCTTGTGATGCTGCATCTATTACTGCTCTTTTTTCTACTTCTGTTACTTGAGATGGTATACATATCATAATTCTTGGTGCAAATATAAATTTTCCACACACTTTATTTATAAAATATTTTAACATTTTTTCTGTTACTGTATAATCTGATATTACCCCGTCTCTTAATGGTCTAGTGGCTACGATATTTCCCGGTGTTCTTCCTAGCATTCTTCTTGCTTCCTGACCTACTGCAAGAACATCTCCAGAATTTTTATCTACAGCGACAACAGAAGGTTCTCTTAATACGATACCTTTGCCTTTTACATATGCAATTACTGTGGCTGTACCTAAATCTATTCCTATATCTTGACCAAAACCAAACATTGATACTCTCCTTTTCTATTATTATTACAAGTCTGTTACAATTATATTACAAAAAATTTAAAATAGCAATAAAAATATTTATATATTTAGAATATTTTTATTGCTATCAACTATATTACAATGTAATTAATAAAATTTCAAGTATTTTTATAAGTTTATTTATTAAAATGGGAAAAGTCCAAATAAATATCCAACTGGCATATAATAAATTACTATTAATCCTCCAACTAAAAGGGCCATTTTTTGAGTTTGAGTAAGTTCAATATCTATAGGATTTAATAAATAATCTGGTGCTGTATCTGACATTGAAATTTCTACTCTTTCTGTTCCTTGGCATTTATATTTTATAGTAAAGTACTGACTTTCGTCTGGCTCTAATTTAAATATTTGTGCATATCCTGTATTTATATTATTATCATATTCTGAATAACAATCTAATTTTATAAATTTATTTTCTATTGTGCTTCCTGTAGTATTCGTTATACAACCATAAATATATCCATTTGCATTTGTTGCTTTAGAATCTATTATTTCTATTTTTGGATTTTCAAATAATACTTTACATTCTTTTGGTTTATACATTGATATTATTATTAATTTTGACATTATTGAGACAAATATAAATAGTAATACCAATAGTAATGCATATTTAAGATATTTCTTAAATTTATCCATTTTTTACTCCTTTTTCCTTTATTTTTCCCCTATATTATATAACAGTCTACATAATTTGTAAATAGAATTTAGGGACGTTCCTTTTTTTCTACCTAAATTATAGATTCGAAGAACGTCCCCAAATTCTATAGCTTATATAAATTCGCCTGTACTTTCTAACATATATTCATATATTGTATCTACCATACCAGCTAAATATTCTACATCGTCCATTGTTACATTATTTGTATCCATTTGATTATATTCTGCATTTATAGCTAACATTTCTTTAAATAATTTTTCGTCTCTATCTTCATATGTATTTGCTATATTTATTACAGTTGAATTTGGCATATCCATATTGTATTTATGTTTTATATATTTAATATTTATAAATTCTAAAATTGCTGCTAATTTAAAATATGCTTCTTTATAGTCTTGTTCTTTTATTAAGTTATCAATTATTTCTAATTTTTCTTTTAAATATTTATTCTTTGCTAAATATTTTATTATCTCTTTATCCATTATCTTTCATCTCCTTCTTCATTTGTTTGATATAGCATTTTAAGTTCGTCCTTTTCAAAACCAGCTTTTACAGCAATTTCATGAGCTTCTTTACGAGATTTTAGCTTTCTTAAAGACTCTATTAACTCTGGTGTATCTTGTAATATAAAACTTTCTTGATATGCAGACACTCTATCTATTAGTAGAACATTATCTGTATTACAAATTGGATATTTATATTCATGTTCTGCCAATGCTGTAATTAACCTTTCATCATACATATGTACAGACATCTGACCAAAACAAGGCACATCTATAACAAAAACATTTTCTTCTTTTTTGCCATCTTTACTTTTAACTTTTGTCAAGCCAAAAGACTGTGTTCCATCTTCTTTAAGTAATTTTATACTTTCATCTATTGCTCTATCTTTTATTGCCATACAATCTACATGTCCTTTAGCTAATACATCATATCCTCTTTCTCTTAAAGTTTCAATTTCTTCAATGCTTATTCCAAATCTTGCTAATTGTCTTTTAGCAATATCCTCAACCCTAGTATTCATATTGCTTTTGGCAATGAAATATCTCTGTGTTAATTTTGCTATTTGCTCTATTTCTTTACCAGAAAATTTATACATTAAACTTGCATAACCAGCATTCTCCATGTTCTTTTCTTTAAACAAATCTCTTAACATTTTTTTCTGTGCATCTCTACAAGTATGTGCAATATGATTTGAATAAAATATTTCTAGAGATTTTTCTGTTGTTGGTATTCCCTCTGCTGCTTCCACAACCTCATGTAAATCAAAATCATACTCTAATTCTATTTGCTTATTTTTTGGCTTTTTTTCTTCGAATTTTCTAAAATCTGTTCTATATCCAGGATAAATTCTTTCAATTGTATCAGCTATAAGATTCAATCTAGCCATATTATCTAACATATTATAATTTTTATTTTCAAATTTATAGCCCTGTGTTTTGAAAAATTCAACGATTTTACTTACTTTATCCATTCTTATTTCTCTATTTAACTTATTATAATTTATTCTCATAAATACCACCTTATATATAGATAGGACAGGCCTCAAGCCTGTCCTTGTGTCAATTCTTTAACTTGGTCGCGATATGCTTTTAGCATATCCTGCACATCGGGCGACTTTTCATCCTCAAGCAGATCTCCTACTGCTTCTGTAATATCAGAAAGTTTCGCCTCGATACTTAGCGCTTCATCAGAATCAACACTTTCCGGAGGTTTCCTTATAAATGCTTCAATCATCGCACTTATCTCAGAAACATATGATGTTGTCTCTTGTTGCTTTGCCATTATGTATCCTCCTATTTCCTAAAGTATTTCTCCGTTACACATTATATTATAACATATTTTTCAATTTATGTAAATTATTAGTTTCAAAAAAGCTTTTTGTCTTTTATAATAAAAAAGTATCTTCGCCATATGTACATAATTTCTTCATAATTGACAACTTACCTTGTATTTTTCTGGAACAAAAAAGGGATTCGAGGAACGTCCCCAAATCCCTATTGATTATATTTTTAAGATACCTCCAACTGTTTTATTAACAGCATATTTTGATTTTTCTTTACTCATTATTTGTGGTCCTCCACATAAAACAGCTGTATCTCCTTCTTCTAAGTTTCCTAATTCTATTAATTTTTCTACACCTTTTTCGATTGTATCATCTATATCTGCTCCGTCTTTAATTAAGATTGGGTATACATTCCAAACTGGTCCTAATTGATTGTATACTTTTTCTGAATCTGTAATAGCAAATATTGGACAAGCTGGTCCATATCCTGCTAATCTTCTTGCAGAATTTCCTGTATGTGTATAATCTATTATAGCGTCAGCTTTGATATCTCTAGCTGTTACACATGTTGTATAAGCTGCGTGTGATTCGATGTCTGCTTCTTCTATTTTCCAATCTTTCTTTGTAAATCTCTTCCAATAATTAATTGTTGGTTCTACACTCTTAGCAACTTTTACCATTGTATTAACACATTCTAATGGATAATCTCCCATTGCTGTTTCTCCAGAAAGCATTATACATCCTGTTCTGTCATAAATAGCGTTTGCAACGTCACTTACTTCAGCTCTTGTTGGTAATGGGTTGTTTGTCATACTTTCTAACATTTGTGTAGCTGTTATTACTAATTTTCCTTCTTCGTTACATCTCTTAATAAATCTTTTTTGTACAACTGGTACTTCTTCGAATGGTACTTCTACAGCCATGTCACCACGAGCTACCATTATACCATCACAAGCTGCTAAAATTTCTTCGAAATTGTCTATTCCTTCTTGATTTTCGATTTTAGCTAAGATTTTAACATCTTTTCCACCATTATCGTCTAATACTTTACGCATTTGGGCTACATCTTCTTTATTTCTTACAAATGATGCAGAAACATAATCAAATCCAACTCTTGCTCCATTTGATAAGTCATTTATATCTTTAGGGCTTAAGAATGGTATTTTTATAGAAACACCTGGTACATTTATACTTTTTCTTGATCCTGCACCACCATCATTTAATACAGTTCCTACTATATCTTTATCTTTTATTTCGTCTACTCTTATTTGAATTTTTCCATCATCAATTAAAATTAAGTTTCCTGGTTTTACATCTTTATATAAATCTTTATAAGATAATGATGTACCTTCTTCATCTCCTAATCTGTCTTCATAGAAGAATGTGAATTTTTGACCTTCTTTTAATTGTACTTTTACATCTCTTCCAGCTTTGTTTAGGGCTGTTCTTATTTCTGGTCCTTTTGTGTCTAACATAATTGCAACTGGTAGACCTAATTCTTTTCTTATTTCAAAAAATCTTTCAATTTTGTCTTTTTGTTCCTCAAAATCTCCATGAGAAAAATTAATTCTTGCAATAGACATTCCAGCTTTCATTAATTCATCCATTCTATTTTCTACTGCTGGTCCTATTGTACATACGATATTTGTTTTTCTTAAATTTCTTTCTTTCACAATAATTACCTCCTAGAATTTGACACTAGAAGGTATTATATCATAAAACATTTCCCTTAACAATACATTTTTCAACATTTTTTCTTTTATTTATTTAAAGCCTCATCCATTACTTTACTTAGATATTTCATACTATTTAAGCATTGATCCATTGTATTTCCAGTTGCTCCTATTTCCATTATTGTAGCAGCTTTTGTAACATGTTGATTATATCTAGAGTTTCTTACCATTATTGGTTTTTATAAACCCGGTTATAGTTCGTTACCCTTTTCTACAATTTTTATTGCATATTTTAAATTTTGTACCCACTGACTATGTGTAAGGCCTCCTCCATCTGTTCCTATTACAAACATTATTTGAGCAACATAATCATCACCAATTTTAACTGTGGGTGCATATGTACCAGCTTCTCCTACTGCATCTCTATGTAAATCTATAACAATTTGTGTGTTTGGATTAGCTGCTAAATCATTTTTTATGCTTGTAAGGGATCTATTATATGAACCACTATATGCAGGATAGTCATGATATGTCTCATCATGTATTACATTAAACCCATAATTTGTTAGCCTATCTTTTAGCTCTCTTCCAACTCTTACAACAGAAAAGTTTAAATCTGTTGTTCTAAAATTACCACTTGGTGTATATTCAAAACCTGTACTTTGTGTATAACTTTCGCAGGTATGTGTATGGTAAATAATAATATCTTTTTTGTTTTCTAATTCTATATCTGGAGTTAACATTTCTTGTGTCAATTCATATTTTGATTCATTTTTTATTTGCACTCCATTATATTCATTTGTATACTTAGCATTAATATTTCCACCAGATACTACCTCTGTTTGTAATCCAGTTTGTGCTTCTTCTTGGCTTACCATAGACACTTGTGTTTGGTTTTGAACCTGAATTGTATTTTCAGTCGCTAGTTGTTCCTCATCAGATTTTATAAACTTACTCATTTGTAGTTCCGAACTTAATAGCTGTTCTGTATTATCTCTATCTATACTTTTAAATTCCTTTAGTGAATTTCCACTAGCAGAAATTATTGTATCTTGTATAACTGGAATTAAAGATAAATCTTTTATTTTATCTTTTCCAAACAAGAATATTTTTATTATAAGCATTATTAAAAAAGCCATTATAACTAAAGTCATAATAGCATTTTTTGCTTTTATTACTCTCATATTTACCATAAAATTTTTCACCCTTGTACACATATACTTAATATATATATATTCATATTTTATAGAAATATGACAGAAATTTAGGACATGAATTAAGGCACAGAGATTTGTGCACCGGGATTTGGGGACGTTGTTTAAATCCCGAAAAGGGAAAAAAGGAACGTCCCCAAATCCCAGCAGAACGTCCCCGAATTCCAGGAACGTTCTCAAAACCTCTACCAATATTGTTAGTTTCTTATATTAGCTGCAATTTCTGTTGCATCCATATTAATTTCTTTTTCTTCTCCAGTCTTCATATTCTTTAACTTAATTTTATTTGAATTTATCTCATCATCACCAATAACTATTACATATGGTATTTCTAACTTATCTGCATATTTAAATTTAGCTTTTAATTTTTTATCATTCAAATATATTTCTGTATTTATTCCTAATTTTCTTATTTCTGTAGCTAATTTTATTGGTTCTTCTAATTTTTCTGTAATCGGAATAATTAAGATATCAGAAATTGATTTTTTCTCTGCTTTTATTATATTTAATTCATTTAGTTTATAGAATAATCTAGTAAGACCAATTGAAATTCCTACTCCTGGTAAACTTTTATCTGTATAATATTCTGCTAAGTTTTCGTATCTTCCTCCAGAACATACACTTCCTAATTCTCTGTAATCATTTAAAAATGTTTCGTATACTGTTCCTGTATAATAATCTAAACCTCTTGCAATTGTTAAATCTACTTTAAAGTTAGCTTCTGGTACTCCAAATAATCTTACATTTTTAACAACTGTTTTTAATTCTTCTACACCTTTTTTATAAGTTTCATTAGTTATTCCTAGATTCTCTAGTTTTTCTAACTTTTCATCAGAAGTTCCTTCTATTTCTATAAAATTCATAATAGAATTTATTTGCTCTTCTTTTACATCTAATTTTCTTAATTCTTCTATTACTGCTTCTTTTCCTATTTTTTCTATTTTATCAATTATTCTTAAAATCTCTGTAGCATTTTCTTTTTGGTTTACTCCTTCAAATAAACCATTTAAGATTTTTCTATTATTAATTTTTATAGTAAAATCTTCAAAACCTAATTCTCTAAAAAGTGTATAAATAATACTTGGAATCTCTGCATCGTTTATTAAATCTAATTCTCCATCACCAATTATATCTATATCACATTGATAAAATTCTCTATATCTTCCTTTTTGTGCACGTTCTCCTCTATATACTTTTCCTATTTGATATCTTCTAAAAGGAAAACTTAAACTACCATAATTTTTTGCTACATATTTAGCAAGTGGAACTGTTAAATCAAATCTTAAAGCTAAATCACTGTCTCCTTTTTGAAATCTATATATTTGTTTTTCTGTCTCTCCACCTGCTTTTGCAAGTAATACTTCTGCTGATTCAATTATTGGTGTATCCAATGGTAAAAATCCAAATTTTTCATATGTTTTTTGTATCTTTTCTTTCATTTGATTAAATAATATCTGTTCATTTGGTAATAATTCCATAAAGCCAGATAAAGTTCTTGGTTCTATTCTTTCCATATTTTCCACTCCTTGTTAATCTATATTTGGTTTAGCTTCCAAATAAATTGGTTTTTCGTCCCCTATTCTAGTTGGCTTTCCATGCCCTGGATATACTATTGTATTCTCAGGTAATATTAATAATTTATTTATTATTGAATTCATAATAGAGTCAAAATCACTTGTAGGTAGATCTACTCTTCCCCAGGCACCTTTAAATAGAGTGTCTCCTGAAAATAGCATTTCTTCTTTTTCACAATACAAAGATGTTCCGTCATCAGTATGTCCTGGAGTATAAATAACTCTGAATTCTAAATCTCCGACATGTAAAATATCATCATCATCTACAATACTATCTTCTTTTACATATATTGGAGGAAGCCCAATATATTCTGCAAGTACGGGAACTCTATTTTCTAAGTTTTCTCTTCCTTTTCTGTGAATAAGGACTTTTCCTCCTTTTTCTTTTTTTAGCTCATTTACGCCATTTATATGATCAGCATGGCAATGAGTTAAATAAATATATACTAATTCTGCCCCTAAGGTATCTAAAATTTCTATAATTTTAGGAACCTCTCCTGCTGGATCTATTACCATTGCTTTTTTTTGAGTTTCATCTACTATTATATAGCAATTAGTTTCACCAACAAATTTCATTTGTACTTTTATTCTTTTTAGTATCATAAAAAACTCCTTTATTTCTTTCTTGTTACCTCATATACACTATCCACTTTTCTTAGTTCTTTTAATACTTTATTTAATTCTTCTATGTTTTCTACTTCTATTGTTATCTCTATTGTAGCAATATGTTCTTTTGTTGCTTTAGAATTCAATCCCATTAGTTTTGTTTTTAAATTACTTAAAACTTGAATTACATCTGCAAGCAATCCTGATCTATCATTTGCATATACAGTAATATCTACATTGTATGATGCTGTTTTTTCTGTATACCAGTAAACATCTATAATTCTGTCTTCTTCTTTTAATAAGTCTTTTACATTTACACAATCTGTTCTATGTACAGAAACTCCTCTTCCTTTTGTTATATATCCAATAATATTATCTCCTGGAACTGGGTTACAACATTTTGAAAGTTTTACTAAACAATTATCTATTCCTTTTACTACAACACCTGTGCTAGATGGTTTTACAGTTTTTCTTTTACTTGTTAATTCTTCTATTTTTTGTTCAATATTTTCTTCTTTATGACTCTTTCTGTATTCCTCTAACATTCTAGATATAATTTTTACTTGTGATATTGCACCAAATCCAACACTTGCATACATATCTTCTAAGTTTTTAAACTTATATCTATCTAATGCTGCATTTATGTAATCTTGTTTAAATAATTCATCATGACTAATTCCAATTCTCTTGATTTCTTTTTCAATTAAATCTTTTCCTTTTTCTATATTTTCTGACCTTTGTTCTTTCTTAAACCATGATTGTATTTTGCTTTTAGCTTTTGTTGTTTTTATAAATTTAAGCCAGTCTCTACTAGGTCCTTTTTGAGAATCTGATGTCATAATTTCTACAATATCTCCACTTTGCAATTTTGTAATTATTGGCATCATTTTACTATTTATTTTACAGCCAACCATATGGTTTCCGATTTCTTCATGAATGCTATATGCAAAGTCTATAGGTGTTGCATCTCTTGGTAATACTAGTATTTTTCCCTTTGGTGTAAATACATATACTTCATCTTCGAATAATTCTGTTTTTAATGTATTTAAAAACTCTTGTGGATCTTTCATATCTTGTTGCCACTCTAATGTTTCTCTAAGCCATGCAAGCTTATCTTTAGTAACTGTGACAACTTGTTTTCCTTTTTTACCATAATTTGCCTCTTTGTATGCCCAGTGTGCAGCTATACCATATTCTGCAATTCTATGCATGTCCCATGTACGAATTTGAACTTCAAAAGGTGTTCCTTTGTCTCCTAATAGTGTTGTGTGTATTGATTGATACATATTTGGTTTTGGTACTGCTATATAATCTTTAAATCTTCCTGGCATTGGGCTGTACATTTCATGAACTACACCTAATGCAGCATAGCAGTCTTTTACAGAATTTACTAAAATCCTTAAAGCAAATAAATCATAAATTTGGTCTAAAGTTTTATTGTCTCTTTTCATTTTTCTATATATTGAATATAAGTGCTTTGCTCTTCCTGTAACTTCTGCTTCTATTTTCTGTTTCTTTAATTGTCCCCTAATATCATCCATTATTTTTTCTATAAATTGAAGTCTTTCTTCTCTCTTCTTATCTATACCTTCAACTAATTCCCTATATTCTTCTGGATATAAATATTTAAAAGCTAAATCTTCTAGTTCCCATTTTAATGAATAAATACCTAAACGATTTGCAAGTGGAGCATATAATTCCATAGTTTCTTTGGCATTAGCAATTTGTCTATCTCTTCTTAAATATTTTAAAGTACGTAAATTATGCAATCTATCTGCTAACTTAATTATTATTACTCTAATATCTTTTCCCATTGCAAGGAACATTTTTCTGTAATTTTCTACTTGACGCTCTTCTGTACTTGCTTGATATCTTAATTCTCCAAGTTTAGTAACACCTGCAACCATGGTTGCAATTTCCTCTCCAAAATCTCTTACTAAATCTTCATGAGTAACTTCAGTATCTTCAACAACATCATGTAATAATGCTGCACAAATTGTAGCTTCATCTAATCCAATATCTGCCAAAATATATGCTACTTGAACAGGGTGAATTATATATGGCTCTCCAGATTTTCTACATTGAGTTCCATGTTTTTCTTTTGCATAATTATATGCTTTTATTATAAGCTTTGTATCTGCCCATCTCTTTTTTTGTTTTACCAAACTAATTATATCTTCTATTGATTTATTCTGTACTTCTGACATAAGCATTCCCCCTTATCTAATAGCTTTTTCTAATGTCTTTCATATTTATTTGTATAGAACTAAATCCATTAAAACTATTAATCTCTAAAGTTCCAACAACATCTATTCTATCTCCAATTCTATATTCCTCTGCTAAATATCCTAGTTCAAACCCTATTGCATTAATTACAAAATTTTCATCTCTTAATGTAAGTTTTAAATGTCTTCCTTCTGAAAGTGCTCTTATAGAATCTATTTTTAGATTTCTTATTAAAAATAATGGCACTTTATTTGCTTCTCCAAAAGGTTCTAGAATACTTAAACTTTTTACTAACTCCATATTAATATCTTTTAATTTTAATTCATCATCAATATATATTATCGGTACTAATTCTTTAATATTTTTCTCTTTAGCAATCTGTTCAAATCTTTCCTTAAATTTCTCAAGATTCTCCTTTTTTAGAGTAAGACCAACTGCCATAGAATGTCCACCATATTTTTCTAGTAAATCTTCACATTTTGTTAGTCCTTCATACAAATCAAATCCTGGTACACTTCTTCCTGACCCTTTAGCAATATCATCCTCAAAACTTAATAATATACTTGGCTTATAATATTTATCTGTTACTTTTGAAGATACAATTCCAATAACACCATGATGCCAGCCTTTTCCGCCTAAAACTATTGAATTTTTTTCATCTAAATGATTTCTATCAATTTCCTGTACAGCTTCTTCATAAATTGCTTTTTCGGTACTTTGTCTTAGTGTATTATATTCGTTTAATTCTTTAGTAATTTTGGTCGCACTTTCTAAATCTTCTGCTAAAAATAATTTTAACGCTTCTTCTTCGTGTCCCATTCTTCCACAGGCATTTATTCTAGGTGCAACACCAAATGAAATCGTATTTGAATCTATTTCTTTATAGCCTGAACTTTTTATTAATTCTCGTAATCCTAAATTTCTAGTAACTTTTATTAGCATTAACCCAAGTTTAGCTATAGTTCTATTTTCACCTTCTAGTGGAACTATATCTGATATTGTTCCAACACATACCAAATCTAAGTATTTTAAATACTCTTCTGGCTTAATTTCTAATTTTATAGAAAGTGCTTGTATTAATTTAAATACAACTCCTACTCCTGCTAAAGATCTAAAAGGATATGTATTGTCTTTTCTTTTTGCATCGATTACAGCAAGTGCATTTGGAAGTTTCTCTCCTACTTCGTGATGATCTGTAACAATTACATCCATTCCTAAGCTTACCGCATAGTCGACTTCTTCTATTGCAGAAATCCCACAATCTACTGTAATTATTAAATCTATATTTCTTTCTTTTATTGTGTCTATAGCATTTTTATTTAACCCATATCCTTCATGTAATCTATTTGGTATATATGTATCTACTGGTATTCCCCTATCAATTAGATATTTTTTAAGAACAGTAGTACTTGTTATACCATCTACATCATAATCGCCATATATTAGAATTTTTTCTTTATTATTAATAGCTTCTATTATTCTTTCCACTGCAATATCCATTCCTGTAAACAAAAACGGATCATGAAAATCATCTCTTGTAGGTGTTATAAATATTCTTACATCTTCATCATTTACAACATGTCTATTAACAATAATTTTTCCTATTACTTTATTTAAATTATATTTTTCACATATTTCATCTACTAGTTTTTCATCCGAATTATAAAATTCCCATTTTTTTATCATTCACTTTCTCCTCATATTATACAATTTGTACAATATTGTATACCATTTTCCGTTTTTTTAAAAGAGGTTTACAATAATTATCTAATAAAATTTAATATACATCCCATTATTGTATAAATTGCTAATAAATATAATTTTGAAGATATTAATTTATAACATGTATATTTTATTCCTATATCATTCAATTTTTCATATTCTTCTACTATTTCATCTGTTTCTTTTACTTGATTTTCTTCTAAATATTCTTTTGCAATATATTTTGCTTTAGTCATTGCTTCTATTTCTAGGTAACTTCTTATTACATAAAAAATAATTATACAAATTAATATACTTGCACTAAATAACGCATATTGAGTTATAACTCCTGCAATAGTTAATATCATTGTTATTAACCAAAATATATTTAACAAATTCGCAAAAATATAATTGAACCACAATATTTTTTTATTTTGAGTTGAATGAATACATTCATGGGCAATTGTTTGTACTCTTGTAAAATATTTTTTGTCTTTATTCAAAATAATTTTATCTGTTGCTATAAAGTAAAAACAATTTGTATTTTCTTGTTCTTCTATTTTAACTTTTTCATTATTTAATTTTTTTAGAATGTCTTTACATATATTTATATTATCTGGAAGTTTTTGCACTATATTATTTAATTTTTCATTATTTGCTATTTGCATTATTATTTTTTTATTACTTCCTAACATAATCTTTAAAATAACTATTGTAATTACTACTAATATAAAAATAATTAAACTTTCCATAAAACAAAATAGGGATATATCTAAAATATATCCCTTCCCCCTTATCTTTATCCTATAACATCTTTTATTGCTTCGCTTATAATTTTATTTATATCTGTTACCATGACACTAAATCTCATTTCAGCTTCTAAATAATTTTTAGCAATTTCATTTTGATATAGTTCTGTATATAAATTTTGTAATTTTACACTTAGTTCATTTGCATTTGCCTCACCTTTTAGCATTGCTTTTTGAGCTTCTACTCTTAGTTTATCAAATTCATCGATTTTGCTTTTTACTTCTGCATTAGATTCTATTTGTTGTTTTGAATTTTTATATGCTTTATATTCATCTGTTTGTTTTATTTCTGATGCTAATCTATTTGCTGTATCATAAATATTCATTTTTTAGCCTCCTATTTTTAAGCATATGCATGTCTTTTCTTGAAGCTTAGTAAATTTGTAATCTCTCCTTGTGTATTCTTTGCTTTCTTTGTTTTCTTTGCTTTTTCTTGTTCTAATTCTCTTCTTTGTTTTTCTGCCATTGTTTGACATATTGCTTTTTGATATATGAAATGTGTATCTTGTGCTATTTTTGTCCAGTTATATTGTGCTTTTACCTTTGCTTTAGCTGCTCTTGAAACTTGTGCACATAAATCTGGATTATATAATAGCTCTAATATTGAATCTGCAATTGAATTTGGATTTCCAGCATAACTCTTCATTCCATTTTCTCTATGTTGAACTATTTCGTTTAAACCTCCAACATCTGAAACTACTACTGGTGTTCCTGATAGCATTCCCTCTAGTGCAACTACACCAAATGGTTCATATGTACTTGGGAATACTGCTACATCTGCACATTTATACATTTTAGTTACTTGATTTAAATTTAAGTAACCTGTAAAATACACTTTATTTTCTATTCCTAATCTTCTAACTTCATCTCTTAATTCGTCTATCATTCCGCCTTTTCCGGCTATTATTAATTTTGAATCATGATATCCATTTAATACTTTTGGCATTGCTGCTATTAAATTTTGAATTCCTTTTTCGTAAACTAATCTACCTACATAAAGAATTATTTTTTCATTATCTGCAGCATATTGTCTTCTAAAATCGTAATCTCTTTCTACACCATTATATAAATTTAAGTTAACACCATTTGGTACTACATTTATCTTTTCGTATGGTAAACCAAATAATCTTTGTAACTCGTTTTTCATATAATTACTATTTACTATTACTTCTGTTGCTTCATATGTTAACATCCATTCTGTATCATTTATATATCTTTGTACTTCATCATGTATTCCAGAATTTCTTCCTGATTCTGTTGCATGTATTGTTGCTATAATTGGTATTTTGAATGAATCTTTTAAGGTTTTTGCTGCATATGCTACTAACCAGTCATGAGCATGTATTACATCAAATGGGCCTTCTTTACTTATTAATTCTGTTGCTTTTGATATTAAGTTAAAGTTTAATTGCATAATCCAGTCAATAAAATTATTTGGATTAATCATATAGTTATTTACTCTATATACTTTAACACCATTATCATCTTCGAAATCTTCTACATTTCCTTCCTTATATGTAACTACTGTTACCTCATGACCATCTTTTATTAATCTATGAGATAAATCGTGCACTACTCTTGAAATTCCCCCTACTACTCTTGGTGGATATTCCCATGTTAGCATTAATATTTTCATTTACATAAGCCCCTTTCGATATACATTTTCTTTAGTAATTTTTTTCTCCGCATACTAGTTTATATTGTATATAAAATTTCGACAATTGTAAATAACTTTTTTGTAAAATATTGAATTTTTTTGTAGTTTTTTTATAACGATTTTTTTCACTTTTTTATTTTGATTTCAATATAATTTACAAGATAATATTTTAATGTAAAAGTTCTTTATACACATAAAGTTACTTTTTATATTTATGTAAATTTGGAGGTGTTTTTATGTGTGGAATTGTTGGATTTGTAAATTATAAAAAAGATATAAAAAATCCAATTTCTATTCTTAATAAAATGAACAATACTCTTACTAATAGAGGCCCTGATGAAGAAGGAAAATATATATCTTCTCCAGTTTATTTAGCTCATAAAAGGTTAATTGTTATTGACCCTATAGGTGGAAAACAGCCTATGCGTGCTACATATGATGAAAACGAATATTCTATCGTTTATAATGGGCAAATATACAATACTTCTGAATTACGAAATGTACTTATTGAAAATGGTTTTATTTTTAACACAACTTCTGATACAGAAGTCCTACTAAAAGCATTTATCTTTTATGGATACGATGTTGTTAAACATTTAAACGGTATATTTGCTTTTGCAATTTGGAATAAGAATAAAGAAGAACTATTTTTGGCAAGAGATCATTTTGGAATAAAACCTTTATTTTATACTATAAAAAATGATAATTTAATTTTCGCTTCTGAAATAAAAGCTTTGTTTGAATTTCCTGGTGTAGAAAAAGTTGTTGCCCAAAATGGTATTTGTGAACTTTTTGGAATTGGCCCTGCACATACAGCAGGTACAACTGTATTTAAAGATATATGCGAATTAAAGCCAGCTAATTTTGCGATATTTAATAAATATGGACTATTTACTCATCAGTATTGGAAATTTAGAAGTAAACCTCATACAGATTCCTTTTGTGAGACTTGCAACAAAGTTAAATTTTTACTAGAAGATAGTATAAAAAGACAATTAGTATCTGATGTTCCACTTTGTGTATTTTTATCAGGCGGATTAGATTCTAGCATTATTACTGCATATGCAAGTGATTACTGTAGAAAAAATGGGCTCCCACCTCTTAATACTTTTTCTGTTGATTATGTAGATAATGACAAAAACTTCGTCAAGAGTGATTTTCAACCTAATTCTGATAATTATTATATTAATTTAATGGTAGAAAAATATAAAACGAATCATACAAATATTGTTTTAGATACACCTGATTTAGCAAAATATTTGGAAGATGCTATGATTGCAAGAGATGTTCCTGGAATGGCAGATGTTGATTCTTCTATGCTTTTGCTTTGTAAAAATGTAAAACAATATGCGACAGTTTCTTTAAGTGGTGAATGTGCTGATGAAATTTTTGGTGGATATCCTTGGTTCTTTAGAGAAGATGCATTAAATAGTAATACTTTCCCTTGGTCTATTGCTCTTTCTGAAAGACAGCATCTTTTAAATACTAATATATCTTCTAAAATTAATTTAAAAGATTATATTGATTTTAGGTATAATGAAAGTCTAGCTGATGTAGAAATTTTAGATATTGATTCTAAAGAAACTGCTGAAAAAAGAAAAATTTCACATTTAACTTTAAATTGGTTTATGCAGACTTTATTAGATAGATCTGATAGAATGGCTATGTACAGTGGTTTTGAGCTTCGTGTTCCTTTCTGTGATTATAGGTTAGCAGAATATGTTTGGAATATTCCTTGGGAAATAAAAGCATATAAAGGCCGTGAAAAAGGTTTGTTAAGATATATAATGAAAGATGTATTACCTGCTGAAATTGTAGACAGAAAAAAATCTCCTTATCCTAAAACACATAATCCAACATATTTAAAAGCTGTAAAAGATAAACTTACAGAAATTATGAATGATAAAAATGCTCCTATTAATAATTTATTGAATAGAGATTATATTTTAGAAATTTTGGAAACTAATGGTTCTGCTTTTACAAGGCCTTGGTTTGGCCAATTGATGACAGGTCCACAATTAATGGCGTATTTATGTCAAGTTAACATGTGGCTGAAGAGATATGAGCCTAAGATTGAGATATAATTTTTAGCTTGAGGTTCCAAATTGGAACCTCATGTTTTCTTTACTTTCCCACTATCCTTATTTTTCAACCAAAAGAAAGAGTAGTAGATAATATTTTATCTACTACTCCTAGGTGCCGTCCGAAGACTTCCACCGCAATCCTTAAATATATTATATATAGTATTATTATATGCAATATCAAAAAAATTATATTGAAAACAAAAATCTTCTGAAAATCTTTCAATATTTCTTTTCACTGCTTTGTCTATATTTTTCGTTTCATATTGATATAACATATCTACATCACTATCTAGCATTACTTGTTTTTCTTAAGTTTTTTAGTTTTATTATTTATATACAATTTTAGAAATTTCTGACCAAATCATATTTGGTGGTGCAATAATAAAATCTTTATTTCCTGCTAAAGTATTAGCTTTAATTAAAGTATAATCTTGATAGCTATATTCTATTGTTCCACCATCTGAATAAAAGTCTCTTCTACATACGCCATATTTACTATCTAACTCTGCCTGTTTCAAAATTTCATCTATAGAAATATATTTTGTAGCTAATGCTCCTGAAAAATCTTTTGCTTCCTCATTATTCTTTGCAATAGTTACATTTCCACCAACCACATAAATATCGAACTCTTCTTCTGAATTTATTTTATCTACTCCCATATCTTTTCTTTGTGCATAATAAATATGATTGTTTTCTATATAATCAGTATTTTGTAACTCGTATTCAAATAATTCTACTTCATCTTGTACATCACTTAACATATCAGACCTTTTTAATATGATCTGTATCAAATTTCTTTCTTTTATAAATTTTCTTTCCATTTTATAAGGTTGCATTAAATATTCTTCATTCACAATTCCTTGTGACAAATAACTATCATTACTATAATCTGTTTTAACAATCAATTTTCTATTTTTGTAATTTTCATCATAATTCTCTTTTACAGGTACATATGTTAATTCCTTTGTAACAATCTCACCTTCCACAGTATATAGATTAACTTTTAATGATATTTCATGGTCATATAAAACATTGTTTACATTTTCCATAAATTCATCTAATTTTTCCAAGTTGTATACCTTATCATTTGAAATTGTTATAGAATTGTCTTCTACCATATTTCCGGGTTACATTCGATATTTCGTTTCTATTAACCTCTTCTTTTTGTATAATAGAAAACCATACTAACAACAATAAAATAATTAATATTAATACTAAAACTACTTTTTTCATAATATCACCTTTTCTCTTTTATTATTTAGACAATTTCTTTTTTAATTTTATTTGTCTTTTTATTAATAAAATCGAAAAGATTACAAAAAGTAAAATGGTTGTTACAATAATCCCAAATGATATTATATTATTTGTTGAACTTTCTGCTGCTCCTGTAGCTTGAGCTGTAATTTCTATAGTGTCATTTTTTCCCATATAATTGTCTGCTCTGTTATTTTCTCCTTGTAATTCTGTACTTTGGTTTATACTATAACTTTCATCTATACTCTTCTCTTCATCTATTGCAATTTCATCTTTTTCCTTAACAGAATCATTTTCTTCAGGTTCAGCTTCATTTCTCTCTGTTAATCCTCTTGTTTTAATATATAAAAATGCTCCTACAAAAATAGTTATTACATTACCCAATAACAATTTTATAGTGCTCAAGGATTTATAATAATGCCATTGAACCGCTGGAATTTTCATGTTCAATATATTTGCTATTTCTTTAAAAGATAAGTTGCTTACTATTTTTAAAGATAAAATTTCCTGTTGTTTTTTCGGTAAATTCTTTATTAAATTATTAAAATATTCTTTATCTAAAACTTTTTCTATTTCTGTATCATTATCTGATATTTCATATAAATTCTCAAAATTTTTCTCTTTTGAATGTTTCTTTATGTAATTAATAGTTTCGTTTTTTGCAACCGAATATAACCAACTTAAATGTGATTTAGTCGGTAATTTTTCGTTATCTAATTTAAATATCTTAATAAATACATTTTGCAATACGTCCTCTGTTTCATCTGTATTTTTTAATATGCTATATATAACACCAAATACTAGTTTTGAATAATTTCTATATAATTCTTCTATTCCTAATTTTCTATTCGTTTTTAATAGTTCAAAAATTTCCTCTTCTTTTTTCATAATTCCTCCTGTCTTTTAGACAGTTAATATTAATAATTTTGTTAGTTTTTTTATAAATTTTCTATCATTTTTTTAATTTGTATATCATCTTTTGCTGGAACATTATTTGTATTTAATGAATATATATAATCTTTTTTACTATCAAAGTCTGCATTTAAAAATTTGAATATCAAGTTTGCAGTATCTAATGCATGTTTATGTTCTCCGCTACCTCCACCTGTTAATACCAAAATTCCTCTTTTTTTCTTAAATACGTGTGTTATATCTAAAAAGTATTTATTACTCCAAATATAATTTAGTCTTGTAAGCAAAGAAAACATTGGAGGAGTTACATTATACATATATACAGGTGATGCTACTATTAATATGTCATAATCATCTTTATATATTTTTTGCATATCATCTTTAATAGCACACCCTTTGTTTTTCCAGCAATATCTACAGTCTACACATGAACTAATTTTAGCATCATATAAAAATATCTCTTCTATTTCTCCATCTAGCTTTTTCTTTAATTCATTTACTATATATGATGTATCACCATTTTTATGTGGTGATCCGTTTAAAATTAATGTTTTCATACTATAACCTCATTTAACTTTGTTATTCTTCTATATTTATTAAATTGCCTATAATTATTAGCTCTGTCCATTAAAATCGGGCTTAATTTCTTTTTTACTGCAACATCTAATAAATCAGGATTATCATCAACAAATATAGCTTCATTTTCTTTTATACCAAATTCATTTATTAGTCTGGCAAAAAATTTTCCGTCTTTTTTTAATTCACAATATTCAGAAGAAATATATAGCTTAGTAAAGAAATCATATATATTCCACCTTTTTAAAATATTATAAACACATGGCCAATTGTCTGATAATAATATTAATTTATGCTCTTTACTTGCTTCACTTAAAAACTCATATACATCATCATACATAACATATTTATCTTCGTTATATACAAAATCTTGGGCCAATTTTTCAGCTTGCTCTTTAAAATTTCCAACTATGTTTAATTCATTTATTACATTATAATAAAATTCTTTAAATGCTTCATATTCTTCTTCTCTAGTTGTCATTTTTACAGATATAAGCGCATTAAATTTATTAAATAAAAATTTTAATTTTTTTAAATCTATTTTTTCTGTCCTTAGTATTTCAAAAAAATTTGGTGTTATAAACCATTCTCCTGTTTTTGGTTTTCCTAATACCAATCCAAAGTCCAAAATTATATACTTTTGTTGCTTATTCATTATTCCTCCATAATCTATTTATTCAATTTATCATACATTAAATATGAATAACCTTTTAAGTTTCTTCTTGTTATATCTAAGTTTAGTTCTTTTACAAAATTTAATAATAATTGATTTGCCTCATTTATAGGAATATTTTTATCATATACTTCTATTTCTATAAAATATCCTAAATCTTTAACATTATCTAATGATATCTCGAATAGGTTCTTATATATAAAGCTGTCTCTTTCTTTTATTAAATCATCTGTTTGTCTTACTGTTAATCTTTTTTCTATTATTTCAGAAAGTATCTTTCTTTGATCTTCTTTATTTTCTACTTTTAATATACTTCTTGCATGTCTTTCTGATATTTTATTATTTAATATTGCATCTTGTACCATTTCATCTAAGTTTAATAATCTCAATTTATTTGCTATTGAAGATTGACTTTTACCCATTCTTTTAGCTAAATCTTCTTGTGTTAAATAACCTTTATCAAGTATCTTTTTAAATGATTTTGCTTCTTCTAATGGTGTCATTTCTTTTCTTTGTATGTTTTCTATAACTGCAACTTCAGCACTTTCATTATCATTTAAGTTCATTACTATACATGGAACTTTAGATAATCCTATTAATGTTGCTGCTTTATATCTTCTTTCACCTGCGATTATTTCATATTTATCCTGTAATCTTCTTACTACAAGTGGTTGTATGATTCCATGTTCTTTTATAGAATTAGCAAGCTCATTTAAAGCTTCCATATCAAATGTTAATCTTGGTTGAAATCTATTTGGTATTATATCCTCTACTCTAATTTCTAATATTTCTCTATTGCTCTCATTGTTCATAACAATCCCACCTTTATTCTTATAAGAATATAATACTAAAAAAAAAGAAAAAAAGCAACTACTAAAAATTGCTTATATTTCTTTTTTTATTATCTTATCATAACTTCTTGGATACTTATTATCTATTTTTCCAAGTTTCTTAATTACTATTAAATTTCTCACACTATTTTCATATGGTAAATTAAAAGTTATAATTTTCTCTATTTTAGAAGATAAAACTTCTAAATATTTTGTATTTTGTATTTCACTATCTATATTTGCTTTCATTGGTATAAAGTAACCCTTTATTTTAACTCCAGGCAAACATATTTCGCTTATTATATTTAGTTTTGATACTGCTCTACATGTTATTAAATCAAATTTATCTTTATTATTTCTTATATAGTCTTCTGCTCTTTCATGAAACACTTCTATATCTTTTAATTTAAGTTCTTTTATTACTTCTTTTAAAAAATCTACTCTTTTGTTTAAAGCATCAACAAGAGTTATTTTTAAATTAGGAAATACTATTTTTAAAACTAATCCTGGAAAACCTGCACCTGTACCTATATCACATACATATAATTCTTTATTTAAATCAATTGCTTTTATTAATGTAAGTGAATCATAAAAATGTTTTAAATACACATCTTTTTTATCTGTAATTCTTGTTAAATTTATTTTATTATTCCAATTAATCAATATTTCATAATACTTATTTAATTTGGATAAAATATCATTATTAATACTTATTCCAAGTTCATTTACATTTGTTATAAATTCATTTTCACTCATCTTTAAAATACCTCTTCATATATACACTTAATATAGATATATCACTTGGATTTACCCCACTTATTCTCATAGCTTGACCTAGTGAAGTTGGTCTTACTTGTTTTAATTTTTGCCTTGCTTCACTTGCTATATTTACTATTTTATCATAATCTATATCATCTGGTATATGCTTGTATTCTAACTTTAACATTCTTTCTGCTTCTTTATTTACTTTCTTTATATATCCTTCATATTTTATTATAATTTCTACTTGTTCAATTACTTCATTGCTATATTCTTTATCTAAATATTCTTTTATATTAAATAATGTGTTTTCTGGTCTTCTTATATAAGTATAAGCTTCTATTCCGTTAATTTTCTTTGTTTTAAGATATTCTAATAAATGATTTATATCATTTTTTTTACGCTTAAATTTATTATATCTTTCTTCATCAATCATTCCAGCTTCATAACCATAATCAGTTAATCTTAAATCTGCATTATCATGTCTTAAAAGAAGACGATATTCTGCTCTGCTTGTAAGTAATCTATATGGTTCTTTTGTCCCTTTTGTTACTAAATCATCTATTAATACACCTATATATGCTTCATTTCTCTTTAATATTAATGCATCTTTACCTTCTAATTTTAAAGATGCATTAATTCCAGCCATTAAACCTTGACATGCTGCTTCTTCATACCCACTTGTACCATTTATTTGTCCTGCTGTAAATAAATTACTTATAATCTTAGTTTCAAGCGATGCATTTATTTGAGTAGGATATATAGCATCATATTCAATAGCATATGCATATTTTTTTATTTTAGCGTGTTCTAATCCAGGTAAACTATGTACCATTAGTTCTTGTATATCTTTAGGCATACTTGTTGAAAATCCTTGTAAATATATATCATCATAATATTTACTTTCAGGCTCTAAAAATAACTGATGAACTTCTTTATCTTTAAATCTTACCATTTTATCTTCAATAGAAGGACAATATCTAGGACCTACTCCTTTTATATCATTTAATCCTCCATACATACTAGATTTATGCAAATTATCAAGTATTATTTTCTTTGTTTCACTAGTAGTATATATTAAATGACATGGTTCTTGATTATTTACATCATAAAATATTTCATTATCAAATGAAAATGTATATGGCTCTTTATCACCATCTTCTCTTTTTGTTTTGCTAAAATCTATACTGTTTCTATCTATTCTTTGAGGTGTTCCTGTTTTTAATCTTAATATATCAAAGCCATAATCTCTTAATTTATCACTTAAATATTTAGAATTTTCTTCACCATTTGGTCCACTACTTGTTCTTGTATCACCAACTAAAATATCACTTTTTAAATATGTTCCTGTTGTTAATATTACTATATTAGATGTAATTTTCTCACCTGTATTTAATATTACTCCATAAACTACTTTTTCATTTACAATTAAATCTTCAACCATTCCTTCTTTAATAGTTAAATTTTCTTGTTCTTTTAAGTGTTTTAGCATTTCTTTAGGATAAGTTATTTTATCTGCTTGACATCTTAAAGATTTAACAGCAGGACCTTTTGATTTATTTAGCATTTTTTGTTGTAAAAGTGTTTTATCCGCACATTTACCCATATATCCACCTAAAGCATCTATTTCCCTTACTACAATTCCCTTTGCAGAACCACCTATAGATGGATTACATGGCATTGTAGCTATATTCTCAATTCTTCCTGTAACAAGTAATGTTTTATGCCTTTTTGCGCTTGCTAAAGCAGCTTCACATCCAGCATGTCCACCACCAACTACTATTATTTCATAATCCATATGCATCACCAACTCATTTAGTAATTATACGCATTTTTAAAAAAATAGCAATTACTTGCTATATTTTTGTTAATTATTTATTCTTAATAGTGACTATTATATTATTACTAAAAGATGATGTATATAAAATTATACTTAATTTTTTTAGATTATTTTATCTACAACTGTTAAGAATTACTTTCTGTAGTATATTTGCTACATGTTATATATGCTTTTGCAGTTGGTGAAGTATTTATATTATTAATTATTACATATCCTTCACATACTTTTGATTTATCTGCTATATCAGTTATTTCATCTATATATCCTGATTTAATTAATTCTTCTTTTGTTAATCTTACTGTATCTTCTGTTGTATATAATTCTCCTTCATTTGCATACTTTATAGCAGCTTCTTCTAATCTTTTTTCTTGTTCTTTATATAGTTTATCTTTGTTATTTTTTACTGTATCATTTATTTTTGGAACAAGTATAGTTAATATTATTCCAATTATTGCAAGCACTGCTAAAAGTTCCACTAAAGTAAACCCATTTTTTTTATTTTTCATTTTATCACCTATTATCTAGATTATAACAAAAAAAATATGATTTTGCATCATATTTTAAAATGTTTTTATAGGTAAAACTAATTGAATTAGATTATCATCATCTTTATTTTTAATTATTATTGGTTTTATTTCACTATTTAACTTAATTTCTATTTTTTCACATTTCAAACTTCTTAATGCTTCCATCATATATTTAGATGAATATGCTATTTTCATATCTATATCTGAGTCTTTTTCTATAGACATATTTTCTTCAATTTTACCTATTTCTTGCGATGTTGAACTTAATACCATATTATTATTAACAATTTCCATTTTGATTAAATTCTTATCTTTTTCATCTGTTAATAATGATACTCTGTCTATAGTATTATAAAATTCATTTAAATCTACTGATACGGTTAATTCAAATTCTTCTGGTATTAATCTTGATGTATCTGGATAACTTCCATTTAACAATCTTGATTGAAACATCATTTTATCTGTTTTTACTGTTATGTTATTAGGAAATATATGAAGTTCAATTGTTTTGTCATCGCTTCCTAGTAATCTTACTAATTCAATTAAATTTTTACCAGGTACTACTATATTTATATTTGAACTTACTTCTTTATCTAATTTTAATATTTTTCTTGCTAGTCTATATGAATCTGTAGCATTACATTCTAAAGAGTCTCCTTCTATTTTAAAGTTAACTCCGGTAAGTATTGGTCTACTCTCTTGTGTACTTACAGCAAAACATGTTTGATTAACTAAAGTTGTTAATACGCTTTCTGATAATATAATAGGTTTATCAACTGTGGATAACTTAATATTAGGAAATTCTCTTGAATCTATTCCATTAAGTGAATACTCACCTCTTTTTGTTGATATTACTATTCTTAGTCCATCAGTTTCAATGTTAACCTCGTTATCTTCTATTTTTCTCATTATTTCTATAAAATATCTTCCTGGTATTACTATAGACCCTGTATCATGTATTTCTGTAATCTCATTTTTACTTATAAATGTTTCTATACATATATCATCGTTAGATGTTGTTAAGAATAAGCCTTCTTCCTTTAAATCAAATTTTATACCACTTAATACTGGTATTATATTCTTTGTTGATATAGCCTTAGATACTATATTTAATTTTTCATTCAATACATTTTTTTTAATAACTAATTTCATAAAAATCCTCCCTATTTTTTTTTATTTAAAATAATGTTTCTTTATTATTACTGTGGATAATGTTTATAAGTATATTTTTTCTTTAATTTTATACTTTATTTATCTTGTTGATAACTATTTTATTTTTTGTTTTAATGTGTTGATAATTGTTTCTAAGTTTTTATCTTCTTTCATATCCTCTTCAATTTTTTCACATGCGTGTATTATTGTTGAGTGATCTTTTCCACCAAATTCTATTCCTATTCTTGGAAAAGACTCATCTGTCATTATTCTTGATAAATACATTGCTATTTGCCGTGGAAATGCAATTTTATTTGTTCTTTTCTTAGATTTCATATCAGCAACATCTATTTGATAATAATCTGCGACTATACTTTGTATTTTCTGTATATTATTTTTTACATATCCATACGAATTTAAATGTCCTTTAAGTGCTTCAGTTGCAACTTCTAAATTAATAACTTCTTTATTAAACATAGTTGTATATGCGAATAATCTATTAAGAGCACCTTCTAATTTTCTTACATCTGATGTACAATTATTTGCTATATATTCTAAAACCTCGTTATCCACAGGTCTTGCAAGTTCATGTACACTTAATTTTTTCTTTAATATTTCAAGCCTTAGTTCATAATCAGGTGGATAAATATTAACTGTAAGTCCCCAGCTAAATCTAGTTCTAAGCCTTTCTTCTAATAGTTTTAAATCATCTGGTGATCTGTCTGATGATATAATTATTTGCTTACCTTCTTGATGAAGTTCATTAAATGTATGGAAAAACTCTTGTTGACTTTGAGTGGCATTTGCAAGAAATTGTATATCATCTATTATAAG
>OHPO01000303.1_pt1 | contig 26934 bp, 15 predicted proteins | sample 1577741 | NCBI WGS metagenome assembly OHPO01 (sample SAMEA3879574, study PRJEB24766) | human gut metagenome | biome: human-associated habitat; feature: feces | place: USA | collected 1985/1987
TCAGCGCCGACAGCACACGGCGCACCGGCAGCTCGGCCAGCAGTGCCGCGTCATCGGTAAGGGTGGGTATATCCGCTTGCAGAACGGACAGCACCGCGATCTGATCGTCGGTGAGTCCGGCGGTGTCCTGTGAAATATCCAGCACCGGCAGTACCGGCGTGGTGGGCGCGGGCGTCTCCTGCACCGGAACGGCAGGCGCGTCGCTCTCCGGCTCCGCGCCCTTGGGCAGAGGCGGGATCGTGGCCCGCAGAGGCCGCAGCTTATGGGGGAAGCGGCTCTCATAAAAGCTCAGCACGTCCCAGGCCTCGCACACCAGGCCCGCGCCCTCGCGTATCAGCGCGTTGCAGCCCCGGCTCTTGGGCGCGTCGAAGGGGCCCGGCACGGCAAAGACCTCGCGGCCCTGCTCCAGCGCCGTGGCGGCAGTGATGAGCGCACCGCTTTTCTCCGGGGCCTCCACCACCACGGTGGCAAGACTCAGCGCACTGAGCAATCGGTTCCGCACCGGGAAGTGGTCGCCCTTGGGCTCCGTCCCGGGCGGGTACTCCGACAGGATGACACCGGTGGCGGCGATGTCCTCATACAGCCGGCGGTTGGCCGCCGGATACACCACGTCCGCGCCGCCGCCCAGCACCGCGGCGGTAAAGCCGCCGGCGCGCAGGGCGCCCTTCAGCGCCTCGCCGTCGATGCCCTTGGCCATGCCGGACACCAGCAGCGCCCCCTGTCTGGCCAGCTCATAGCCCAGCTGTGACGCCGCGCGCACGCCATAGGGCGTGCAGTCCCGGGTGCCCACCACCGTGACGGCCACCTCATCATCGAACAGGGGCAGGCTGCCCTTGCCGTACAGCAGCAGGGGCGGGTCGTAGATGTTCCGCAGCCGCGCGGGGTATCCCGCGTCGTCCATGGTCAGCAGGAACTGGCCGTCTCTGGCGCAGTCCTCCAGCACCTTCTCCGCCCGGTCCAGCGATTTGTCCGCCAACAGGGCGGCCTGTAGTTTCGTAATGCCCTCTGCCAGCAGCAGCTCGCCCTCCGGGGCAAAATAGATCTCCTCCGGCGAGCCGAAATGCGCCAGCAGCTGCAATTTCGCCCGTTCCCCCAGACCCGGCAGTGTGGTCAGCCACACCCAATACTTCAAAGCCGCCATCTCAGTTCCCCTCCTCCGCGCGATAGGCCTCCCACAGCAGCACCGCCGCCGCGGCCGCGGCGTTCAGCGACTCACAGTGGGGCGACATGGGGATACGCAGCGTCTCGCGGCACAGCGCCAGCACCTCCGCGCTGACGCCCCGGCCTTCGCTGCCGATGACCAGCGCGCAGCGGCGCAGATCCCGCTGCCGCACGTCCACCGTGTCGTGGCGCAGGGCCGTGCCGTACAGCGGCAGCCCTGCGTCTGCCAACAAGCCCGGCAGGGCCTCCAGCCCCACCATGTACAGCGGCAGGCGGAACACCGCGCCCATGGCGGCGCGCAGTGTCTTTGGCCCATAGGGATCGGCGCAGCCCGGCAGCAGCAGCGCACCGGTGCAGCCGAAGGCGTCCGCCGTCCGCAGCACCGCCCCCACGTTGCCCGGGTCCTGCACACCGTCCAGCACCACATAGCGGCCCGGCGACAGGCGCGCAGGCGCCGCCATATCCGGCAGGGCACACAGGGCCAGCATCCCCTGGGGCGTGGGCATGGGCGAAATGGACGCCATCACGTCCGCCGGCACCGTCACCCGCCGCACATTCTCCGGCAGTCCCTCCGGGAAGGCCACACCATCCGCGGCGATGACACACTGCACGGACACGCCGTGCTGCACCGCCTCGCCCACCAGCTTGGGGCTGTCGCACAAAAACACCCCGGCCTTCCGCCGGAGCGCCGCCGTATCCAGCCTGCGGACCTGTTCCAGCAGCGGATTGCGCCGGCTGGTAATGCGCTCTGTCATAACGGTGCCCCTCCCCTCTCAGAATATTCCTTATAATATAGGTATCCTCTGCGAATGTCAACAAAAAATAAGGGAACGCGGTACGGCGTTCCCTTATTGCGTACTCAAACCGCGTGTCCCTGCGCCCGGATGATCTCCGCCACCTGTGCCACACACTCCCGGCAGACGGCATCCTCCGGCGCCTCCACCATTACGCGGAGCACCGGCTCTGTACCGGATTCACGCACCAGAATACGGCCCGTATCGCCCAGACGGCGGGCCACGTCATCCACAGCCTTCTGCACGGCCGGGTCCTGACGGGCGGCAGCCTTGTCGTGCACCCGCACATTCTCCAGCACCTGGGGATAGATGGTCAGTCCCTCGGTGAGCTTGCTCATGGGCTGCTTGCGCTCCAGCATGACTTCCATCAGCTTCAGGCTGGTCAAAATGCCGTCGCCGGTGGAGGCGTACTTGGAGAAGATGATATGCCCCGACTGCTCGCCGCCCAGGGCGCAGCCGTTTTTGCTCATATACTCGTATACGTACTTGTCGCCCACAGCGGTTTTGGCATAGCGGATCCCCAGCCGGTCAAAGGCCCGGTACAGCCCGAAGTTGGACATGACCGTGGTCACCACCGTGTTGTGGGGCAGCTCGCCCAGCTCCTTCATATGGCGGCCGCAGATATACAGGATATGGTCACCGGTGATGATCTGGCCCTTTTCGTCCACCGCCAGGCACCGATCCGCGTCGCCGTCGTAGGCAAAGCCCACGTCCAGTCCTTTCTCCACCACGAAGCGCTGCAGGGCCTCGATATGAGTGGAGCCCACGCCGTTGTTGATATTGAAGCCGTCTGGCTCATCGCCCATGACGTAGGTCGTGGCACCCAGTGCGTCAAAAACGCTTCTGGCGATCATCCACGCGCTGCCGTTGGCACAGTCCAAGCCCACCTTTTTCCCCTTGAAGGAGAACATCCCCAGGGAGATGAGGTAGCCCACGTAGCGGTTACGCCCCGCGGACCAATCCACCGTGCGGCCGATATGGTCCCGCTGCGCCAGGGGAAGCGTCTCCCAGGTCTGGCCGAACACGCTGAGCTTCCCGTCCAGGTAGTCCTCGATCAGGGCGACGGTGTCCTCGTCCATTTTCTCGCCGGACCGCCCGATCAGCTTGATGCCGTTGTCATAGAACGGATTGTGGCTGGCGGAGATCATAATGCCGCAGTCGAAGCCCTCCGTCCGCGCCACATAGGACACAGAGGGCGTGGTGGTCACGTGCAGCAGATAGGCGTCCGCGCCGGAGGCCACCAGTCCGGAGGCCAGGGCATACTCAAACATATAGCTGCTGCGGCGGGTATCCTTACCGATGACCACCTTTGCCGGCTCGCTGTCGCCGCCGCGGCGCTTGCATTCACCGCAGTACCAGCCCAAAAAGCGGCCCACCTGATAGGCGTGGTCCGCCGTCAGGGTCACATTGGCCTCGCCCCGGAAGTCGTCCGTGCCGAAATATTTACCCATTTTTCTTCCTCCCTGTCAGCGCTGGGCGGCAATGTCGCCGCTGCGCTTGTAGATGCTCGCCGCCGGTACGGTGCCCCGCACCGAGGACAGCGGATATACCCGGCTGCCCCGTCCGATGACGCTGCCGGGGTTCAGCACACTGTTGCAGCCCACCTCCACGCCGTCGCCCAGCATGGCGCCCACCTTCTTGCGTCCGGTGTCGATGCGCTCCGCACCGTCTGTGACCACCACATGGGTCTTGTCGGACTTCACATTGGAGGTGATGGAGCCGGCGCCCATGTGGGATTTGTAGCCCAGAATGCTGTCGCCCACATAGTTGTAGTGAGGCGTCTGCACGTTATCGAACAGGATAACGTTCTTCAGCTCCACGGAGTTGCCCACCACGCAATGGGCGCCCACCAGCGCGCTGCCCCGGATAAAGGCGCAGTGGCGCACCTCCGTCTCCGGGCCAATGATGCACGGCCCGGTGATGGACGCCGTGGGCGCGACGTGCGCCGTACGGTGCACCCACACCTCCGGGCCAAAGGGCAGATATTCGCTGTCCAGCTGTGCGCCCAGCGCACGAATGCAGTCCGCCAGATCGGAGAGCGCCTCCCAGGGATAGGTAAAGCGGGCCAGGTAGTCCCCCGCCAGTGTATGTGTCAGATCATAAAGGTCGTTGATGGTGTACATAGTCTCCTCCTTCGCGCCTGTGCTACTGTACGCACCGCGCCGGGATGTTATGTGCTAAGTATACTATCCGGTGCGGCATTTGGCAAGTGGGGGACAGAAAAAACACCCCCGCGCCGCTTTGGCGCAGGGGCGTTCTCAGCCATTTCAGTTGTCCAGCGGCTTCATTGTGGGGAACAGGATCACGTCGCGGATGGAGTCGGTTCCGCAAAGCATCATGGCGCAGCGGTCGATGCCGAAGCCCAGGCCGCCGGTGGGCGGCATACCGTACTCCAGCGCCATGACGAAGTCCTCGTCCATCATGTCGGCCTCCTCGTCGCCGTTGGCGCGCTTGGCGGCCTGCGCCTTGAAGCGCTCGTACTGGTCGATGGGGTCGTTCAGCTCGGAGAAGGCGTTGCCCATCTCGCAGCCGCAGATGAACATCTCGTACCGCTCGGTGAGGGCGGGCTGCTCGGGGCTGCGCTTGGCCAGCGGGCTGACCTCCACGGGGTACATGGTGATAAAGGTGGGCTGGATCAGCGTCTCCTCCACCTTCTGGTCGAACGTCTCGTACAGGGCGTTGCCCCAGGTCTTTTCGGCGGCATCCGCCAGCTCCAGCACGCCCTGCACCACCTCGCCGCACTCCACGCCGCGGGCAGTCTCCACGATCACATACTCCCCGGCATGGATGACAGCGTCACCGGGATCAAAATAATAGCTTTTGCCGTTTTCCTTGAAACGGACCGAAATGACTTTTTTCATAGTGTTCCTCGTTTTTGTATCGGATAAGCCCCTTGCAGGGGGCAGCTTTTTCAGTCTGCTGTTAGTATACCATAATCAAAAGCACATTTCTATGCAAAAAGAAAAGTCTTTATATCCTCTGAATTTTTCCCTCCCCTGCAATGATCTGCCCCGCTCAACCGTATGCAGTATGGAAAAGGTGTCGAAATTTTGTCCGGCGGCAGAAGGGAGAAAAGCGGACAGAATGCCGGTTTTGGGACGGAAAAGTTGTGCGTTTTGCAGATTTTGACAAAACTTTCGCAAAAAGATTCGCCGCACCTCTATTGAAAGCGCGCGCCTTGCGTGTATAATAGGAATGTTAGGAACCCATTGCCCCCAAAGAGGGAGGAACTGTTGCGCCGGGCGGTGCGGCAGAGAAACGGTAGGATAAGATGGAAAAATTCAGTGTCAAAAAACCATTTACGGTGCTGGTTGCGGTCATCATGGTGCTGATGCTCGGCTTTGTGTCGATCACCAAGATGAAAACCAACCTGCTGCCGAATGTCAGCACACCGTATCTGATGGTGGTCACCGTGTATCCCGGTGCCAGCCCGGAGCGTGTGGAGACCGAGGTCTCGGACGTGCTGCAAAACGCGCTTACGGTGCCGGGTGTTTCAAAGATCACCGCCACCTCGGCTGAAAACTACAGCCTGCTGCTGATGCAGTTCGTGGATGACACGGATATGGACAGCGCACTGGTGCAGGTGTCCAACAAGCTGGATCAGGCCAAGAGCGACCTGCCGGAGACGGCGCTGACTCCCTCTGTGATACAGTACAGCATGAACATGAACGCCTTTATGACCGTGGCTGTCAGCCGCGAGGGCAGTTCGGTGTACGACCTTTCTGATTTTATCAAGAACACCATGACTCCCTACGTCCAGCGCAAGGGCGGCGTGTCCAGCGTATCCTCCAGCGGCCTTGTGGAGCAGCTGGTGCAGGTGCAGCTGAATCAGGAAAAGGTGGACGCCATCAACGAAAAGCTGATGGAGCTTATCGACACTCAGCTGGAAGTGGCGCACACACAGTTGGAGGAGGCCGAGGCCAAGATCAAGGCCGGCCGCGCGGAATACGATAAGCAGTTCAAAAACTTCGGCAATACCGTGTCCAACACGGTCATGGGCACCCTCAGCTCCGAGGTCGGCGAAGCCGTAGAAGTAGTGCGCAAGCAGGCGGAGGCGCTGCTGCAAAGCGTCAACAACCTGATCGCCGTGGTCAAGGAGCCTGAGGTGCAGCAGGCACTCATCGAGGTGCAGGCCGGTTTGCAGCGGGTGCTGGACAAGTTCAACAGCACCGGTATGCGGGATATCGACTCCCTGATCGAGATCGTGTCCGAGCTGCGGGATATCACCGATAAGCTCTCCTCTGCTTTGCAGACCCTGCAGAACCGCATCAACACCGAGACCGGTACGCAGGGCGAGGGCGCTGCGGATCTGGCAGACGAGCTGCAATTGCAGGACAGCCTGAACGTCATCTATAAGACGCTGGAAGATACCATCAAGGCCATGGACAACGTGCCCGGCATGATGAGCGAGTTCTCCAAAGCGCTGGGCAACTTTACCCAGCAGCAGATGGTCGCCTATATGCAGTTTACCGAAGCCCGCGAGCAGCTGAATGAGTACGAAAAGCAGCTCAGCGAGGCCAAGACCCAGTACGAGGCCGCCAGGGAAAAGGCGCTTGCCAGCGCCGATGTGACCAAGCAGCTGGATATCAAGACCCTTGCCACCCTCATCTACGCCCAGAACTTCTCCATGCCTGCCGGTTACGTCAAGGACGAAAGCGGCGAGTCGTGGCTGCTGAAGGTGGGCGAGGAATACGACAGCGTGGACGATATCCGCGGTGCACTGCTGCTCCATGTGGAGGGCTACGGCGACGTGCGCCTTTCCGATGTGGCAGACGTGGAGATCATCGACAACGCCGCCGACAGCTACACCCGCCTGAACGGCGAGCAGGCTTCGGTGCTGAAAATTTACAAGGACGACAGTTCCAGCGCAGGTGACGTATCTGCCAACTGTCTGGACGCTTTCAAGGAGCTGGAGGCCCAGTACGAGGGTCTGCACGTTGTGGTGCTGTCCAATCAGGGCAACTACATCAGCATCCTCATCAAGAGCATCCTCACCAGTATGCTGGTGGGTGCCGCACTGGCCATCGTCGTGCTGGCCATCTTCCTGAAGGACGTCAAGCCCACGCTGGTGGTCGGCGTCAGTATCCCCCTGTCGGTGCTGTTTGCCGTGGTGCTGATGTACTTCACCGGGCTGGACCTGAACGTCATGACGCTGGCCGGCCTGTCGCTGGGCATCGGTATGCTGGTGGATAACTCTGTTGTTGTCATCGAGAACATCTACCGTCTGCGCGGCCGCGGCGTGCCCGCCGCCCGCGCTGCGGTGCAGGGTGCGCGTCAGGTGGGTATGTCCGTTGTGGCCTCTACCCTTACCTCGGTGTGTGTGTTCCTGCCGGCAGTGTTCTCTGCCAGCCTCATCCGCAACCTGATGGGTCCCATGTCCCTGTGCATCGGCTACTGCCTGATGGCTTCTCTCATCGTGGCACTGACTGTGGTGCCCGCCGCCTCGGCTACCGTGCTGAAGAATGCCCAGCCCAAAAAGCTGGCATGGTTCGATAAGATCCAGAACGCCTACGGCCGCAGTCTGGAAAAGGCTTTGCAGAAGCGCTTTGTGCCGCTGGCTGCCGCAGTGCTGCTGCTGGTGTTCTGCTGCTGGCGGGTGGTCTCCATGGGCATCGTGCTGCTGCCCACCAGCACCAGCAACGAGGCCATGATCACCCTTTCCACCACCGACACCCTCTCGAAGGACGAGTCCTACGATGTGGCCGGTAAGGTGGTGCAGGCCGTGATGGCTGTGGACGGCGTGGAGGAGGTAGGCATTACCCCCGACAACACTGTGGCGGGCATGGATGTTTCCAACCTCGGCCTGCCCTCCACCATCACTGACCTGCTGAACGCCGCCAATGGCTACGGCAAGTATAAGATCAACGTCAAGCTCAACGAGGAGCTTTCCTCTTCCAAGATCGACGCCGCCTGCAAGGCCATGGAGGACGCTGTGGCCGGGGTGGCGGACTGCACCGCCACCGTCCAGCAGTATGGCATGACGGATGACCTGACCAGTCAGCTGTCCACCGGCCTGACCATCAAGATCTACGGCACTGACGCCGAGACCCTGACCGCCCTGTCCGAGAAGGTGGTAGACATCGTGAACAACACCGAGGGCTTCCAGAACGCCACCAACGGTCTGGGCGCGGGCGATTCCACCATCATCCTGCAGGTGGACCGCGATAAGGTACGCGCCAACGGCCTGACCGTTGCGCAGGTGTACCAGCAGATCGCCGCAAAGCTCAGCACCAACACCACTGCCACTACCTTAAAGGTGGGCAGCGAAACTTACACTGTGACCATTGTGGATAAGACCGATGCACCGAATCTCGATGACCTGTTCCAGATGGAGTTTACCACAACGACCACCGATGATGACGGCAATACCGTGAACGAGACTCACACGCTGGCCGAGTTTGCCTCCCGCACGAACGGCAACGCCTATGCGTCCATTGCGCGCGAGAACGGCTCCCGCATGATCAGCGTGACCAGTGAGACCGCCGAGGGGTACAACACCACCCTGCTTTCCCGTGAACTGGAGCCTAAGCTGGCGGCGCTGACGCTGCCGGACGGCTGCACGGCCGAAATTGCCGGTGAGACCACGCAAGTGACCGAGATGATCCAACAGATGGTCAAGATGATAGCCCTTGCGCTGCTGTTTGTGTACTTTGTCATGGTGGCGCAGTTCCAGAGCCTGCTTTCCCCGTTCATCGTGTTGTTCACCATTCCGCTGGCCTTTACCGGCGGCATGATCGGCCTGATGATCGGCGGCGAACAGCTTTCGGTCATTTCGCTCATGGGCTTCCTTGTCCTGATGGGCGTGGTGGTCAACAACGGCATTGTGTTTGTGGATTACGCCAACCAGCTGCGCATCGGCGGGCTGGAACGCACCGATGCGCTGGTGGCGACCGGCCGCACCCGTATGCGCCCCATCCTGATGACGAGTGCCTCCACCATCCTGGGATTGATACCGCTTGCCTACGCCACCGGCGAAGGCTGCAACCAGCGCATCGCCATGGGTACTGCCGTCGTAGGCGGCATGCTCATCTCCACACTGCTGACGATGTACATCGTGCCTGCCATATATAGTTATGTATCAACGAACCGAAGTAAACTGAAGACCGAATGAAACGCATTGTTTTAATTTTCATAGCCACTGCCTGCACAGCGCTGGACCTTTATGCACAGCCTGCGCCTACCTACACCTTGAAGTCCTGCCTGGAGCAGGGATTGCTGAACAACTACTCCCTGCGCATTGTCCGCAATGAAGAGCAGGTCAGCAAGAACAACGCCACACTGGGCAATGCGGGCTACCTGCCCACACTGGACCTCTCCGCCGGCTACAAGGGAACCATAGACAATACCGAGACCAAAGCCCGAGCCACCGGAGAGACAACCAAGGACAACGGAGTGTTTGACCAAACTCTCGATGCAGGCATCAACCTGAACTGGACCATCTTCGACGGTTTCAACATTACCGCCAACTACCAACGGCTCAAGGAGCTGGAACGCCAAGGCGAGACCAATACGCGCATCGCCATCGAGGACCTGATAGCCAACATAGCCGCCGAATACTATAACTATGTGCAGCAGAAAATCCGCTTGAAGAACTTCCGTTATGCCGTATCGCTATCCAAAGAGCGCCTGCGCATTGTGGAAGAGCGTTACCACATCGGTAACTTCTCGCGCCTGGACTACCAGCAGGCCAAAGTGGACTTCAATGCCGACAGTGCCCAATACATGAAACAGCAGGAACTGCTGCACACCTCACGTATCCAGCTGAACGAACTCATGGCAAACAAAGATGTAGACCAGCCGTTTATCATACAAGACAGCCTCATCAACGTGACCGCCTCCCTGAACTTCGAGGAGCTGTGGAACGCCACCCTCACCATCAACGCCTCACTGCTACGTGCCGAACAGAACAATACCCTGGCCCGTCTGGACTACAAGAAAGTCTGCTCGCGCGACTACCCATACGTGAAGATGAACGGCGGATACGGCTACACCCTCAACAAGTATGACATCTCTGCCAACAGCCGCCGCAGCAACCTCGGTCTGAACTTCGGCGTCACGGTCGGCTTCAATCTGTTCGACGGCAACCGGCGCCGCGAACGCAAGAATGCCCGCATTGCCGTGCAGAACGCTCGCCTGGAACGGGAGCAACTGGAGCAAGCCCTGCGCGCCGACCTCAGCAACCTATGGCAGGCCTACCAAAATAACCTGCAAATGCTGAACCTGGAACGCCAGAACCTTGTGGCTGCCAAGGAGAACCACGAGATTGCCATGGAACGATATATGCTGGGCAACCTCTCGGGAATCGAGATGCGCGAAGCCCAAAAGAGTCTGCTGGATGCAGAAGAACGTATTCTCTCCGCGGAATATGATACCAAATTATGTGAAATCTCCCTACTGCAAATCAGTGGAAAAGTAGCGCGCTATATGGAATAAGCAATATAATCCGTACCTTTGCGCCCGGTTTATCAGAATTGAAGCACAATGGGATTATTCATCAGAAAGCCATTCGAGGCACTGCAAGCGGAGGCTAATGCCTCCGGAAAGAAAACATTGAAACGTGTACTTGGTCCGTGGAGCCTTGTTGCCCTGGGCGTGGGAGTCATCATCGGAGCGGGTCTATTCTCCATCACCGGAACGGTGGCGGCAGGCTATACGGGACCGGCCATCACACTGTCCTTTGCCATTGCCGCACTGGGATGCTGCTTCGCCGGACTATGTTATGCGGAATTTGCATCCATGATACCCGTAGCCGGCAGCGCATACACCTACTCGTATGCCACGATGGGCGAACTCATCGCCTGGATTATCGGGTGGGACCTGGTATTGGAATACACCGTAGCCGCAACCACGGTAAGCATCAGTTGGAGCCGCTATCTGGTCGTCTTTCTCGAGGGACTGGACATACATCTACCGCAAGCCCTCACCGCCTGTCCCTGGGATGGTGGAGTCGTAAATATCCCCGCCTTCCTTATCGTCGTGCTGATGAGCCTCTTCCTGATACGGGGTACGGAAGGCAGCTCCATCTTCAACGGCTTCATTGTATTCCTGAAGGTTTCCGTCATACTGATTTTTGTCATACTCGGCTGGAAATACATCAATACCGACAACTATACACCTTACATCCCTGCCAATACGGGCGTACTGGGCGAATATGGATTCTCCGGCATCCTGCGAGGGGCGGCCATCGTATTCTTCGCCTTCCTCGGATTCGACGCCGTGAGCACAGCCGCCCAAGAGACGAAGAACCCGAAGCGGAACATGCCTATCGGCATTCTGGTCTCCCTGCTGGTATGCACCGTGCTCTATATGGTTTTTGCCCACGTCATGACGGGAGTGGCACACTACACCGCCTTCAGCGGACAGCAAGGTATTGCTCCCGTTGCCATAGCCATAGAGCACATGGGGCAGGCTGATGCGGCAGGTATCATCCAGCCGGACTATCCCTGGCTGAACCGTGCCATCGTACTGTCCATTCTGTTCGGATATTGCTCCGTCATCATGGTGACACTGCTGGGACAGAGCCGCGTATTCCTAAGCATGAGCCACGACGGGCTGCTGCCTCCTTTCTTCTCGCATATCAACGAAAAGTTCCGTACTCCGGCACGCAGCAACCTGCTCTTCATGGTACTTGTGGGCCTGCTGGCAGCTTTTGTACCCGCACGGCTGGCCGGAGAGATGACAAGCATCGGCACGCTGATGGCCTTCACGCTGGTCTGTGCCGCTGTACTGGTAGTACGCAGAACCATGCCTGACGTGCCCCGTTCCTTTAAAACCCCACTTGTTCCACTTATCCCCATACTGGGTATTCTTACTTGCCTTTGCATGATGCTGTTCCTTCCTGCCGATACATGGATACGCCTGGTACTGTGGATGCTCATCGGTCTGGACATCTACGTGGGCTACGGCATGAAGCACAGTAAGCTGGAGCATGGAGGCGACACCCGCCACGGGCAGGTGACCTTGAACATGATTGGACTTATCCTTGCCGTTCTTTGTGTCATCACCGGACTGTGGCACCAACAGACTGTGGGATGGGGAGAAAGCAAAGTGCTGCTGATTATCTCGTTTGTTTTCGCATTCACGCACTGCGCTTACTATATGTGGAGAATCTGGAGGAGATAATAAGCCCTAAATCTCCTCCTTTAAAGATAAACAATCTTTCATTCAAACTACCCCAGCACCCACTTGGTCCGCTTCCCGAAACAACGGTATGCCATTGCCACCAGAAACCAGGAAGTACAGAAAGCGACGACTGCGGCACAAGGTATCTGAAGATAGACAGGAACATGGATAGCACGCATCAGGACTACGCTCGGTCCGGTAAAGAAATAGTGTATCATATAGACTCCGAAACCACAGAGCGTCAAGTTTGCCAATGCTTTCTTGATGCGCTCCGAACGGAAATTGGCCCGCTTGCAAAGCATAAACACAGGGATGGTCATCATTACTACATTCAGCGAACAGTAGGTGAAGAAGAGTTCGAGCATCTCATCCGTAAAATCCGGCAAGGAGGTCATACGACGGAAACCAAGGAATGTTACGGCATAGCCAATGGCAAACATGGGAATGCCGATGCCACAGAGTTGCCGGCCCGTCCAGTTATGGTTCCTCAGATAATGGCCCAACAATAGGTAGCCGTTAAAACCGGCAAAGTAATACAGCATACCGAACGAGTTCCACGAGCAAGTCCCCCAAAGGTACGGAGCGGCAAACTCGGTATAATAAGGCAGCAGCAGTGTCACTCCCCATGCTGCAAGAAACCATAGTTTGGCACGTTCCGAGGCCTTCTCCACCCATGCCGAGAATATCGGAAGATAGAGATAAAGCCCTATCAGCAGATAGATATACCACATGTGTACATCCAATAGAGAGAAATTAAAAGGCATTTCTGCAATATATCCCAGGCTCACTGCCAGAGACTGGCGCATCACTTCCTCACCCGAATAAGGGAAGAAATCCAGAATCACTTTCGGCTCCACTCCCAGCAGTCCCGTTATCCAGGGGAACAGATTGTAAATCACAGACCAGATGAGGAAAGGAAAGAATACGCGGGGGATACGTTTCTTGTAGAATGCCGAGGCGTCACCCCGTACCGGCAACAGCAATGCACCGGTAATCATTACAAAAAGCGGTACACAAGGACGGAGCGCCGCACCGTAGACAGCTCCCCAGAACTTGATGTCAACAATGTCGGGCGATGTGCCCGGATAGAAGTTAAAAGGGTCTGTGCAATGGCAGCAAACTACTGTAAACATTGCAACAAGGCGTACCACATCCAGCCATACGATGTGTTGTGCCGGAGTTTGTCGTGTAAGAGTTGGTTCCATGTTTTATTAAATTGGTTGTTTGGAGGGCTAAAGATAAAGAAGTTAACCGAGAAATGAAAAGGAGAATGTAACAAAAATACGACAACAAACGAGTTTCAGTTTTATTCTCCTATAGAGAACAATCTGTTTTATCAAGGCAGAACAGAGTGTTCCAATAGGGAAGAACACTTTGTTCCAACATGAAAGAACAGTTTGTTTCTTCCTATTGAAACAATTTGTTTCAACATAAAGGAACAGTTTGTTTTGCTTGATGAAACAGAGTGTTCTATGCCGCGAAACACTTTGTTTTCCTCTACAAAACAAAAAAGCCGTAACAAGATTTTCTCCGTTACGGCTTTCCTTATATTATGCCTTTCTAAAAGGCTTCTGTTTTACTTGCTGCAATTCCAGGGCTTCAGTTGCTTGAAGAAGTCGTTGCCCTTATCGTCCACCAAGATGAATGCAGGGAAGTTCTCCACCTCAATCTTCCAGATAGCTTCCATACCGAGTTCGGGATATTCCACGCACTCAATGCTCTTGATGTTGTTCTGTGCCAAGATAGCGGCAGGACCACCGATAGAGCCCAAGTAGAAACCGCCATACTTTTGGCAGGCATCTGTCACTTGCTGGCTGCGGTTACCTTTGGCAAGCATAATCATGCTGCCGCCGTGGCTTTGGAAGAGGTCTACATACGGGTCCATACGTCCGGCAGTAGTCGGGCCCATGGAGCCGCAAGCCATGCCTTGAGGAGTCTTGGCAGGACCGGCGTAGTAGATGGGATGGTCTTTGATGTACTGCGGCAGGTCTTCGCCACGGTCCAGACGTTCTTTCAGCTTGGCGTGTGCGATGTCACGGCCTACGATAATGGTTCCATTCAGAGACAAACGGGTGGAAACCGGATACTTGGTCAGTTCCTTCAGAATATCGGCCATCGGCTGGTTCAAGTCAATCTTCACCACGTCGCCTTCACCGGCTTTACGGAGTTCTTCGGGAATCAGTTCACCCGGATTGCTGTCGAGCTTTTCAATCCAGATACCTTCTTTATTGATTTTACACTTGATGTTGCGGTCGGCAGAGCAGGAAACGCCCAGACCCACGGGGCAGGAAGCGCCGTGACGCGGCAGGCGGATGATGCGGATGTCGTGAGCCAGATACTTGCCGCCGAACTGGGCACCGAGGCCAATCTTATGAGCTTCTTCCAGTACCAGCTTCTCCAGTTCCACATCGCGGAAAGCGCGGCCGAACTCATTGCCGGTAGTGGGTAGGTTATCGTAGAAGTGGGTGGAAGCCAGTTTCACAGTCAGCAAGTTCTTTTCGGCAGAGGTACCGCCGATAACGAATGCGATGTGATAGGGAGGACAAGCTGCCGTACCCAAAGTCTTGATTTTTGAGATAAGGAAGGGAACCAATGTTTCGGGGTTGAGGATAGCCTTTGTCTCCTGGTAGAGATAAGTCTTGTTGGCAGAGCCACCACCCTTGGTTACGCAGAGGAACTCGTACTCCATACCTTCCGTAGCTTCAATGTCAATCTGTGCGGGAAGGTTGCACTTCGTATTCACCTCATCGTACATGGTGAGGGGAGCATTCTGCGAATAGCGCAGGTTCTCTTCGGTATAAGTCTTGTAAACACCCAGTGAGAGAGCTTCTTCATCACAATAGCCCGTCCATACCTGCTGTCCCTTTTCGCCGTGGATGATTGCCGTACCCGTATCCTGGCAGAAAGGAAGTACCCCCTTGGATGCTACCTCTGCATTGCGCAGGAAGGTGAGTGCCACGTATTTATCGTTATCGCTTGCTTCGGGGTCACTCAGAATCTTAGCAACCTGCTCGTTGTGCGAACGACGCAACATGAACGACACATCACGGAAAGCCGCATTGGCCATTGCCGTCAAACCTTCTTTTTCAATCTTCAGGATAGGTTTTCCTTCAAACTCGCTTACTGACACGTAATCTTTTGTAAGCAGATAATACTCAGTAGTATCTTTCCCCTTCTCGAACATGGGCTGATACTTGAACGGAGGTGTTGTTGCCATAATTACTCGTATATTTAATGTTTAAAAGTGATTCGGGTAGCAAAGGCAGCACAAAATCGCCTTTACCGAGCAAAGGTAAAAACTATTATTGAAATAATTCTTTAATTAGAGTAAAAACGCAACAAATCATAATTAATTTTCTGACACCCGCTGCATCCGCCCTATCAGTTCATCGCCCAGCGCCGTCTTCACCTCAATGTGTTTCAGCACAGCCATTACAAACGGATTGCTTTCAAAGTCGCCGCGTACCTGCTCAAAATCGAGTTCCTTTTCCAAGCGTGAGCCGTCAGCTCCAAAGCCCGTCATGGAAGCCAGTGAAAATTCTTTCTTAGCATCCTCATACACCATGCGGTCGAGGCCAACTACTGCTTCTTTCCATTTTTCGACAATATGTATGACGTCTTCTGCCGTCATACCTTCCGGCTTGATACCATAGAACTCTTCCAACTTCTCATACGCCCAGGTCCATTCGTAGGTATAGTAGTTGCTGTGCATCTTCTCAAACTCGGCATTGATAGACTTCAAGCGATTGACTTTGCCGGACTCAATACCGTCTATCAGCGCATCTATCTCACTCTTTGGGGCTATCAATCCGGAAATATCCACCCATTCGCCGCTGCCAATGGCAGTATCGGGCTTCAAACGGGCACGTATTTCTTCATTGCTCCGGAAGTCAATGCCTTCCAAGCGCTTGATGACAGAGTTTCCGAGGAACTTATGAATGGCTATTTCATAGAAGCGGATACCTTTCACCAAAGCCGAGTTACGTATCTTCGCACTATGGAAAGAATAGATATCCGAAAGCTCGCCACTGGCATGACGCAGATTCTGCAACGTTTCCCGTCCCTTGAACATTTTCTGCACCGTGTAGGGGCTGAGAAGATTATAGTTGATGTAATCCAGTTTGTTCGGGTCGGTACGCCCGTCACGTTTCGGCCACTTCTGGGCATCACGGATGGTACCCACACTACGCAGGTTGACACCGGGTACAAGGTAGGTGGTATTATTCTGCTCTATCAAGTAAGAGAACGGCAGGTTCGAAGTATCAGAATGGTTGACATGGCGCCCCATTACCAAAGAGAATGCCCCTACCCTTGCAGGCCATAGGATGTACGAATCGGAAGTCGTCTTGGCACCACGTTCCAAAGTGCCTTGATGGATAGGTCCTAACTTATACATATGGTTACTCTGATTGGACCCCGAACCGGCATTCATAAAGGAAAACATACCGGCAATCAGCAACGTAGACTTATGGTGGGTTACCGTATAGGGTCCGGCAAAAATAGCGCACGCCTCCCCGTTCTCTCCCTGGCAGTTGCTGAAAAACAAAGAATCCGAGGCAGAGTAGTTGTGTCCCAACTTGCATGCCTGCCCCACGAAGCAGCGGCTCAGCATAGCTCCGTCATCTACATGAGACCCGGTAGAGATGATGAAATCATCACAAATCACCCCATGCCCGATGTGTACCGGCGCCACCTCGTTGCTGTTGATGCTTCCGTTATACAGACGGCATGTACCACAGATGCGGCAATAATCACCGATGCGCACATTCTTTATGGAACCGGTGTTCAATATCATTACATGGTTCCCGATGCTTCCTACAGCAGAAGCATGTTTGTTGGAATAAAAATCCGTGATTTCCTTCATCCGTGCAATCAGCTCCGGGCGATGGCGGTAAAGCGCCAGAATATAGGCTTGGTGTGCGGAGAGTTTATCATTAATCAGCACCTCACGGCCTCCCGTCTCATTCAGGACAGACACTTCTACCCCGTTACCGAACTTCGACACACCGTCTACCAGAATAATATCCACATTCTCAATGAAGGTGTCATGCCCTATTTCATAATTGGCAATGTAGTTCTGGATATTCTCAATGCAACAGTTATCTCCCACCGTTACATTATGCAGCGTCACATGCCGCAAACCGGAATGCTTCCTGATTCCTCCCGGCAACATAAATTCTGAATGGAACACTCCCAAACACACCTCACCCGAAAAACGGGTATGATGCACAAATTCCGTTGAGAACTCTTCTGCAACGGTTACTTTCCCCCAATCATCAGCCAGACATGACTGGCTCTTCAACCGGAGAATTTCATCTTCGGTCAGTCTTCTGTAATTCATCCTTATAACGAGTTATGAGTTATGAGTTATAAGTTATTGCCTTTGCCGGCACTACCGATTCAAACCGCTGCCAGCAAATAACTCATAACTTATAACTCATAACTAAAATTAAACTTCTTCTTCGTAGGTCTGATAAAGAAAGTCATTATAGGGGTACTTCTGCACGTGCAATTCCTTCACACGCTGATAAACCACACTCTTCAGTTCCTCCATATTGATTTTTTCGCGGGCAGAAATAAAGAGGCAGTTATCCTCCATCTTAGCCATCCACGTCTTCATCAGTTCTTCGAGTGTCAAGTTTTCCTTGGTTCTGGGGGTAAGGTCGTCAGCCGCTTTCTCTATATAAGTATAAGCGTCTATCTTATTGAATACAAGAATCATGGGCTTACCGGCGGCACCGATATCTGCCAACGTCTTGTTCACAACTTCTATCTGTTCTTCAAAATCCGGATGAGAGATGTCTACGATATGCAACAGCAAGTCCGCCTCGCGTACCTCATCCAGAGTAGACTTGAAGGAGTCTACCAAATCCGTCGGCAATTTACGGATAAAGCCCACCGTATCGGATAGCAGGAACGGCAGGTTCTCAATAATCACCTTACGCACCGTAGTATCCAACGTGGCAAACAGCTTATTCTCTGCAAAGACTTCACTTTTCGAAAGCAAAGTCATCAATGTGGATTTTCCTACATTGGTATATCCCACCAATGCCACACGAATCAAGCGTCCGCGGTTCTTCCGCTGGGTAGACTTCTGCTTGTCAATCTCAGCCAAACGCTCCTTCAACAATGACATACGGTTCAAGATGATACGGCGGTCCATTTCCAGCTGCGTTTCACCCGGACCGCGAAGTCCCACGGAACCTTTACCTCCACCGGCACCGGAGCCACCACCCTGGCGTTCCAAGTGGGTCCACAAACGTTGCAGACGGGGGAGCATGTACTTATACTGCGCCAGCTCCACCTGCGTTTTTGCATTGGCAGTCTGGGCACGCATGGCAAAGATATCGAGAATCAAGGACGTACGGTCCAGTATCTTGATTTTGAGTTCAGCTTCTATATTGCGTATCTGCTTGGCGGAGAGTTCATCATCAAAAATCACCATGCCGATTTCGCGTTCGGCTTCTTCTTCATTCCGGATATACTCTTTAATTTCTTCCAGCTTGCCCTTGCCGACATAAGTCACGGAATGCGCTGCATCCAGCTTTTGGGTAAACCGCTTCACTACTTCCGCCCCGGCTGTCTCAGCCAAGAATGCAAGCTCGTCCAGGTATTCATTGGTCTTACGCTCATCCTGAGTCTTCGTGACAAGACCTACCAATACCGCTGTTTCTGCCTGCGCTTCGGAGATTACAAATTCTTTCATAGTTTCTATACCTTATTATATATACGTATTGTTGGTTCGGGCAGCAAATATAAATAATTTTGGCGGAAGCGCCTTAAAAAGGGGAATAAAATAAAAACAGATACAATAGAAAAATGGCATGTAAAATGAAGTCGAACTTCATCTTACATGCCATTTCAAATTACATGTTATCTAATTGCCAGGATAATCAGAACCCTTCCGGCATCTCCAACGTTTCCGTGAATCCCTGATACAGTACTCCCCATTTACCACCGTCAAGTATTACTAAGCCCTGCATCGGGAAAGACAACACGTTCCCTTTACGCTCCATACCTGCAGCTGCAAAATATAGCATACCATAGTCCGTCTTGTCATAACCAGTAGGTTGAGGATCCCAACCTATCAGTTCTTGATTGTCATCGCTTAACGTAAACATGATGGGATATCCTTTCGTAATGCAATCTTCCAGCTTATAGATATTAGCCTCTTTAGCCTTCAGTACAGGTTGATCCCAACCCTCGCCAAATAATTGAGATGCATAGTAGCCTGTACCTATATTGAGCCAAGTATAGTCACGCTTTATATTGACCGTCACCTTGGGTGAGCCATAAACATAGGAATCTTCCTCAGGAATGGCAATAGTATAAGATGCAGTAGTACCCACAGCTATGTCAAACGCAATCTTTACTTCTTTGAGTGCTTCACCGGCAGCAAAATCAACCGTTGTCGGCACTGTTACGTTCTCTGCATCTGTAGTCAAGTGGATAGATGCAGCCGCATCTGTTTTCTGACGGCCGATTTTGACCACAAAAAACTGTTCATCATTCGGATAATAAGTCAAATCAGTGTTATCAGCATAAATATAAGCTTGTACACCCTCGGTAGGAACCGGAGAAGGCTCCCACTCCACACCGTCTGAACAAGCCGTCATAGCCAAACCGCATACGGCCAAGCCCAAAAACAATTTATTGAATATCTTATTCATATACAAATTCTATTAAAAGTTAGTTCATTGGTTAATTGTTACCCGGTGCAAACTCCCCTATCGGAGTAGGACGTTTAGCAATAGCACCGGACGGGTCCGGATTGTTCATTCCCTGAAGGGCGGTATTTGAATCGACTTCGGTCTTAGGAATCATCAATGTCCAATTGGGCTTCACACCTTTACAGTTTATCTTGAAGATATCTTCTATAAAGTTGGTACCCTCATAATTCTGAATGACATCCGGTTTCAGACGTTTAGCCGTAGGGAATGCGATTCCCTCACCCCAGAACTCGATACGCATCTGCTTCAACACCTCAAGTTGGAAATTACGCAAATCACCCGTACTGAAATTGTAATTGCTCTGGCGGTACTGCTTCATAAAGTTATTCAACAACTGTACGCCTGCTGCCACATTCTGGCTGGCACCTACTGCTTCAGCCTCTATGAGATACATCTCTTCCACACGCATCACGGGAATATCTGCAGCCGCACCCACAGAATAAGTGTTATAGTCACCACCCACGGGGCGGAACTTCAATGACATATAATCCGGTTGTTCATCCAGCCATGCATTGCCTCTCACTGACTGGTAAGCGTAAGTACTTCTGTCCGGGTCAAGGTAAGAATATTTGCGGAAATCGGTAGCAGGAATCGCGTCATAAAGTGAACGTGCCATCTGGAGCTTAGACAAAGAAGCATATCCCCAATCCGCTTCATTGGAAATGTGACCAATGAAATTAGCAAGATTACCCATATTGGAAGCCGTGGGGTGAAGGTACCACATCCATGCAGAAGTAGCCGTATTGAAACCGGTAGTGGGATTATGCCACTGTGATTCGCTCATAGGTGTTGCTCCCGACTTATCAATAGCCTTGCGGGCATACTCGGCTGCTTTAGCAAACTGACCATCCCACATATATACTTTGGCCTTCAGACCATATACGACCGCCAAGTCAGGGAAGTTCTTACTGACAGGTGTATAAGACTCCAGACCGATCTCTGCCTTGTCAAGGTCGGCAAGAATAAAATTCACCAATTCTTCGTGCGTTGCACGCGGATTGCTCTTCGCAATGTCGTTAGTTGTCGCCTCAGTCACAATGGGCACCGTCAGCCCCAGTACCTTGCTACAATCGGTATAGATATTTTCTACCGGTTCGAAAAGTACCATCAGCGTATAATAGTCCAATGCACGGAAAGCATGGGCTATACTTCCAAGTCCACGCATTTCATCGGTAATTGTGGGATCAGTCACATCAACGGCCGCAATCACGTCATTGGCCGATTTAACGAACTTATATAGGGTGAAGTAAGGCAAATATGAATAATAGCCGGTGTCGTTCATACCATTATTGGCATTGAAGCGCCACCACCAGTCATACCCGTAATCTGTAGCCACAACATCACCCAGCAGTTCTGTCTGGGCCAACATCAATGAGGGATAAGCAAGGTCGGTCTCATGGGTTTGCTTACCGTACACCAGATAACCCTGTACCATTTGCGATGGCAAGCCATTAAGCGAAGCCTCAATTGCTGTAGCCGATGCACCAATCTGATCGGAGGTCGCTGTAGAATCTTCGGGGAAAACCTCTTCTATACAGCCGGTCAATACCGTGGCCGATACGACCATAGCCGAAAATAATTTGAATATATTCTTCTTCATAATCATTGTAATCTATATATTAGGTTTAGAACTCAAATGACACACCACCAGAGATGGTACGCATCGGTGAATAGAAAGTAGCATTGGTTGTCTCGTCGTATGACTGACGTGGGTCGAACCCTTTACGTTTAGACCAATAGAAAACATTTTCTGCCGACATATACACACGCAATGAGTTGATGGCCAACTTTCTTGTCCACTTGGAAGGCAACGTGTAGCCCACATTAATATTCTGGATATTCAAGAAGCTTGCATTTGTCAAGAAGCGCGTAGACATTGCCCCTGAATATTGGTCGTTCATCTGGAAACGCGGGATATTAGTATTTGTGTTCTCAGGAGTCCATGAGTTCAACAAATCCTTATGGTAGTTGTAACCAGCCGTACCATAAGGTGACGACATGAAGTAAGCATACGTACCATCATACTGCTTACCACCAATCTGGTAAGTGAAGTTTATGCCAAAGTCCACGCCATAGACTTTCAGTTTGGTACCGAAACCACCATACACCTTAGGTATTGAGCTTTCCTCTGTGATGTAATAGTCAGCCTGAGCATGATTCGTAGTCGTTTCACGTCCGGTGATATTGCCGGCCTCGTCCTTGACATTCTTATAGAACAAAGACTCACCCTTTTCATTCACTCCGGCATACTCCTTCAAGCGCCATGTAAACATAGACAAATCCTCACCAATGAAGAAGCTTCCGTTAGAATAGCCCTTATATCCTTTTCCATCAGCTGTATACTCAGTAGTAATCAACTTATCAGGATCAAGCATCGTAATACGGTTCTTCAAGGTTGAAATGTTCACATTCACATCCCACGTAAAGTTACGTGTATCGAAGATATTCACATTGAAGTCCATTTCCACACCACTATTGACCATGTTACCAACGTTGTCCATATAGGAAGCATAACCCAATGATGGAGCCACGGTAAATGAGAACAACATATCCGAAGTCTTACGTCTGTAGTACTCGATGCTACCGGTTACACGGTTCCACAACTGGAACTCTGCACCGATATTGAAGTTAGTGTTGGTTTCCCAAGTGATGTCTTTAGTGCCCTTAGATTTAAATGAAGTACCAAGGCTGTTGTTAGAGTTGATAATGTTAAATCTATCCGTATAGAGGAAGTCACCGATATTGTCATTACCTTGTGAACCAATAGAAGCCTTCAGCTTCAGTTCCTGCACCCATGAAGCATCAAACCAGCTTTCTTTGTTGATAAGCCACGCACCGCCTACCGACCAGAATGTACCCCAGCGATGGTCCGGATGGAAACGGCTGGAAGCATCACGACGCAAAGAAGCCGAGCCGAAGATGCGTTCGTCATAATTGTATTGCAAACGGCCGAAGAAACCTTCATTGTTACGACGCTCTTTATAGGAAGAAGCACCTTGTCCGTCGATAATGGCACCATCCAATTCCTTATTGCCTTGAGAGAACATCTGCGACTTGCTGGCCCCAAGTTCATAGTAGCGATAATCATAATATTCGTGACCTAAAAGAATATCGAAGTTATTGTCGCCAAACGAACGGGCATAAGAAACAAGTTGTTGCAGGTTGTAATCGTAAGTACGTGTATGATACTTACTCACTGTACCGCCAGTGGAGTCGAACTGCCCGTAGTAAGGATTGTAAACGTAACTATGACGTGTCTCATCCAAGTTGAAAGCACCATTGAATGTCACCTTTAGGCCTTCTATAGGAGTTATATCTACAAAGGCGTTGCCGTTAATGGCATTTCCTTCAGAGTTTCTGGTATTTAGTTTATTGTCTAGAATAGGGTTGGCATCAGCAATGAAAGGACGCTGCATACCTGCATTGATACCACTACCGTAGTCCATCATTCCAATACCATTATTATCCACCATGATGCTGCCGTCAGCATTGCGCACGTAGGCGGGATAGATGGGAGCCATTTGGGTAACAAACGCCCATATATTACCGGTAGACGAACTGGTACCATTGTTACTCAACGAGTTAGAATCAAAACGTGCATATCCCATATTACCACCAATCTTCAACCACTTCTTTGCCTGATAGTCGGCTTTCAAACGGCCTGTCAAACGTTTCAGGTCAGAGCCTTCAGTGATACCCTCATTTCCAAGATAACCTAAAGAAACATAGAAAGAGGACTTTTCATTGGCTGCGCTCACCGAGAAGTTGTATTCCTGACGCAGACCGGTACGCATTCCCACATCTTCCCAATCATCCGGAGTCAGCAGATAGTCACGTCCTTTATAATTCACAACTCTACCCAATGTGGCGTTGGGATTAAGTTTACCGTTCTGACCGATGAGGAATTGCCCATCGGGAACTGTATATACATTATATCCCAATCCACCGTTGGAGCCAAACAGATTCTTGTTTGCCTCAAGCCATGCAGCTTGGTCATTCATTCCCGTTGACTTATAATAATTGTTCATGGCACGATAATGCATCTCGTAGTACATGCCAGGATTGTCAATCACTTCATATTTCTGCAACGCTCGAGTGTTAGCACCCCACTTAGCATCAAAAGTCACCTTAGCCTCTCCCGACATATTGGCCCTTTTGGTAGTGATGATAATTACACCATTAGCACCACGAGCACCGTAAAGAGCATTGGAAGCCGCATCCTTCAATACTGTCATTGACTCAACGTCGTTAGGATTGATATTATTAATATCACCGCTATAAGGAGCGCCGTCCACAATAATCAGAGGGTCATTCTTTGCATTGATTGAGCTAAAACCACGAATCTTGATGGATGACTTTGAACCCGGAGCACCGTCATTGGAAGTCAGTGTCACACCCGGCACAGCACCTGCCAAGGCATCAGTAACATTCGTCACTTGCGACTGCTCCAGCTTTTCGGTACCAACCACCTTAGCCGAACCCGTAAATGCAGACTTCTTTGCTGTACCGAAAGCAACCACCATTACCTCATCAAGCATCTCAGTATCAGACTTCATCACCACTTTTAAGCTGGGTTTTATTGCCACTTCTTGGGTCTGCATACCAATATAAGAAATCACCAAAGTTTTCGCGGAACTACAACACTCTTATTTTATTAATAATCAAGCGATTATACCATGTAATAGAAATCACTATAGCGAAATTTCCTTTCTCACAAGGTGTATGTATAGGGGTACAATGTATAAAACCTTACTGCTGTGATACTATTTGTTGGATTAATGACTTGGTTATCATATGTATATCATAAAGTTAATACGTTGCTTAAAGATTTTAAATGATTCTTCCTCTTATATGAAGAATATCTTTTGTCAACATCTATCATCCTAGCTGCTTTCAATGAAGCATTTACTCTACATTGTCATTTTATTAGCGAAAGTACTAAAGTCTATGTAAAAGAATATTTCAATAGCTTCAAAAAACAGTAAACTCAAAACTTTGTGATTAGCTAAACAATCAAGACAACTGTTGTTTCTTCATAACAGTTTTCATCATTTTTGCTTCCACACTTCCACCCGCTCCTTGTATCCCTCTATTCATCGGCATTACAGACGCTGTGGAAGCAATACAAAAGTGTGGAAGCAAAATTTGCTTCCACACCTCCAATCAGTCTTAAATATTGATAACACACCAATGTCAATCTTCTATTTACACTATACTATACTTAATTGATTCTCAGCAATTTCTCACTGCAAAACTTTGCAAACCTATTGCAGCGATACTGCAAAGCTGTTGCAGTGATACTGCAAACTAATATGCAGTGCGGCTGCAAGCAATATGCAGTGATACTGCAAACAATATGCAGTGGTACTGCAAAACGTATGCAGTGAGTTTGCAGCGAGCAAACTGAAACTGAATAGTGAATGAACAGACTTTAAAGGAGAAGTATATGACTAACGATATGAAAGTGTAGTATTGGCTATGCTAAGTTCGTGTTTTTTTAGGCAAAGGCATGAGTGCATGGTTCTTTTCTAAATCATGCACTATAGTCATATCCATTACATTTGTATACACTTGTGTGGTTTTAACACTTTTATGCCCCAATAATTTTTGCACCGTTGTGATGTTTACTCCATTATAAATCAATAGTGTTGCATTAGTATGGCGAGCAGTGTGAAATGAAATTTTTTTTGATAAACCAGCTAGGCGGGAAATCACAATTAAATCCTTGTTCACATTAGAGTTATCCCTTAAATGAAAGAAGCTTTGTAAGTCATCCCGATATTTGTCCAGAATAACAAGCCCTTTTCCTTCGAATAAGAGATAAAGAGGTAATCTGACTTCTGTACTCGTCTTTATGGATTTATAAATTAGCCAGGTTTCTTGACGAATCTCCACGATGTTATCGGGTGATAAACTGATAAAATCAGAATATCTCATTCCTGCATAGCAACAAAACAAGAATGCATCTAAAGTCTTTTGCAATTTAGTATATCTGCCAGCCAAGCTTAATTTCTCCAACTTCTCCAACTCTTCAGGAGATAAGTGCGTATGCTTGTTTTCTATAGTTTTAATCTTGTACTTTCGAAAAGCGTATTTTTGTATCTCCATATAATCCTTGTTGATGGCGACATTTATATGTCGCTTCAGATGCTTCATATGTTTGGCTATCGTATTTGTGTGATAACCTCTTGATTGCAAGAAATATTCAAAGGAGGATATGAATTCGAATGTTAAATCAGAAAAGGTTACATCCTTTTTGAACTGTTGTAATAATGAAAGAGTGGAGAGATGATTTCGTTTTGTGCTTTCTTTTAGAGTAGAGTTTGCTATCTCTTGCCTAAAAAAAGGAATAAAAGCGGTTTTGTTTTCGCTTGTGCTCAAAACATCCTTTAGTAACTCTAATGAAATACGCCTTCCTTGCTGCCACAATTCCAACTCTTTTTTTTCTATCATAGCCATGAACTCATATATCAATCTATTCAGCGCATCTGCATTAGGATGATTCTTCACAATAAGCTTTTTATTGTCCCACTGTTCTGGCTTTAAATAAACTTTGGTTGAAAAATACTTTTTCTTTCTGTCCAAATAGGCTTCTACTTGTACCAATGCCATTCCTTTTTTATTCAGGCTTCTTTTTCTGTTGTACACTAGATTGTAAATAATCTTACTCATTTTACTTGATTTTAATTAATACCAATAACAAATAAGACGATATTCTGTGCTCGATGGGATTAGAATAAGAATTAATATCTCTAAAAAGTGTCTTTTTGTGTTTAGCTATTAATCGGTATTTAGCCTCCGGGAACTCTCAATTTGTTTCAAAATCAGGTCCGTTCTCTGTTTTAGCGGCTTATTTATTAACCATTTTGTTTTAAAATATGTGTATTTCTTGGAAAAATCATCCTAAAAGAGAGAATCATAGTGATAGTAAACATAAGCCAGTTTAGGTTTTTTAAGTGTGAAAAATCTGTTATTAAGCATAAAGTGACATGTTTAATTAACAAATTGATAGATTTACAAGGTTTTTTCAATAAAATAGTTGTTCGTTTCAGTTTTATTAATATATTTGCACTTTGTTAGAGTAAAGAAACAATTAATGTAAAGTTAAACTTTAAGAGAGAATTTAT
>OHPO01000304.1_pt1 | contig 26871 bp, 29 predicted proteins | sample 1577741 | NCBI WGS metagenome assembly OHPO01 (sample SAMEA3879574, study PRJEB24766) | human gut metagenome | biome: human-associated habitat; feature: feces | place: USA | collected 1985/1987
TGTGCCAGGAAAAATCCTCTTCGGAAAGCCGGTTCTCCGCCTTCGTAGACTTCCAGTTTCCAGCCAGTCTCCTCGATCATTTCCCGACAGGCGGCCTCCGAAGCGGTCTCCTCCGGCTCGATCAGTCCCGCCGGCAATTCATACAGATAATCATTCACGGGATACCGGTACTGACGCACCAGCACCAGTTTCTCTCCGTCCTCTGTCACTGCGTAGACCGCCATGCCCTCGGGGCGCATACTGTGGGTCTTGTGTTTGATATTGTTTTCATCATTTCGGGACGCAAAATAATAATGAAACGGCGTTCCGTCCCGTCCCAAGGCATCAATGTGATACAGGTTCAAAAACGGATTATCCGTCTGTTTCTCGATTCCCCGATAGTGTTTTCTGTCATTTCCTTTTGCGTCCATGTTTTCCATGCCCTATTTATACTCCATGTCTTTCTGTTCCCATCGTGCTCTGTCATCCACGTTCCCACAGCGCATCATCTGCCGCAGGCGCAGGCAGCCGTGACGGAACTACTGTAGGATCTCCTCCAACAGTGCCACTGCCAGCTCCGGATTCTTCATGCCATCCGCCAGCCCCACGGCTGCGGTCTCCTGATACCATCCGGTCTTCCTTACCCATTCGTTGTTCTCAAGCCGGATCCCCGCCACAATCGTTTCTCCCGTCATGGCATTTAACACCATGATCTGCTGATCTTCATATCTGTCCAATAGTTCCTTAGGCAGATAATCCCTTAAATCCGCCAGATAATCCGTGCCGCCCATGAGCTTCAAAAACTCTTCGTCAGAAAAAAACACATCCACCGACCGGGTCATGAACAATACCTGGATCGTGCTGAGATTCGTGGAATCCACATCGGAATCCGAGTTCGGATCGATCCAGATCGTATCATTCAGGTTCACCACATCCCGTTTGGATATCACACCGTGTTCGCGCAGGAAATCCGTAAAATAATCCGGACCGGTGGCTTCGATGTGCTCTCCGTCCGTATTCACTGCCATGACTCCCATGACGAAGCTGGTCTTGGTGGCAAAATGTACGATCAGGAAAATAACAATAGCGATCCCCGCTGCCACACCTATGGTAACCCACAGATAATAGTCCATAAAATACTGCCATTTTTCAGAAGGAGACAGTTGTTTCCATTGTTCTTTCTGCCGGATATGGTCTTCCTTTTCCAAATTGCTGTCTCCCTTCCGTTTCTCGAATCTTCCGTCTGATAACATCCTGCTTTTAGTTCTATATCAGTCTTTAGTATATCAAACTAATTTAATCTTGTATAGCAGACTTTTTAATATATCTTAGGTTCAATTTTGTTAAAAATAAACAGAAAAAGCCCTGCCATGCACTTAAATTAACATGGCAGAGCTTTGTGTTTTCTATTTGTTCGATCAGATAAGAAGGGGAAATGCTTTAGCGGTCCATCTCCGCAATACGTCCGGTGGATTTGTGCTCCTTGATGATCCCCTGGATCTCCTTTAAGTCGGTGCACAGCAGGTCACCGGGGATGGTGTTCTTAAGTGCGCTGATGGCATTGCCATATTCCAGTGCTCTCTGATACTCACCGGGATGTGCCAACAGTCCGTACAGGACACCGGAGATATAAGCGTCACCGCTTCCGATGCGGTCTACGACTTCGATATCGGTGTAAGGTGCTTCCTCATAATAGGTATCATCCTTGGCACTGTAGATAATGGAGCCGAAGGTATGACGCTTCGGGCTATGTACAATACGCTGTGTGGATGCCACGATGGAGATTGGATACTCCTCCGTGAAGCTCTTCATAATGCTCTTGGCATCGCCTTCCTTCAGGAAGGTCAAACGCGCCGTGTCCTCGGAGCAGAAGAAGATGTCCACATAAGGCAGAATGGATTCGATACATTCCTTCGCCTCGGCGCCGGTCCACAAGTTCCCACGGAAGTTCACATCGAAGGAGATGATGGCCCCCTGTGCTTTAAAGCGCTTGATCATCTCAACAGCGGTAGCTCTCAGCTCCGGGCTGAGAGCCAGTGTGATGCCGCTGGTATGGAAGCAGCGGGTATCGCTGTATATCTTGTCATCATAGTCATCAACGGTCAGCTTGTTGATGGAGGTATTCTTACGGTCATATACAATACGGGGCTTTCTGGGGTAAGCACCATTTTCATAGTAGTACACGCCCAATCTGGCATCCTTGTCATCATCGTATACCAGATAGTCATCGCTGACACCGCAGAGACGTACACGGTTCTTGATATATACACCCAGGTCATTGGCCGGAAGCTTGGAAATGATACCGCAGCGCAATCCCAGCATTGCCGCACCGGTAATGGCATTCAGTTCTGCGCCTCCTGCCTGCTTGCTGAAGCTGTCGCCTCTGGTAATACGCTCATTGTCGGGCGGTGATAATCTCAGCATGATCTCTCCCAGGGAGAGCAGGTCAAATTCCTTCTTCTCAGTCAGTTCCATAATATAAACTCCCATCTGCATATTTTGCCAAATGCTTTATCAGAATTTCACCGTTACTCCTTACAGTGCAGCGTTGAAACCCCTTACATTTTTTCTTTACATTTGTACTATATCACATATGCACGGCCTCGGTAAAGACACTGGACATTAATTAAAAATTTAACGAATCCACATATTCAAAATAGTCATCCTCGCTGGCAAATAAGATATATTCATTCTCCACATATCCCATATATCCGCTGGCAGTCACATATCCTTTCATAAAAAATACCTCCTTATCAGAATCCTTTTGTTCCCTGTTCTGATAAAAAGGTATCATTTTTAAAGTCCCATAAAACTCTCTTAATTATTCTGAACCGGCTCTGTTTCCAGCACCAATTCTTTCATTTCTTCCAGCAATTCCTCAGTCCTGCCCATCAAAAGTTCCGCATCCGTCTCCACCAGTCCTGTTTTCTTATATTTGTAGGTAAAAAACGGATTGCCGTAAGCGGTAAAGCTTAATTCATCCTTATGCTTTTTCAGGAAATCCGGAATCTTGCGGGGATCGATCTTCGCATCCGGCCGGAAGTTGAAGGTAATGCGTTCGTTCTTGCCCTTGATCTCCGTCATGTCCAGACCGTGGGCCGCCATACGGATGAGGGCGATCCGCAGCAGATTGTCCACTGCCTTGGGGATGTTGCCGAAGCGATCTAACAGTTCATCCTTCATTTCATCCCGCTCTTTTATCGTCTCAATGCCAGCGATCCGTTTGTAAATATCCAGCTTCTGTGTCTCGTTGACAATGTATTCCGCCGGAATGTAAGCATCCACATCCAGATCGATCACCGTAGCGAAATCCACTGCCGTATGAATGCCCTTCAGGTTCTGCACCGCTTCGTTCAGCATCTTGCAGTACAGGTCATATCCCACGGCCTCCATATGTCCGTGCTGACTTAATCCCAGCAGATTACCGGCGCCACGGATCTCCAGATCACGCATGGCGATCTTGAAGCCGCTGCCCAGATCCGTAAATTCCTTGATGGCCGCCAGCCGCTTTTCCGCCACTTCTTTTAACATCTTATCCCGCTTGTACATCAGAAAAGCATAGGCATTCCGGTTGGAACGACCCACACGGCCTCTGAGCTGATACAGCTGGGACAATCCCAGATTGTCCGAATCGTGGATGATCATGGTGTTGACATTGGAAATATCCAGTCCGGTCTCTATGATGGTGGTGGACACCAGCACATCGATCTCTCCGTTAATGAAATCAAACATGATCCGCTCCAGTTCGTGTTCCTTCATCTGTCCATGGGCATATGCAACGTTGGCTTCCGGCACAAGCTTTGCGATCTGTGCCGCGATATCCGCAATATTGTTCACCCGATTGTAGACATAGTAGACCTGTCCGCCCCGGGCCATTTCCCGGACAATGGCCTCTCTCACCAGTTCGTCATTGTATTCGCAGACAAAAGTCTGGATCGGCAGTCGGTCATTGGGGGCCTCCTCCAGCACGCTCATATCCCGGATACCGATCAGGCTCATATGCAGTGTCCGGGGAATGGGGGTTGCCGTCAGGGTCAGCACGTCCACGTTTTCTTTTAATTTCTTGATCTTCTCCTTATGGGCCACACCAAAACGCTGTTCCTCGTCAATGATCAGCAGACCCAGATCCTTGAACTTCACATCCGCAGATAATACTCTGTGGGTACCGATCACGATATCCACCATGCCCTTTTCCAGATCCTTCACCGTCTTTTTGATCTCCGATGGCGTACGGAAACGGCTCATCAATGCGATGTTGATGGGAAAATCCTTCATTCTCTGCACAAAGGTGTTGTAATGCTGCTGTGCCAGAATGGTGGTGGGCACCAGATAGACCACCTGTTTTCCCTCCTGCACAGCCTTGAAAGCGGCCCGGATGGCGATCTCGGTCTTGCCGTAGCCCACATCTCCGCAGATCAGGCGGTCCATGATCCGATGGCTTTCCATATCCGCCTTGGTGTCCGCGATGGCATTCAGCTGATCCTCTGTCTCTTCAAAGGGGAACATTTCCTCGAACTCCCGCTGCCACACCGTATCTTTTCCAAAAGCATAGCCCTCGCTCTGCTGTCGGACAGCGTATAATTCCACCAGATCCTTCGCCACGGCGCTGACGGCACTGCGTACCTTCGTCTTGGTGTGTTCCCATTCCTTGCCGCCCAGCTTGTTCAGCTTCGGCTTCTTCGCTGCATCGGCGGAGGCATACTTCTGGATCACATCCAGCCCGGTGGCCAGAATGTACAGGTTGCCGCCGTCCCGGTATTCAATCTTGAGGTAATCCTTGACGACCTTGTCTACCTCTACCTTCTCGATTCCCTTATAGATGCCCAGTCCGTGGGTCTCATGTACCACATAATCCCCGATCTTCAGGTCGTTGAAATCATTGATCTTCTGCCCCTGATAGAGCTTTTTCTTCTTTTTCTTACGCTTCTCCGCTCCGAAAATATCACTCTCGGACAGCACCACGAATTTCAGCCAGGGGTATTCAAAGCCCTTATTGACATGACCGTAATAGGTCAGGATCTCCCCGGGCTGTACCTCCCGCATGGGGTCTTCCGTGTATACTGCCGTCAGTCCGGCATCCTCTGTGTTCCGCAGATCCTCCGCCAGACGTCTGGCTCTGGTACGGGAACCGGACAACAGCAACACCCGGTAGCCGTTCTTTTTATATTTTTTCAGATCCTTGACCAGTGCTTCAAAGCTGTTGTTATAAGGGGCGATGTTGCGGGCAGCAATATCCACATGCATTTCTTTCTTGAAATATCCGTACTTGGTCTCCATGGTAGCCAGGGTCACCACGGCATTTTTCTCTAAAGTAGCCGCTACCTGTTCCCCACTGTAGAGAATGTTCATCTGTCCCGGCAGCACATAACCTTTTCTGGCACGTTGTTCCATGCTCTCCCGAAATTCCAGTTCGATGGCATCCGCCTGTTCCTTCACTCTCGCCGGTTCATCGATGTAGAAGACAAGAGAACGCCCCGCCATATCTGACAGCAGTTCCGGCATGGTTACCGTATTTTCATAAAAATAACGGATGTAGCCTTCCAGATTGATCTTACTCTGGAACTCCAACAGCTGCTCTTTCAATTCTCTGACCTGTGTGGCGATCCTGTGGGCTTCCTCCGGCTGGTGGGCATCCCGGAAGATTTTTTCCTGTTTGTCTGCTTCTTTTTCAAGCTTACTGATGCCCTTGCGGATCTGCTCTTCCGACAGTACAAACTCTGTGGCCGGGTAGACAGTGATGCTTTCCAGCTTCTCAATGGAACGCTGGCTCAGGATGTCGAAGCTGCGGATGGACTCCACCTCATCTCCCCACAGTTCGATACGATAGGGGTTTTCCTCCGTCAGATCAAAGATATCCACAATGCCGCCACGGATGGAGAACTGCCCCGGGCTTTCCACCTGATAGGCTTTCTCATATCCCATAGCCACCAGTCTGGATGCCAGTTTGCTCTCGTCCAGACTGCCGCCCCGCTCGGTGCGGATGATGTCTTTCTCCTCCCACAATACCTGCGGTGTCATCAGTGCCGCATAGGTGGTAACAATGGTGACCGGCTTACCCTCCACGACTCTGCGCAGGGTCTTGATCCGCTCCTGCACCAGCTGATTGCCGTGGATATCCGCCTGGAAAAAGATCAGGTCCTTCGCCGGATACAGCATGACATTTCTGTCATAAAAGCGGTATTCCTCGTAGATCTCTTTGGCCTTTAAGTCACTATAAGTAACGATGACCTTGTATTTCAGGCCATCGCTGAGTCCGTAGATCATATGAAGTTTCTGGGAGTCCACACAGCCGGCCAGAGCTACGGTTCCTTTTCCCTGTCTGGTCACTTTCCGGATCTCATCATATTCCGCCAGTTCTTTCAGTGGCGCAATCAGTGCCTGCATCGTTTTTTCCTCTTACTATACAACCGTTACGCTTTCTTACTGTTAAAATGGTTCATGGCTGCATCCGCATTCTCAGTGATGATCATACGGATAGCTTCTGCTGCGGTTTTCGCCGCTTCATCCATGATGCTTCGTTCCTCCGCCGGAAAATGTCCCAGCACGTAGTCTGCCAGATCGAAGTTCTTCGGCTTCTCTCCCACGCCCATACGCACGCGGATAAAAGTATCATGCCCTAACATTTTGATGATATTCTTGAGGCCGTTATGGCCACCGGCGCTGCCTTTTTTGCGGATACGGATCTGTCCCACATCCAGACTGATATCATCGGAGATCACGATCAATTCCGTGGTATCATCCACCTTGTAATAGTCCACGATCTCCCGGATGCTCTCTCCGCTTAAGTTCATGAAGGTCTGGGGCTTCGCCAGGATCACCTTCTGCCCAGCCACATAGCCCTTGCCGATCAGCGCCTTATGCTTACTCTCCATGACGGCGATATTTTCTTCCTCTGCTAATCTGTCTATGACATCAAACCCGATATTATGTCTGGTATTTTCATATTCTTTGCCTGGATTTCCCAGCCCTGCGATAATATACATATATTTCTCCTTACCTTCTTGCAATCAATGCGTTATCTTATATTTTCGCATTTTTACGCAGAAAATGCAACTATTGGTTATTTTGCACAAATTTTATTTTCGGGAAAACAGCCAATTTCCGCATGGCATATTTCGTTACTTATTTTCCGAATCTAAAGTATCTATTCCCGGCATTGTATTTTATAATAAAAATGGAGTGTTACCAAAACGGTAAGCGGTTCACCTTTCGCCAAAATGATGACATTTTGAGAGCTTCCAGTATTATTGGAGGTGATACAGATGGGAAATCTATTGAAAGGTACATAAGATGCTGGAAACAATGGTAGGCATTGTCGGTATTGTTGTTACGATCATCAGTATCATCGTAACGCTTATCAGTATCGTACAGACTGCACGGAAACATAAACATCAAAAAAGCAACCGCCCTCGCCAGGAATAGGTTGCTTTCTTGATCTGTAACTAAAAACCAGGTGAACCGTTGCTGTACGGTAACACTCTTTTCTTTTATTATTATCTTAACACTCTCTTTTGATTTCGTCAATAAAATTCACCATTTACAAAAATCCTTGTAAATGTCAATAAGTTTTTGTGATTTTCTCCGAAAAACCGTAAATTCATCATATTGCATAGTTTTATATATGGCTGTGACTGGTGAAATTGTGAAAAATGCACAAAAGCAGACAGCAAAACAAGACGGTTGCCAACGGTAGCCGTCTTCTGTATTGCCATTCGAACGTTCGAACTTTTACATGGCTTTCATTTCGTTAGAGGACTTACCACCGAACATACGCCGGGGGTAATTGTTCAACCACTCTTGCACCTCTGCGACTTGCTCCGGGGCAACATCCGCAAAGTCACAGCCTTTAGGAAACCAACGGCGAATCATGCGGTTCTGGTTCTCATTGCTTCCACGCTCTCCGGGGTTGTGAGGGTGACAATAATATATTGTCGTTCTGGGTTCACCGCCGTTTACAGACTTTTCAAGTGCTTGCTGATCGAGAAACTCCGTGCCGTTGTCGCAAGTGATCGAACGGAATATCTCACGGAACTTATCAGAGCCATAAGCACGTTCCAGATCATCAAGGGCACAAGAAACAGCGTTCCCGGTCTTGTCTGGTATCGGCATAATAATTTCATTCCGGGTTTTGCGCTCTGTGAGTACAAGTAAACAATCCGGGCTTTTTCCTTGTCCACCAACAACAGTGTCAAGTTCCCAGTGTCCGGCGGTCTTACGCTTCTTGATCTCACGTGGACGTTCTTCTATGGATCTTCCCTTTAGATTCTTGTAAGACGGACGAACTTCATTATATTCTTGTTTTGGCGTATCTCTGCGCCACGGTAGATCTTTATTAGTCACATTCATAAACAAGCCACGGTCAATATAATGGTACAGAGTAGTTACGCAAACTTCTGTGCGGCATTTGCCTTTAGCAGACTGTAAAGCGGCGTATGGACTGTATTTCAGATCAATGATACAATGCTCAACGTGTTTCACAAAATCATAATCATTACCAATTTTCAAGTCACGCCCTTTACCTTCTGCATGGTAGTCATGTTTCTGCTGTCCGATCTCTGCACTGTAATAGTCGTATTCGAGCCACGTCTGTCCGTCTCGTAGTTTTGTGCGCCCTCTCTTTATTTCGTAGTTGATCGTATTGTAGTGCCGGTTCATCAGCCGGGCTATTTCTCTCTGGGTTTTGCCGTCATTCAGATACATTTCTATCTTAAGACGATCAGCATAAGTCATGTTTTTTGACATAAAGTTTCCTCCCTCTCTGGCGGCAGTCTGCCTATATTCAACCGTACCAGAGCAAGCCCCGGAGCGTCAAGGAGGGCGGTATCTATGGGGCTGTGCCTTGACCCTCTGTGGCTTCTCTGGTGGGGCTTCTGGCGGCGGTAGTGAGGGATAGCTTGTATTATAGCTGTCCGGAGCTTATGGCTCTATATGGGGCTTGTGGGGGAAGTGGCTTCCAGAGAACAGACAGTTCTCTGGACTCTCGTGTTTAATTTTTATAGGGAGTGGACGGAAAAATTAACAGAGGTGGGATGAAATCACCCCCAACCCCTCAAGGGGTGTAAAGCTTCCTTGTGGGTGTCCGGGGATGATCTGTTTAATACTTTAGTTCGTAGTAGGTTATTTGTTGACTTGCTTGCGGTATGTCTACGGTTTTAACATACACAATACGGTCTGCATAGATTTTACGGAAATCTTCTTCGTCAAGAAGAAAGTGTTCTTCCTCTGCAATGTGACAGTTCCGGCTGTAATAATAGCGGCGTTTTTCTTTCAAATGTTCGTCAACGCTTTTTGTAATGTATTTCGTGATATAACTACTCACACGCCCGGTATCTAATACTTTAGTTGCGGTTGTAAAGCCGTATGACCAGTCTGTTATATTGTAGATGATCTGCTTTTTCTTGCGGTCTACTTTCCACGCCTTGAATGTGAGATTGTCCACGTTTGCAAGTAGTCCATGAAAATGATAATGTTCCTTATCTTTGTGTAATTCTGGAACTATGATGTATTTCATATCCGGGCACTTTCGTTTTTGTAGATTGTTGAGGAAAATTTTAAGCCGATATAAGACTAAATCATAATCAGATGCATCTGTTTTAGTACGGTCAAAAGTCAGAGTGATAAACCAATCCCATTTGTTGGATCGTGCAATCCTATAAACGTTGTTTTTGGCTCTGGATGCAGAAACAGTCATTGCGTGTTTTTCGGCTTCCGGGGTGCGATCACTTATATCATGGGTCTTGTTTAGCAAGCTGTCCTCTGGCTTTTCTTTCCCGGCGTTAATAGCATGGTGGTAAAATGTGATGTGTTCCCCAGTCTCATACTGATAACGCCGACAATTATAAACTGTTTCCATGTTTCAACACTCCTTATAATTTTTTTTTGCAAGGTGACTCTAAAGTGTTGCTATTGTCAAGTAGGTGACCCGGAGAACGGGTCACAGTCTGCCTTTATCCATGTACTTTCTTCTTTTTGTAATAGAAATAATCTGTCCATTTCTTTCTGAATAGGTTTGAATGATTCTCTGGAGAAACCCAGATTTTGAAGTTGTTGGAATAATTCGTCTGGAAATAGTTTATATTTTTTATAGAATCTGATCTCTGTTTCGTTAAACAGATAATGCATATATTGAAACATTGTTTTTTCTCCTTGTGTGTGGTGTGTGAAAGTTCGAACGTTCGAACGGTGCGCCGTGCGCAACGCTTACCACGGCGCACCGTTTCACCCTTACTTCTGCGCTTTCTTCTGCGCTCTGGTATACTTCTTTGACGGTGTAGTAACGGCTTCCATATCAGAGGGCGTATTATTCTGTAACATGATAATTTCTGATTCCGGGATCATGTTCCCGGCTTTACAATCTTTTGCAAGGTTGTCCACGCAAGCCAGAGTATCGTAGGCATGATAATCTTTATCTTTTACAAACCAACCGAACCGGCGTAAAGGGCGTACAAGTGTAGGGTCTGTGGCGTATTCTAATTGATAAGCGTCATACTCTCTATGCACCAGAAAACGCCACTGTTTGTCACAAGATATAACCCGGCTTGTCACTTGTCGCAATAATGCGTCTACATGGTTAAAACGTTGTGAAGTGTAATATAAGCTGATGTGGTGGTGGCGGCACGTCAGCAGAGTATTGAGAAACAAGGGATCAATGTTTGTCTTGAAAGTACGGCTGTTAAGCTGTACTGAAAATTCATCACCCAAAACAAGGGTGCAAGTCAAGGTGTCGTGTTGTTCATCATATGCCCGGACAGTTTCGGCAACGTCTACGATCTGCCGCAAAGAGACAAAAGGCGTGTAGGGCGTTCCGATCAAATCAACATTTGAAATAATGTTGATTCTTTGCGTTACCCATTTCCCCCGGAGATCATCATATACAACTTTGTTGTTATACTTTTTATACAGTCTTGTCACCTTATGCACAGCAGAAAGCGTTTTACCCTTGCCGAACAACGCCACAAAACATTCTATAATTCCGGTTCTCAGATTGCGCCATTTCTTGTGGATAATATAATTCGGGATATCCTTTATAAGATTAAATATCATTGCAAACGGATGTAATACGGCAATGCGGAAGCATACACTAAAATACATCGTTGCTATAAATGCTAACAGTACCAGAAATACCAAGCTGATCACCTCCCATTTTTAAGAATGTTATAGGCAAGAGAACCGATACATTCCAGAACCATACAAAAGACGATCAACCCGACCATGCAAGCCGGTGTAAACGTTGTAGCATTACCTATGATAAATTGAATAAGGCTGTCCATGTTTATTTCCTCCTATTTAAGACCTACGCCGTTAAAAGACCGAACGGCGTTCTTGATACGTTCATAGCACCATGCGAACACGATAAAAAACAACAATGCCGTAATGTTGTAATTCAGATCATCAATTTTTGCTTCAATGCTTTCCAGAGAAGCGGAGTAATCAATCTGATTTTCCACAGTGTCCGCTTGATAGGCTTCCAGATCTGCCAAACTGATATAAACGTGTTCAGTACCAACCACATCACCAGAAGAGACCGAAAGGGAGCTATTGCTTGTTGTAGTGTCAGATAGTTCTGTATCATCACCGGGTTGCAACGTGTCAACGTCTGCGTCAGTTCCTCCGGGGAGAAGATCACCAGACATGACAACAGTAGCATCATCATCAACGGTATAAATTCCGTTATCATCAGAGCCAGAGTTGATAGAATCGACTTGTAAATTTTTTTGCATATTGTCTTGAATTGTAAAGTTTTCATTCATATTTTGTCCTTTCTTGTGAAATATGTTAAACTGTGGTATCATCATAGAAAAAAAAGGGGGGGTTACATTATGGATACCACAGAAAATAATAACTACGATCAATGTGTAACAAATGATACTTTTATCGAGTATCAAAACGCCGCAGAATGGAATAAAGACCAGAGATTAACAAGCTTGAAAAATTCAATCAGTTTCACAAATCTATGGCTTGGAATCATTGCGGCTTATTGCGCTTTCGAACTACTGAAAGAAATAGTACTTGTAATAATTCTTTACAATGCCGGAACATCTGTTATTGAGGTTTTGCAATTACTGGGAAATCTTCCATAAAAAATAAAAGATTATACCGCCAAAAATATTGAAAGCCGCAATGTTAAAAAGGGAGATAGAATATCCGAGAATATCTAACTTTATCGACATAAATTGTGTCAGAAAATAAATAACTGTTTGAAGTGTTCTCATATCCTACCTCCCTAAAATTCTTAATATCAGAATCACAACAAATAAAATTCCGATTGCATTTCTATACATATCTGGTAAAAACGAAAATACAGTGCCAAGCAACTGTGGAATCTGCCCCATAGCAGAAATTAAACCCTTAAGGAACGATACAAAAGTATTAGTATATCCGGCTAGATCGTCCGCAGTAATTTCTACTTTTCCGTCTACGTCACCAGGTACAATGTTGTCTGTCACATCATCAATTTTTATACTACCGTCCGGGGTAATAGTTTCATTTTTTACAGATTTATCAGTCATATGGCAGACTGTTTGTTCACCCATATACAAAATACCGTTACTTGTATAAGCCGGAGTTAATCGTATCTGCATATCCCACGCTTCACCGCTTTTCTGTGCTTCCTCAACTAACTTTGCAACATTCACATTGATTTTCCCGGCGTTTATCGTTGTAGTGGTATAAGTAACCGGGGTATACTTATAATTATCACCGTTTTTTGTAGTCAGAATATATGATGCTATTACAAGGGTGTCACTTTCTGGAATGAATAAAAGATCATTGTCTTTTGTTGTACCAGTCCATGTGATAGTACTGTATCCGAGTAAGCTATCTTTAACAGATACGCCGGATAAAAGGAAATCTGTAAGATTTACAGTACCACGCCGGACGCCACCGCCACCGGAGGGCAAGTCCGTACTATCGGAATAATCCCATGAGGGCGTACCGTCATTGTTGAAATACTTGTATGATACAGACCCTTTATAAAGTCTATGTGACGGATTATCACCGTTATAATGGTAAGGAGTAGCTTTTACATAAAGTACATAACTGTTAGAATCGAAAGTTGTGTATTCACTGGGAATCTGGAACGAACCTTTAGAAATTGAACAACGTTCTTTTACTACCTTTTTAGTGAGAACATTTCCCGGTGATGTATTAGAAGCAAAAGCAATTTCAAATTCTATGAAACTGTATTTTGATGTTTGCGATCCGATACCGTCCAAACCAGACCACGAAGCTTTAAAATTCTTGTCAACATTAAAGTCGATCAATTTAATACTGTTATTTCCTTGTATGGTTGTGGTGGATTCATCCGGGTAAAGATAACCAGACGGATCAGTTACACCGCCACCAAAATCACCATCACCGCCCGGCTTAACAACTGATGAACTATTATTCCAATCATTAAGATATTTAATAGGTACTGTATCATCAGAAGAATAATAAGGTTTAGTCTTATCAATACCGACTGTGGTTATATTCTGCCCGGTGAAAATACGGTGATTTTCAGACACGTAAAACGGTAGAAATCTTATAGAGTTAATGCTTCCCCATTCGTCAGTAAGTTCTTTCAAATTGAGTTGTACTTGTGCATTAAGCGGCATAACATTTCGGTAAACCATCCACGCACCGTTACCATAGTTAATCATAAGCGTCATGCCAGAAGTTACGACATTATCCGGGATAGGGGAACATTGCCATGACAAAACGCCTTTATCTGAAATGTTATAATTAGTTACACGCAAGTCACAGTTACCGCCCGAAGAATCACCATTCCAACCGATATAATAAGTTGAAAGCGGCAAAATTTTTGTACTTGATAAAGTGAAAAATACGCCGTTATCACCGAGAAGAGAATCAGAAACCCCACCACGTAACAAATACTCCATAATAGCTGATTTATCATCAGAAACATTAGTGTAAATAACTTTAATCCCGGAATTATTAAGATCAATATATCCGGCAGAACTACTACCGTTAGTTGTCAATTCATTAACAATTTGATAACCAGTAGAACCGGGGGTATAAGAATAAGAAGTATCGAGTACGTAATCATTCTGTGAACTATTCCATTTATACCGTTTCGAAATTATGTTAGAGAGAACTTCATAAGCAGAACCGTCTTTCTTCAATGCTATAAACTGATAATACTGTTGCCATGAAAACCCGAATTTTCTCGGTTTATTGTATGGCAACATATAAACAGGGTTATCAGCAGAAATATACAATTCGTATTTGTAATCACGATTTGTATAATAAACGGTATATTCATACTCTTTCGCTTCAGCCGCATGAACCGGGAGCATACAGAACAGCACAGCGGAGACCAGAACGCCAAGCGTTAAGGCAACAATGCAGAGAAGCGTCTGCAATTTGTTATGATTGATTGTTTTTTGTTCCAACTTTTTCCCTCCTTATGAAAAGTATTTTTGAATGATTTCAACCACAAAAATGACGGCGGAAATGTCACCTAAATAACAACCGATTTTTACGGTTTTCTGTCGAGCTGTTTCTTGTGGATAGAACAAGACGCAAGTTGACGCCATAAAACCGATAATTATAACTAATATGGTAAGAAATTCTTTTAACATAATTCCTCCTTATTGAAACAATGAAAAAACAGTGTCAAAGATTACTGGAAACATGAGCGAAAGTAATTTCGTGTAACAAATTACAAGCATAAAAAAACCGACTATACAACCTACATCAAAAATGAATAGTGAACTATCTGCACAGACACAGATAAAAAAGATAAACAAACCAGTTAATAAAATTACAGTGTAAAGTGAAATATCCATTTTTTGTTCTCCTTTCGTGAAAATCAATAGATCGCCTACTCACAAGTACATAAGCATAAGCTTCAAAACGGAAAGTAGGGGATACACTGTAAAAAAAAATCCTACAATCGATAAAAAAACAGATAAGAGCGGACACTCATGGAGTGAATCTCCTAGTAAAAAAGTTAATAAACCGAAAAAACTACATATTAAACATTTGAAAATTTGCTCCATTGCGTTCTCCTTTCGTGAAAAAAAGAGGGGTGCAGATCGCTCTGCATCCCTCTTATACTGCCGTGATCCGGGTTATACGGAACGCTTTGCAACTCCGAACAGACCGAAGCAAGCACAAGCAACGGAAACAGCTAACAGAATGTTCAGCGGATACATTGTAAACAGACCCATGACGGACTTACATACAGAAAGCAAAGTAGTTACGATAGCGGTATCGAAAGTAGGGGCGGTCTCTGCCGCCGCAATGATTGCTAAACCGGGCATATGTTTCTCCTTTCTTATAGATAATACCGAATACATACGTCTATGCTCTGGGTTTAGTTATCTATAAATGTTTTTGTTTATAAAATCAGCTTGCTGAAATTACCGGGGTAAAAGTTCGAACGTTCGAACTTTAGGGGGAAGTGTGGGGATCGAACCCACTCCGGCTGTCATTGTTGTTTTCCGTGCGCACGCCACTCACACCATGAGATACTTCCCCATATTATTTTTTGGGTTGTTGGGTTATGTGTTGCTGTTGCATGGGTGAGGGGTAATACTTTGTGTACCATTCCGAACCCCTCCCATGAAAAACTACGAAAGCAAAATACGCTTTTCTTGTTTTTCTATTGCGTCCCCTTGCCCCCTCCCAAGGGGACGAAAGGTCAAGGGCAAAAGCGCTTGATCTGGGAACTGGCAAAAATATAATTGCTTATAATCGGGCTGAACCCTCCGGGCTTCACCCTTGCCACAGATAACAAAGTGATACAGTTTTTAAGGGCAAGGGCATCACCAACGAAGAAAGGCAGGCGGCGGCAGACGGTAGTTGTTTGGCTATGGTCTGCGCTGTGGCTGTCCGGTGGCTTCGTAAGGGCTATTAACATCTTTTTGCGCCGGGAGGTGGGATAGTGCGCCCACATCCCGGCAAGATGCAAAAAGATCAAGGGCGGATTTGTTAGTGGTTAGTCGTTCCACTTGTCACTGTATGCCACAAGAGACAAAAAAGAAGCAAGAAACGCAAGTATTACCATCCACCAATCAATAGGATCGCCAAGTAAAAGATCAACCACTGCAACCGCCACGCCGATCAAATAAAAAATAAATCCCATGGTGCTTACCTTCCTATATAGAAAAAGCCGGGAATGTATCCACGTTCGTTTCTTCTGGGTACTAGCGCACATACAAGGTAAAGGGGTAAGTTCAAACGTTCGAACACTCCCGGCGTTTTTCACTTCACACTTGCCCGGCAGTCCGTAGGGAGACTAACCGGGCATCACACCGGAGAACGTTCCGGGGAGAAGATTTAAAGGCATAGATCGCAGTGACGGAAAACCGACCGTCAAGGGATACCGTTCTTGCTTCTCTTTACTCCCTAGACCCGGAACGTTCCAGACGGCTTATTTTTTATCCTTGCCAGAATCAGCGGCGGCAGTACCGGGGGCGGTAGCAGTTCCGGGGAGATCATAGATACCAGTCACACGCAGAGTCTTTTTACCATCATACTCACTGATCTGCATACCGAATACGTACTCCTTGAAAAGTTCCTTGTTCTGCTTATAGACTTCCTCTGTGCATGACATACTTGTTGCTTCCGATCCCTGCAATACAGCAAGCTGATAATACTTGTTGTTGCTTCCGGTCATGCTCTTTTCTTCAATCGCTACCAAAGTACCTCTGAACTGTGTTGCTAATTTCATAATTGTTTACCTCTTCTTTCTTTACACATGGGCGGTCAGCACCATGGGGATAATGTTATATGTTTATTTTGAACACCTAAATAATGTAAGGTGATTCATGCAATAAATACCAAGAGCCAACAGCAATGTATTAAGAGGGATGTAATCACATTCCATAAGAACGCCGTCGTTATGCAACTGATTCATTTTCAACGAAAGCGCAACCAGACGTTCTACTACTGTTTGCAAGGTATCAAGGGAAGTATCTTTCCCCAGATCAGCGGTGCATGATTCTATATCATCAAGCACCGCACGACCAACCGGGGAAAGATTAGAAGTTACCATTTTATAACGATCTCAATACGCTTATGGTCAGCTTCAAAGTTCTTGCTTTTCAGAGCCTTTTCGATCAGATCATTGAGACCGTCAAGATACTTGTTGTATTCGTCAATGTTATGAAACGTTACAAGCGTCTGGCTGTTTACCTCCGTAAAGTTGCCGTCTATGATTTCTTTACCGTTGTAAGTATCATCACCGCCGGGAGCGTCACAATCGGAAGCGTCAGACTTTCCAGATTCTCCGTGAATATCTTTTACTTTTTTCTTGATGTCACGAACGGACATATCAACAGAAAATTCCGTCAACTGTGCATCCGTAACGCCCAACAAGGCGATCAGCTTACTACTCTGGTAGTCTTTCAGTTCCGGGCGGATCTCTTCCAGAATGTTTCCGTGTTCGTCACGGCTTGCAAAACGCTCTACGATATGAATAAAATCGCTACACGTTCCACGCGCAATACCGTGTTCTTTTGCGGCGTAGTCGTAAATGTTCTTGTAGCCTAACAGACCGAAAGCGGAAGCTGAATACATCCAATAGAGATCAAAAGCAATCCGGGTAAAGGAACTCTGAACATTGTTCAAAGACTTGCTAATAGATGCATTGCGCTTTCTGGCTTCTTTCAAGGTCTCAATGTCTTTCAGTTCCTGTGCCTTTTTTGCTTCTACCTCTGTTTTGTTGAATCCCTCCACCGCCGGGGCGGTGGGGGGATTCATGGGAGCGGCAACAGCTTTCTTTCTGGTGGTCTTTGCTTTTGCCGGGATCTGGGTTGCGGTTTTCTTCTCTATGGTTGTTGTACTCATTGTGTTTGTCCTCCTTATCAATCAAATGCAATAAAAGCAAGATCTTCAATGTGAAAACGTCTTTCGGTACCGTCTGCCATCATTACATCAACACTAGGAATGGGATTATCGGAAAAAGGATCATCCTTTACGAACACCAGACCGGAAACATTGTCGAGCTCAATTTCTTCGATATGATGAATCTGGACACCGGGAAAGGTTGCTCTGTCTGTAATGTGTGCTACTGTGATTTTTTTCATGTTTTTTGTCCTCCTTGTGTGTGGGGTTCGAACGTTCGAACCAATATAAAAAATAGTATTGTGATCGGGATTTCGTGTCATTTCCTTATCACAATACTATTTTAATATTTTCAATTTACAAAAATCCTTGTACCCGGGCTTGACTTTTTCCGGAATACTGATATACTGATAAGGCTGAAACGCCCTGAAATCAAGGCTTTTCGGAAATCCATTCGTGTGTTCGGGACCTTCCACACGTAAATAAAAACTAAAGGAGAAAACAAATGAACAAGAAAGTACTGTACCTCGTACACGGAGCGGTGATCGCTGCTCTCTATGTTGTGCTGACCATGTTAGCCAACGCTCTGGGACTGGCAAATTATGCCATTCAGGTCCGCTTCTCGGAAGCCCTGACCATTCTTCCCGTATTTACCCCTGCTGCCATACCGGGACTTTTCCTGGGATGTATCATCAGCAATACCATGACCGGCTGTATGCTGCTCGACATTATCTTCGGCAGCCTGGCAACGCTGATCGGTGCCTTCGGCACATATCTGCTACGGAATCAGAACAAATGGCTGGCTCCCCTGCCTCCCATCATTGCCAACACCATTATCGTTCCTTTTGTGCTGGCTTATGTCTACCACTTAGAGGGTGGCATTCCTTACTTCATGCTGACTGTGGGTATCGGTGAGATCATTTCCTGCGGAGTGCTCGGCATGCTGTTACGCACCGTGTTACAGAAATACCGCAAATACATTTTTGACGTACAGAAATAAGCGGTCATCCCGTCAAAAAGGCGTCCGGATCCTTTCACAGGTTCCGGGCGCCTTTTGCTGTCCACTTGTATTTAATTATCTATTTTCATATAGGAAATAAAATGATTGCCGTTCTCCGCGAACCATGTTGTAGCATCGTTCATTCCCTTTTTGTACAACTTTCCGGTGGACGGCTCCATGATCACAACGTTGAATTCATTAAATCCGGTCACCAGCACCGCCTCGCCATCCTCCAGGATCGCCAGTACCGGAATATCCTGATTCACATAATACAGTACCGCATCCAGACTACAGCCGCTCAGATCCAGTACCTGTACGCCTGTCATATTTTCTTCCAGAATCTGTATTGCCGTCTTGCCCTGCGCCAGGTCATATTCGGTGTTGCGGGTGATTCCGGCATGCCGCAGGATATTGTCCAGACATACCGTCAGGCTGTTCTTCTGGTCCGTGACACTTTCTTCCTTGATTGCCATGATCTGGTTTCTGCTGACACGATTGCCCTTCAGCCATACCGTAATGCCTCGGTCGTTCGCAACAACCCCGGCGGAATCGTAGGCTTCCTTCACCGCTTTCCCGGGAGCACTGTAAATGCCCTGTACCCCATAAGCATTGTATACATAATATCTGGAAACTTCGCTGACCGCATCCAGTGTCAGTTCTCTTCCGCCCTCAAATACGACCTCCTTCGGATTCAGCACCTTGATAGTCCTGGTATCAATGGTTGTCTTGGTCTGTATCTGCACATATCTCTCATAAATATCAATATCCGCTGTGACTACTTTATTCTGTCCCGGCTCTTCTTCCACATTGTTCATGATCTGGTCATCCAGGATCTCCTGATAGCTGCCGTTCTCAGAACGCTGTATTCTCGACAGGGTGATCTGATTGCCCTCGATGGCGCAATCCACGATGTAGATGCCATCCTGTCCGTATTCCTTCAGATTATCTCCGGAAGAATTGCTGATGCAGACCTTATACATGGGGTAAAAGATCTGTCCGGAATTCTCTGTCCGGATGTCGCTCTCCCTGGCCACGCCGTAGATAATATCTTCTCCCATGAAGCCAAGCGGCCGGATAGCCTCACCGTCCTCCGCCCGGATCACTGTCTGTTCTCCGGTATTCAGATTCCGGACATTCAGCTGGTTGCTGTGGTTGATGTCATCCCCTTCCTGCCATACGATGATCTCATGGTTCTCCGATACCTGAAGGCTGTCATCCTGTCTTATACTTACCAGCTGTTCAGCGCTGCGATTCTCCAGATCCACATCATAGACACCGTTTTCCAGGAAAAAATATACATGTTGCTGTCTGTTCCGGTACAGCAGCTGTTCCATCTCATCCTTCAGCACCGCATAGCTCTTGGAATATGGGATATAGACTTCTTCCTCGATCGTATTCAGCGAATTGTCATAGCTGATGATCTGAATGCCGGTCTCTCCCTCATGTCTTCCGCGATTCATGTAACCATACACGGCAAATTTCACATTACCGCCCTCGTCTACATCCAGAATCTTGATGCCATGATTGTCATACAGAGTCCGCCGGTCGGCATTATCTTTATCATAGAAGGAGAAGATCACTGTCAGTCCGTTGGTAGCCGCATTATAGCTGAGTAACTGCCCCATATCGGAGAACACCACGGTATTGCCATCCGCGCTCTCCATCATATCCACATTTTCATCCGTGATTCCCAGAAGGATCTTGTCATTGGCATACATCCGGGTAGTATCCGGGATCTGTGTCATGGTACGCTCATAATCCAGCAGATACATTCTCTCCGAAGTATATCTGACTCTGTAATACTCTTCGACATTGTAGTAGATCTTATTTTTGCCCTCTCCGGTGGATACCACAAAATCCATCAGCAGAGAGGCCACATTCCCACTGATCTGTGTCAGCCGGATGGAAGCCGCGTCCTCCTGGACCGGTTCCAGACTGCCCCAGGTGATCTGCTGAAAGCTGCTGTGAATATTCACTTTATGGAAAGTGCCGTTATCTGTCAGCTTGGAATTCGGTTCCAGATATTTCGTCAGTTCCTTGGCCATTTCCTTGTCGTATAATTTTCCGTGGAAATCTGTCGCAAATTCCAGAATTTCCGAAATATGCACATCATCATTCCATAAAATAGTCGTATAATAATATACCTTCTGTTCCCCTTCCAGTTCCAGGATCAGGGTCAGACTGTATTGTGTATTCGTGTCGATCAGGTCTTTTAACGTAAGGGAAACGGAAAAGCTTTTCCCATTTGCCTTCCATCCGGTGACTTCACTGTTCTCGATCAGCCGGCTGCCGTCGATGCTGCGAACCTCTGTCGAGATCCCCGTAATTTCTCTTCCGAACGTATCCACGGTGAAATTCGCCTGTCTGCCCTCCCCCAGCAGAGTAATGCAGTCCTTCTGGTAAGCCACATCCAGCTCCACGGTATTTCCGTGCAGTTCATTGCATGCCACACCGCCGCTTTCCATGGTGATCATAGGCAGAGTGGCCGGAGCCATCTCCATGGTCATATTGTTATGTCCCTGATTCATAATGCTGCCGATGATCAGTGCTGATGCCAGAAATACTACAACACACACGGCAATTCTAATGATCGTTTTCTTCATTCTTGATTCTTCACTCATTCATTATTCAGCAATTTTTCCAATGTCGGTGCCACATGGAGCAGTTCCTCCACAGTACCGATATCTGCGCTTTTCTTCGGGCGCATACCGTTCTTTTTCACTGCCCGGATCAACAGATTCTTCGGGGTATGTTCCATATCGATGAATTCCAGGATCTGGGTCTCATAGCCCTGTTGTTCCAGCAGATTTGCTCTCAGAGCATCGGTGAGCAGTGCTGCCACGCGCTCCTTGATGATGCCGTATTTTAACACTGGTTTTAAAGGATCACATTTTATCTGCCGGTTCAATTCATGCTGACAACAGGGAACCGCCAGAATGACTCTGGCCCCCCATTTTACCGCCTTGTCTAACGCATAATCTGTGGCAAGGTCGCAGGCATGCAGGGTCACCACCATGTCCGCCACATCTGTGCCCTCGTAGGTACTGATGTCTCCCCTCTCGAACTTTAATCTGTCATACCCCAGCTTTTCCGCCAGTTCATTGCAGTGTTTTATCACATCGGTCTTCAGATCCAGTCCGGTCACCTGGATATCTCTATGCTGTAATTCATGCAGATAATAGTACATTGCAAAGGTAAGATAGGATTTGCCGCAGCCAAAATCAATAATACGGATGGTACGGTCTTTCGGCAGTTCATCGATCACGTCCTCGATAAATTCCAGATACCGGTTGATCTGACGGAATTTATCAAATCTCGCCCTGGTCACCCGGCCGTCCGGGGTCTGCACGCCCAGTCCTACCAGGAAATCCACCGGTTTTCCTTCCTCTAAAATATAATGCTTGGTACGGTTGTGAGCCAGTGCCTGCAGTTCCTCCTCTTCAGAAGCAGCCGCCCCCTCCGTCCGCGATGCCTTGCCACTGTTTTTCACCTTCAGTGTCAGCTTGCCCTTTTTGCTGACCAGAGCGGTGGCCTGCAGGGTCTTCGCTGAGAATTCTCCCTGCCGGAACTGCTCCTGTAAGGCGGTGCAGATCCGGTCCGTCAGCTGTTCTGCTGTAAAATTCTCGTGAAACACCTGAGTTCCTCTGTAAGCAGTCTCCTGGAACAACAGTTCCTCCCGGATCAGCACCGGGCGGATCTTTACCTTCTGGGTCTGTTCCGGATGACGGCTGTTGCTCAGGATGATCTGCTGCAGATCTTTATTCAAAATTTTCTGTAAAAGTATTTTCAGTTCTTCCATGGTTTATCCTGTTTTTCAAATGTTTTGCGCATATTATAGCACGCTTTCCTATAAGAACGCAATCATTCCCCGTCGTCCACCGTGTCTCCTTTTGTAGATCTCATTGCACACCAACACATGGATCAGATCCTTTGATACTTTTTCCGCTTCCTGTTCCAGGATCGTGCTGATCGTATCCGCTATCCGGAACAGACTCAGGCGGTCCGGATATTCATCATAGATCATGCTTCCTTCATAGTCGTATTTGTCCAATATTTCCGCAATCCTGCGCTGACAGCGTCTGACTTCTCCGGGATAGGTCTGCTGCAGATATTCCAAGTCATTTAATAGTTCCTTTTCATCCATTCTTCCGGGATATCCGGGCAATGTCATAAAAAACGGTCTTGCTACCATTTTAAAATGCCTCATGCTTTTTTATAGCATATGCGTAAAAGAAAAAAGAGGTGCTGCGAAGCTTATCGCAGCACCTGAATTCTCGCCATTGCTCTCTGCAATGCCGTCTCTGCCCTAGCAATATCCGTCTCCGGCGTCTTGCTGCGCAGTCTCTCTTCCGCACGGTGCAATGCTGCCTCCGCACGGTTTTCATCGATCTCATTCGGCCATTCGATAATCTCTGCCAGAATGGTAACTCCTTCGGGAAGGATCTCGGCGAATCCGGAATGCAATGCTGCTTCCTTCTCTCCGTCCTTCTCCGTAATATGCAGGATACCCGGCTTCACGATCACCGTCAGGGGAATGTGGCCCGGAAGGACACCAATCTGTCCTTCCGTGGTATTGAATTCTACCATATCCACAATTCCCTCATAGAATACTCTTTCCGGGGTTATGATACGAAGTGTGAATTCTTTATCTGCCATATCTGTACTCCCCTCTCATGCTATGCATGAACCTTTGCCAGTACATCATCAATGCTTCCGGCATTCAGGAAGTAGCTCTCCGGAATATCATCATGCTTACCGTCCAGGATCTCACGGAATCCACGGATGGTCTCGCTGATAGGTACATATTTTCCTTCCAGACCGGTGAACTGTCCTGCCACGAAGAAAGGCTGGGACAGGAATCTCTGGATCTTACGGGCACGGGATACGACCAGCTTGTCTTCCTCGGACAGCTCATCCATACCGAGGATAGCAATAATATCCTGTAATTCCTTATATCTCTGCAGGATCTCCTGTACACCGCGGGCGGTCTCATAATGCTCCTTACCTACGATTCTGGGATCCAGAATGCGGGATGTGGACTCCAGAGGATCCACTGCGGGATAAATTCCCAATTCTACAATAGAACGGGACAGAACAGTGGTGGCATCCAGATGTGCGAATGTGGTCGCAGGTGCCGGGTCTGTCAGGTCATCCGCAGGCACATAAACTGCCTGTACGGAAGTAATGGAACCGTTCTTGGTGGATGTGATACGCTCCTGGAGCGCACCCATCTCTGTCTGTAATGTAGGCTGGTATCCTACTGCGGAAGGCATACGGCCTAACAATGCGGATACCTCACTACCTGCCTGTACGAAACGGAAAATGTTATCAATGAACAGCAGCACGTTCTGGTGCTCTTCATCACGGAAGTACTCTGCCATGGTCAGTCCGGTCTCGGCTACACGCATACGTGCTCCGGGGGGCTCGTTCATCTGACCGAAAACTAGCGCAGTCTTCTCCAGAACTCCAGACTCCTTCATCTCACTCCACAGATCGTTACCCTCACGGGAACGCTCTCCGACACCAGTGAAAATAGAATATCCACCGTGCTCGGTAGCAATATTACGAATCAGCTCCTGAATCAGCACGGTCTTACCTACACCGGCACCGCCGAACAGACCGATCTTACCACCTTTTGCATAGGGAGCCAGCAGATCGATAACCTTGATACCGGTCTCCAGCATCTCTACTACAGGACTCTGCTCTTCGAAGGAAGGTGGATCTCTGTGGATGACCCAATGCTCCTCTCCTTCCAGGGATTCTCCACCGTCGATGGTCTCTCCCAATACGTTGAACAATCTACCCAGTGTCTTATTACCTACCGGCACCTGAATTCCTTTTCCGGTAGCAATGACATCCATATCCTTGCAAAGTCCTTCACTGGCACCCAGCATGATGCAGCGAACGGTATTGTTGCCAATATGCTGTGCCACTTCCATGACCAGACGCTTGCCTTCACTGTATACTTCCAGGGCATCCTTGATAAAGGGAAGATCATTGTTCTCGAACTCTACGTCTACAACAGGTCCCATGACCTGGACGATCTTACCATGATTTTTTTCCTTTACGTTACTCAATTGTTCAGGACCTCCTTTCTTGCCTTTTTCTTCTTTTTCTGAGCCTTGGCACCGGCAATGACCTCAGTGATCTCCTGTGTGATCATAGCCTGACGTACCCGGTTGTACTGAATGGACAGATCATGGATCATGGCGGAAGCATTCTTATTTGCTGCCTCCATGGCCATCATCCTGGCGTTCTGTTCACTGCAGAACGATTCTACCAGTGCACCGTATACATATCCCATGACAAAATCCGGAACAATGTTATCAAGCACTGCTTTCGGGGACGGGGTCATGACAAGCGGATCCTGATACATACTCAGATCCTGTCCGTCTTTGGTAATAAACCGTTCTTTTACGATAGGTAGCAGACGCAGCATCTGTGGTTCCGTCGTCACGCTGTTTACCATATTGGTATAAATAATATATACCTCATCCAGCTGCTCTTCTTCGAACTGCTCCAGGATCGTCTCTGTGATGATCCTGGCACGATGCAGGGTCGGGTTCTGTGCTGTATAATGGAACTGCTCAGCCACCTTGATTCCTCTGTGTCCGAAATACTGACGTCCCAACTCACCCACGACAAACAGCTTGTAGCTTCCTGTCTGTCCGGCTTTCTGCATCTGTTCTTCTGCCATTTTCAGTACATTATGATTATAGGCTCCGGCCAGTCCCTTATCCGCGGTGACTACTACCAGTCCCGTAGTCTTCTCCCCGGCCGGTTTGTCCTTCCGTTCATCGAAATATTTATTATCGATCTCCGGTAAATGACGGACAATTCTGCTGACCATCGTCTGCAGAGTATAGAAGTAAGGCTCTGTCTCTTCCAGATTCTTCTTAGCTTTCCGAAGCTTTGTGGAAGAGATCATATACATGGCATTGGTGATCTTCATGGTATCCTGAATGCTTTTCATACGACTTTGTATTTCTCTCGTATTTGCCATGTTAACCTCCTGTTATTTGTAACTATTCAGAGCCAATGGGCGAAGTAACCACATAAGCAAAAGTTAAGCCCTGAAAGAGCGGTTTTGCGAATGGGTTTTTGAATAGTTACATTATTTCTGTAAAAATTCCTTTTTAAATTCTGTTGCAGCATCACAGATCTGCTTGTTCAGCTCGTCATCCAGAGCCTTGGTGGTCTCTAACTGACGAACGATGTCGCTGTGCTGTTCCTTCATGTAGTCTAAGTACTTCATCTGGAAATCCTTTACCTGATTTACAGGCACATCCAGCATCACTCTGCCGTTGGCTGCACACAGGGTCATAACCTGCTCTGCCATGCTCAAAGGTCTGCACAGAGGCTGCTTCAACAGTTCCATCAGTACATGTCCGTGCTGTAACTGTTCCTTTGTGGCGTTATCCAGATCAGATGCGAACTGGGTGAACACTTCCATCTCACGGAACTGTGCCAGGTCGATACGGATACTTCCGGCTGCTTTCTTCATTGCCTTGGTCTGTGCAGCACCGCCGACACGGGATACGGACAGACCGACATTGACTGCAGGTCTCATGCCGGAGAAAAACAGATCACTCTCCAGGAAGATCTGACCATCGGTAATGGAGATAACGTTGGTCGGAATGTATGCGGATACATCGCCTGCCTGGGTCTCAATGATCGGCAGTGCGGTGATGGAGCCGCCGCCCTTATCTGCACTCAGTCTTGCGGAACGCTCCAGCAGTCTGGAATGCAGATAGAATACATCTCCGGGATATGCCTCACGTCCGGGAGAACGTTCCAGCAGCAGGGACAGTGCACGATAAGCTACCGCATGCTTGGACAGATCATCGTATACGATGAGGACATCCTTGCCCTGATACATGAAATACTCAGCCAGTGCGGTACCGGAATAAGGTGCGATGTACTGTAGAGGTGCAGGATCGCTGGCGGTTGCGGATACGATAATGGTGTAATCCATGGCATCGTTCTTTTTCAGGGTTCCTACCAGTTTTGCAATGGTGGATGCCTTCTGGCCGATAGCCACATAGATACATACCACATCCTTGCCCTTCTGGTTCAAAATTGCATCGATGGCAATGGAA
>OHPO01000308.1_pt1 | contig 26642 bp, 22 predicted proteins | sample 1577741 | NCBI WGS metagenome assembly OHPO01 (sample SAMEA3879574, study PRJEB24766) | human gut metagenome | biome: human-associated habitat; feature: feces | place: USA | collected 1985/1987
CTCTTGGTAACATCGGGATTTTAAAGAACGTCCCTTATTCCTCCCTCTACAAATCAACAAAATATTTGAACTTTTAACCCCGTCCATAAAGTTCAAAAAAATAGGGATTTGAGGAACGTCCCCAAATCCCTTTTAGGTTGTTAATCTATTTTGTTAGAACTTTTCTCTTTATTAAGAAAATTCCTACTCCTAATACTCCGATAATTGCTATTCCTATTAGTATATATTTTACTGCGTCTGCTGCACCAAATGGTGGAACTATAGCAATTCTTTCTGATTGTGCTGTGTCTGGTTCTCCTAAATTATAGTTACCAGGTATTGAAACTACATCTGCGTTATATGTTCTTCTACCATTTGTTGTGATAGATTCGATAACCTCTGCTGTATTTTCATATTCTGTGTCATCAGTTGTACTTCCATCTGAAGCAACTACTTTAGTTAAGTACACTGTTGCTGTTGGAGTTTCAGATTGTTTTCCTGCTTTATCCTTAGCCTTTTCAGGTACTAATGGATCAGCTTGTATTATAGGGTTATCAGATGTTGAAACAATTACTTTTTGTAATCCATTAAATGCATTTTCATCTACTGCTTTAATATATGGATCATCTCCAGATGTTAATACAGTTTTATCTGTTATTTCTTGCCATCCAGAATTTTTGCTCATATCAAATGATAAGTTATTAGATACATAGTCAACTACAACTGCTGGATCTAATGTTACTATTTTGTTTGCATCTGTTATAACACCTGTGTTGTAATATGTTTCATCGTCGTAATCTGTCTCACCTGTGTTTATTACTTTTATACTAAATGTTAATTCTAATGTTGCACCATGTAGTAAGTTTTCATCAACAGTAGCTTGAACTAGTCCTCTGTTCTCTCTTGTATTAGCTTTCCATGTTAAGTTTGGTACAGATTGATTAGCATCAAATATTGTTTGACCATCACCTGCTGTTGATAATTTTAAGTTTGAAACTGTTTTTTCTACATATATATCTGAACGAGGTCTTTCTATAATACCAAAGTCTATATTTCTTACTGAGTATTCTGTATTTTCTTGACCTACATATTCAATTTCCATACTCATTTGAGCTGTATTGGCATTCATATTTGTATTATCTGCTAAAGTTCTTAATGTTGCTTCATCTGTTTGGGCTGTAGAATTTAATACTGTTGCATTTGTATACTTTAAGTCTTCACTGTATTTATTAACTTCTTCCCTTCTTGTTTGGTCATCCTTAGCATCATTTATTTTTGCATCTACATTGTTGTTATACCAATATGCATCTGAATAATTAGATTCTTGATATATTGTAGATTTATAATCTTGACCTGTGTACATTTCGTTATTTGGTTGTACTGCTACTAAAGATTCATAATCACCATATGTAAATTTAATAGTATAATCACCAGGAATATAATCTGTAAATTCGTATGCACCTTGGTCATTTGTTCTTGTTTCTTTTACTTCTACATCTCCGTTTGTACAAATTAATTGTACTTTAACTTGATTTACCAGGTTGTCACCATCTTCGTATGCTCCATCACCAATTCTTTCATTGTCTTCTTCTAGTTTTTCTGCTAATGCTGCATCTTCAAATACTGTACCTGATAATCTTCTCTTGTTCGTGTCATCAACTATTAGTTTTAATCCAGGTGCTGCATCTGCATCATCTTCGAAGATTGCCATACTTCTACTTGTCTTTTCTTCTCCACCTAAAGCTTGGTATTCATCTGTCTTAGAGTATGCTACAAATTCTTGTACTGCTGAATCTGTTGGGTTTAAGTTCGCTGGTGTAGAATCTATATCAATTAATCCTGCATTTTCACCTGCATTTGTTATTAATTGACCATTTAAGTCTTTTCTGTCTTCTCTATATGTATTTCTATATCCTGATATTTGTGCAAAGTTTTCTTTAGTAGATTGTTTTTCTTCTAATAATGCTCTTAAAGCATCATTTGTTACTCTATATTCTACAAATATCCATTTCTTATCATCAATTCCTTGGTTAGCTAAAGCAGTTGTATGCATTGTATGATATGTCTTTCCTGATCCTGATATATCTGATTGTTGTTCCCAAGTAATTTCTTGTTCATTCTCATCATATGATCTTATATATTCATAAGAAGTATCATAGTAATCACTTAAGTCTGTTACATAACCTGTAATCTTACCAACTGATTGATTTCTTAATTGAATTTTATAAGTTACAATTACTTGTAATTTATCTGAATCTTGATCATATTGTGCTGCTGCTTTATATTGTAAATCTGAACTTCTAATTGCTCTATTATAGTCTGGTATATCTGTACCTCTTATATCAACCTCTAAGTCTTGTTCTCCTCCTGGATATTCATATGTATGTGACTTACCATTAATATTTAAATCAACTTTTACTAAATCTTTTCTTAAGTTCATATCAAATTGTTCTCTATCTTTAATACCAAAGTTGATATTTAATAATTCTTCCTGAGAGTTTGATACTCCATAATATTTTAGTTCTTCCATTCCATTAGGTCCTGTATATGCATAAATATCAAATGCTGCATTTGTAGTATCATCTCTGTCTGGTACTGTATGTGTGCTGTCTACTGGTGTAAATTTATTATTAAAGTTTTGTCTGTTTTGTTTACCATCTGTTGCATATGATCTTTCTGCTATTGTTGTTGGTCCTAATGTTCCAGCATTATCAATTATTTTACTTACTCTTTGATATGTTGTTGGTTCATATAATTGGCCATTATATTTAAATCTTACATAATATTGTTTAGATGCTGGTTGATCTTTAAATTCGTAGTAACCATCCTTATCTGTTGTTGTCTTAGCAATTTCTGTTCCTGTACTATCAAATAATGTTACTTCGATTCCTTCTAGCATTTCGTCTCCAGTACTTATAATACCATCTTCAGTACCATCTTTATTTGCTAAATTATCTTTAAATACTCTACCAGCTAAATCAATTGTTAATTCTATTTCTGGACTATCATCATCATCTGTTTGAGGTCCACCTGTATAGTTTATTGTTACTAAACGTTGTACTGTACGACCATTCATTGTTTGATGTGATTTGTCTGGTTTGTAATATGTATATGTACCACTTGCTTCTTCATATTTATAGTCTGCTACTAATTTAACTTTAGAAGCTTGACCTGCATCTGCTTGTGATAGTAATACATAGAATTCTTCACCAGAATCTATATCTGATACACTACCTGTATATCCTCCAAAGTTTACTCTGCTCACTTCTATTTCTGTTCCAATATCTGTTTGTAGATATAGTCTTGAGATTCCAGAATAAGAGCTTTTATAGAAAGATAATTTAAATGGTCCTAATTTAAATACTCCATCTTCTGAGCTTTGTAGTGTTGGATTTGTTTCTTCAAATGTTACATCTTTTCCTGATGCTTGTAATTTGCTATAGTATTCGTTAAATCCTGCTATTTTATTATATTGTATTAACGCATCATCGTAATCTGGTTTCCAACTTGGAGTTACTATGTTGTCTGATATTTCTGACATCCAAATTAAGTTTTGTCTAGAATTAATTGAACAACATTGTCTTAATGCATATGCTAAACCTGCTGACATTGAATGTGTATCTTGACTATAGAATGTTAATCTCCAAGAGCTCCATAGTGATCCACCTGATTGCGAACAGTATACTTCAGTTGCTCTACCATCTATGTTTGTAACAAAAGGAGGTGCTCCATTTGTTACATTATATTGGTAAACAAATGAACTAGCTTGTGAAATTGGTGAAAGATACGCTAATACTGCTATCATTGGTATAAGTATTGCTGTTATTATTAAGGCTAATAATTTAAATCTTTTCATATTTCCCATCCTCCTTTCTTACACTTTTAACACTTTTTTATTTATTATATAAGCTCCACATGCTGCTATTGCTAATATTGTTAATGTTAATACTACATATGTTACTGGTCCACCAGTTTTAATACCTATAATTACGTTTGCTGAAGAATTTGTATCGTCTTCTGTTGATTTTTCATCTAATAAACCTTGATCGTTATATGTTTCTGTAATTTCTGCTTTGTTTGTTACTGTTCCTGTTCCGTTTTCGTCCATCTTTTTAGTTAATACTAATTTAACTTCTTTAGATTCACCTGGGTTTATTATTTCATTTTCTAATGCTGTACAAACTACTGTATCTCCAGAAGCATACCAATCTTCATTTAAGTTAGAACTAAATTCTAATTCGCTTGGTAAGTAGTCAACTATCTTTTTAGCATATCCAGCTACATTACCATTGTTTGTAATTGTCATTGTGTATTCTATTACTAGGTTTGTACTATTTATACGTTTTCCATCAACTTCAATTTTTCCTAATTTCTTGTTGTCAAATTCTACAGATTTTGTTGTTTTTCCATCTGCCATTTGAATTTGTGTTAATGTTTTATTTAATGATAAATCGAATATTCCTTTTGTTGTTAAACCTAAGTCTATATTGCTCATACTTGTATCTGTAATTGTTAAACTATCTGTAATTGCTACACCATTATTTTCTGTTGTATTAATTGCATCTGAGTTTATTGTTTCATCTATTCCTTGTTTTCTATATTCTGTAATTGCATATTGTGAATTGTCATAATTAAATTTAACAATATATTGACCTTGGATTAAATCACTTAATATATATTCACCCTTATCATCTGTTGTAGCACTTATTTCATTACCGTTTGAATTTTTTACTGCTTTACCTGTTTCTGCATCTACAATTGTTACTGGTATTCCAGAAAGTAATTGTTCTCCAGAATCTCTTGTACCATTTCTGTTTTCATCAAACCATACTACACCAGATATTCTATAAGTATTAGAATTTTGTACATTGTCATTCTCTATTGTATTTTTAATCTCGTCTTTATAATCCTCAGTTCCATCTCCTGATACTTCTATATCTACATTTGCATCCTCTTCTTCTTTTGATGTATCTATCATTTTATTTACTGCTGCTCTTACTACAAATGTAAATGTTTGTCCTGCATCTAGGTCTAATGTAGCTTCTGAAACTTTATTTTCTAATAAATATCCATTAAACATTTCTTTATCATCTAGATAATATGTTGTATTTAAGTATTTTAAATTGTCTGGAATTGTTGCAGCAATTCTTACATTCTTAATAACTCCTGAGCTTACATTTTTAGCTTTTATTGTATATGTTACAACATCTCCAATTTGTAAATATTCTTCTGTTATATCTGTTCCTTTTGTTATTTCTAGTTTATTGTCTCCTGTTGAATGGATTATAATTGAACTTCTTTGTTCGCTTGTATCTTTACCTTTTACTACAACTTGCATATTTACGTCTTCTTGTTTCGTTGTTTTTACTCTTAATATGAAGTTATATTCTGCTGCTGCATTTGCTTCTATATCACCAACATTAAATGTAACTTTTCTATTCTTTTCGTCATATTTTACATCTTCTGTTGATTGATTATCTCCACCATATTCTTGTCTGAAAGCTTCTACATATTCAACATTATCTGGTAAGTTAATTGTTGCTACTACATCATCTATCTTCTTGTCTGTTACATTTGATATGTTAACATAGTATTCAATTTGACTTCCTAGACCAACATTATCTTGAGTTGGTGTTGTAAATTCAATATAGAAACTTGCTTGTGATACTTGTACTTCTGCTGTTGATACTTGTTCTGATTTTTCTAAGTTGTCTGCAGAAAGTATAAAGTCTAATTTAAATGTTCCTTCTTTATTTGCCATTATTGTAAATGAAACTTCTTTACTTTCTCCTACTCCAAGATTTCCTACTGAAAGTTCTAATGTTCTTTGGTCAGGTCTTGCTTCATATCTATTACCCATAGGTTCTTCGATATATTCTGCATAATCTACCATGTCTGGTAAGTTTACAGTTACTTTTGCATTTTCTGCTGCTACCTCACCATCATTTCTTACTGTTATTTTATATTCCATAACATCTTCTGTTGATGCTGTACTATCTACATTTGTATATATTTCAGCTTTTAATTCTGGTCCTTTTCCTGTAGATACACCAACTGTTGGAGCTATTGTTTCTTTTGCTATTGTTTGTGAATTTTCATCTTCTTCATAATAAACTGTATATGTACCAAATGCATTTTCATTATGTGATAAGTTTTCTGGTACTTGTACATTGTATGCCATATCAAAAGATGTTGCTTGTGGCATTACATAATCATTAAATACTACTAAATATGATTTTATTTTTGATGCATCAGTTACATTTTGTGTCCAACCATTTGCTGCATTATTTAAATCTGCTGTTGCATCACCATTTTCACTATAATATACAGTATATGAATTATTAGCTACTCCTGAAACTGTAAGTCCTGATGTTAATATAGTATCTACTGTTGATCCTAATTCTGTTCCATCAGTCTTTTTGTTTCCTTGGAATGGTAATCTTCCTAATATTTTTGGATTTTTAATATCTTTACCATAATTGTTTACTACTGTTGCTTTCATTGTTATATTTTTTGCGTTTGATTTAATATCTATTTTTCCAGCTTGTTCTTTATTTGGTAAAGAAACTATTTCTTCATTGTCATTACTAAAGTTAGCTACACTACTTAGTAATACCACACCTTGTGGTGCATATATATTCATTGGAACTGTAGCAATTCCATCATTTTCATATTGGATTGCTTTATCATTTGTTACTTTTAAAGTAGCATTTTTGGTTGTACTTGCTGCTGTTTTTCTTAATGTAATGTCTGTGTTTATTACAACATTAATACCTTTACTTATATCTGTAACAAATTCTGTTTGTTCTCCTTGCATATATATTCTAATTACTTTATTTCCATTATTATCTGTTACTACATCATATGAAGATATTTGAATATTTTCATTATATAGTAAATTAATTGTTTTTATTTCTAATGTTTCTATTTCACTTGGTAAAGTAATTAAAACTGTTGGATTACTATATAAATCACATGTATAATCATTTGATTTTAATATTGCTTTAATTTCTACATTTTCATTTTTTGCTGTTGTTGTTAGGTTTGTATTATTTATATATAATTCTGCTTTTGTTGCTGTTTCTTTTAAGTTTGTTGTTTCTGTTTTTGTAGCCATTTCTGTTACCATATCTGAACTTACGATATTTCCAGAAACTGCTGTATCAATTCTTTGGATACTTGTTATTGTAGCTCTAGATAAGTTTGTTGTGGCTTTTACTGCTTTATTAATATTAAATGTTATAATTCCTTCTGTTTCTGGTTTTGTTGTTTCTATTCTTAAAGCTGTAACATCTTGATTATTTATTGTAATTACCATATTGCCATTTGCATCTACTGCTGTGTTTTTATCTATTCCAGCTACTCTGTTTCCATTTTGGTCATAAATTTGTATATTACCATTTTGTCCTAAAATTTTATCGAATACAGCTTTGTTAATACCTATAGATTTATAGTACATGTTGTTTCCTGCTTGCATTATAGCCCCATTTGCTGTAACAAATGTTGCATTGTTTTCATTTATAACTAATTTATCTACAGCATCTATATATGCTATATTAGCTGATATTGTTGATGCATATTCTGTTTCGTATTTGTTATTTGCATACATGTATCCTTTATAAATTTCTGATGTTGCAGATACTTCTGTATCCACTACTGTACTAACATTACCTTTTAATTCTACATTCTTTTGAACATTTGCTGTAACATCTTGAGCTGTTACATATGTTTTAATATTTGAATTTGCATTCAAGGTAACTACAGTTGCCTCAGCTGTTACATCTGCATAAATATAAGTTATGTAGAATCTATCTTCTCCTTGTTTCCAATTAACTTGATTATTATTTTCTTTATTTTCTAAATTAATTTCTAAAATTCCGGTGTCTTTATTATAAGACCACATATCTTTTGTAAATTCTGCACCATTTGTTGCTGGTGTATTTGCAAATATTCTTACTTCTGTTGGTTTTTTATTTGCAATTTTTGGTGCTGTAACTTCTATCTTTGTCATTTCTACTGGAAGCGAATTACCTTCTAATGTACTTGTTAGTACTGTTTGCATATACACATTGCTATTATAAGCACCATATTTTATAACATCTTCGTTTAATGTTGCTTTTGGTGTTGCAGTCCAATTTAACCTGATATTAATATCAGATTTTATGTTTCTTTCTTTTTCATTCTCATCATAGTATGTTCCTGTTAAGTTTAATTTTGTTTCTCTAGAAAAATATGTTAAATCCATATTATCATTTCTTACAAAGTTAACAGGTATTTCTATTTCAACTTCTTTTCCGCTTTCTATTTGGTTTAATGTTATTTGATTATTGTCGTAATCAACTGATTTTACATTTTCTGATTGAGCGCAAGCTTTTGAAATCGAAAAGTTTGGATTTTCGAATGAAATTGTTGCATTCTCTAGGTAACCTGCATTTTTTACATTTACCTTTACATATAATTTTTGTTCTGCAGATATCTCTGCATCCATACTGTGTTTATTTGTTCCATCTGGCTTAAAGTATGCATCAAATTCTATATTTTTGTTATTTGATACAATACCTTGTTTTTCTAACTCTTCATAGGCAGCATAAACTGAATTTGTTAACGTAGACACATAAGTCATAAGTAAACAAACTACTGTGATTGCTGCTATTAACTTATTAACAACCTCTCTTTTCATATTCTCCTCCTAAAAAAAATAATAATCCCATATAATAATATTATATACTTTTTTTCCTTATTTTTCAATGGTTTTCTCACATTTGTAATATTTTTATGTAAATTTCTTCATTTTTTATCTTTTACTTTAACGGAAGCTTATCTTTCAAAAAATAATTTTTTTTTAAAAGTCACGATTTTTTCTTGTTTTTAATATAATAATATAACAAAATTCATATATATATTTAGAGGTGATTTGTATGGATAATTTAGATATGGCAAAACTGATGAATATGTTATCTAAAGTAGATAAAAAGGATTTAGAAAAAAGTATGGAAATTGCAAATAAAATTATGAAATCCGAAAATAAAGATGAAATCATAAAAAATTTAAAAAACAATTTAAATTAATCCTGGCCCAACTCTTTGGTGTCTGTAGGTTATATACGAAGCTAAGTATAGGAGGTTATTATGAGTGATGATTTATCAGATTTAATTAAGAATTTTTCTAATAGCAATATAGATATGAATAAAGTTAATGATCTTTTAAGCAGTCTAAAGTCTACTGACAAGTCATCACCTTCTAATGACTCGTCTTCTTCTGAAAGCACTTCAGCCAACAATATAGATATAAATACTATGTTAAAGATTAAAGAAATGATGGATAAAATAAATTCTTCTCATAATGATAAGCGTTCTAATTTGTTATTAGCATTAAAGCCTTATCTTAGGGAAAGTAGACAAACTAAATTAGACCAATATATGAAATTGTTAAATATGGCTCCATTATTAGAAATGTTTAAAAATGATGGTGATAAAAATGTATAATTTTCCTCCTCCATATTCCAATTATTATAAAAATTCTAATAAAGCAGTGTACAAAAAAGATTCCGACAATTCTACAGAGTCTTCTAACGATACAGATTCATCTGCTTGTATTAACATTTTAGGTATAAAATTATATGTGGATGATTTAATAATATTATTTATTATATTCATTTTATATAAAGAACAAATTAAAGATAATGAGTTAATAATCTGTTTATTATTGTTACTTTTAAATTGATTTATCCACAATTTATCACAAAAAGAATGTACTATATAATTTCTTATTTTAGTACATTCTTTCCTATATTTATTCTAAAACTATTTCTCTTCCATTTTCATGAACATAAGCATATGTGTATGCAACATTGTACGCATCATCGTCTTTTACTAGTTCCTTTATAATATTTGCAATTCTAAGTTGATGTGTATCTATTCTATGTGCTGCAACTATAGCTTGTTTATTTCCTTTGGCACCAGCATGAGCTAATCCTCTTAAGTTACCTACAACTACAACATTATCTCCAGCAATTACTTCTGCTCCGTCATTTACATCGCCTAATACTATTAAAGTTCCTTCATATTCTAAACGTTGTCCAGATCTTAATGACCCTCTATGAATTTTAGACTCTGAAATTTCTACATCTCTATTATATGTTCTTCGTATTTCGTTTAGCCCTAGGGCTTTAGGTGTATCGAATTCAACTTCTACATTAATACTCTTTTTAATTAAGTCTTGAATTTCTTTTAATTCTTTGTTTTTTAGAATTCTTCCTGTTACAAATATTGGAGTTTTTTCTTGTTGATATAATTTTTTAAGTTCTGGTAATTTCTTTTTTAAACTTTTAATAGTATCTGCTTGAGTAGCCTTTTCACTTAATTTCATGACGATTACATCTTTTTTTAAATTTATTGTTATATACTGTGCCATATTAAACTTCCTTTCCTTATTATCTATATGTTTCTACATAAGGTGCTTGTGTCATATCTTCTTGAACTTGTGTAGTATTCATTCCAAAATATTGTTCCATTATTTCTCTAACAGTTTCTCCTGTATACCAACCATGTCCACCATTTTCTACAAATACTACTACTGCAATTTCTGGATCATCATATGGTGCAAATCCAGCAAACCAAGCATTAGTTTTTCCATTATTAGCTCCACTTTCAGTTTCTGCAGAACCTGTTTTTCCTCCAACTTCTATTGGGAAATTCTTAAATACACTATAAGCTGTACCTGATTCGTCTGAAGTAACTGAACGCATTCCTTCTTTAACAACATCTATACTTGTTTGAGAAATTGTTAAATCTTCTGTCCCATCATCTGTTATTCCTAATTTTTCTTTTATAGTCTGTTCTACTTCTTCTTTTGGTACTTCTGTTCCATCGGCTCTTATAACAGATTCAACTATTGTTGGTGTTATTTTGTTTCCTCCATTTGCTACCATACTTATATATTTCGCCATTTGTAATGGTGTAAACGCATTGTAACTTTGTCCAATAACAGCAGACATCATATCACCTGGGTACCAACCTCTTTTTCCTGCTGCTTCCCTAGAAGCTACTGTTCCAGATACTTCACTTGGCAATTCTACACCTGTTTTTACCCCTAATCCAAAATATCTAGCATATTTTGCTAATGTATCTATATCCATTCTTGTTCCAATCGTGTAGAAGAAGTAGTTACACGATTTTTCTATTGCACCTGTAATGTTAAGCCATCCATGTCCACCTCTTTGCCAGCAATGCCAACTACTATTATATTGATAAAATGTTCCAGTATCATTTACTCTTTCTGTAGTAGTAACTACGCCTGACTCTAAACCAGCAATTGCTGTTACCATTTTAAATATTGAACCTGGTGCATATGCTGATTGAATAGTTTTATTCATTAGTGGTAAATCTGGATTATTATTATATTCATTCCACTTTTCTGTAGATATTGTGCCAACAAAATCTTGTGGGTTATATGTTGGATAACTTGCCATTGCCAATATTTTTCCTGTTTTAACTTCCATTACAACTGCTGCTCCAGAATTTGTATCATATTGTTGAGAATATCCACCACTATTTATTTTGTTTATAGTATTTGCCAATGCTTGTTCTGTTACTTTTTGTAAATTTAAATCTATAGTTAACACAACATCTGACCCTTTAACAGCTTCTTTCGTTGTATATTCTTCTTGTACTGTTCCATCAACGCTCATATCCAATTGTTTTATACCATCTTCACCTTTTAAGTATTCTTCAAAAGCAGATTCTATTCCGTTTTTTCCGATGATATCATCTTGGTCATAAGTATCTTTTCTAGTTTCTAGCTCTTTAGATGTAATTTTACCTGTATATCCCACTATATGTGAAGCAGTTGTTCCTTGTTCATAATTTCTTACTGGCTCTACTACAACGTTTATTCCAGGGAATTCTGAAGATTTCTCGTTAAATATTAATGCTGATTCTCTTTTTATATTACTTGATATTTGTAAAGGCTTTGTACTACTATATCCTTCTTCTTGTATTGCATATCTTATTGCCATTATTTTTCTTGCTTCTGATACATCTGTATTTTCAATTTCGTATTCTTCTTTCATAGCATTAAAACATTCTTCTGCTGAAGCATTTTCATCTATATCATGACCTTTTTTAAATTTAGCTACTTTTTCATCAGAAACATTAAACGCATATGGATTTATATCTATTATAAAATCATCCACATATGAATCACCATTTTGTTCTAATACATTTATTACATTTAAAATTGTTCGATTTAATGTCTTATCATCTATTTTAGTTTTATATAAATCTACACTAAATCCCATTGTATTACCTACGATAGTATTTCCAGATCTATCTAATATTGAACCCCTATCTGCTTCTATTGTACTTTCACGAGTTAATCTTGTATTAGATTGCTCTCTATATTCACTACCATGAACTATTTGTAGATTGAAAAGTTGTAACAATAAAATAATTCCTACTACATATATAATAGTTGTTATAAAATTAAATCTAAGTTTTATATTTGGTTTTTTACTCAATTAATCACTTCCAATCTTACATTGTTTTTAAAAGTATCTTGTTAGTATTTTTGTTTCTTTAAAGTTTTCTTCCAACGCATATCCACATTTTTGAATAAGTGGATATATTATTATAGTTATTAATATATTAAATAATGTTTCTATCGCTAATTTTATAAAAAAGTCCACAAGTTCCAATGAATATGAAAATATTATTGCATTTATAGCATAATTTAATATCTCATAAAGTACAGTTAAAATTGTAACCATCAAAACAAGTGTTATTCTACTATCTTTAGAAAAATTTTTGTCTAACAACGCTCCTATAAATCCTACTAGCCCTAAAGTTATTGCAGTTACACCTATTTTTTTGCTTATAAATATATCTAAAAACAATCCTGCAACAACTCCTGTAGATATTCCTGCATATTTACCTGCAAATAGGCCTATTACCAAAATTAATACTACAAATAAATTTGGCATTACTCCTGCAATGTTAAACCATGTAAAAAAATTGACTTGTAAAAAATATATTATAAGGAAAGCTATGAACATTAATAAAATTGATACTGCTTTTTTCATAATTGCTCTCCTTTCATTAATTTAATATAACAAGTACTGTATCCAATTTTGAGAAATCTACTGCTGTTTCTATCGTAGCATATTTATCTGTTGGATTTTTAGTATTAACAACTTCTTTTATCGTACCAACATGTATTCCCTTAGGATATATTCCTCCTAATCCAGAGGTTTCTACACTTGTATCTTGAACTAATACAGCATCTGTTGGTATATATGTTGCTCTTATTTCTCTACCACTATTATTTATGCTTCCTTTCGTTATAAAAGCATCTTTAGATGTACTAATAATGCAACTTACAGAACTTGCTGGATCCACAATAGTTTGTACTTTTGCGGTATTTGATGTAACAGATACTACATTTCCAACTAGACCCTTATCTGCAATAACTGTCATATTAGGCTGTACTCCATCATCTGAACCAACATTTATAACTACCATACCGGTATAATTGCTAATATCTCTATTTATTACATATCCAGATACAGTGTTATATTCCCCATATTTCTCTTTAAGGTTCATTTGTTCCTTTAGGGTAGTATTTTCTGCCTTAATTATTTCTAGTTCTCTTAAGGATTGCTCTAGCTCACTATTCTTTTGTTTTAGTTCCTCATTTTCATTTTTTAAATTATCTAAATCAGTAAAAAATGTATCATTGCCAGAAATCTTATTTTTTAGCATTGTAAACCCATTTTGAAATGGCATAACTATTGTACTAAAAACATTTTCTACAACTGTTAAATTTTCTATTTTTATATTTGAAAGTATTACCAATAATATTAAAATAATTACTGTAACAACTATTCCAATAACTCCACTCTTTTTCTTTTTATACATTCTTACTTCCTTCCTATATACTTAAAGTTATACTCTTTTTCTTGCGTTAATTAATACTGTTCTTAGCTTTTCTATATTTTCTAGTGTTTTACCAGTTCCTTTTACTACACAGTCTAATGGATCTTCTGCAACATATACTGGCATTCCAGTTCTTTCGCTTAATAGTTTGTCTAGATTCTTTATTAAAGCTCCACCACCTGCAAGTACAATTCCTTTTTCCATAATATCTGAAGCTAGTTCTGGTGGTGTTTTTTCTAAAGTAGCTTTAACTGTTTCTACGATTTCATTAATAGAAACTTCGATTGCTTCTTGAATATTACTAGAAGTTACAACTATGTTTCTTGGAAGACCTGTATTTAAGTCTCTTCCTGTAACATCCATTGTCATTTCTGTCATTAGTGGAAGTGCACAACCAATTTGTTTCTTTATTTCTTCTGCAGTTGTGTCTCCAATTGCTAAATTGTATTCTCTCTTTATATAGTTTGTTATATCTTCATCTAGCTCGTCCCCTGCAATTCTTAAAGAATGGCTTATAACGATACCACCTAAAGAAACTACTGCAACTTCTGTTGTTCCACCGCCAATATCTACGATTATATTTCCGCTAGGTTCTGAAACATCTAAATTTGCTCCAATTGCTGCAGCCATTGGTTCTTCTATTAAATATACTTCTTTAGCACCAGCTTGCATAACAGCTTCTTCTACTGCTCTTTCCTCTACCTCTGTTATTCCAGATGGAACTCCAACTAAAATTCTTGGTTTTCCTACATTGTTTTGTCTGCAAACTTTTTTAATTATATTTTTTAGCATTAATTCTGTAGCTGTAAAATCTGCAATAACACCATCTCTTAAAGGTCTTACTGCTTTTATAGTTTCTGGGGTTCTTCCTAACATCTCTTTTGCTTCGTAACCTGTTGCTAAAATCTCCCCTGTGTTTTTATCTATTGCTACTACAGAAGGTTCATTAAGTACAATTCCTTTTCCTTTTAATGTGACTAATAAATTTGCTGTTCCTAAGTCTATACCAATATCTTTTGAATTAAGTCCTAAAAATTTAAACATATTAAAACAATCCTTTCTTTCTCATTATTGCAAAAACACTTTCGTAATTGTTATTTCCTATTATTACATGGTCCAAAAAGGAAATACCTAATAACATTGATGCTTCTCTTACTCTATTTGTAAGTAATATATCTTCCTTACTTGGTTTCGGGTCACCACTTGGATGATTATGTACAAGTATTATTCTTTGTGCTTGCATTGGCAGGAGTCAAAACAGGGCATCTCAGCGTAGCTTCTTCGATAGCTGTGCCGGGGCAATGTGCTGTGCAAGATGACTGTTTCACTCACTCACATTCTGTGAATGAAGGTGCTATTATTCCTTTGGAGAGAGAAAGATATTTGGCTGACATGGAGTTCAGCGATGCCTACACATTAGCTCATCGTGTAAGTACTTCAGCAGAGCGTTTATATCGTTTCTCTTCTATAGAGACTACACAATATATTAAAGCCTTATTGCGCAAATTGGCCACACGTATGGACGTGCTTACTCATTGTTCAAAACGTGTTTATGATACTTCGCGCAGCCAAAGTTGGGATGATGCTTGCGAGCATTATATCTTTGGCATGAGGCGTATTCTGATTTAGATTTTATTCTTTTACTTGTGTTTTTTATACATTGATTTTATCTTGTTGCAGCAGGGTAATAAGTCGGTGTATAAGGATAATTATATTTTTCTTATTAGTAACAGAATAAATTTGAAGATTATGAATAATGCAGTTTCAGCAGATGTCACTCTGTTTTCAAGAGTACATCCCGATATAGTAAAACGTATCAGTGTTTCATCAGTTATTGTTTCGGCTTTACTTGCCATTGGCGGTATTGGCGCTTTCGTTACCTCTTTGCGGATGGGTGATGCTACATCCACCATGAGCATGGTATTTATGACGGTCGGTACAATTCTGATTCTTACTGCCCTTTTCCGTCTTTTCTGGCGAAGCAAAGAATGGGTTTACACTCCTACGGGGAGTGTGACCAAAGAGGGGTCTTGTTTCTTTGATGTATGCGATTTGCATGTGTTGACAGCCCGGTTGGATAAGAAAACATTTGGCAAAGACAGTGATGTACAAGTAAAGTCAAACGGTAACGTTCGGATGGATTATCTCATTTCTCATGATAAGAGATTTGCGGCTGTCCAGTTATTCCGTTTCATCCCTTATACGTATGAAGCAGCATCTTCCGTGTACTATCTGACCGGACAAGATGCATTAGATTTCACACGTTGCTTAGAGACTAATAAATTTTGATTTTTTCTATGACTCTTTATGTTATGAAAGTAAAGCAAGCCTGTGAAGGTGAACCTTACTTGCTTAAGACGTTAATGTGATAAATTGTTGGGTGGGGTTAGTCGTTGATGACCAGCCCCATCTTTTCCATTAAAAAGCATGCATTCATGTTGCGGGCAACGCCCTCACGCATCTTATAGGAAAAAATCAGCTCATTGTTTGTAATATCTGCCTCAAAACAATAATTATGGATTTCATCGGGAAAGTATTCGATTAATTTGCCCAGCAAGAGGTCGTGTGTAGCGATAATGCCATTTGCTTTCAGTGTCATCAGCTGTTTGACAAGGGCAAAAGACCCTTTCTGTTTGTCCATCGAATTGGTACCTTTCAAGATTTCATCTAAGATGATAAAAAGTTCCTCACCCGAGTTCAGTCGGTCGATGATTTGTTTTAAACGTTTCAGTTCGGCAAAGAAATACGATTCGTTATCGTTGAGCGAATCCGAAGTCCTCAAGCTGGTTATGAGCCGGGCAGGATAGATTTCGAGCGAGTCGCAGCACACCGGACTGCCGATACAGGCAAGTACATAGTTTACTCCGATGGTACGCAGATAAGTACTTTTCCCGGCCATATTCGCTCCGGTAATGATGACAAAGAAAGGTCTCGAAGGAATTTCTGCATCGTTTTTCACACATTGGCTTACGGGCATCAACGGATGTCCCATCTCCCGCGCACAAAAGACAAACGGTTTGTCGGCTATCACAGGATAAGTATAAGCAGGATGATTGAACGCAAAAGTTCCCATCGAACAGAGTGCGTCCATTTCGCCGAGCATATCCAGCCAATGAAGAAGAGATTCTCCATATTTTTTTCTCCACGCTTCGATACGCATCACCTGACGGAGTTGCCAAAACAAAGATCCCTCCAAGAGTACGTACATAATTTGGTTGTTCCTCAAGTCCAGTTTGTCTAGTTCGGTAGCCAGTTCCTTCAGTATTTCGGAAGTTCTTTTCCCATCCGTGCCGAACTTTGCTTTGAGGCGGGCGAGCAATGGTGCTTTCATCTCTTGCCTGTCAATGAGCGCAATGAGTTTGGCATAAATGGAAAGGATGCGGAGCTTTTTGTCGTATATCCCTTGCAGGTTTGTGACGTGTTTGATAAGCCCGAAGCTCGCCACCACAAAAGTACCGAACGCAAGACCGAACCAACTCATTGAAATCACTCCTGTCATTCCCAGTGCCAGTAGGATGACATTGGCCGAAGGCACAAGGCAAAGCATAGGACGGCTCCACCACATTCGGCTGAAATAAGCAGAAGATTCCGTCCATTCCTTAATCTCGTTTCGGTCATCGGCTTCGCCCTTGTAAAGCAGGCCGGTGATGCGGAAGCATTCGCGGAACTTATCATACCCGGCAAGTTCGCTGACTGCTGTCTGCCGTTCCCTTATTTCCTCTTTCTTTTCCAAAGGTTCTTGCAGCCATTCCGCCAATTTGTTTTTTCCGAACGAAGTGCAGGTGCGGTTCATTGCCTGAAACAGTGAATGATGTCCGAAGATGTCGAGGTCTAGGGAATAGCGGTGACCTGCGTTAATAAACTCCGTCCCCTCGTCAAACGGCTCATAGTTATTATCCAATGCGGAAATCTCGTCCTGATTGACGCGAATACATGTTTCCAGCCATTCTTTTCGGAAGAAGAGTCTATTGTGAAACTTCACCAGTATCAGAAACGGTACGAAGGTGAGTGCAGTGATCAAGCATAAGGCAGCTGCTCCGGCATCATAGCCATATATCACTCCGAAGATACCTGCCAAAAACAGGACAACCCGCAGACTGCTGATGCGCAGAATCTTGTTCCTTACTATTTGAAGTTCTCTTTCCGTTTCGTCAACTCGTTGTTGATATTGTGTCTTTAATTCCATTTTTATTTGTTCATTGATAATACTTGCGGGCAAATATAGAGAAAAATATCCCTTTTTCGTTAGTAATTATGTTATTTAGCCTTATCTGTCTGTCGTCTTGCAGCGATAAGAAACTTTAACGGAAAAATGGATGTTTTCTCTCCCGAAAGGTGTATATTTATCAATAAAAAGAGTAAACAAACACATAGCTTATGGAAAAAGTAGCATTGATATTGCTTTCCACCCTTATCCTATCGGGATGTTCTTCTTATGGTATGCAGGGGAACCCGGCGGCTGTGCAGGCAGGTGCGGCCATCGGAGGTGTGCTGGGTGCCATTGTAGGTGACAGGGCAGGCGGATACAATGCTTCGCAGTTCGGAGCTTTGGCGGGAACAGTAGCCGGAGCTGCTGTAGGCAATGCAGTGACTACGCCCCGACAGGACGATGGTGCGGAAGAGGAATATGATAATTATGCCCCAGCTTATTCAGGCTTGCATGTCACAAATCTCCGCTTTATCGATGAGAACCGTAACCACACGATTGATGCCGAGGAAGACAGTAAGCTGGTATTCGATGTGGTGAATGACGGTGATACTCCCGCCTACAATGTTACTCCCATAATTGAAGAAGTGACCGGCATGAAACATATTCTTATTTCTCCGGCACAACAGATTGCCTATATGCCGGTGGGAAATACGATTCGTTATACGGCAACGATTCGCGGTGGCAGAAGGCTGAAGACAGGAGAGGCTGTGTTCAGAGTTTATACCACGGAGAGCAATGGTGCGATGAGCCGGACACATGAGTTTTCTTTGCCTACGCAGAAAAGAAAGAAATGATTTATCAAACCAAATAATACAATGAAAAAGAAAAAACTATTTGCGATACTGCTCTTGGTGGCTGTGTGTGCAGGATGCGGAGCGGAAAAAGAGCAGACAACGATGGTCACGGTGGATATTGCCACCGAACATTCTGAGAAGGAAGTGGTTCTTCAGGATTTTATGGATGTGGAATACATTCCGTTGGAGACAAGTGATGAATTTGTGACTCAGGGGAGCGTGATGGATATAGGTGACAAGTATCTGTTGGTGAAGAATTGGGCAAACGATGGCGACATTTTTGTTTATGACAGAAAAACCGGTAAAGCCATACGGAAAATAAACCGGAAGGGACAAGGTGCCGAAGAATATAATTTTATCAACGGAATTATTCTGGATGAAAACAACGATGAAATGTTTGTCAACTGCGCTGCAGCGAAGAAGATTTATGTGTATGATTTGTCGGGAAACTTCAAGCGCTCTTTCGCTCATCCCAAAGATACCGAATACATGGATGTTCTCAATTATGACAAAGACAATCTGATTTGTTATGATGCGTCTGTTTATTATAAGGACGGGCAGTCCAGAGAGGAAGGGAAATCTTATCATTCGCTCATTTCTAAGAAAGATGGAAGTGTTACCCGCGACATTTATCTTCCTTATGATATAATCAAGACCCCTTGTGTGCATCAGGGAGACGGAGTGGCGATGACTTCTGTACGTCCGATTATTCCGAATCGGGGAGAATGGCTGCTGGTTGACTGTTCTTCGGACACAGTATATAATTATGTGCCCGAAAAGAATAAACTGGTTCCGTTCTTTGTGAAAGCACCTACCAAGGACCCGGAGATACTTCTGACAATGGGGGCTGTCACCGATCGTTATTATTTTCTTCACACTGTAAAGAAAGAGTTTGATTTTACTACCGGGCGAGGATTCTTTATGAACGATTTTATGTACGATAAGCAGACCAATGAGCTTTATGAGGCAAAGGTGCTCAATAGTGATTTTGTAAAGAAACGCAGTGTGGATATGTTTTTGCATCCAATCAATAATAATGGAATCGCGGCTGTTCAGACATTGTCGGCCGGTCAGCTTGTCGAGGCTTATCAAGAAGATGGATTGAAGGGCCGACTGAAAGAGGTGGCAGCGGGATTGGATGAGGAGTCTAATCCGGTGGTTATGCTGGTAAAGTATAAGAACTGAGATAATGTGACGGTATCTTATATCCCAAACAATAGGTATTGTTCTTGAAGACTGTTACTACTATTGGAGAAAACTTTCCCTATTGTTTGGGAAAGGTCTTAAGAGACCTTTTGGGTACATATTTGCGGATTTTCTTCCGGCAAAAGTGTTTGAACAGAGATAAATACAAATCATGTTTCACACATATTGTGAGGATAATATATTGATTTATAATGGATTGATGTGAAACGTGTTACATGGATAAAATCTGTCACAAAGAACCGTTATAATGAAAAAGGCGGAAGGCTTTTCGTGATAACAGTTCCCTGATAAAAGACCTGGGTCTTTTAAAAAAACTCTTTCATCTTTTTCAAAAACCTCAAGGTCTTTTTTCAAAACCTCAAGGTCTTTTTTGAGTACTCCATCGTCAGTTCTTATTGATGATGCTTTGAATTTCTTGCAATGTTAAGTTTCCGGTGATGATGATGATGGTAAGCTCATTCTGTTCCTCGCTCAGCAATACGAATTCCTTTTGCTTTTCCTTATCATGTTTCAAGAAAATCGTAGTCTTCTCACCTTCATCGTTGATGCGCATCAGCTCCTCGTAACCGTTCTTGGGGTTGATATAGCTGACATCTTTCTTTATCTGCGCAATGACAGACGCCTTTTCACAACTCAGAATCTGAATATTGTCCAACTTACTTGCCATTTTTCCGATATTGACACCCTCGGCTTTCATATCGGGCATCAGACTGAGCATCGCTTTGGATATATATACAGATGTAACACCTTCCATATCGGCATACTTGTCAAAAAAAGAGTCCTGTGCATAAGTGAATAATGAGCAGAGGGACAGTAACAGGGTAATAATATATGTACGTTTCATCACTTTAAGTTTTTAATTCGTTTCAATTGTTGGTTTACATTCTCTTGTATCTTTTCGGTGGTCTCGTGTACCGTTTCCACTTGTTGCACTCCCTTATTGAGCGCAGACGAAAACATGAGCAGTGCTTTTTGGGCCTCTGCGTATGCTTCGGCAGGAGAAGCGCAGGTATCTTGCGGGGTAGGAGATGTGTAAGGTTTATACAGATACATTCCTACCGAGAAGAGAAGGAGCAGACTGGCGGCAATGCTGCCCATCCACTGCAAGCGGATGATGCGTGTACGCTTTTTTATCTTCATGGTTCGCCGTTCGCGCGTATCCCATTCGTCTATCAGACCGCTTAATTTACTTTCCAGACCTTCGGGCGTTTCCGGTTCAGGTTGGGAGGCGAGCTGCGCGAAGAGTTTTTTCTCGGCAAGTAGGTGTGCCGGAATGTCCTCTTGTGCAAAGAACTTTTTCAGTTCTTTTTCTTCGGCCTCATTCGTTTCGCCGTCATAATATCGGACTAGTAATTGTTCTATTTCATTTACTTTCATAGTTCATAAGTTCATTAAATTGTTCACGTATCTTTTTGCGGGCACGGCTCAGCAATACACGGATATTGACGGCCGTGAGTCCGGTGGCTTGTTCTATTTCTTCGTAAGAGCAGTCGTTCACGTCACGCAGCAGGATGATTTGTTGCTGTTGCCGCGGCAACTGTCCGATTAATTTTTTTACCTGATTCGCTTCGTCTTTTTGTTCTATTTCGTGCACCATGTTGCTGTCTGTCGGGAGATTCAGCTCTTCGGGCAGTCGGCTGTCTTCGTCCGGTCTGCAGGAACGGAGGGAATCGTAGCACAAATTTTTGATAAGCGTCACACAATAAGCCTCAATGCTGGCAACCTCGGGAAGTTCGTCGCGCTTTTTCCACAATTTCAGATACGCCTCCTGCACCATGTCCTCGGCATCCTGCACATTGCCCATCAAGCGGAAGGCCACTCGATAGAGTTTGGCATGGCAAGGTAGAAATTGTTGTTTAAAACTAGCGGCGTCCATGTTACATTTCTTTTGCCAATAGTTTGGCTATTTTGCTTTTGCTCACTTTTCCCTTCAGCTGCACCAATGTACAATCGCCGTTTCCGGTGCATACGATGAGCAGTTCACGTATCACGTCATTCTTGCTTTTTGCCAGAATGCGCACCTTCTCACCTTCATCGTTTACCTGAACCAGCGTCTCGTATCCTTCAATTTGCTGTGCGTTTATCTTTTTGTTGAAGCGTTCCTGTACATTTTTCGAGCAAGCTTCCAAGTCCAGAATTCTTATTGATTTAAATTTCCGGGCAAGCTTCGCATCGTTGTCATTTCCCATAAACATCTTTCCGATGGTCATCATAAACGGTGAGATATTAATACACTCTGCGTTGGGTTCTTTCCCGAATTCATCGAAGAGGGAATTAAGGTTTTGGGCAAAACCGATGTGGCAGATAAATAATAATGCTAATGCCAATATGTACTTTTTCATGGTCTTATTTTGTTTATGTTTATACTTTAGGTAATCTTTTAAAAGCGCTTTCATTTAGATAGACGGAAGCAGAAAGAATGTTGTTACAAAGAAAAGTGTTTTTTTCTTTCAGATGGGGAAAAAATAATCGGGGGGATATGGGTTGTTCTTAGTTGCGGACAGGAAGACGCACCCATAACCATTTGGGAATGAGTCTCCAGAAGAATACCAGTACTTGATAGCGCCGGTCGATGATGACGGTTCGTTTCTTTTTGTTGAGTGCACTGATGATGTGTGCGGCTACTTTGGAAACGTTCATCAGCAGAGGGTATTTGTCGTCTTTCAGTAGCGGGGTGGCTACAAATCCGGGACGGATATCAGTAAACACAATGGGCAAGCGGTTGATATGCGCCAATTGGTCGAGAGCCTCGATGTAAGTATTCTGAAAACGTTTGGTGGCGGAATAGGCGGGAGCCGAACCCAGTCCTTTGGTTCCGGCAATGGAACTTATCACAGCCAGATGTCCGTGCCCTTGCTGTTCAAAATAATGATAGGCTGCCGTCACCATGCGGATGAAACCCTCCACATTGGTGGCGGCAGTCTGTAATTCGATATCGGGTGTCAGAGAGAGGTTTTGTTTACCAATGCCTGAGCTCAGCAAAAATAAATCCATACCTCCCAACTCGTCTATCAGTTGTTTCAGCAAATAGGGTGCATCTTCGTGAGTGACGTCCAAGGCTTGGGCGCACACCTGTCCGGGAGCAGTCAGGAGGAGTTTTTCCAGTTCCTCTTCCCTGCGTCCGGCTATGCCTACCTGCCATCCGGCTTTCAGGTAGCCTTTGGCTACTTCCAGCCCGATGCCCGAAGTGGCTCCGATGATAACAACCCGTTTGACTGCCATGGCTTATCTTATTTAATCTGTTCTAAAGCTTGTTCCAGATCGGCGATGATGTCGTTGGCATCTTCGATACCTACCGACAGGCGGATTAAGTCGGGAGCAACTCCGGCTTCCATCAATTGCTCGTCCGTTAACTGGCGGTGTGTATGGCTGGCAGGATGAAGCACGCATGTGCGGGCATCTGCCACATGAGTCACGATGCAGGCCAGTTTCAGTGCATCCATAAACTTGATGGCCTCTTCGCGGCTGCCGTTCAGTCCGAAAGCGATAACACCGCAAGAGCCGTTCGGCATATATTTCTGTGCCAGTTCATAATATTTGCTGCTTTTCAGACCGCAATAGTTTACCCATTTCACCTGTGGATTGGCTTCCAGCCATTCGGCCACTTTCTGTGCGTTTTCACAGTGACGGGGCACACGCAGATGAAGTGTTTCGAGTCCCAGATTCAGCAGGAACGCATTTTGCGGTGACTGAATGGAACCGAGGTCACGCATCAGTTGCGCGGTAGCTTTGGTCATATAGGCCATTTTACCGAATGCTTTGGTATAAGTCAGTCCGTGGTAAGATTCATCCGGCTGAGTCAGTCCGGGGAATTTGTCGGCATGCGCTTCCCAATCGAAATTGCCGCTGTCTACGATGGCTCCGCCTACACTGGTGGCATGTCCGTCCATATATTTGGTGGTAGAGTGAGTCACAATGTCGGCTCCCCATTCAAACGGACGACAGTTGATGGGAGTGGCGAAAGTATTGTCGACAATCAGAGGCACCCCGTGCTTGTGGGCAATACGTGCAAACTTCTCAATGTCAAGCACATCGATGCTGGGGTTTGAGATGGTTTCGCCGAACAGTGCCTTGGTGTTCGGGCGGAAAGCCTTGTCGATTTCTTCTTCGGGCGCGTCGGCATTGACAAAAGTGCATTCGATGCCAAGCTTCTTCAACGTGACTCCGAAGAGGTTGAAAGTACCGCCGTAGATGGTAGACGAGCACACGAAATGGTCGCCTGCCTGACAGATATTGAAAATGGCATAGAAATTAGCAGCCTGTCCCGACGAGGTAAGCATGGCGCCCACACCGCCTTCCAATGCGGCAATCTTTGCCGCCACTGCGTCATTGGTCGGGTTTTGCAAGCGGGTATAGAAATAGCCCGTATCTTCAAGGTCGAATAAACGAGCCATCTGTTCGCTGGTATCATACTTGAAAGTTGTACTTTGATAAATGGGCAAAACGCGCGGTTCTCCTTTTTTCGGCTGCCATCCTCCTTGTACGCAAAGGGTGGATTTGCTAAACTTCTTATCCATGTCTATTCTTTAAGTTAATGGTTTCACTTTAAATAAATTGAACGCAAAAGTAAGAATAATCTCTTATTTAGTGTTCTTTTATTAGGAAAAGTATTATATTTGAATGAAATTAATAAGCATAACTATGGGAGAGGAAATAAAATTCAGGCATACGATGCCGGTACAAATACGGTTCAGTGACGTAGACCAGTTCGGACACGTGAACAATTCGGTTTATTTTTCTTTATATGATTTGGCAAAGACAACTTATATAAAAGATGTGTTGGGGAGTGCGGATTGGAATAAGATGGCCATTGTAGTAGCAAATATCAATGCCAACTTCTATGCGCCTGTATTCTTTTCAGACCATTTGGTAATAGAGACAGCTGTTGTTCAGTTAGGGCATAAAAGCTTCACATTATTGCAACGTGCTGTGACAACGGATACGCAGGAGGTAAAATGTGAGTGCCGTACAGTGATGGTAGGTTATGATATTGCAACCAAAGAGCCGAAGCAGATAGCCGAGGAGTATAAACAGGCGATTTGTGCTTACGAGGGTAAGACAATGGACGATTTGGCAAAGAAGTGACTCTCTTTCCTGATATAATAAATTAATTTATGAATTGTTCGGTGATTTATTAATATAATAATTCGCCGAATTATTTTTTTTATACTTTTATGGAGGGGAGTTTTGCAGGGTGCCGGTCTTCTTTCCCTCTTTTATTCTGCATGAAATTTAAATGATTTATACTTACTTTACCTTAAAGAAGGCTTCAATAACAACATCTTGTTTTAATTCTTACTTCTGTTTAAAAAATAATCGTTATATCGTAAAATATTTCATTAAATCTATTTGTGTTATTAAATTAAGTTCCTATATTTGCGCAGTCGAATTGATTTAATATAAATGAAAAACAAGAAAATCTATCCTTGGGTGGTGGTAGGTCTTTTGTGGGTTGTGGCACTTCTCAACTATATGGACCGCCAGATGCTTTCTACTATGCAGGAAGCAATGAAAGTGGACATTGTGGAGCTCAATAAGGCTGAGGCTTTTGGAGCTTTGATGGCTGTATTTTTGTGGATTTACGGCTTTATGAGTCCGGTAGCCGGTGTTATTGCTGATCGGGTGAGTCGTAAATGGTTAATCGTCGGTAGCCTTTTTGTATGGTCTGCCGTGACTTATTTGATGGGTTATGCGACTGATTTCCATGAACTTTTCTGGCTGCGTGCCACCATGGGGGTGAGTGAAGCTCTATATATTCCTTCAGCACTTTCACTGATTGCCGACTGGCATCAGGATAAATCCCGCTCTCTGGCCATCGGTATTCACATGACCGGTCTGTACACCGGACAGGCTATCGGAGGTTTCGGCGCAACGGTGGCGGCCGCTTTCTCCTGGCAGCTTACTTTCCATTGGTTTGGTATTGTGGGTATTGTCTATGCATTGGTATTGGTGCTGTTCCTGCACGAAAATCCTACTCATATAAAGATAGAGAAACTTGCAAAAGAAACGCCTCGCAAGAAAGGGTCTGTGTTCAGCGGACTGGCAATTGTACTATCCAACTGGGCTTTCTGGATTATCCTGTTCTATTTTGCAGCTCCCAGTTTGCCGGGATGGGCAACCAAGAACTGGCTTCCGACATTATTCTCCGAAAGTCTGAATATCCCCATGGCTGAGGCAGGTCCGATTTCTACTATAACCATTGCTCTGTCATCATTTATCGGTGTCATTGTGGGTGGTGTCCTGTCGGATAAATGGGTGCAGAAGAATATCCGCGGACGTGTTTATACCGGTGCCATTGGCTTGGGACTGACGGTTCCTTCCTTGTTGCTGTTGGGTTTCGGACACAGTTTTGTGAGTGTGGTGGGAGCCGGCTTGCTCTTTGGTGTGGGTTACGGTATCTTCGATGCCAACAATATGCCGATTCTGTGTCAGTTTGTTTCAGACAAACATCGTGGAACGGCATACGGAATCATGAACATGACAGGCGTATTTGCCGGTGCAGCCGTAACGGAGCTTTTAGGC
>OHPO01000309.1_pt1 | contig 26609 bp, 25 predicted proteins | sample 1577741 | NCBI WGS metagenome assembly OHPO01 (sample SAMEA3879574, study PRJEB24766) | human gut metagenome | biome: human-associated habitat; feature: feces | place: USA | collected 1985/1987
AGGTAATAGACATTATGAGTCAATTAACAGATGGTATGGCTCATGCTCACGACAGTTTTATTGTTCATAGAGATATTAAGCCACAAAATATAATGATACTTGAAAATGGTGTTATTAAAATAACTGACTTTGGTATTGCAATGGCACTTAATTCTACTCAACTAACTCAAACTAATAGTGTAATGGGTAGTGTTCATTATTTACCTCCTGAACAAGCAAATGGTAAAGGTTCCACTATAAAAAGCGATATTTATTCAATGGGAATACTTATGTATGAACTTTTAACTGGTGGTGTACCTTATAAAGGAGACAATGCTGTTGAGATAGCCCTTAAACATTTAAAAGAGCCTTTACCATCAATAAAAAAAATATTACCTGAATTACCACAATCTATAGAAAACATAATTTTAAAAAGTACAGCTAAAAATCCACAAAATAGATATAAAGATGCACGTGCGATGCATGAAGATATAATTACAGCATTAACGGATGAACGCTCAAACGAAAAAAGATATGTTTATCCATTTCCTGAAAATGAATTGGAAAACACAAAAGTTCTAGATGATACATTAAAAGAAGTAAAAGAAAAAGAGAAAAAAGAAAAGGAAATAGAAAGTAAAAAAATAGATTTTGAAATGAGACAAGAAAATAAGAAACAAAACAAAATTTTAATAGTACTTGCTTCAATATTTGCAGGACTTGTAGTAATAACAGCATCAATTGTAGTATTGTTACCAAACTTAATGACTAAGGAAAATATAGAAATTCCTGATAATATTATAGGCCTAAGTGAGACTGATGCGTATAACATTTTAGTAGAACATGGTTTTACAGTAGAAGTAAGTGATACAAAAGTTTCAAGCGATGATATAGATGAAGGTCACGTGGTAAGAACAAGTCCAGAAGTTGGAAAAATTGTTAAAGAAGGAAGCGTAGTAACTTTATTTTTATCCAGTGGTGAAGGAACTTTTGAAATACCGGCTAGTTATATTGGAAAAAACTATATTGAAGTTAAAACATTGCTTGAAACTAATGAAGCAAATGTTATTGTAGAAACAATAAAAGTTAGTGAAGATGATGATTATGAACCTGATACAGTTATAGAGATATCACCAAAAGTTGGGGAAAAAGTAAAAAAAGGATCTACGGTTACAATATACATACCAGAGGTAGAAAAGAAATATCCTGACTTTGTTAAAGAAAATTATAGTGTTGACAAAGTTAGAGATTTTTGTGAAGAAAACAACATTAATTTAGTGGTTAAATATGAAGAAACGGACGAATACGTTGAAGGAACCATAATTTATCAAAGTAGACCTGCAGACTCCGTGGTAGTGGAAGGAATTACACTTACTATAACGGTTTCTACTATGCCTGAGATAGAGGAGCCAATAATAGATGAAGATGGAAATTTAAACATTGAGACAGGGGAAGATAATGGAACAACAGAGTAATTTTAAAGAAGGCAAAATTGTTAAAATAAATAAGGATTTGTACACTGTTCTATCTAATGAAAGTGTACTTTCTTGTTATGTGAGAGGTAAACTTAAAAGTGACAAGTTGACTGTTGGTGATAATGTGTTAGTAGATGTTAAATCCTTAACAATTGAAAAACAACTTCCTAGAAAAAATACTCTTATCAGACCTCTTATTTCTAATATTGATATACTTTTTATTGTTGTTAGTACAGAAATTCCTGCTTTTAGTGAATATTTACTTGATAAGATGCTTTCTCTTTCTATTTATAATAAAATTAAGCCAGTTATTATAGTTACTAAGCTTGATAAGATTAGTAGAAAAGAAAAATTGCAAATTATTAAGATTTTAAGTTATTATAAAAAGTATTTTAAAGTTTATAAAAATACTCAAATACGTAAGATAGTTAAGGAAATTAAAGGGAAAACTATTGCTTTATGTGGTCAAACTGGTGCCGGTAAAAGCACTTTATTAAATAAAATTGATAAATCTTTAAGTCTTAATACTGATGAAGTTAGTCATTCTTTAGGACGTGGCAAACATACTACAAGACTTGTTGAACTTATGAAAGTTAAAGGTGGTTTTATTGCTGATACACCAGGTTTTAGTTCATTAGATTTGAATATAAATAAAGATGAACTAAAGTATACTTTTCCTGATTTTAATTATCAATGTAAGTACAAAAGTTGTAATCATATTAATGAAGATGGCTGTGAAGTTATAAAAGCTTTGAATAACAAAAAAATACTTAAAAGTAGATATGAAAACTATATAAAGTTGTTAAAGGAGATTAGTAAATGAAAGTAAGTGTTTCTTTTTTATCTGATAAGTTTAAAGACACAGATATCATTAAAAAAATAAATGATACTGACGCTGACTTTGTTCATGTTGATGTTATGGATGGTAAGTTTGTGGAAAATAAAACTTATTCTATTAGTGAAATTGATAACTTGAGTAAGTATATGACCAAACCTTTAGATGTCCATCTTATGGTTAATAATCCTAAAAAGTATATTGAAAAGCTTGCTTTGTTGAATGTAGAATATATTACTTTCCACTATGAAAGTATTAAAAATATTGATGAAGTTATTGATTTAATACATAATTGCGGTTTAAAAGCAGGTATTAGTATTAAACCTTCTACTAACGCTAGTGAAATTATTAAGTATCTGGATAAGCTTGACTTGATTTTGGTTATGAGTGTTGAGCCTGGTAGAAGCGGTCAATCTTTTATGAATAGTGTTCTTTATAAGATTGAGTCTTTGAAAAAAGTTATTGATGAAAAAGGTTATAAGACTATTATTTCTGTTGATGGTGGAATTAATGATGAGATTGCAAAGCTTGTTAAAGAAAAAGGTGCTTCTATGGTTGTAAGTGCATCGTATTTGCATGATGGAGATATGAAAAGTAAAGTTCTTTTGTTAAAAGAAATTTAATTTGTAAATAGAAAATATAGCAAAATGTAAAAGTGTTTTGCTTTTTTTAGTAATATAATAATATAGGAGATAATCGATGAATCAAGATAAAATGCATTTAGTGAATAAGTTATTTAATAATGAAACTATTAGAACAGTTTGGGATAGTGAACATGAAAAATATTTTATTAGTGTTGTAGATATTGTGGGTATACTTGCAGATAGCAATGAACCTAGAAAATATTGGAATTGGTTAAAAAATAGGTTAAAAAGAGAAGATGAATTTGAAGTGTCTAGTATTACTAGACAGTTGAAATTGAAAGCACAGGATGGTAAAAATCGTATGACTGATGTCGTTGATATTGAAGGTATGTTTAGAATTATTGAGTCAATACCTAGTAAAAACGCAGAGCCTATTAAACAGTGGTTGGCTGGTCTTGGTAGCGAAAGAATAAATGAAACATTTGATCCGTCACTTGCGGTGCAAAGGGCAATGGATTTATATAGAACAAAAGGTTATGATGAAAAATGGATTGCTAAAAGAATAAAAGGTATTCAAGATAGAAAACAACTTACTGATTTATGGGCATATGGAGGTATAACTGAACAAAAAGAATATGCAATTTTAACAAATGAAATATATAAAGAATGGTCTGGTATGACTGCAAAAGAGTATAAAAGTTATAAAGGGCTTCGTAAGGAATCTTTAAGAGATAATATGAGTGATATTGAAATTGCACTTGCTGATTTAGGTGAAATAGCTACTCGTGAAATTGCCAAGGAATATAAACCTTATGGTTTAGAACAAAATAAGAAAGTGGCTAAAATGGGAGGTAATACTGCAAGAGTTGCTAAAGATGATTTGGAAAAGAAACTAGGTAGAAAAATAGTTACTAATAAAAATCAATTAAATTATGAGTATATTAATGAACTAGAAAATAAATAAAATATTAAAATTTATTTAGAGTATTTTTCTGGTTTTGTAGTGAAATTGCTTGACAAGCATATAATAATATTATAAAATTATTAAAATGTAAAAAATTTGTAGACTTTTTTATAAATATAGCTTAAAATAAATAAAGTGTAGGAGGTAATAATATGAATATTTGGCATGATATATCTGCTGATAGAATTAAAAAAGATGATTTTATAGCAGTTGTAGAAATAGAAAAAGGTGGAACAAATAAATATGAATTAGATAAAGCGACTGGTCTTTTAAGATTAGATAGAGTTTTATATACAGCAACACATTATCCAGCAAATTATGGATTTATACCAAGAACATATGCTGGAGACGGAGATCCATTAGATGTTTTGGTAATATGTCAAGAAAAGATAGTTCCATTAACATTGGTAGAATGTTATCCAATAGGTGTAATGTTAATGACAGATAATGATGATTTGGATGAAAAAATTATTGCAATTCCAAAATCTGATCCATTCTTAAAAAATTGTAAAGATATAAAGGATTTACCAGAACAATATTCAGCAGAAATTATGCACTTTTTTGAAGTATACAAACAATTAGAATACAAGAAAACAGAAGTAAAAGAAATGTTAGGAAGAGAAGAAGCTGAAAAAATCATAGAAAAATGTATAAATAATTATAATGAAAAGTTTTTAAGATAATTTTAGATTGTGGGGAAAAAGAAATGTTAGAAAGAATAATTTTTAATATATTATCCTTTTCTCTTTTTATAATAATCTTCTTTAAAATAATCAAAAAAAATGATACAACATATGTTGTTCCATTAATTTTAGAAGCAATAGGAATAGCAATTGGATTAATAGAAATTTTAATTGGAAGATTTTTGGGGACGTTTATTAGGGTAATAACATATTTATTAGCAATAGTATTACCACTTGCTATAATTTTAATAGAAAAATATGGACTTAATTTTTCTGAATTGCTATATATTTTTCTTGCAAGATTATGTAATATATTTAACAATAATAAAAAAGCAAAACAATTATTAATGAATTTAATTAATAAATATCCAGAAAGTTATAATGGACATAGATTACTTGCGCAAAATTACGAAAAAGAAGGCGGAATGAGAAAAGCTATAGACGAATATGTTAAAGCAATAGATATCAATAAAAAAGATTATGATTCCTATTATAAAATATCTGAATTATTAGTTAATTTAGGAAAAAAAGATGAAGCTATTCAAATGTTAACTAATTTAATACATAATAAACCAGATTATTATAATGCCTCAAAATTATTAGGTGGCCTATTATGTGAACAAGAAAATTTTAAAGAAGCGATAAATGTGTATATGAATGCTTTAAAATATAATGATAAAGAAAGCTTCGAAATTTATTATAATTTAGGAATTGCATATACAAGATTAAACGATTTTCAAAATGCAAAAAGTTGTTATGAAAAGGCTGCAAGAATAAATGCGTTAAATTATAAAGGTTATTATAATTTAGGTTTAATCTCAATGCTATATGATGATTTGGACGAAGCAGAAAAATATTTTATAGAAGGAATAAAAGTAGAAGATACAGAGCCAGAAAGTTGTTATCAATTAGCTAGAATATATATTATAAAAGGAGAAAAAGAAAGGGCTATAAATTATTTAGATAGAGCAATAAATTTGGATAGTTCTTTTGCAGAAAAAGCAGCTAAAGACCAAGTCTTTTTATCTATAGAAAGATATATTCCAAAAAATATAAATAAAATCGTTAGAAAAAAAGTAACTATGACCAAACCAGAGCTATTAGTAAAAAAACATCTGGAAGATACTTATCTATTGGTTGGTAAAATAAGTAAAAATGAATTAAAAAATATGAATACTGTCAAAGGAAAAAGCATAGATATACAAAAAGATGAAAGAGAAAATTTATAGGAGGCTTATTATGAAAAATATTTCTATTATTGGTGGGGACTTAAGGATTGTAAAACTTGCAGATATGTTAAAAGCAGATGGGTACGAGGTATATACATATGGACTAGAACAAGCTCGTAGCAACAATGATATAGTAAAATGTACTAGTATAGAAGAAGTTACATCAAAATCTGACATAATTGTAAGTTCAATTCCACTTTCAAGTGACGGAATAAATATAAATACACCTTTTAGCAAAAATAAAATAGAGATATCAGAGGTTGCTAATTGCATTAAAGGAAAGACTTTTATTGCAGGAAGAATAGAAGAGGAATTATATCAAAAATTTAGCGAAACAAAGGTTATCGATTTATTAAAAAGAGAGGAATTAACAGTATTAAATACAATATCTACTGCGGAAGGTGCAATTCAAATTGCTATGGAAGAATCAACTAAGACTTTACATGGTAGTAATATTTTAGTAATGGGATTTGGAAGAGTTAGCAAAATTTTATCAAATATGTTAAAGGGAATTGGCGCAGAAGTATATTGCGAAACAAGAACAACTGTCAATTGTGCATGGATAAAAGCATATGGATATAAACCAATATTACTTGATGAATTAGATAACAAATTAGGAGAATTTGATATAATAATAAACACAATTCCTCATATTATATTAAATAAAGAAAAATTAAAACTTTTAAGAAGAGATTGTCTTATAATAGATATTGCCTCAAATCCAGGAGGAGTTGATAGAAAAGCTGCAAAAGAGATAGGTATAAAATTAATTTGGGCACTTTCTTTACCAGGTAGAGTTGCACCTATAACATCTGCAGAATTTATTAAGGAAACATTAGAAAATATACTAAAAGATATAAAAAACAATAGCTAAGGAGAAAATTTAAAATGATGGAAATAACAGTTTTTAGAGCAATAATATTAGGAGCAGTTCAAGGACTTACAGAATTACTTCCAATATCAAGTTCTGCACATTTGTTTATAATACCATGGTTATTCAATTGGGGAGAAATAGGAGATTTTGATGTTGCTTTGCATTTTGGAACATTGCTTGCAATTGGAATATTTTTCTTTAAAGATTGGATTAAATTAATAAAAGGTGGTTATGAACAAGTTGCAAAAAAGAAAAAAACATTTGAAGGAAAAATGTTTTGGTATATTGTATTTGCAACAATTCCGGGTGGAATTATTGGATTTTTATTAGACCATTATTGTGCAGATATATTAACAAAGCCAGAAATTATTGGCTGTGCATTAATTTTTATGGGTATTATTTTATATGTTATAGATAAAAAAGCAAAATCTAAAGTAAAATATGAAGATATGACTTTTAAACAAACATTTTTGATTGGATTATCACAATCACTAGCATTCATACCAGGTGTTTCTAGATCTGGAGTAACAATGACTACAGCCAGAGCAATGGGAATAGAACGTGAATCAGCAGCAAGATATTCTTTTATGTTATCTGCACCAATAGTATTAGCTGCAACTATATTTAAGATAAAAGATTTTGTTTTTAGTGTACCATTTTTTGTAGGAATTTTAGTAAGTTTCTTAGTAGGAATAGTAGTAATAAAATTCTTATTAAAATATTTACAAACAGGTAACTTTAAAATATTTGCGGTTTACAGAATAATAATAGGAATAGTTGTTTTAATAGTATTTATAAATAGAATATAAGATAGGGCAAAGCTCTATCTTTTTTTGTAGCAAATAATATCATATATATTGTTCTAAAAACTAACTATAATTATTAGAAAAGTCAAAGATTTTTCTAATATAATTAAAAAAAATAATTATAAATTATTGATATTTTAACGATTGTATTGTATGATAATAGAGTATAATAAAATCAAGCAGAAAGGGGTAAAAACCTAATGAATAAAATAATAAAAAAAGTACTATCTTGTTGCTTTATAATTTTACTTTTTGTACTAAGTGGTCAAATGGTATATGCAGATTCTGTAAATCAATTAGAAGCACAAGGAGCAGGGCAATTAGTTCAAATAAAAGAAAATTCAGAAAAGAAACTAGAAGATTACAAAGAAGAATATGGCTCTGATGCCTATGGTATTGCAGCATACATATTAAATGCAGTAAGAATATATAGTATACCAGTATGCTTTGTAGGAATAGCAATAGGAGGAATTTACCAAGTAATAGGTATCCGTAAGCTTGATGAAAGAGATAGAGGCTTTGGAATTATGATAGGATGTATAACTGTACTAGTAATAACACAACTATTACCACTTATATTTGCTATAGTTGTAAAAGGTTGGAGGGGTTAACGAATGAAAATATTATTTGCTGTAAATAATGAGAAAATATCAAAATCCATTATAAAGAAATATCAAAGTGATTATAAAGAAATAATATCATATAAAAATGTATATTATTTTAATGCTATCTTAAAAGAATTACAAAAAGATAATACTTATGATAGGATTATAATAAGCGAAGACTTAGAGCCTTTTACAAATAATAATTATGAACAAATCGATAAATTTATTTTTGAAAGATTAGATAATATTAGTGACGAGGCTACAAATTCTACAAGAGCTGATACTCCAATAATTTTAATATGTTCAGATAGACGTACAAAGTCTGACGAAATATTAGTAAAATTATTTAGTATAGGTATATATAATGCTCTTATTGGAACAGATAGAAATATAGATGAAATTTGTAAATTAATAAAAGTACCTAGAACTAAAAAAGAAGCCAAAATATATTATAAAATTGATGCAGAAGAAGTTACTTATCAATCAGAAAATGAAAATGATGTAAGTGAATCAGAAATACAAAGTATTTTAGCACATTATAAGAAAATAGGAAGAGATGAGCAAAAGTGCGTAGATAGTTTTGATTCTATAGCACAACAATATACAGATGTTCAATTAAAAGTAATAGCGAGTTTCCTTCCTTTAAATGTAAAGGCAATATTAGAGGAAAAATCTCCTAAATATCAACAAATCATGTCATTAATGGGAGAAAAAAGAAGTTCAACAGGAACAGCTAAAAATAAAGATGAAGAAGATAATGGTTTAAAAATAGGATTTATAGAATCTTCAAATGGTAAAAGAAATCTTGGTAGACCAGTTATTATTCCATCAGCTGTAAATACAAATAAAGTAAAGAAAATGTCAGCAAAAACTGCAACTTCATCTGGTTTAAACATTCCGGAACCAATCGAGCCAATAATAGATGGTATCGATGACGAAGATACTTCAGTTGTTCCAGAACCAGTAGAAGAAGTAAAACCAAAAAGAAGGGGTAGACCACCTAAGAAGAAAACAGAAGAAGAACTTGCTAAAACAGAAGAAAATAAACCAAAAAGAAGAGGTAGACCACCTAAAAAGAAACAAGAAGAAATTACAATGCCAGGTTTTGATGATGATGAACCACAAGTAAATACAATGCCAGGTTTTGATGACGACGATGAACCACAAGTAAATGCAATGCCAGGTTTTGATGATGACGATGAACCACAAGTAAATACAATGCCAGGTTTTGATGACGACGATGATGAATCACAAGTAAATGCAATGCCAGGTTTTGATGATGACAATGATGAATCACAAGTAAATGCAATGCCAGGTTTTGATGATGATGACGATGACATACAAACAAACACAATGCCAGGTTTTGACGATGACGATAATGAACCACAAATAGGTAATAGTTCAGATTTTTCAAGTAGTAGTCAAAACAATCAGTATATGCCATTTGACTTGAATTCATCTAATGGCAGATCAAATGAATATAATCAAACAAAATTAACAAATACAAGAAGAACATATCCAACAGATGCAATAGATGCGTTATTAACTAGAGAAAAGAAAATTGTAACATTTGTTGGAACAAGTAAAAACGGAACATCATTCTTAGTAAATAATCTTGCACTTAGTCTGTCTAAAAAAGAAATTGATGTAGCAATATTAGACGCAACAAAAAATAGAAATGCATATTATATTTTTACAGAAAATGAAGAAGATTTAAGACAAATTGCAGAGAAAAGTATTCCAAATTTAATTAATGGGGTTGCAGCTGGACTAAAAGTAGAAAAGAATTTAACTGTATATACAGCATTACCAGATGATGATGTACCAATGGAACAATATGAAGAAATATTATCAACATTAGCAAAAAATCACTCATTAATATTAATAGACTGTGATTTTGAAACAGATTTTGGATATTTTGCTGCATCACAGGAAATATATTTAGTACAAAGTATGGATATTTTAACAATTCAACCACTTACAGCATTTTTCAGAGATTTACAAAGTAAAAATATTTATCAACCAGAAAATTTAAGAATTGTTATAAATAAAGAATTACCTGTTAAAACTTTAACTGTAAAAAATATTATTGGTGGCTTATCTTTCTACAATGATCCTTCAATGTCATTTATGAGAGAATTATTTAATAGGGAAACAGCTAAATATTGTACAATTCCATTTGAAGTTGCAACATATTCAAAATACTTAGAAGGATTAGTTAACTGTAAAATTTCTTTAAATGGATATTCAAAGGAATTTATGCAAGCATTAAGAACATTAGAAAATATGGTATATCCATTAATGGAACCAACACCTGCTTCAAATAGAGGTGCTAAAAGCAATAACAATTATGAAAGAACTAGATTTTCAAACGAAATGAATGATACATTAAATCAAATGAAGAAAAATTTTTAGAATAATATAGAGGTGAGAAAGTTTTGACAGTAGCAATATTAATAACTATAGTTATATTAGTTTGCATAATAATAGCATTAATGGCATACAATATTTCTATTCATAAAAAGATAACGAAATTTAGTAATATTAGTGAAAAAATAAATGGCTTAAATGTATTACAAAATTTTATGGATACAATAGGCGAATATTCTAGTGTTGAAGAAAAAATAGAGAAAATTAATGAAATTATTTTAAATAAATATAGTATTTTAAAATATTCAACAATAGTAGTATTTAATGGAGCAGAATACGAATTAAAAGCTTCAAATGTAGACGAAAAGCACTGGCAAACATTAACTAAATTAGGTGATGAAGAAATTTTTAAAGATAGTATTGCAACAGCAACACCTAAATATATAACTGTAGAAAAAGAATCAGAAAAATTGCCATATCAAAAAATGGAATTTGGACGAGCTAAATCAGCAATGTTCTTTCCTTTATATATAGACAATGTTTATATTGGATATTGGCTAATTGAAAGTAGCGAAATTCATGCTTTTGATAATATAGATACAGCAATAATAGAAGTAATAAGAGATAATATTGTTACAATATTAAAAACTGTTCAATATCAAAACACAGTAGAAAATACAGTAAGAACTGACTTATTTACAGGACTAAATTCTGCTGAATACTTATATGGATTAGGAAAGAAAGAGGTAGATAAATATACAATCTCAACAGTTTGTATGTTTAGAATAACTAACATAGAAGAAATAAATGAAAAAATAAGTAGACATTTAGGAAATAAAGTAATTACAGAAGTAAGCAGATTTTTCGAGAACAATATATCTAAAGACTACCTATTTGTAAGATATATGGGACCAAAATTTGTAATAGTATTTTCTGGAGTTCAATCTGAAGATGTTGCTAACTTCTTGGAAGATATTAAAGCACAAATAGAAGAAATGCAAATACACCCAGATTTAGATGACAAGGCAATAGCAAATGTAAAAAATAAAGAAGAAATATATGTTAGTCCAAGATTAAATTTTGTGTTAACATCATATTATAAAGGAACATCAATGGATGGATTAACTAAAAAGTTAGAAGAATATATTGATAATGCTGATAAATCTGAAAGTGATATAAATTATATTTAAAAGGAGGAATGTAACATGGCAAATTTTGATAAAACAATGAGTTTTAAGGTGGAAAGAGACCAGAATCTTAAAGTAAAGGAAATTTTAAAAGAGGTTTATGATGCTCTAGTAGAGAAAGGATATAATCCAATAAACCAAATAGTTGGATATATTCTTTCAGGAGATCCAACATATATAACAAGTTATAATGATGCAAGAAATAAAATAAGACTTATAGAGCGTGATGAGTTATTAGAAAAAATGGTGAAAAATTATATAGGATTAGATGATAAATAATATGAGGATATTAGGAATTGATTATGGAGATGTAAGAACTGGAGTAGCTATAACAGATCCATTAGGTATCACAGCTCAAGGACTAAAAACTATAAATAATCAAAATAGTGATAGGATTTTATTACGAGAACTTGAAGAAATAGTAACAGAATATAATGTAGAAAAAATAGTAATAGGAATGCCATTAAATTTAAAAGGAGAAAAGACTGTACGAGCAGAGAAAACGGAAAAATTTATCCATAAATTAAAATGTAAATTTGGAAAAATGCCTATCGAAGTCATAGATGAAAGGCTAACAACAGTTCAAGCGCATAAAACAATGAACTTTTTGGACGTGAATAAAAAAAATAAAAAAAATATTGTCGATACTATAGCAGCTGTATATATTTTAGAGACATATCTTGGAAAAGAACAGAAAAAATAGTTGCAAAAATTACAAAAATAGTATATGATAAGAAAAATTGAAAATAATAATATCAAGATATCGAAAGGAGAATAATATGAGTGAAGATATCAACACACCAAATAATGGTGAAGAATTAGACAATATAATAATTTTAAATGACGAAAATGGAAACGAAGTAAAATTTGAATTTTTAGATTTAATGGAATATGAAGGAGAAGAATATATAATATTATTACCAACAGAAGAAGGAGAAGATAATGACGAAGTTGTTATCTTAAAAGTAGAAGATGTAGAAGATGATCCAGATATGGAAACTTATGTTAGCATAGACGATGAAGATACTTTAAATGCAGTATTCGAAATGTTCAAAGAAAAATTTAAAGATGAATTTAATTTTATAGATGAATAATAAATACAATAAAAAAGAGGAGTAATTATATTGGAGTATTTAGAGAATAAAGGTTAGTAGCTGGGAGCCTTTTATATGAAGATATAATGAAGGTAGCTTTTTTGGTAGATATAGTGAACTAATAGTAAGTATATCCGGGTTGGCTCCGTTAAAAGCTATAATGAGTATTATTAAAATATTAAGGTGGTACCGTAAGAGTAATCTTGCCCTTAAAGGCAGGCTTACTCTTTTTTTATTTGAACTTTGAACTTTAGGGACGGAGCTAAAAGTTCAAATAATTTACATAAATTATGTAATAAAATAAATAAGGAGGAATATTTATGAATTATAATCACAAATTAAACGATAAGTATAATCCAAAAGACTTCGAAGAAAAGATTTATAAAGAAACAGAAGAAAAAGGTTACTTTAAACCAAATATGGATAAAAGCAAAGAAGCTTATTGTATAATGATGCCTCCACCAAATGTAACTGGAAAGCTACATATGGGGCATGCTTTGGATGGAACAATACAAGATATATTAATTCGTTTTAAAAGAATGCAAGGATATAATGCGTTATGGCTTCCAGGTTCTGATCATGCTTCAATTTCAACAGAAATGAAAGTAGTTCAAAAATTAAAAAAAGAAGGAAAAACAAAACATCAAATTGGTAGAGAAGAATTCTTAAAAGAGACTTGGGATTGGACACATTTATATGGTGGAACAATACAAGAACAACAAAAGAAACTAGGATGTTCTTGTGATTGGGAGAGACGCAGATTCACATTAGATGAAGGCCTTTCAGAAGCAGTTAAAGAGCAATTTGTTAGATTGTACGAAAAAGGTCTAATTTATAAAGGCAAAAGAATGGTTAACTGGTGTCCAAATTGTAATACTACAATTTCAGATGTAGAAGTTGAATATCATGAAGAAAATACACATTTATGGTATATTAGGTATAAAGTTAAAGATGAAGATAGATATATAATTGTAGCAACAACAAGACCAGAAACTATGCTTGGTGATACAGCTGTTGCTGTTCATCCAGATGATGAGAGATATAAAGATTTAGTTGGAAAAACATGTATATTACCAATTATGAATAAAGAAATTCCAATTATTGCAGATAGATTTGTAGAGACAGAATTTGGTACAGGTGCTGTTAAAATTACACCAGCACATGATATGAATGACTATCAAGCAGGATTAAGACATAATCTAGAGATAATTGAAGTTTTCGATGAAAACTTCAAAATGGGAGATTTAGTTCCAGAATATAAAGGAATGGAGTTACTAGAAGCGAGAGAAAAAATCGTAGAAAAACTAGAAGAATTAGGAGCTTTAGTAAAAGTAGAAGACTTAACACATAATGTAGGAAAATGTGAAAGATGTAAAACAACAATAGAACCAAAAATTTCAGATCAATGGTTTGTTAAAATGGAAGATTTAGCAAAACCAGCAATTAAAGCAGTTGAAAATGGAGATATAAAATTTATTCCAAAAAAATACGAGAAAATGTATTTTAATTGGATGAATAACATACAAGATTGGTGTATTTCTAGACAATTATGGTGGGGACACAGAATTCCAGCTTATTATTGTGATGATTGTGGACATATAACTGTATCAAGAAATGAAGTAACAGAATGTGAAAAATGTAAATCAAAAAATGTTCATCAAGATGAAGACACATTAGATACATGGTTTAGCTCTGCTTTATGGCCATTTTCTACATTAGGTTGGCCAAATACAGAAAGTGAAGATTATAACACATTCTTCCCAACAAATGTATTAGTTACAGCATATGATATTATAACTTTCTGGGTATCAAGAATGATAGTGTCTAGTTTAGAGCTTACAAAAGAAAATCCATTTAAAGATGTTTTAATTCATGGAATTGTAAGAGATAGCCAAGGTAGAAAAATGTCTAAAACACTTGGAAATGGTGTTGATCCATTAGAAGTAATTGATGAATATGGTGCAGACGCATTAAGATTTTCTGTACTTTCTGGAACAACAATGGGAAATGATATTAGATATATGCCAGAAAAATTAGATCAAGCATCAAATTTTGCAAACAAGATTTGGAATGCTGCTAAATTTATAACTAATTCATTGGAGCCAGATGAGAAAATAATTGAATTCTACGATAAAGTATATAATGCAGAGAAAAAAGAATTCAATGGCGAAATGTTAAGAATAGAAGATAAATGGATTTTAAATAAATTAAATACATTAATAAAAGATATTACAAAATTAATAGAAGATTACGATTTAGGTATTGCTCTAGATAAAATATATAATTTTATTTGGAATGAATTCTGTGATTGGTATATAGAGATTTGTAAAACAAGAATATATAGTGAGAATTCAGAAGAAAGAGTTCAAGTTGATTTTGTATTAGATTATGTATTAAGAAATGCATTAAAATTATTACATCCATTTATGCCATTTGTTACATCAGAGATTTATTCAAAATTAGTTCATTATGATGATGTAGATATTATGATGTCAAATTGGCCAGAATACAGAGAAATTCCACAATTCGAAAAAGAGGAAGAGACAATAGAAAAATTAAAAGATATAATAGTGGATATACGTAATACAAGAGCTAATATGAATGTGCATCCAAGTAAAAAGACAAAATTAATATTTGTAACTGAAGACTATAAAAATGCAATAGAGGAATCTGAAGAATTCTTAAAGAAATTAGGATTTGCAACAGATATTAAAATTCAAGAAGATAAAAATGGAATTCCAGAAAATGCTATAGCAATTTTAAAGGATGGAGTTGAATTATATATTCCTTTTGAAGAATTAGTAGATATTTCAGAAGAAATAAAAAGATTAGAAACTGAAATTACAAAATTAGAAGCAGAAGTTGCAAGATGTAATAAAATGCTTTCTAACCCAGGCTTTGTTAATAAAGCACCAGAAGCAAAAGTAAATGAAGAAAAAGAAAAATTAGCAAAATATGAGGAAATGTTAAATGCTTCAAAAGAAAGATTAGCAAATTTAAAAAAATAAGAAAAGTGGCTTTGCCACATGTGCAGATTGCTTCGCAATCGCACGGTCATAGGTAACTTAACCTTGTTGCTCCGGAAAAATCGACAGATTTTTCCTATACAATAAAAAATAACCTAAGCTTATAGCTTAGGTTATTTTGTTGCTAAATATTATTTTTAATAGTAGCTAAAGCACATTTTATGCCATCAACAGCAGCAGACATGATACCACCAGCATATCCAGCACCTTCGCCACAAGGATATATTCCTTCTACATTAGACATAAGTAATTCATTACGAAGAATTCTAACTGGTGAAGAACTTCTAGTTTCAACACCTGTTAAAAGAGTATCAGGATTTGCAAAGCCATGAATCTGTTTATCAAAATGCAAAAAGGCATTTTTCATAGTTATATTAACAAAATCAGAGAATATATTGTTTAAATTATAAAATGTTGTACCAGGTAAGTAAGTAGGTTTTACTTTTCCAAATTCACAAGATAATGTGTTATTTAAATAATCTCCCAATTTTTGGATAGGCGCATAATAGTTTTTTCCACCTGCAATAAATGCTTTTTCTTCTAAGTCTTTTTGAAAATCAATTCCAGCTAAAGGACTGCTAGAAGAAAAATCAGCAGGAGTCACATTAACTAAAATCGCACTATTAGCATTTGTTCCATCACGTTTAAAAACACTCATTCCATTTGTTACAATAGTATTTTTCTCACTTGATGATGCCATAACAGTACCACCAGGACACATACAAAAAGAATAACAACTCCTACCAGTATCTTTATCATGATATACCAATTTATATTCTGCTGGTGGAAGTTTTAAATTTGTTTTATTACCATATTGTGCAAAATTAATATCTTTTTGTAAATGTTCAACTCTAACACCAACTGAAAAGTTTTTACTTTCTATATTTAGTCCTTTGTCATAAATTTTATAAAAAGTATCTCTACTACTATGTCCAATAGCAAGGATAACATTTGAAGTGGCAAGAACATGTTCTTTTCCATCATTCACATATGTAACTGATTCAATTTTATTATCTCTTATTTTGAAATCAACAACTTTACTATTAAATAAAAATTCTCCACCATTTTCTATAATATAGTTTCTTATATTACTAATAATTCTTACTAAATTATCTGTTCCGATATGGGGCTTTGCCAAATATAAAATTTGTTCAGGTGCACCAAACTTATAAAAATCTTGTAAAACAATACTACATAAAGGATTATTAATTCCAGAAGTAAGTTTTCCGTCAGAAAATGTTCCAGCACCACCTTCACCAAACTGAATATTAGAATTAGTATCTAATTTACCCGTTTTCAAAAATGTATCAACATCTTTTTTCCTATCTTCAACTTTTTTGCCCTGCTCTATAATAATTGGTTTAATACCATTTTTTATAAAAGTTAGTGCAGCAAATAGACCAGCGGGTCCTGCACCAACAATAACGGGTCTTTCTAAACTATTATTTTTTATATTGATATCAGGCAATTCAAATTTTTTATAATCATCAAATTTAGAATATTTTTTCTCTGATTTAAAAGAGAGAGCAATATTATATAAATAATGAATATTAGATTTATTACGAGCATCAATAGATTTTTTTATAATATGCCAATCTAAAATATCTTCATGTAAAATGTGATATTTTTTACAGATATATTTTATCAAAGCGTTATTATCTATATCTTCATAAATTTTAATATTATTAATTCTTTTCATATAAATCCTTTCTAAATAAAAGTTATCTATAAAATTATAACATAAAAATCTATTTTATGAAATATGCAGAAAAAAGTCGATGAGTTTTTGGCATATCGACAAAACTTCCCATGAATCGCTATTGGAAAATATTACCAATGGTATTATAATAATCCGAAAGGAGGGATAGTGGTGCAGATAAAATATTTAGAGCAGGACAAGCTATTATTCTTTTCGCTGGAAGAAGAAATAGACCATCATACTACAAAAGATTTAAGGAGGAAAATGGATTATGAAATTGAAAGACACATGCCTAAAAAAGTTATATTTAATTTTGATAGTGTTAGCTTCATGGATAGTGCAGGAATAGGATTGTTATTAGGAAGGTATAAGATAGTAAATATGTTACGGTGGAGAAGTAGCATTAATTAATGTTAAGAAAAGTGTAAAAAAAGTATTAGATATGTGTGGGATATTAAAACTAATACACATATATGATGATTTAGATATGAAATTTAATGTATGTTAGGAGGAAAAAATGAATAAAAGATACAAAAATAAAATGCAATTGGAAATATTAAGCAAATCAAATAATGAAGCATTTGCACGTATTACAGTAGCAGCTTTTGCAGCACAATTAGACCCCACAATAGAAGAATTATCAGACATAAAAACAGCTGTTTCAGAAGCAGTAACAAATTCTATTATCCACGGATATGAAAACAAAGAAGGAATAATTAGGATAAATGCATACATCTATGACAATGTATTAAGAATAGAAATTGCAGATCAAGGCAAAGGAATAGAAGATATAGAAATTGCAAAACAACCATTATATACAACAAAACCAGAATTAGAAAGATCTGGAATGGGATTTACTATAATGGATAATTTTATGGACAACCTAAAGGTTGAATCGGTTGTAGGAATGGGAACAAAAGTAACAATGGAAAAAAAGATAGCTGATAAAAATACAAATGAAGAGAAAAATCAAGAGGAGAATTTTTATGTATGAAAATACTATTAGTGAGATTTTAAAAGCTCAAACAGACAAAGAAGAGCTAGGTAAAATTGTAGAAAATAATAGTGGCTTAGTATGGAGTATTGTAAAAAGATTTAAAGGAAGAGGATATGAAAATGAAGATTTATTCCAAATAGGAAATATAGGTTTAATAAAAGCAATAAAAAATTTTAATCCAGAATATGAAGTAAAATTATCTACATATGCTGTAACTTATATTATAGGAGAGATAAAAAAATTTATAAGAGATGATGGAATAATAAAAGTTAGCAGAAGTATTAAAGAATTGTGTGTAAAAATTAAAGATATAGAAAATAAAGCAATAAAGGAAGGGAAAAATGTAACAGTAGAAGAAATTGCAAAAGAATTAAAAGTAGAAAAAGAAGATATTGTTCTTGCGATTGATTCTATGAAGCAGGTAGATTCAATATATGAAGAAGATTCAGAAAATAATAAATTAGCATTAATAGATAAAGTAGCCTCAGAAAAAGATGAGACAGATACAATGATAAATAGAATTTTCATAAAAGAATTACTAAATAAAATGGATAGCAGAGATAGGCAAATTATTATGCTAAGGTATTTTAATGGAAAGACTCAATCACAAGTAGCAGAAATGTTAAATATTTCACAAGTACAGGTTTCTAGAATAGAGAAAAAGATATTAAATAAGATGAAAATAGAGTTAATATCATAGGAGGAAGAGTGAAAAGATTTATATTTTATTTTGTAGGAATAATAATTATTATTTTTCTTATACCTATAGTGTGTACTTCACGAATTAAAGAGACTTCCGCAGATGGTAATGTTATGAATAATGTAGTTACTCAAAGTATTATAGAAAATAATTATGATTATAAACAATATCAAACAGTTAAACTTCTACATACTGCTGATAATAGTATAGAAGAGCTAAAATTAGACGAATATTTATATGGTGTTGTGTCTGCAGAAATGCCTGCAAATTTTCAGGAAGAAGCGTTAAAAGCTCAAGCTGTTGTAGCAAGAACTTATACGCTTTATAAAATAATAAATAATAGTACAAAACATGGAGATGCACAAATATGTGATAATTCTGCTTGTTGCCAAGCGTGGATTTCAAAAGAAGATAGACTAGCAAAATGGGAAGAAAGCGAACGAGAAAATAATTGGAATAAAATTGTTAATGCAGTAAATGCTACACAGGGAAAAATAATAACATATAATAATGAACCTATTAATGCGTTCTTTCATTCAAATAGTGGAGGAAAAACCGAAATTCCTATAAATGTTTGGGGTGGCAGTGGTATGCCATATTTGCAGGTGGTAGAAACATCTGGTGAGGAAAATTATAGCCAATATAGTTCAGAGGTAACGATTTCAAAAGAAGAGTTAAAGAATAAGATGTTAGAAAAATATCAAGATTTTACTATAGACTTTAACGATTCAGCTTGTATAGGAATACTAGAGTATACAGAAAGTGGTAGAGTAAAAACTATAAAAATTGGAAATAAAAATTTGTCAGGAGTTGAAGCAAGAACTATTTTTGGATTAAAGTCTGCTAATTTTGAAGTATCAATAGAAGGTGACAATATTAAATTTGCTGTAAAAGGATATGGTCACGGAATCGGAATGAGTCAGACTGGTGCAGATAGTTTAGCAAGTAATGGAAGTACTTATGAAGATATTATCCATCATTTTTATATTGGAGTGGAAATAAAAGATATGTAAAAATTGTATAAATTCATAAAATAAGGAAATACTTTAATTAAATAAAACGAGGAGGAAATTTTTATGAGAGAATATAGAAAAGTATCCAAAGGTGTTATTCTTGCAATTGTTATTGCAGTAATAGTAATTGGTGTTTCCTTAATATCATTATTTTCATTGGGAAAAGAAGAGCCAGAAAGTGGTGGAAAACAACTTGCAGATAGTGTGAATTATTTAGAAGAAAGTAATTCAATAGAAGAGGCAAGTACTAGTTCTGATAAGACAGTAAATGAAGTAAAAGAAAATAAAATAGCATTAAACACAGAAAATTTAGTGAGTTCACAAAATACAACTACTAACCAAAAACAAAATAATGCAACTTCAAAAACGACAAATACAACTACATCTGCATCAAAGCAAACAACAAAGAAAGAAGAAAAGAAAGAAATAAAATTTGAAAAGCCAGTTGAAGGAGAAATTATAAAAGAGTTTGCAAAAGATAATTTAGTGTTTTCTAATACGTTAAACGAGTGGACAACTCATGTAGGTATAGATATAAAAGCAGCAAAGACTACAGTTGTTAAAGCAGCTTATGAAGGTACAGTAGAATCAATTAAAAATGATCCTAGATATGGATTAACGGTTATTATTGCACATGATGATGGTTATAAAACAGTATATTCTAATTTATTAACTTCTGAGTTTGTGGTAGAAGGAGAAAAGGTAACTACTGGACAAACAATAGGAACAGTAGGAAATACAGCTACTTTTGAAGTCGCTGATGAAAGCCATTTACATTTTGAAATATTAAAAGATAATGTACAAGTTGATCCTACAATATATATAAAATATTAAAAAAAGCGACTATATGTCGCTATTTTATTTCTATAGGAAGCCACCATTCTGTATGACTTGGTCCATTGTAAACTTCAAGTTCTGGAATATTTCTAATATTATAACCAGAATAAGGAACCCAGTTACGATATGCATTATGTGAAAAGTTATTAAAAAAGTCACCAGAAATTTCGTCTATTTTAAACACAGCCCATGTAGAACTTGGAATAGTAATTTTTGTACTATGTGGCATATGTTCTTTACTAGCAATATAATAATTTGCATTAATAGAGTTTGGGAAAAATTCATCGTATTCTATAACTCCATATGATGTATAATCATTTAAGATATTATCGTAAGTTTTATATTTACTAAGTTCTTTCCAAAAAGCAGGTGCAATTTTTTTGATATCTGGAATATAACACTTTCTAGGAATACCATATAATTCAATTTCATCATGTTCTTCTATTTTATAATGTAATTCTTTATTAGTTCTTATATTTGCAAATGAATATGGAGGAAAGTTTTTTATATACTTCCCTTCTTTTTTTACTTTGCTTGGTTTAATTCCGTGAAACTTATAAAAAGATCTAGAAAAACTTTCCGAATTTTCATACCCATATTTAATAGCTAAATCTATAATCTTTACATCCGAATTTTGAAGCTCGATGGCAGCCATACTTAAACGTCTTTTTCTAATGTATTCTGTTAATGTCATTCCTGTTAAAAAAGTAAAAATACGATACATAGTGTATTCATTAACACATAAGATTTGTGCCATCTTTTTAGGGGCAATATCTGCAGCTAAATTAGCTTCTATATAATTAATTAATTCAGTAAATTTATCAAAATTATCCATAATTCCTCCAATTAAGAAATATTTTAACATAAAACAGACTTTTTTGGTACCGAAAATGTCAATTATTAGATTAGAAAAAATCCTATAATTATTATAGGAGAGATGATTATGGTAAAAGAGTTTATAGATATTACACCACATAGAAGCATAATGTGTAAGATAAGCCAAACAGGATATTCTGTACAGGAAGCAATATCAGAATTAATAGACAATTCTATAGATGCTAGATTAGAAAATGAGAAACTAACAATAAAAGTTACAATTAATAAAGAACATATTATTATAGAAGATACTGGTAAGGGCATGAATAAATCACAAGCAAAAGATTCTATAAGGTTGGGCTACTCAAGCAAAAAAGAAAAGCTTGGAGAATTTGGGCTAGGATTAAAAACAGCAACATCTTTTTTAGGTGAAGAATTTGTTCTAAAGACCAAAATGGAAGATTCTAACGAAGAATATATAATTAAATATGATGAAAATGAATGGTTGCAAAAAGGTGATTGGTTTAAATTTCCATTTATAATAGAAGATAAAAAAGATAAATCACATGGAACAATAGTAGAAGTCAAAAAAATAAAGATAGATTTAACAGATGAATTGTTACAAAAAATAAAAGAAGAATTAGGAAGAAGATTTGCACCTTTTATTTTAAATGATGAGATTTATTTATATTTTAATGAAGAAAAATGTGTGGTACCTAAACCAGACATAATAGAAGGTACTAAAAAGAATATAGACATCAAAATTGGAAAATGTGAGATTAAAGGCTGGTGGGCTTATCAATTAGCAGGATATAACAAGAGCTATTATGGATTCAATACATTTAGAAGAGGAAGATTAGTTACTGTTTTTGATAAAATCGGTCTTACAAATAATCAGGAGATAAAACAAATTATAGGAGAACTAGAAATATCAGGAGTAGATATAACACATGATAAAAAAGGCTGGGTTAAAACATCTGATGAATATAAAGAAGTAGAAGAAAGATTAATGGAGTATTTTAAGGAATATGAATATAAACCTAAAAGATTATTAACCGGATATCCAGCAAGTAAAGGAAAAGTTATAGGAACGGTAAGACAGGTAAATATGTTTCATAGTGGAAATATGGAACAAGAAATAAAAAAGGTAAATAAGGGAGATATTATAGTAACAGCTATGACAAGACCACAGTATTTAATTGCAATAAGACGAGCTGGCGGAATAATTACAGATTTGGGAGGAACTCTTTGTCATGCTGCAATAGTATCTAGAGAGTTTGGAATACCTGCAGTAGTTGGAACCAATATAGCAACAAGTGTCTTACAAGATGGGCAAAAAGTAATAATAGACGGAGGAGAAGGTGTAGTATATGAATATTAAAATACCAGGATATTTATTAAAAATGCCAACATATTTACCAAATGATATAGAGGGAATGATTTTTACATATCCCAATAAATTTCCATTAATAAAAGAAAAATATGAAGAGGCTGCCCAGAAATATGCAATGGATCCAGTTGGTTTTAGACAATATGGTGATTCACAAAAGGCGGAGTTAATAGTAGGACTTGATAATCTAAAAAAGGAATATGATTCTCGTAAAGATAAAGATTTAGAATATATGGTAAAAATGGACCAGAGATTAAATAAATTATTTTGTTTTAGGTTTTGGATAGTAAATTATTTATTTGCAGATGGTCCAATACATAGTTTTTATGTTGATAATTTAAGATTATTAATAAGAAAGTCTGTAAAAGCTGATGAAACAGAAAAGTATGAAGCAAAAGTAGAAGAGATAATTCAAACTCTATTGCAATCAGATTATGCAGATGAATATTTAGAACAAGCATTAGATTGTAATGCAGCGTTAAAAGAACTAAGAAATATAAAAGAAATACAAGAAGAGTTAGAAAAGGTAACTATATTAATAGATGAAGATCCGATGAAAAATGTAGAGCAAATAAATAGTATTTGGAAAGATATTTGGAAAGTTATAGAAAATAATGAAATAATAGGGCAAAAACTACGTCATGCAATTTATCAAGTTAAATTTAGAAGTTCAATGCTTCCTTTATATAATATTTTGACACATACTATAGAATTTAGAAAAGAAAATTTACAATTACAAGAAAAGTACGATAACATGCATAAGAAAATAGACAATATTTTAGAACAAGCTAAGAAGGAATTATCTACTGATGAATATGATTTATTGAAGATGTCATATGAACAAGCTAAAAATTTTGCGATGTATAAAGATGTAATGGGAGCAGTAGATGGTAAGTTACTACCATTTTGGTTTGGTATTCATGATGAAATAAGAGAAATGCTAAGAAAAGCTAATTTAAACATGCCTATTCGTTCAGTTGGACAAGCTGGAATGTTCTATTATTTAGTATGGTATTTACCAGCAGATTTAAAAGCAATAGTTATGACTCCAGATTTTACTGACTTTTCTTTAGATGATTTGTAGGTGATGAAATGAAGGATATAAATATAATATTAACCAGGCACGGAAGATATAATAATTCTAGAGATAAAAGTGACTTGAGTATAGGACATATTACTGAAGAAGGTAAAAGAGAAATAGCAGAGAAGACCAAAAAAAGGATAGATAGGATAGTAGGTAATAAATTAAAAGATACTACATTTTTAATTATTGCCTCGCCTACCTATTGGCTAAGTGATGAAAGATTTGGAAGACGAGCTATCGAAACAGAAAAACTAACCAAAGCAGAAATAATGGAAGAACTAAAACAAGAAGGTCTATCAGAAGAAGAGGCAAAATCTCATTTTTATTCAAAGCGCAAAATATATACGAGGCAAAAAACAAATGGACTTAGTATAGAAGAATTAAGAGACAAATTAGCAGAACCAAATGTATATGATTTAGCACCAAATTATATAGAGAAATTAAAAGTAAGATATGGAGGAATGAATTCTGAATTTTGGAAAGAACTTGCTAGTTCAGAAGAAGTGAAACAATACAATAAAGATGCAGAAGGTCCAACAGATTTAAGAAGAAAAATAACAGAACTATTAAATTATGTAGTAGAATGGTCAAAGGACTATTCAAAAAGTCAAGATACAAATGTATGTGTATTTTTAATTACTCATGGTGAAACGATGGAACCTTTTATTCAGAATAGGAAATTATCACACATAACTGAGTTTGGATATAATGAGGGGATTGTTTTTAATGTAAAGGAAGATGGAATTATAATAAAGACAGAAGATGAACTATTTATTGGACCTCCACCAAAAGTTAAAGATGAATATATATTAGGTAGGGATTAATATGATATATAAATTAGATGAAATAAGTAAAAAAGATGTAAAAGAAGTTGGAGGGAAAGCATCTAATTTAGGTGAGCTTATAAAATTAGGATTTAATGTGCCTAAAGGATTTGTTTGTACATCAAAGGAAAATATAGAAGACATATATAATATGTATAATAAATTAAAATTAGATAAAGTAGCAGTTAGATCATCTGCTATATGTGAAGATGGAATACAAAATTCATATGCTGGTCAATTTGAAACATTTCTTAATATAAATAAAGAAGAAATTATTAAAAGTATAGAAAAATGTTATAACTCAAATAAATCTGAAAATATAAAAGGTTATATAAATGAAAAAAATATAGTAGATGAGAATACAAAGGTATCAGTTATAGTTCAAGAAATGATAGACGGGGATATTTCTGGAGTAATGTTTACTAAGAACCCAGTAAGTGGTAATGACACAATTATGATAGAAAGTATATTAGGTTTGGGAGAAAAATTAGTGCAAGGGGAAGTAACTCCAACACAAATCACAATTAATAAAAATACATTAATAATAGTAAATAGAATTGGAAAAGAAATCTTATCAGATAATGAGATCAAAACTTTAAGCCGAATTGGATTAGATATAGAAAGATTCTTTAAAGCTCCACAAGATATAGAATGGTGTTTAAAGGATGGAGAAATATACATATTACAAACGAGAAATATAACAACATTATAGAGATATCTGTGGTCCAAAATGCTTGAAACCAACAAAGAAGAAATGTATAATAAAGTTATGTTAAAAAAATATTAAAAAAAATGAAAAAATATGTTGACAATAAAAAGGTGATATGGTAATATAATTAAAGACCGAGTAACAAGAGAAAAAAACACATAGAAATATGTAAAGAATTAGTAATTAAAAGGCACCAAGAAAAGAGATAATGAAGTAAATTACTAATTTTATTTTTGCCTCAAAAACACTTAAAAAAATATTTTAAAAAAATTCAAAAAAAGTGTTGACAAAGAATGTGAAAGGTAATATAATACAAAACGTTCCAACCGGAACAAAAAAGTACATTGAAAAGTAAATAATAGATTCTAAATGAGAAAACAACCAGCGGTAGTAATATACTACCAAACAATAAAAGATTCAAAGCTAGAAAAGCAAACTTGATTTATATAACTCGAAAGAGTAAATATAGATACCAAAATAAGAGAGTTTGATCCTGGCTCAGGATAAACGCTGGCGGCGCACATAAGACATGCAAGTCGAACGGAAGTCGTTATAAAAGGAGAGAAGATTTGTCGGATTGAATTTTATAACAATGGCTTTAGTGGCGGACTGGTGAGTAACGCGTAAGGAACCTACCTATTAGAGGGGAACAACAATGAGAAATCATTGCTAATACCGCATATGCCGAGAGAATCACATGATACAATCGGGAAAGGAGTAATCCGCTAGAAGATGGCCTTGCGTCTGATTAGATAGTTGGTGGGGTAACGGCCTACCAAGTCGACGATCAGTAGCCGGACTGAGAGGTTGAACGGCCACATTGGGACTG
>OHPO01000312.1_pt1 | contig 26568 bp, 19 predicted proteins | sample 1577741 | NCBI WGS metagenome assembly OHPO01 (sample SAMEA3879574, study PRJEB24766) | human gut metagenome | biome: human-associated habitat; feature: feces | place: USA | collected 1985/1987
TCATTTAAAATTATATCGTTAAATTGACCCTCAAGAGAGAAAGAGAGTATTACCCCATATGAAAATTGCGTGTATTTCCCTTGGCTGCCCGAAGAATCAGGTCGATTTGGACGTGATGGTCCACATCCTGCTGTCGGCGGGCCACGAGACGGTGGCTGACCTCGCAGAAGCGGACGTCATCCTCGTCAACACCTGCGGATTCATCGGCGACGCCAAGCAGGAGTCGATCGACATGATCCTCCGGGCCGCCGCCGCCAAACAGACGGGTAAAATCGAACGGCTGTTCGTCGTGGGCTGCCTGAGCGAGCGTTATGCGGAGGAGCTGCGTGCCGAGCTGCCCGAGGTCGATGAGTTCTTCGGCGTGAAGGATTGGGACGACATCGTTCGGGCGCTGGAGGCGACTCCCCGGCCAGCGCTTGCGACCGAACGCCGGCTCACCACCCCGAAACATTACGCTTACCTGAAAATTTCCGAAGGCTGCAACTGGAAGTGCGGTTATTGCGCCATTCCCCTGATTCGGGGGCCCCACGCTTCGGTGCCGATGGAAACCCTGCTGGAAGAGGCCCGGAAGCTGGCCGCAGGCGGTGTGCGCGAACTGATCGTAATCGCACAGGACACGACCTACTACGGCCTGGACCTTTACGGCAAACGACGCCTGGCCGAACTGCTCGAAGCCTTGTGCCGCATCGACGGCATCCGCTGGATCCGGCTCCACTACGCCTACCCCACGGCTTTCCCCGACGAGGTGATCGAAGTGATGGCCCGCGAACCCAAAATCTGCAAATACCTCGACATTCCCTTCCAGCATATCTCCGACGACCAGCTCGCGGCCATGCACCGACGCCATACCAAGGCCCAGGCTTACGAGCTGATCGACAAACTGAGGCAGGCCATTCCCGATCTCGCGCTGCGCACGACCCTGCTGGTCGGCTATCCGGGCGAAACCGAAGCCGACTTCGAAGAGCTTCTGGAATTCGTGCGCACGGTACGATTCGAACGGCTGGGCGTATTCCCCTATTCCGAAGAGGAGGGGACCTATTCGGCCCGGAATCTGCCGGACGATGTTCCGGAAGAGGTCAAACAAAGTCGTGTAGAACGAGTAATGGCGCTTCAGAATGAGATCTCGCTCGAAAACAACCGGGCACGTATCGGTCAGTTGGAGCGGGTCATCATCGACTCCCGGCAGGGGGATTTCTACGTAGGACGGTCGCAATACGACTCGCCCGAAGTGGATCAGGAGATCCTGATTCCGGCCGCAGGCCGCAGGCTGATCCGCGGTTGCTTCTATCAGGTGCGGATCACCGCAGCCGAAGACTACGACCTCTACGGCGAACTCGAAACGAAATAAAAGACAATCATCACATCTTTCAATGTAGCGTTATCCGACAGTCGCAGGATCGAATCCGACGGTCGCTAACTCACGGCCTCCGGTCGTGTCCGCAATTCACCCCTAATTCCCTTCCCGGGAGGGGAATTGGGCCGCTACGCTTCCCATAACGGGGGACACGAAAGGATATGATCATGAAATAAAATTTTGTCGTTTGACGTTTTTTATATACCTTTGGGAAGGCGGAAAATATTTCCGGCGACAGATAAATGGCAGAGAAAAAGGTCATAAGCGATTTCGAGGCGCAGATTCGGCAGCTCATTGCCGACCATCGTCGGCTTACGGCCCTTTGCAAGGAAACAGCGGCGGAGCGCGACGTCTTGCGTAAAGAAAACCGCGATTTGCAAATGCAGGTAAAAGAGCTCGGCAAGGAGCTCGCCCGCGTACAGCTCAGCCAGGGACTCGCAGGAAATGCACCCGACCAAAGCAAAGCGATCGCACGCGTCAACCGTTTAATGCGGGAGGTGGACAAGTGCATCACCCTACTCAACAAACCCGACCGAATCGGCGAAGAGCTGTCGGGCAAGTAGGCAAGACATACGATAACGACCGAAGATATTTCATTTAACGGGAAGCAAGCGACATGGCCCAGCAACAGGCAATAAAGCTCAAAATAGCCGGTAAAAGTTACTCGTTTACGCTCAAGCACGAAGCGAACGAGGAACAGTCGCTGGCGGAGAAAGAGGAGCTCTACCGCCTGGCCGAACGCGAGGTGAATGCCTATGTCACCCGGTTCGAAAAAGCCAAATACGAAGGATTCTCGACACAGGACTGCCTGGCGATGGCCGCATTGCAGTTGGCGATTTCGAGCGTTTCGCTGGCCCGCAGCCGAGAAGTGGGCAGCGAAGATCTCCGCAGGCTGGAAGCGCTGCGCGACGAGATCGACGAATACCTGAACCGAATCGAAACCGAAAAGAAATAACAGGGAAGGATACGAGGGGGGACCGTATAGAAAAGTCCGCAAGTATCATCGTTCTTTACCATACGTTTAAGAAAAATCTACCCGCATAGATTCCTTAAAGCTTTGCGAAACTGAACAATTTTTACATTGGGGCAACTCACCACTTTCAAAATCAGGCTTCAACCCCTCGGGGTGCAGGCTGCGGCCTGCCGGTAGAAGGTTGCGATTTTCGGGAGCCCCCACACTTGACTGATCTTGCAGATTCGTCAAACAAGTTAAGGAATACTATGCGGTTTTTTTATGCACAAACCCTAATAACTAACAAATAATAACTCTCTAAAACAATGATGACAATCGTACTATCGAGCGTCCTGTCCGCCGTAGTCTGCCTGGGTATTTACATCCTGGTAACCAAATACGTTACCAAGAAGACCATCAAGGCACTGCGTGAAGCCGCCCGGAAAGAGGCGGAAGCGGAAGGCGAAATGATAAAGAAAGAGAAGATTCTCCAGGCCAAGGAGAAGTTCATCCAGCTCAAGAGCGAGCACGACCGCCAGGTCAATGAACGCAACCAGAAGATCGCCCAAAGCGAACAGCGGGCCAAGCAGATCGAAAACAACCTGCAAAACCAACAGCGCGAACTGGAAGGCAAGGTCAAGGAGAACGCCCGCCTCAAAGAGCAGATGGAAGCGCAGCTTCAGGTGCTCGAACACAAGAAGGAGGAGATCGACCGTCTGATGCACGAGCAGAACACGCGCCTCGAGCAGATTTCGGGCCTGAGCTCCGAAGATGCCAAGAGCATCCTGATCGAAAATATGAAAGCGGAAGCCAAAGCCGACGCTGCAGCCTACATCAACGAAACGATCGAGGAGGCCAAAATGACCGCCACGAAGGAGGCCAAGCGAATCATCGTGGCTTCGATCCAGCGTGTGGCGACCGAAACGGCCATCGAAAACGCCGTTACGGTGTTCAACATCGAAAGCGACGAAGTCAAAGGCCGCATCATCGGCCGCGAAGGTCGTAACATCCGGGCGCTGGAAGCTGCCACAGGCATCGAAATCATCGTGGACGACACGCCCGAAGCGATCATCCTGAGCGGGTTCGATCCCGTGCGCCGCGAAATCGCCCGCCTGGCCCTGCACCAGCTCGTAACCGACGGACGTATCCACCCGGCCCGAATCGAGGAGGTGGTCGCCAAGGTACAGAAGCAGATCGAAGAGGAGATCGTCGAAGTCGGCAAACGTACCGCGATCGACCTGGGTATTCACGGCCTGCATCCGGAGCTGATCCGTATGATCGGCAAGATGAAATACCGCTCCTCCTACGGACAGAACCTATTGCAGCACGCCCGCGAAACGGCCAACCTGGCCGGCATCATGGCTGCCGAGCTGGGGCTCAACCCCAAAACGGCCCGCCGCGCCGGTCTGTTGCACGACATCGGCAAGGTGCCCGACGACGAACCCGAATTGCCGCACGCAATTATCGGTATGAAACTCGCCGAGAAATACAAGGAGAAGCCCGAGGTTTGCAACGCGATCGGCGCCCACCACGACGAAATCGAGATGTCGTCGCTTATCGCCCCGATCATCCAGGTCTGCGATGCCATTTCGGGAGCCCGTCCGGGAGCCCGTCGTGAGGTGGTCGAGAGCTATATCAAGCGTCTGAAGGAGATGGAGGACATCGCGCTCTCCTACCCCGGCGTAGTGAAGACCTATACGATCCAGGCAGGCCGCGAGCTGCGTGTAATCGTCGGTGCGGAGAAGCTCTCCGACATGGAGTCCGAAAGCCTGTCGCACGACATCGCCAAGAAGATCCAGGACGAAATGACCTACCCGGGGCAGGTAAAAATCACCGTCATCCGCGAAACCCGATCCGTGGCATACGCAAAATAGGATATTTATCCAGATACCACCATCCGGTTTCTACAACCAAAGTCCCTTTCCCCTACCATGGAAGGGACTTTTTTTACGAAACACATGAATAAAGAGTTGCAAGCCTACGTCGAACAGGCGATCCTCCCCCGTTACGAACATTTCGACCGTGCCCACGGACCCGAACACGCCCGGACAGTCATCGAACAGAGTCTGGCACTGGCCCGGCATTACCAGGTCGATCGGCAGATGGTTTACGCAATTGCGGCCTACCACGACGTGGGACTGGAGAAAGGACGGGAGATGCACCATATCCATTCGGGGGAAATCCTCGCTGCGGATACAAAACTGCGGCAGTGGTTCTCGCCGCAGCAGATCGCCGTCATGCGTGAGGCGGTGGAAGACCACCGCGCCTCGTCGGACCACGAACCCCGCACGATTTACGGACGCATCGTTGCCGAAGCCGACCGTTGTATCGACCCACCGACCATCGTCCGCCGCACGATACAATACGGGCTGGCGAACTATCCGGAGCTGGACCGCGAGGATCAATATCGCCGCTGTGTCGATCACCTGACACATAAATACGCGGAAGGAGGCTATCTCCGACTCTGGATCCCGGAATCGGACAATGCCCTGCGCCTCGCACGACTGCGCGAGCTGATCCGCAACCGCCAAGAGCTCCGGCGGCTTTTCGACGAAATATTCGACCGGGAGATAGCTGCGAACGGCTGAAAAACCGAGCCCCATTTACCGATGCCTTTCCCGGCTTTATAAAATCGGAATTGCTTCTCAGTATAACCCGTTACCGGCTCCGACCGGACGCGCAGATCTGATGTCGGATGCAAAAATCACGGATACGACAAAAAAGGGGCGGCTCTTTCGGGGCTACCCACACTACTTAAAGCTTTAGCACGTATATCAAGGGCATGGATACTTTTCACATTGTTGAGCAGTTTTACACCTAAGCCGCCACCAATACTGACGCCATTATAATAAGTTTTGACGTTATCATTCCTGTATAAGGAAACATTGTCTTCTACAGCAACAAACAGATATGAGATAGAAACGAACTCCACATGAGCTTTGAAGGAAAAGTCAATAGGCGTTATTCCTTTATTCTCAATTCCCGCCCCAGCTGTAACTTCAAAATGTGTTCGGTCCATGAAACTCTGTGCATTCAACTTAACAGTTGTGAATGCAAATAGAGTCATAGTAAAATAAATAAATCTCTTCATATATAATCTTTGTCGGTCATTCATACGCTCGTAAATATACGAAATAATTCTTTAGGAAATGTGAAAATAGGGATATTTAACCATCGTGTGCAATCAAATTTCACATTACTATTCTTTGTTCAGGTTCAACGTCCGCTGCCCGTCATAGAACACTTCATTATCGTAGTCTGTCGCTATCTTGATGGTGTCTCCTTTCTTAAAGAAACGGCTTTTGGCGATATGCAGACGCATGACGTTCTCCTTACGCTCGGCCGACGACTGGTTGAGAGAGATCAGATGGGTACAAGGTCTTGCCAGACCTTTCGCCTCGGAACAGTTATATTCGGTCAGCACATTCCGTTCATCGTTGAGCCATTCCCTGTCCTCAATGGTCGACTGGTAGGTCACCACCATCCATACCTTCTCATCGGCCGCCAGGTCTTTGAGATCATTGGCTACAGCGATGCGTTTGGCTCTTTCGTGGTCAGCGCCCCAAGCGCGTCGTGCGGCATCCGTCAGCAGATCCATGGAGTCGATGATGACGATGTCGGGATTGTGGCCTTTGAGTTTACGGTATTCCGAAATACCGTTTTTTATATCAAGAGTGGACACCTGCGCATTGAATCTGGGATAACTGCGCACAGTAATGCTGCCGGCATAGGAAGCTACAAGTTTTTCCAGATGCCTCATTTCCGTGTCGGAAATCTTACCCCGTTCGAAATAGTAGGCATTTTTGGAGATGAGCCCTCCGGAATAGGCATTCAGTGCCTCCTCTTCCGAACCCTCCAACTGAAAATGCAAAACATGAAGGCCGTCATCGATGTCTGCCCGTACCCCAATCCATTTGGCGATGTGGGATTTTCCGACTCCGGTAGAGGCCAGGAAACAGGTCAGTTGCCCCCGCAGGTTACGACCCGCATTCAGCGCATCCAGATACGGAATGTAAAAACGCGACACGCGTGGGGATGCCGAGCGCTCTTCCTCTTCCTCCCGACGCCTGTTCCTCTCGAAGCGTTCTGCGAACGTCTCGGCTACGTCTACAAACGAGGTGTTCTTTAGCGTAAAACCTGCCAGCCATTCGGCATATTCCTGCAGTGTCTTCTCTGCCTTGTCCTGCCTGTTTTCGTTGTACAGTTTTCCGACCTCGGCATAGACAGCCTGCAAGCGCACCCCCTTGATGTATGACTCAAGCATATCTGTCATTACCTCGGCACTCTGTCCCTCGTCATACTCCCGGAAAGTGTCTATGAGTTCAACGGCATCATAATCTTCCTGAAACTTCTGCGCAAGAACCGCGTAAGACGGAGGAGTTTTGTAGGTTCTGAAATGTGTGGCGATGGCGTCCTGTACACGCTGGAAGGCACGGTCGGGCAAGTATTCTTTCCTCATATACCTGGCCAGCACCGCACAGAGAGCTTCCTGTCTCAATGCCGTGGCATAGAGCTCATACAGGAACTCGGCACTCAGTGGATTGGTCGTACTCATCGGCATTCCTCCTTTTCATTCCACATTTCACAGCGCAACCGATAGAGTTCAGGGTATTGCGCCGCTGTCCGCAACCGACAAGGCGCCGCATGTCGGCATCTTCTACAAGAGGGAGAGAACGGTGTCCACAACAGGGTCGAGTTCCCGCAGATGAGATATCCTGCCTCGGAGGAGAGCAACCTTCGTTTTGTAACCTCCTCATACTCGGGGAAGACAAAACGCGTGAAAGGATGTCTTTTCCTTCTCTCGGCCAACGAATAGATATCTGCTCTCGAAATCCCGAAACTTTTCAGCCATCTGTCCTCGTAAAAACGCCGTTGTTTTCCTGTCTGGAGAAATCTGCTCACGGCTTTCTGTCCGAAAGAGTGCGACACGTCCCAACGCTTGCGGTATGAAGCCTCAAATCCAGAGATAGTATAAACTTGGCAGATGCAGAAATCGGCCAGACGTTCTCCACTGACCGTTATAACCTTTTTCTCCAGCCGGTCAAAACAGGCTTCCAGCAAACGCACGGGCCTTCCACCTGCGGGGAAAGTGAAGTCGCCCCACAGCGTGTCCCGAACAAGCCGTTCGAAAACCCTGCACACACTCTCAGTCCATTCTTTTTTCTCCATCACGCGTCAGAAGATTACGGAGTTGGTTCTTGGCCAGGAACAATCGGCTCTTGACCGTTTCTATATTCTTGGACTGGAGCATTCCTTTGCGATGCAGAATATCAGTAATCTCGCCAATTTTGTACCCGGCCTGCTGAAGGAGCAGAGGTTCCCGATAGATGGGCTTCAAGCGCCGGAGCGCCCACAGAATATCATCATTGTAATATTGTTCGTAATTATCGATGCCCAAACAGGCCTCCGACGGTTCGTCGTCATAGAGCAGGGTTGATTTCAACTCGCTTACATCGACGTTCTCGTCCGGAAGCAGCCGGTTTCTGTTCCGGTTGTTCAGGTCGGTCATCAGCCGCTGTGTTACGGCATATATCCACGTCTTCACCGGCCGGCGTGGATCATAGCTGTCCATATACTTGAAGAAATTGATCAGGGCTTCCTGATAGTTGTCCTCAACGTCTTCCTGATTGAATGTATATTTGATGCAAATGCTGTATATCAAATTCTTGTGGGGCAGTACATACTTCCTCAACAGTTCTGCCCGTCTTATGGCCGATTCGTCTTCTAATGACGGAATCACGCCCAACACATCTTTCTTTTCCACACTTTCACTGACTGAAAAGGGGTGATACACAATCTCATGTCCTAATCTGTCAGCTTCCAGGAGCGTCAATTGAAAATCGGGCGGCCTCAGATGACCTTAGAGATCGGAATCTGTGTCTCGTTATCAATTCACAGGCGGTGCTTGCGGATGAAATAGTAAAACAGGTGACAGGCATCCGCGGCATTGTCATCAACGGGGATTATCCCATAGTGATTCTTGCAGGCTGCAATCATCTCCTCTTTGGTAGCGCGCCCGTTTCCGGTAGCCCACTTCTTAAGTGCCGCCGGGTTGATGAACTCTGGTTCGGGAATATCGGTTTCATCGCATACTTCCAGCAGTACGCCCCTCAGTTCGGCCAGCCGTCTCATGTCATAGAAATGCCTGTTTACAGCCACATCCTCCGCCACGATATACCTGATGCCGTGCTCTTTGATAAACGCCATAAGCGTTTCTCTGAAAGAACCGTGCATTTTGTTGCCGTTGCGCCTTCTGCTTTCGGTGAAGTTCCATGTTCCGGCTTCATGCAGGGAGAAATAACCCGTATGCGCAGCTATATCAAGCGCCAACACCTGTTCCCTTGTCATTTTCTCATTCTCCGATTCTCGATTCGCCATTCTCTTTCGTGATTACAAGTTTATGGGGATATCCTTCGGCCACGTTTCCATGTGACACCACCAGGACTGTTCCGCCCAAAGCATTAAGGGCTTCAAACATGGCAGCCAAGCCGACTTCATCTACAGCTTCAAGGATTTCGTCAAGTACCAGTAAATCCAGTCCTTTGCCGTCCTCACAATTGCAGTTTACAAGTTTCTGCATGGCAAGGATGGTCGCCAGGTTGACACGTGCCGCTTCGCCGGCAGAGAACTTTCCGAAGGAGCCACAGTCCACACCGTCCCGGAGCAGCGAGATGGAAATTTTCTCCCGGATCTTTCCACTTTTCAGGACGGTATACCCATCAAAGCGGATACGGATGTCACTGCCTATATTCTGCAGGAATTCGTTGGTGATACGGCTCAACGCCTCCACTTTGGAATTGGCAAGATACGTTTTGAACTGCACGAAGCGTTCCTTCTGCACAACCAGTGTGCGAACCTTCTCGTCCAGCGCGAGTTTCTGCCCGGCGACAGCCATGGAGCGCTTCTTCTCCTTTTCCAGACTCTCTTTCAAGGAGTGCAAGAGATCTTCCGGCGAGGTGTTTTCCATTTCACGGATGGTGCTTTGCAGCGTGTCAATCGCACATTCCGCTGCGTGTATCTCTTCCGACGACTTACGGATCTCCCGCTTGATGGCATTCTGCCGCTCGTCAATGAGTCCGAAAACTTCGTCGAAGACTTTCCGTCGTATGCTTTCAATCTCATTCTGCAGTGCCGTGATATCTGCCATCGCCCGCTTGTGGCTGTAATCAGCCTCTTCGACGCTGCGGGTTGCGAGTCGGATTACCCGTTCGTGCTCGGAAAGTCGCTGTTCCCAGCCGTTGCGCTCGCTTTCCATCGTGCGTTTGTCGTTTCCAAGCCGGGCTTGCTGAAGTTCTGCAGCATCGGTCTCTTTCTGCTGATTTTCGATACGGGAGATAACTTCCGACAGATTTCTTTGTCTTAATTTCAGTTCTTTCATTCCGGCCTGAATGTCAAATCCGGGTTCAGCTACCAGAAACTCATGTCCGCACCGAGGACACGAAATAGTTCCTGCCAGCTTGTTTGACAGTTCGTCAATGCCTGCCGAAATGACCTTACGTTTGCGACGTAACTGTTCCATCCGTTCTGCAAGGTCTTTCAGGTCGAATTCCAGTTCCTGCTGTCTGCGGACAATTTCCCCGGAGCGGGTTTCATATAGCTCACAGAACGAGTCATATTCACTCTTGAAGCGGTTGTAAGCCGCCTCTTTTCCTTCCAGTTCCTGCCCGGCCTTAACAAGTGCCGCGTCAAGACTTGCGAGTTGCGCCCGGGCAATCAGTAAATCTTCCTTTCGGCTTTTTACTTTTTCTCTCCAGTCTGTTCTTCGTGCATCCGGGAACATTGGCATCCATTCATCGATGCGGTCCAGACATTCTTCCAACGAGCTTTCGCCCGATTCCAGTTCCTGTAAAAGCTCATCGACACGCCGTATCTCCTCCGCCTGCGCCGAGGCAGTGGAAACAATGCCGTTCAATCGACGAATCTCTTCCCGGCGGGAGGTAATGGAGGCTTCCAAGGCCGCCAGGCGCTCGCGCTTGGAACGCACATGAGCTTCGCTTTCTTCTTCCTGCTTTCGGATTTGTTCGAGAAGCATCTCCACACGACCATCCACTCCGGCCAGTTCAAGGTTTACCTTTTGCCGTTCATCCTCCAATGGAGCAATGTCTTCGTCGATGTGCGCAATAGCCTCATCGACAAGAATCCCGTTCGAAAAACGGTTGATAATCTCCTTCTTCTCTTTATCGGAGGAAGAGAGGAAGTCTTCATAACGATACTTGGATAAAATAAAGTTATTCAGAAGTTCTTCCCGGGTGATGCCCAGTTTATCCAGAATATAACGGTTGTAGGCATCCACGGACGGCTGTACAGCCTCGTTCGTATCCACCTCCTTGCCGTCCCGCCAGAGCGTGCAGGCCACCGTTGAGGAACCCTTACGGGGTATTCGCCTGTGTATGAGGAACGCTTCCTTCATTCCGTCATTTGTCAGATGCAGCGTGATAGTACATTCTTCCGCCGCGTCATTGATAATCTCTTCCGTGCGTATCTTTCGCAACGGGCTTCCCGTGATGCCGATTGCAATACACTCCAGCAGGGCTGATTTTCCTGCGCCGTTCGACTGCTGGGAGTCATTGTCCCGATTGTCGCCGAAAATCAGGGTTGTCACCCCCTGATGAAGTGTATAGTCCAGTTGCCGGAAAGCACACAGATTTTCAGCTTCTATACTTGATAATCTCCACATGGTCTTTCGATTTTTGATAAATATTCTAATCCAAGTTCTACCTCGTCAATCTGCTTTTCGCGGCAGAACTCCTCATAAGTCTCGCGGATGCGATGACTGTCGAACTTTTCAAAAAGGGAGGACGAAGCGGCTTCGGGCGAAAGTTCCTCGTCCGGAACAAGTTCCACCCGCGTGGCGCCCGCTTCCAGCAGAGCCGCTTTATCCACCGTTTTCATGGCTGCCTGAGGAGCATGAATGCGTACCTTCACCCTGTAGCGTCCGTCAGTTTCAATTTCTCGAAGTTCGTCCATCAGGTGCAGCCCTGCGCGTTCGGCCGTAACATCCATTACCCGGTAACGGATATTGGTTCTGTTCTTGATGAACTCGTGCGAACCGTCAGAATAAATGAGCGTATAGCCCTTTTCCTCGTCTTCGCCGAAATTGTGCTGACGTGAAGAACCAATATACTCGATACACGTTCTGGGAATGATTGTCCGGTTATGGTAATGTCCCACGAATACCTTGTCAAACCCCGCGAAGATTCCAGTAGGCAGTTCCTTTTCCGAAGGTTGAGAAAGCGCACCATTGATACCCTCATGGATATAAAGGAAATTAAGGCGCAGAGGGTCGAGTGCTGTTTCCTTGAGTCGATCCAATCTGGTGGTGAAGGAACCGTCCTCGGGAAAATAGCCCATCATGTGCAACACGAACCGACAATCCTTGCCCACAGGCAACGACACGAACTCATCGCACACCAGCACGTTGGGATGCTGGTCGAATACATGACAATATCCCCGTTCCGCTTCTTGGTTCACCTTGTCATGATTCCCTTCGGCAAGTGTTATGTGAATGCCGTGTTCAGCAGCCGTAAGCAGGGAGTCGTGTACAGCCAGCAGGACATCAAGAGTCTGCGCGGCTCTGGAAAAGAAAAGGTCGCCCCCGACGGCAATCTCATTGACCCCCATCTTCCTGCAAACGTCTAAGGCCTCCTGCCAGTTGGCCTTGAATGCAGGAATGTTGTCTTTGGAAACATGTATGTCATTCAGCAATAAAAGGCAGGGATAACGGTCTTTCATAAGCGTACTGGAATAGGACGGGAGGTATCAAGCCTCCCGTCGGTGAATAAATCGTGTTACTTATGAAAGGTTATCTGCGCCTTCTGGGGCGTTCGGTTCTTTCCTCTTCGCGGATTCTCTCGGAAAACTCCTCTTCCTCGGGCTCTTCCTTTTCTACCGGCTGGGGAGACGGTCCCTCCATTTCCTGTTCTATCAGTTCGAGCAACTCGCGGTTGGTGGTAGAACGGGTAACGCGTACCGACAGTCCTTCTTGTTCGATGTAGGCGCGAATCATGGCACGAAGTTCCTGCCCTTCCTCGGTCTTGTCGCCCAAAGACTGGCCCAAGAGTTGTTCGTAACGGTCAAACAGATCGTCAAGTGCAAGGGCCGAACCTCCGTTCTGTTCGTTGTCCTTGTTTTCTTTAGAGCGACGGTCGAAGGAGAACGCCGAAGTGTCCTCCTTGGGCAGTTCGTCAGACAACGTCTGTACGGTCTGCTTCATCTCGTCCGTATCCATGAGATTCATGCCATAAAGCGCATCGCATTGTTTGAGGAATTCTACGGTCGCCCCGAGATGATAACGTGTATATCGGTAGATGATTTCCGGGATGCGTGGTGCAGACATCAGTGCTGAAAGTTCTTCCCGGGTGAGCGGAACCGTATCGGATTCATTGTCGATGGAGATGATGTATTCTGTCTTCGCCCCGTTCTTGCGCTTCTCGATCTCCACGGGATAGGCGTCGTAAACGGAGGAGACAGGACAAGGATAGCTGGGGTTTTTGGACAGTTTCTTGTTCCACAGCTTGAATTTGCGTTCGTCCAGATCCTTAAACTGGGCGTGAGAAAGTGTCAGCATCTGTATGCCTTTGGCTCGTTCGTCAAGATTGAAAATATACAGGCAATGCCCATAGCTGTACTTGAGACCTCCGCCGAAAGAGCCTCCGTCTATTTTCTCCGCCAGTTTCTCGTCCCCTGCGTCCTTGGCAGCGGCCACAGCCATCCGGCGGTAAACATCAATCGGGTCGATGCTGTATCCCGCATCGGTAGCTCTGGTAACGGTCACATACATTTTCTGGGGCTTGTTCCCCGTTGTCGGTTTCTCCAACTCAAGTAATAGCTGGTGAACAGGGAATTCATAGCCTGGCCGTGACGGACTGCCGTCAGCATTGGGAGCGAGCGGAAGGATACGCAAACGATACACTCCGAACTTGTCCATGCGGAAAAACTCCGTGCGGGCAAAGGCTTTGTTTTCCTCCAATGCGCGTTGCTGCGCCTCTTGGTACGATTCCTGACTTTTGAGGAACATTTCTTCAATCGACATACCTTCCATGCCGGTTGTCTTGTCCAAATCTTCTTGCATTGTTCTTGAAATTAAAGGATTAAAAAATGCCCGAAGCGAGCGGCACGGATTACCCTTGCCGCGGAATCTGGAACAGACGGACGGGTTCGGTTGCACCGTCCGCATCAACTGATAAAATTGGGAGAAATGTCTCGCTGACCCTGCCTCCGGGATTGGAGGCTCATTTGACAAACTGAAAAGGCCTTGAATGACCTGCATACAAAAATAAGCAAAGTGCTCAAATAACCAATGAATGTAATTAGATGTTTTGCATAAGCCTAACTATCAACGGTTTACAAATTGGTTTTGGTCATGTTTCTTATATTTTGCAGTAGACTTTCGCCTTTGGGGGAGTCGTTGGCTTCCTTGAGAAGCAGCTTTCTGTTCTGTTGAATAAAACATTCGATTTTTCGCCGACGGATTCCTTCGTAATAGGCCTTCCGCCGGGGAGTAAGAACTTTCCCCCGGCGGCAGAAGAGCCCATTCCGGCTGTACTCTTCCAAGTACCTCCGGAACTTAGGCTTTCTGTATGAGGCATCTTTCGAGGCTCGTGCTACTGATTCGATGACGTGCCAGTCAGGCTCAAAGACCAATTGTGCAGAACACAATTTTTTCAGTACGAAGTAGACCACCGGCATCTCATAGCGGAGCATGAACCCGATCCGCGTCTGCTCGAAGGGAAACCGTTTAAGTGTCCCCTTCGGCCTTCCTTCTTCGCGTTTTCGGGGCTTCAGTGGGCTGACCGCCCGCGTCTGCCTGTACTTTTTCTTCTTTTCTGCTTTCATCCTGTTCTACTTGACTGGTTGTTTGTTCTACCGTCGGCATCCGCCGTTCGGCAATTCTTTTGCGACTTTCTATGTCGCGGGTTACATTGATTCGTTTCATCAGACAAAATATGTAAAGTTAAGTTCGACATCCACATTGTACATGCCTCTTTCATACAGTTGTACTTTCCGTGACCCTCCGTAAATGGTGAAGGAAGAACCTCTGTTGTATTTATGGTCATCGTTCCAATTGGTAGCCGTACATCGTACACTGTACTTCGGAGGTTGAATTTTGTTGGGAATGAGAGCAATAATGCCTCCCCAATTGCTTCCGTCCCGGCGGGCTGTATTGATATACCCTTGAATAGACACAATATTCCCGATCTGGCGGACGAAGAAACCACGGGTATCCGTACCCGAGCCGCTGTTCTCCATCTGTAGCCATCCCGTATCGGCAAGCAACGGCTGGTAATCTTCGGCGTATGCGGCCCCGAGCGTGCGGCACACCTGTCTTTTGGCTTCCGTTGTGGTCAACAGCAGATCCGTCAGTTTGCTGTCGCGCCTCAGATAATCCTTGATCACCTCATCCTTGGAAAGTACGTTCAGTTTCTCCCGGAGTAATTGCAGTGCCTGTTCCGTATTCTTACCCTGAGAGACAAGATAGGTAATATAGTCCTGAAACAGCGACTCCACTTTGGCAAAGCGACTGTCCTGTTGGACTTTCGTGTACAGGTTCAGATTGGCTGCCACCGTGTTCTGTTCCGAGGCGTTATAGCCGGAAAGCAGGCGTTCAGCCTTGGTCTTCAGCTCCTTTGCTACGGCTGAAACCAAGGCATATCCCTCTACCTGGGAGTGGGACTTCTGCTCGTCGTCAACATAGGCGAAAGCTCCTGTCGTGATGGCTTGAAGCTTGTCTCGCAACTCGGCCGTGAAGACCACACCCTGATAGGCAGAATCCGTACCCAGTTTTCCCGCCAGCAGATTGTCTATCTCGGAAATGGAATATACGTCGAGATTTTTACGGGCCTTTCCCTTGTCCTGCACGTCCGAAAGATTTGAAGCCTTGGCCAGCTTCTGGTCTCCAGTCCCTTTTTTCTCAGCATCTAAAGTATCGCGGACAGCAGCTTGCTTTTGAGCCTTGAGAGCCGCAGCCTCTTCGGGAGAGAGACCGTTTACTTCCTCGGCAGAAAGGTAGACAAGCTCCTTGAGACCTTCTGCAATCTTCAGGAAAACCGTACCGGCCTCCGTCTTGGAGTAGACCTCCAGGTTTTTGCGGGCAGCAGCTTTATCCATCACGTCAAGCAGATTCTCGTTCGCGGAGAGCTTCATTTTCAGTGCTTCGGCAACAGCGGCAGAAGTGACGTAGCCTGTGCCGCCTTCGGTCAATTCTCCGGTCGTGATGGCCTCCAATTTCTTTCTGAAATCCGTCGTAAAATCTTCCGTAGAAAGCTGTTTTCCCTTGACCACATCCACCTTTCCCGCAAGCGCGGAAGTGAAGGCTGTCTGGGAAACATAAATATCCCCAACGGCCTTCCCGTTGATTTTCAATGTTCCATTCACATCCACTGCACCGAAGGGATAAAGAACGATGTCACCCAGCGTATTTCGGACAATAAAGCGGAATGAGTCTGTGGTATCGTAACCGAGCGAGGCAATATCCGTCGAAGCACTGTCTTTCCAGAGAACCAGATTGACAAGCCGCATATTATCTTTCGTGTAGGCCGTATTGCGGATTTCCACACCTCGTCCCGCACTACTTACGGTAAGCAGTCCTCCGACAGTCGTGGACGCATCCTTGCCGGATACAAGTAAAAGAGGCACTCCGCAGGCTTTACCGTCATGTACGGCAAAATCACGGAATTTCGTACCGCCGCCATCTTTTCCCCAATAATTGACCCGCACGCACCCGTTGTCGGTTGCATCTGCCGTGTTGTACAGATCATATCCCTTGATGCGTAACGCACCGACACGAGTATCATCAGCCGTAGAACATGCATACACCAGTCCATTTTCCGTGATACGGGCAAGCTCCTTTTCCTGTTTCATGAAACTGAACGAACCATCGGTGCGGATGACAATCTCATTGACCAGCAGTCCGTTCAGGTATGCCCCCACGGAAGCATTTCCATCCGTACGGACAATTCCCCTGAGCATGTAACCGTTTTCACCACTGACCGACACGGCAGTCTTGGAGACTATCTCTTTCTGCCCGGTAAGTGTCCCGGCAAGCACCAGGTCTTTTTTGACAGTCTGACGTGAGAATGGCGTGTCGAGCAGTACTGCGTACCTGCCGAAGAATTTGTCGATAAAACGAGGGGCATAATCCTGTGTCACTTCTATCGCTGCGGGAATCTTCCCCGTAACGGTATCCGGCACATCGGGAACACTACGGCCACCGGCGCACAAGTAACAAGTGCGTCCGCGCTTGTTCACATCGTTGGCATAGACAACGGATTCGTGACGGTTGGTTTCGTAGATGTAATATGGGTATACGGCATCGGCACATCCTTCAAAATAGCGGACTTTACCACCGAGCCACACATAGCCCGGAGAAATCACGGCTCCGTCAACCATACAGCCAGAAATGATGAAGTCAGAGCACCCGTCGAAAACAGTACTCATGCTCAACGCCAGTTCCTGAAGGTTCAGGATGTCGTCCGAATAGGTATATCGTCCGCCGGTTTCAGCAACATATTCTTTCATGGGGTAATATTCTTGTTGGGTTGATATTCTTCCTTGTCTATCTTGATCAAGTACGTTTTTCCGGCCAGTTTGTAAGTATTGACCACATAGGAAAGCATATAGACCAGATCCTGATGCGTAATGTTTACCGCAGGGACACAGACCACAAAACTGACCTTGTTGATGAGCTTTTCCTCAACAAGCCGATAGAAGGGTCTGGGTCGCTCCGTTTCATCTGCCACCTGTATTTCCTCTCCGTTGTACCAGACAGTGTAGGGCCGTTGGTATTCGGCGTCTTCATGATAGAGATCCACACCGAGGCTTTCGCTCTCACTGATGAATATGCGATCCTTGGGGTCGCAGATGTATTTCCCGAAACGGTAATTCAGAAACCACTCGAAATAGATGACCTGTGAAGTCATCCGCGCTTCGATATGCCGTTCACGGGCAAAGGTACGGAACCGTTCGTTCAGGCTTTGCAGCGGATAGAGGCAGCTTTGCACGAACAGGATGAACCGCCTTCCGGAGAGGTAATGCGGCATGAGGCTGTTGACCAGCCTGTCAACGGGCAATTTATATCTCATGGTTCTCTATCTTAAGAATAATGGCCTCCCGGAAGGTGGGCAGATCCTGTTCCTCATCCTTTCCCGAGGATTCTTTCAAGTACCCGGAAGCAGTGTAGGTCATACGATTCACCTTCTGCATGGGCTGTATTTTGCCATCCGTATCATGGCAGGCAATGAAGATTCCCTGCTCGGGAACCGCATCGCTGTCAATATGGACATCGGTAACATGCTCGGCACGGCGTATGGCATCCGTCAGGCGGGATACATAGACGGCCGCATCAAATTCAATGTTCATAACGTATTCCTTCAGTTGTGCCTCAATGGCATCATACATCTCCGACTCCGGTACGGCACCGTCATAGAACACAGTCAACCTGGGTATCAACACATCTCCCTTTGTGGAGATGACCTCAATGCGTGTACCCGCGAATTTCAATTTATTGATGTATGCAGTAATGGGGACAAGCTCCTCGGCTGGAATGGCTTCCAGATTTCCCTTGGAACCGGTGGCGATTTTCAGGATCAGTTTACTGTCCAGATTGCTGTCATCCGTACTCTCGGAATAAGAAACCTGCGTAATGATCCGTTTGGTCTCGTCCACCTGGGCATAGCCGAAGGCCAGTCCGTCCTCGCGGACAACAAGCTCGTCTCCCTGCTGGTATTGCAGCAAGGCATTGGCGTAATAATTAGGAGTACCGTTAATACGGCTGTTGATTGCCTCGGAGATATCCACGGCAAAAACGTCCAGCAGAGTCTCAAAACTGTATATGACAGCGGCGACAACCCAAAGAATACCGTTCATCACCGAGAGCTTGGAATCACTGGCGAATTCCGACAGTTCCATCCGTTTGTCACGTTCCTTGACAGCTTCGTTGTATATTTCTTTAATAGTCCTGCTCATGATTCTACCGTATAAATTTTATCTTCAATAATGAATTTCCACGGGCCACCTTCATTCCAGCTCTCCTCATGAAGAATAATCCAAATACATTCCATGCCGGATGAGGGAAGGTAACGGGCAGTTTCCGGATCCCTGTCCGGTTCCCGGTAAATACCGGAAGGAGGCACCGGGAAGGTGACCGTGCAATTTCTGCGGTTTCCGTATCTATTAACGATTTCGTACAGGAAAGCATCTTCCACGCTCGGTTTCAGCCGGCCTTCTCCCATGTCCAGTGTCATCAGCTCCCTACATTCTGCAAGCGGTATAAGATCTGCGGCACTTATTCCGGAAAGATTCAGGGAATAAGTGCCGTCCAATAGACGGAATCCCTCCAGACTGACGGACGCATCCCTCAGAGTCAGTTCCTCGACACGGAGAGGGCGAAACAGGAAAATGGAATCCGGTAATAGCCCGCTCCAGTCCAACGTCTTGAATTCCGCCCGGGAATACCACCTGATCCGGCGTGTTCCCCTGATAGTATTGTCAAACGTATGGTTCAGATGCAGCCGCGCATTCCTCAACTCAATTATCTCAATCTCACTGTTGTCTCCCCAGTCAATTTCCAGGGAGCCCGTTCCCGAGGCTGTAAACGACACGTTCAAGACGGCTGCCGGAAGGTGGAATTCCACGGAAAGTTGCCCCTCGGGATATTTGGGATATACATGATGCTCCCCGTTTGCCGGAACAATGCCCCGTGCGGCATTATAGGCGACAACGTCGGCATTGATGACAAAACCGTCGGTATAGACCAGCTCCTGTCCGACAGCCAGTACCGAAGCAAGCGACAAATCCGCGTTGTTCATCATCAGATCCACAATCCCTTCAATGCTCCCGTACAGGTGAAGGGCCACATCAAAAATGTTTTGTCCGGCAATAACGCTATACCTACCCATTGCTGTCCTCCTTTTCTTCCGTTTCCAGGAGCAGTTCTCCCGTTGCCGAATCCATGTAGGCGTTGCGGATAATCATCCGGTCGTTCTGGAATTCTGACTGCAACTTGGCGGCAAGGCCGTTGTTTTCAAGATTGGAATGCAGGAAATCGATAAGTCCGACACCCGTGGTCGGGTGCTGGTAAAGATTGCCTGCCGCGGCTTTCAACAAGAACGCCTCGTTTTGTGCTTTTGCCCGGCCTATTTCGAAATCCGTTTCTTCGCCGCTGTAAAGAGCCAGGTAACCGTCTCGAAGGAGGAGGTTGAAGATACCGTTCCCGTTGAGTGCGCGATAGGCCGACAGGCTGACATCTGAGTTTGCCCCGTTATGTTCGACGACTACAGGATACCAGCATTTGCCGGTGACCGCATTTCGAAGGAATTCGGTTCCCCCTGAACCGCTCTCAATGACAAAACGTACCATCAGGTGCCGTGTGTCGGGAGTATAGGGAATCATGACATGAATTCCCCGGCTGTCATTGTACGCCGCAACAAATCCTTGCGGAACAACAATCTCCGCATACCGGAAAGAGTCGTTGTCCGCATTCTCGACCGCCGGAAGCAGCCGGAAATCATAGAAGGTCTTTCCGGCGATGTTCCCGGATGTCTCAACCTCCCCATAGTATGCGTCCATGATGATGTCTTGTCTTGCCATAATGAAAAAGCCCGGCCGTGAAGAGTACGACCGGGCACTCTTTACAAAAGAGTAGCGCTAACCCTCGTCTTATGTTTAGGACTTTGCAATTTCATTATATACGGTCTCCACGGTAGCCCACATGTCATCCGGCAGCTCCTCGTCCGAAATCCGCTCACAGGCCTTTTTCAGATAGTCCATCTCCTCTTTGGAGAACTCCACAAGCAAAGGGCGCTCCTTTTCCACGTCCCATTCGATACGCTTGTCCTCCGCATTTTCGCGGAGGTTGATTTCCTGGCGCTCATCATCGCTGATGGCTATCTTGCGCAGAATTTCCTTCTTGAGATTGAATTCCTTGAAATTGCCACGTGCCGGAAGGAAAGACGGCAGGTAGAGGCGATCCTTGATTGTCAGTTCCATAATTATTATGCTTGATGGTTTGTTGAATCATCCGAAAGCTGGGCTGCTTTTGCGGCGACCTCCTGAAGGATAGTTCCGATACATTCCGCAGCATCGGCCAGGTATTGTGCCATATCACTACTATAAGGCAGGTTGGCAGTCATACTGCCACGGTCATAGAAGATGCTCCCGATTGCCGCCGGCTGCTCCTCTTCTTCTGCGTTCTTGTACACGGTAATCTGCACACGTTCCAGTACGCCGTCTGTAATGTTGTACTCCAGATTGTATTTCCCATTTTCACTTGTGGCCTCCGCCATTTTGGTAATGATGGTGTTCGTTACTTTCATTTCATCCATAGTTCCATTTTTTTTAATAAAGTATAGTCTGTTTTCGGATTCCAGGTTTTAACCAAGCCTACTATTTCCAGTCTCCGTTACCTACAACCATGAAGTTAAAGGAACCGTCGTTTCGGCTGGGATCGTCCTGTGTGTATACATCGAAATAATAACTGTAGGTTGCTTTCAACGTGGCATAAATCGGGGTATTCTCCACGGTGGAATAGATACCGCTCAAGAATACCGTGTAATAGCCGGAAAGGCCCCAACTGCTGGGCATGTAAACCCTGTACTGACCTTTTCCAAGGCGGGAGACGGATATGGTAGAACCGTCGAATGTCCGGTACTTGACCGAAATGCTGCTCGTGGATGATACTGTAACGGTGCCCATCACCAGAAATTTGCAGACCGAGCCGTATTTCTTGGTGGTCATGATGTCCAGACGGTTCACCACAATCCATCCGAAAAAGGTCGTATTGTCCCCATAACCGAGCAGTTCAATTACCTCCCGAGAAAAACTGATGGTTGATTTGGCGATGCCGTCCTCGTAAAAATATTTCCCGCTGGGTGCCGTAATACTCATGGTTCCGATCGTGGTGCTGGAACCCCATTTGTAATTGACCAGGCAAACACGCCGGCCGCTCTGCTCCAGGGTCCAAGGCAACGGAATGTTTTCATTCCATGAGCCACGTATAGCCACCACATTATTGTACTTGTTCAGGTTCAGTTGCGGATCAGTGCCACCGATGTAAATGGTGCTGTCGCTCAAAATAAAGGCATTACGAATGGTACCGATAACCTCCACATCCTTAAATGTCCCCTTCTGAGCCGTGATATTGCCGTTGGCATCCCATTTGAAATTGCCGTTGGCCACAAAGCCGGAACCGTCATTGGCAAAGGAAACCTTTCCGGTTCCGAAAATGGCCGAACCATCTGTTTTCAGCGCCCAGTAACTTTTGCCTGTCGAGGGATTGTCATGGTAGATATATCCTGTGCCTCCTATGACAATGCGGTGTCCCGAAGAAGGAGCGGAAGCTGTCAGTGAACTGCTGCCGAGCACCCAGCCACCAATCTTGCCTGCCACAGCCGTGATGCCCGTGCGGTCGAGCGTCACCTTGACATTGTTACTGGCATCACGAACTGAAATACTGCCGTTATACGTGCTGCCGCCCACGACAAGCGCGCTATCAACGAGTACCTGATTGGCCCGCACAGTCCCTGTATAAATCCCGTTGGCATCAATGGTGGTGGTGTACTTCTCCGAAGCGGTCAGGTCAAAAACCGTGGCGTATGCCACATACCAGACAACAGGAGCCGAAGAGGTTCCCTGAGTCCCGTCCACATAAAAGAAATGCGTACTCGAAAATCCTGATGTACCACATACGACTTTATAGATGTATTCCTGCCAGTCTCCCGTACCGGCAGTATCCGTAAGCCAGCGGCTGGATCCTCCGCTTCCGATACTGTTGGATGCCCAGCAAAGGCTGCGGCCCTTGGGTATTTTAGCAATAATACGGGCAATCAATACCTTTCGGTAACTACAGGTTGTGCCGAAGTAAAAGCCCCCGTTGTTGGGAGAAGCCGTACCGTTGGTTTGGATTTTCAGCACATATTTACTGTCATTGGGAGCCGTGCTGTCCTGAACCCGTGTGATGACGACCATGCCATTGTTGGAATTGTTATAAACGGCCACGGAATTGTTGCCTTTCCAGAAAGTCGGATCCCGGTAGAGCATTTTTCCAAAAGCCATGGCCGAAGCCAGCTCCTTCGCGTTGGTAATGCCGGTAGTCCATTGGGCCGATACGGAAGCGGCAAAAGTCACCGTGCCGGAGGCATTCCAGGACACATTTCCAGAGGCAATCTGGCCGGAACCGTCGTTGTTGAGCTTCCACTTGGTGCCATTAGTGATTGATCCGTCAGCACTCAGGGAGATGTTGTTTTTCCAGATATGATTGTGGTCAAAAGCCCATCCTGCAATGCGGTTATACACCTCCTTGGAACCACTCTTGGTATAGTTTGCTGAGAGACAGAAATACTCCTGCCCGTCCCAGGACATCATCTGCAAACCGATGAATCCGGTCTTAACCGTACTCCCTGATGCGGCAACCTGTCCCATGACAATGTGGCCGGCGTTACTGCTCTGGTGCCAAGTCAGCGTGATACCGAGTGGCTTATACGAGCCCGTATACCAATATCCACTGCCTGTTGACGAAGAACGGATTTGCAGGGGAGCGGCACCCGTGGCACCGATGCTTCCGGCATTTATACTGTCGCTGGTGATGGTGAACCCTCCGATTTTTCCTTTTGTGAAAGTGCAGCTCAATCCGTTGATATAAGAAGTATTGATTATGTTTGACTTGATGCTGGCGGCATCAAGTTTGGTAGCGTTTATACTGCCAGAAGCGATGCGATCGGCCGAAAGGGTTCCGCTCTGGATACTTGAAGCACTGATGTTGACAGCGTTGACCTGTGCAGCGGTCAACGTCCCCGTGTAGATACCTGTGGAGCCGATATAGGTCAGCGGGTGCGCCGTAAGCGTACTATCATTGTTCTGGGCAAGGGTGATAAACCTTTTCCGGCGTATTTCATCTTCCACGGCTGAAGTGAGAGTTCTTGGGGCGGGGGCGTATGCCTTCGTGCTTCCGCTCTGAAAAATCAGGTCACTGGAATAGGCAATCTGCGGGGCCGCTGGAATGGGTGAAGGACTCATGGAGGTACTCTCAATCGGCTGATCGGAATAGAGATGGTATACTGCCCCCGTGGTTCCTCCGCCTCGCAAAAACAGGGCAAACATACAGTAGTTCCCGCAATGGGCAGCTCCGGCGAACATCCGGCAGTAACATTCCGACAACTCATATATCTCCCATGAATAGGAGGCTCCGCCCCAACCACCGAAGTTCGTCTTGACGAGCAGGATCAGTCCACCTTTGTGCGTTGCCGTGTTCCAGCTGTCAGGAGCCTGTTCATTGTAGCTTCTGCGGACCAGAATGTCCCTTTTGATGGTTTGGTCACCACCTTTGAAAACAACCGGATAATATTTGTCCGCATCTCCATTGATTACGATTTTCTTGTAATAACGGTACCCGTAATTGGTAGTTTTGGCCGCTTCTATGTCATTTTTCCAGTTCAGGGCTACCGCCGAGGAAAACGTAACAGTCCCGGCCGCATTCCATGAAATGTTGCCTGATGCAATCTGTCCCGAACCATCATTGTTAAGTTTCCATTTGGTGCCGTTGGTGATTGAGCCGTCACTGCCCAACGAAACATTGCCCTTGCTGATGGTTCCGGTTGCTATTACCCATCCGCCAATCTTGTTTGAAGCTCCCAGGCTGACAATACAATTTCCGGAAGCATCGGAGGCCCAAAGACCGAAATCTGTGTCACTATTATAGTATAGTTGCACGCGTTTTCCGCTGGTAGGGCTTGAACTGGCTCCATACACGGCAATGCGCTTGCTGCCACTGTCTATGGCCACATGGGAGGCAGTGATGGAACTGGTACCGATAGTCCATCCTCCGATTTTGCCTTGCGTGAACGTACAGTTCAGACCGTTGATATAGGAGGTGTTGATGATATTTGCCTTAATGCTGGCGGCATCGAGTTTGGAAGAGTTGATACTGCCAGCAGCAATTCGGTCGGCGGAAATTGTACCGGCTGTAATCTGTGAAGCGTTGACACTGCCGGTATATACACCGCTGCCTGAAATATAGGTGTTTCGCTTGCCATCGATACAGATGCCTTGAGGAATGCCTCCAACAATTGTGGTGGAAAGTTCTGCGTATGGTTCCGATGCTTCAGCGCCAAACAAACTCAGCAGACCATTATTCTTGCCTATACCAGGAATGCCCACAAAAGCATAAGGAGCGCGCAGGTCAGAGACCGTATAGTCGGAGCCGCCGCAGCGCTGGATGGCCGTATTCAGTGTGGCGTTGATACGGATGGCATCATAAGAAGTCAGAATCACAATCTTGTCCGATGCAAGGGCATTCAGGTCGGTAGCCAACGTATTGCAGTTCGCATCGCTGCCATACACGTCATAAGTCTTGTTGGAAAGGACGGCAAGAGAGTTCCTGTTGATGACCAAAAGATTCAGTCCACGGCCCGTACCATTGAGTATAACCTTGCCATTCAACTCCACGAGACGATTGGCGCTATGATTCATACCCGTACCGCGTACATGGAGCCTCCCTTTGGCTGCAGCCGTATCTGCCGCGTTGGTCCAATTCAAGGCTACGGAGGCGCCAAATGTAACATTTCCTGCTGCGTCCCAAGTAATATTTCCTCCAGCCACGGCACCTGCACCTGTGGCGTCCAACTTCCACTTGTAGCCACGGATTCCCGCAGAACCGATAGTAATGCTTCCGGTAGCAGCCGTATAACCTCCCGAGGTGTTGTTTTTGGTGCCGCGGTAAATGGAATCGCTGTCAATATTCCAACCTCCGATTTTTCCACGGATGACGTTCAATGTCAATGCCTCGATATTGGATGCCGTGATAAGGGCCGACTTCAGGGCTGCCGTGTCAAGGCGGGCCGTAGCGATAGTTCCCGCAGTAATCTGAGAGGCGTTAATCTGCACTGCCTTGACAGTATTGGCGGAAAGCGTGCCCGTAAAAATACCGCTTTTATCAATATAGGTCAGTTTTGTCGCCCAGCCCTCCGTGTTTGCCTGGCTGGTGATGGCATCCGCGACACTGCGGGCATCCGTACCCGCTTTCTTTGCATCGGCAATGCGGCTGGCCAGATCTTCGGGAGCACGGCTCCAGTCCGCGGCCTTGGAACCTTCCACCAGCATGGGGAGCGCACACCAGAAAGTAGCAGCCACAGAGAACCCGAAAAGAACCACGGCCGAGGTCGGCGTTATGTTCTCAATGGTGATGCGTTGCCAGGAAGTAGTAACAGCTTTGGATTGTATGCCTGTCCCGCCGATACGGATTTTCAGGGTGCCGGCGACACTGGCCTTGACATACATCGAGAAGGAAGCGGGTTTGCAAATTTTGCTTCCGATAGCTGTAAAATAGGTGCGTTGGGTATTCGCATTCGCATCCGTACAGGCAGTCGTCTGCACGACTTTCAAGGTCTTGTACCCGCTGTAAAGGGTTACAGAATCGATGGATACCGTCGTGCCGTCCGTAGAAACACCCGACAGTGTCTCCTCAAAAGCACTGTTGCGAATATAGTTGCGGATACCGATACGGAGAGCATTTACTTTGCCCGTGGCGTCGGAAGCAGCAGCACTGATGGCTTCACTTTTGGCCTGGCTGATGGCGTTTGTCCAATTCAAGCTTACACCTGCCCCGAATTCTATCTTGCCGGTGGATGCGTTGTATTTTACAACCTGATCACCATATCCAAGTTGCACGTTGCCTCCGTTGTCCACGGCAAACGTCTTATAACCGTTCCTGAATCCATATATCCCATTTACCGTCTCAGTGGTGATGGTGCCCGATGCAGTTTTCGTCGAAAGAGGGAAAATGCCGATGGCAACACCGGAAATCGTACCATCGCTGTTTTTCGTTCCTGCGAATATTTTGGGGGTGATGACCGTATTACTGTCTATCACCGTCTTCTGACTGTTCCAGTCTTTCACCCAGTCCAGCAGGTTGGCATCCGCACCTGCGGTACCGGGAGCCCCCGCACGCGCCTTGCTCCAAGAGAAAGAGAGCGTATAGGTTACGCCCGAGATGACCACAGGTATATTAATTGTTCCGTGCTCTGCCAACGATGTGGTATTGGCAGCCACGGCGAAAGTGATGCTCTTGCGAGCATTGTCCACCGTAACAGCGGAAAAACCCGCAGGCTTGCTGACCGTTCCAATGGTGAAACCGGTGAAATCATTATCCCCCAGCGATACCCGTATCACGGAGGTAACAGAGACTGCCGAAATTATCTTCCCGTTCTGGTCGGCGGGGAATACATATTCAGACAAGGATTGGGTGATTGTGTATCCGTCTTTTTGTACAGTA
>OHPO01000343.1_pt1 | contig 24944 bp, 9 predicted proteins | sample 1577741 | NCBI WGS metagenome assembly OHPO01 (sample SAMEA3879574, study PRJEB24766) | human gut metagenome | biome: human-associated habitat; feature: feces | place: USA | collected 1985/1987
GTTATTGCGCCTATAACCGTAAGCCTTATCCACGGCAGCACAAGGCCGAGCGCACCGGAAAGTGTTATAATCGTTGCCAAAATAGAAATTGAAGGGGCAATCGAAAACAGCGAGCTTGAAACGATTGTGTTTTTCATGGTTTTTTCGGATATGCCTATTTTTTTGCCTTGTTTATAAGCACGCACAAGAAAAAATACGGATTGTGCCAAAACAAAAGCAACCACGGCGCCGCCGAGTGTATACATAAATGTGCTTTCTTTAAAATCCATTTAATCACCATAGCCTTTCAGGCAACAAATATTTTATTAAAATCACCTTAAATTCTGCGTTGCCCTAACAGGTGTAAACGGTGATTTCTGCCTATGCCTTCGGAAAACAGCAAGGGCAATATAATTCAGGCAGCTAAAGTTTTTGCGTTATTTTTCCTCGGCTGTCATTGCTCTTATATAGCGCTTGAAAAAGCTTATTCCTTCGCCAAGCTGCTCAATCGGGCATCTTTCGTTTGTTGAATGTGTGGTAAGCAAAAGCTCTGTGGGCACGGTAAACGGCGCAAAGCGATAAATGTTTTCGCAAATCGGCTCATAGTGGTAAGCGTCCGTGCCGCCCATAACAAGAAACGGGGTTACTATTGCCGTTGGGTTTGTTGCCTCAACGATTTCTTTTATTGTTTTGAATGATTTGGTATCCGTGGGTGAAATAAGAGAAGGCTCTTTGCCCTTTAACAGCTCTATTTCAATATTGTTGTTTTTAATTGCTTTTCTTATGTGCTCCTCGGTGGAAGCAATTGTTTCGCCCGGCATAATGCGGCAGTTAACCGTTACGCTTGCGCTTTGCGGCAGCACATTTGCGGCAGGGCTGCCGCTGCTCATTGTAACGCCCATTGTGGTGTGCACCATTGATGCTGCCGGCGGAATTTGCAGCATTGCTATTTTAACAAGCGGCTGCAAAAGCTTGTAATTGCACATAACAAATCTGCCCGGATATGTGCAGTGCCTGCCAACCTCCATAAACATTTTATTTAAGTAATCGGGAATTTCGCCCTTGAATTGATTTTTTTCAAGGCGAACAACGGCTTTGGATATTTCGCCTATTGCCGTGTGCTTCGGCGGCTGCGATGAATGGCCGCCTTTTGCTTTGATTGAAAGCCTGAAATCGGCATATCCTTTTTCGGCAACGCCTATTCCCGCTAATTTGCCGTTTAAAATGCCTTTTACCTCAGCAGGCAACATTGCTCCGCCTTCATCTATAATGCTGTCTAATTCAATTCCACGGGCTCTCAGCGTTTCCATAAGGTCGTTTGCGCCGGAAGTGGCAGATGCAACTATTTCCTCGTTGTGGCCAAAGCAAAGATAAACGGTTCGTGCGGGCACAAATCCCTCTTCAAGCAAGGTTTCAATGCTTTCCATAAGGCAGATAAGATGATTTTTCATGTCAAGTGCGCCTCTGCCCCAAACAAAGGTGCCGTCAATATATCCTTCAAACGGCGGATGCTCCCAATCCTGCTCTGTGCCCTCTGAAATCGGCACAACATCCATGTGCGATAAAAATGCAATCGGCTTCAGGCTTTCATCCGTTCCCTGCCATTTATAAAGCAGGCTTGCCGTGCTCACATTTTCACGGCTCAGTGTTTTTGCTATAAGCGGAAAAGCTTCTGCCAAGAAAGCGTGAAATTTTTCAAATTCGTTCCAGTCCACCTTGCTGCTGTCGTCGCTTGAAACGGTTTTGATTTGAATTGCCTGCGAAAGATGCTTTGCGGCTCTTTCAACATCAACATTCTCCGGCGGCAGCTGAGCTGCGCTTTTTTTCTCTGCCTTAAAAGCGGCTGCCTTAACAGCCGTTGCCGCAAGGCCTGCACCTATTGCGGCGGGAATTGCCAATAATGCTTTTTTCATAGTAATCACCATAGCCTTTCAGGCAACAAACAGTTTGTTAAAAATCACCTGATTGCCTGCGTTGCCCGAACAGGCGTAACGATGATTTCAGCCATTCAAAAATTATGTCTCAGGCAAATTTTGAAGGCAGTATAATGTAATTGGTTTGATTTTTCACACTATTATCTCCAAACCGATTTTTCTTTGTGCGGCGATATTCGGCACCGCTCTGTGCACAGCAAATAAAATCGGCATAATAGAAAATATTGTGCGTACAATAGCATTATACACCCGTGCAGTCAATGTTGTAAAGAAAAAATATATTTTGTGCGGCTTCGGTTTTGCAGGGCACGGCAAAAGCAAACACACAATCTGCAAAAAAGAAAAGGCTGCAAATCACTTTGCAGCCCGTGCGTTATTCAAATGCTTCTTTGTTTTTCATAACGAAGTTTCTGATATAAATATCATAACCCGAGGCGATACCGCCGATGAGTCCGCCCAAAATAATATTAACAACAAGGAAAATGATATTTGTTGTGCCTTGCTTTTCATAATACTCATATATTCTGGCAGGCATATCGGCAAGGGTTTTGCTGTGCTTAATTCGCTGAATTCCCGTGTAAATATTCCAGCAAATAACAATAACCGGCGTGTAATAAGTAAATAAACCGCCAATGATTTGAAGAGCGGCTATAACAAACCAAATAATTGCTGCGGATTTTTCATATATAATCAAAATATTATGTTTGCATGCTTTGAGATTATTGCCTGAAGCAATTGCCGAATAATTCAGAATAACTTTCCGCAAAGAGCATTGCAGGCAAAGAAAAAGAGCACCTCCGAAGAGGTACTCTTAATTTTTTAAGCTTTTGCTTTATTCAATTTGAATTAAGCAAGAGTTTGAAGAAGTCCGCAAAGATCGGAAATAACCTTATCTGTGTCGCCGGAAAGCATTCCGAGAACAGTGTCAACCACATCGGAGATGTTGCTGCTTGCGCCGCCGATAAGTCCGCCGATAAGGTTGCTGATTATGCTGTAGTTATCCTTATAGTTTACCGTGTTGATAAGGTAACGAAGGAATGCAACAAGAACTTCGCTTGGATCAGCCTTAACATAAATTCTCTTGCCTGTGGTGGAAGCCTGAGAAGCTTCGTCAACGATGAATTCACCGTGGGAAGCAAGCTGAAGCCAATCAATAGGCATAAGCTCTATGCCAAGCGGAGAACCGCCGATCTTGATTAAGCCAAGAATCTTATTAAGAAGGCCAACGATGTTTTCAGAGCCGATGAGCGGCTTGAGTGAAGCAGAAAGATCATAAATATTAAACTTATAATCGCTGCCTACAAGGCCATAGCCCGAAAGAAGCTTCTGAATATTGAGGCCGGCAGCCACAAGAATGTCGTTAACATTTGCAATTGGCTTAACCGCATCAAGAAGAGCTCTGATCGGAGTTGTAAGGTTTTCGATAACCTGAAGCAATCCGTCGTTTGCGAAGAAGAGTGAAAGGTTCGGAAGCATGCTCATAAGAGTTTGAACAGGAGCATTGAGGATATCCTCAACCTTGTCAAGAAGCGGGTTAAGAATGTCAAGAAGAATAGCATCGTATTCCTTGCTCATATCCTGTCTGTACTGATACTGAGTCTTAATGTTGTAAAGACCGAATGCCTCCATGATCGGAACGATTGTGGAAGTATATCCGTCCGAACCCGGAAGATAGATAAGATTGAAGAGGCCAAGTGAGCCGTCGTTAAGAAGCACATCAAGCACGCCGTAAATCGGGCGAAGTGCTGCGCAAAGAGCATGCAAGAAGCTGTCTCTGTCTGTTACGCCCCAAGAAAGCTTATCAGCCTTAACATTTGCCCAAGAGCCTGCGCTCTTAATTGTTTTGGCTGCTGCTTCAAAGCTTTGGCCGTATGTCTTATCTGTAAGAAGTGAAGCAACATTGTCTGTTGAGAAATCAATGCCTGTTTGTGCAAGAAGATCGGTAAGGCTCATATTGCCAACCTTAACCTTTTCAACTGCGCCGTAAAGGCCTGTTGCCAAAGAGCTGATGATGTTGTCTTTGTAAACATTAGCTGTTACAAGGCTTGAAAGTCCGCCGGGAACAAGGCCGCCAACAAGGCCGTCAAGCATCGGGCCGATAACGGTTAAGAAATCAACATCAACCGTTGAAGGATATTCAAACGGATATTCCTTGTATTTGAAGTTTGAATAATCAAAGAATGTGTCTGTTGGCTGAGCAAGAAGGAAGTAGAAAATTGCAAGAACGATATCGTCTCTGTTAGCTGTTGCAATTGTTGCAAATACGCTGTCAAGGATGCCGCTTATTGTTGCATTTTTCTTGATTGCATCAATGCCGCCAAGAAGCTTGTTGATGGCAGAAGCGTTGTTGATAAGCACATTTTCGATGTAGCGAAGCAATGTAACAAGCACCTGGCCTTGGTTGGCTGTGATTTGCTTTGTTGTGCCTGCTGCGCCGTAAACTGTGTTAAGATCGCCAAGGCTTGCAAGGAATGCAAAATCAATCTTGCTGATCTTGATGTTGAGATTGTTGCTCTTAAGAACAGCATTGATAATGTCTGCAAGGTAATCCTGAATGTTGCAGTTTGCAAGGTTGCCGATTCTTAAATCAAGGCCGCTGAGGTTTGCACCGATGAGGCCGCCGATAAGATCGGGAAGTGACTTGCCTGCAATTGCAGAAATAATTGTGTCTACGCTTACACCGTTCTTTTCAAGCACCTTAACGATGTCTGTAACAGGTGAAAGCAAGTTATCAAGGAATTGGCCGAGGCCGTTATTGTCGATAAAGTAAGCAAGGTTCGGAAGAACAGCCGTAAGAGTGTCAAACGGTTTGTCTGCAACTTTGTTTACGAAACCGATGATTGGATTAAGAATGTTGATAAGGAGGTTATCCTTAGCCTTCTTATAATCGTTGAGATACTGAGCAGGAGTCTTAATGTTATCACACATAAGAGCTTCAAGAAGGGGAACGATTGCGCTTTCGTAGCCGTTGCCGCCCTTAATGCCAAGCTCTTTAAGCTGAGCGATTATGTCATTAAGATTAACCTTAATGGTGTTTGTTTGTGCATCTGTTGCAGCGGTGTTATATGTCTCAACATTAAGAATGTTGTTGTTGAGAGAAATTTTAATTCTAACGTCGCCGGAATAAGTTGTTGTGTTGATTTCAAGCTTATCAAGAACAGACTGAAGAAGCTCGCCGATGTTAACATCGCCGCCTGCAAGAAGAGCTGCAACAATGTCGTTTACAGGTCTGCAAAGAGCTGCAAGTGCATTAACGAAGCCCTGCTGTGCAGAAGAAGAGCCGTCTGTGAAGCCCCAGTTAACTGATTTAACATCGCTCCACTTAGCGCAGCCCTTAAGTGTGTTGGCTGCAGATGTGTAAGTTGCGCCGTAGCTTGCATCTGTAAGATATTCTGCAAGGTCGGCAGGGGAGATAAGATCAACGCTCTTTTCGATTGCGCCGTAAACGCCTGTTGCAATGCTTGTGATAAGAGCATTTGTGAAGAGATTGTCGTTGATAATATCATTGAGTCCGTTTGCATCAAGAACGCCGAAGCTCTTGAGAAGCGGGAAGAGGTTTTTAACAAGATCGTCAAGGCTGCTTACTGCGTTGTTGGCATCTGTTGCTGTGATTCCCTTGGGATAAGAGAATGTGTTGCTTGCCTGAGCAGCGTAGTTAGTGAAGGTCCAAACGATTTCCTTAGGATTCTGTGTTGATGCGATAACCTCTTTGATGATTGTGAGAAGCTTGCTCGGAGAGAGCTTAGAAATCATATCAACAAGTCCGGGATACTTGCCGTTGAGCAATGAACTGAGAAGTGAGCTGTTTGTGATAACGCTTACGCCTACAGTGTAAACAAGAAGCAGAAGCTCTGCATTTGATGTGTTGCCAGCAAGAGCAAGCAATGAGTTAAGATCAAGGTTAATTGTATCCTTGCCTACAGCGGTAAGAATAGCATTGATTGTGTTAACAAAGTAATTGTCTTCTTTAAGAATGTTGGTGTTAACAAAATCATTAACAAGTGTTGCATAGCCGGAAACTGTTTCGCCGAGTGACGGTGAAAGCGTTGAAACTATTGAAGCAGCACCGTTGATTTCGTTTGTAATCGGAGCAACCGCTGCCTTAACCGTTACGCCGAATTTATCGTCTGTAAAGTTAATAGCAAGGCCTCTGATTAAGCCGAGAAGTGAAGAAGCGGGAGCCTCAAGCACTTTGTTTAAAATCTTGGAAACAACATCAATAACTGCGAATGTTGCATCTTTACCGTTTGCATTGGCTGAAAGAGTTCTTGTGTAAGAAACTTCAAGATTGCCGCAAACATCCGAAAGAATCGGGCTTAATACATCGTTGTAGTAGCCTGTTGCACAAAGAACTGTGCCTAATACTGCCGGAATAACACCGAGTGAGTCAATAAGATCTTTAAAGAAGGTGTTCTTATCGCCTGCAACAAGGTTTTTGTAGCCAAGGTCTTTTGCATAACCGGTTGCCGAAAGATCGGTCCAGCTCTGCTCTTTCATGATCTTGCTGTTGATTGAATCAGAGCGAACTGCAATGGCGCTTGGGGAAATAATGCCCTTGATTGCGCTGTTTACAAGCTTATTGGTGTCGCCCTTAACATTGAGCTGGCTGTCAATAATTGTTTCGGCAAGAACATAGGTTTGTGTAACAAGGTTTGAAAGGTTTTCTTTGCAGTAAACCTTCTTGGTATCAACCGAACCGTTGTTTGCAACATTTCCTTCATTGATTGTTTTAACATACTGCATAACAAGATCAAGGATATCGTTTGCAGTGTCAACACCAAAGTGATTAACAAGGAATGTTACTGCGGCGGAAAGGATACCGTCTGCCTTATCTGCGGTGAAACCGTCAATATATGTGTTAGAAAGGAGAGTTGAAAGAAGTTCGTCAACTGCATCTAATAATTCGTCCGCAGCTTTAACATTTTCGCTGTCGGAAACAATGTTTGAATATTCTTTTGTAATTTTGTTGATATCAATTGAATCAAGAACATCATTTGCCGCTGCCTGAGCAACAAAGTCGTTTCCGAGTGATGCAAGTGAAACCGTATTTCCGTCTGTTGTGCCCTTATTTGCGTTAACAACGCTCATAATGAATGTTACAAGCGGCTCAACATTGCAAAGAAGGAAGTAAGCGGAAAGTGTGCTGATGCCAACATAGCCGTTTGGCTGAGGCTCAAATGTGAATGAATCCTTGTGCTCTCTGTTCATAAGGAAGAAGCCGTTGAGCGCATCGGTAAGAATACTTGTTTCGCCGAAGAGGTCAAGAGCCTGAAGAAGAGAAGCAACAACAGGAAGCTTGGTTGTGATTGTGTTGTTTGTTGAAACAACATCGTTTAAGAAATCGGTAAGTGCGTTAAACCAGTTGTTAACGAACATATCAACAAATGTTTTAAGCACTTCAGATGCAGGTGAATTGTTTTTGCAAAGATCTTTGAATTCTTTTGCGGAAACATTGTATTTGCAACCGTTTGCATCTGTTTTAAATTCGCCGAAGCTCCAATCGCTCGGAACATCGAATTGAGCAAGGAATGATTCGCCAATGCTGCTGATGATGCTTGGAAGAGCAACAAGCACATTGTTTAATCCTCTGAATACTATTTCCTTTTTGCCGTTTTGGCCAACAATGTATTTGCCAACATCGTTGCCGTGCTCTGCAACATAATTGTCAACATTTTCAACGGCAAGGTTCATAACGGAAGCAAGAAGCTCTTTAAGCATGGCATCCTTGCCGTTTGTAAGGTCTGAAGCGGAAGCGGCTGCAAGAGCCTTATCAACGGCATAAATGTTAAGAATAACGGGAACATGGTTAAGCTCTTTGCCGTCATTATCATACTTAGTGCCGAAAGCTCCTGTTGAAGGTGTGTTGTAAATATATTTGTCCGGGTTTGTTGTGTCTACATTATAATAGGTATAGGTGTAGCTGTTATCGCCGTTGAGCCAGTGGAGCAATGTGGGAAGAACTTCATTAAGGTTCCAGCCGATTTTGCCGATGCCCACGGTGCTGCCCGTTGACTGAGAAAGATTTTTCTCGTTAAGCAGGTTTGCAACAATGCCGTTGATCTGGCCGTAATACATATCTGCTTCGTCGGGACCGTTTTGGTTAAAGAGAAGCGGAACAAGTACATCGTCAAGAACAACAACGATTACGGGAACAAGTTCAAATATGGTCTTAACCGGGTCTTCTGCAAGCTTCTTGTAAATGTCTGTAACTTTTTCAAGAAGTGTATCCAATGTAAGCGAATCGGTAAGGTTTGCAATAATGTCCTTTGCGATTGAATATATTTGGATGTCAACGCCCGGGATGCCTTTTCTTACATAATCAACATAGCCGTTGATGTTGTTGTTAACGATTTCGATTGCAAGTTTGTCTGACGGCTTAACGTCATCCCATTTATATGCTGCCGAAATAGTGGGAACAACGGCTTTTGAAAGTGTAAATTCAGAATAGCCTCTGATGATGTTGGCTGCGTGAGTTCCTGCAACCTTCATGGCATCGCTGATGGTTTCCTCTGCACCGTCCCATCCTGCAATTTCTGCAAGCGGAACACTTGAGAATACTTCGTTTAAGAAATAGAATTTAAGGAAGTTTGAGAATCTGCCGTCTGCCGTAACAGCGGGAACAGAACCAACACCGTTTATAAATTCTTCTTCTGTAATCTTAGCAGCCTGCTCTTTAAGGAAATCTGTTTCCTTTGTTTCTGCGGGCTTTACTGTACCTTTTGCGGCAACCAAATCTGCCACTCTGTTTTTAATGGCTGTGAAATCCTCTGCGGTGAATTCGCTTTGGAACATCCACTTTGTTGCTTCGTCTTCCGAAGGTACTGAGCCGAAAACATCATAAATGGTATCAGACCAAACAAAGCTGGTTTCATAAAGCGCATAGTAGAATGAATCCGTCGCAACTTTTGTAGGAAATACACCGAAGGTTAAACCTGCAAATACTTCATATGTAAGGTCTTTTTGCTTACATACATCATAGAAATATTCGCCCGGCTGAACAGTAAAGGTGGTGAGACCGCCGTCGCTTACTGTTATTGCTTCGCCGCTGAGATTTGTTAAAACAGCAGTGAGAGTGGCGTTTTTGCTTCTGATAGGCTGATTGTAATACCAGAATGCAGCCTCGCCGAGTGACGGGTTTTCGCTGATAGGAGCATTAACTGCTTTACAAAGTGAAACAACCTTGTTGATGAATGCGGCAACATTTGCATCACTTGAAGCATTGATTTCGCTAAGCTTTTTGCCGCTGAAGCCGTTGCCCTGTGCAACAACATCCTTTGCGTTTGCAAGCGAAGCGGGGATCTTTGTGATTGATCCGCTGAGTCCTGCGTTAAGAGCCTCTGCAAGCTTGCCGGCATCATCTGCCGTGTAGCAGGAAGCACTTAAAAGATAAGGTGCAAAGTAATCAACCTTATTTTTAATTGCAAATTCGTTTTCTTCAAACTGGCTGCCGCCGATTACCTGAGTTCTTACATATTCTTCAACCGTTGCGAAATCTGAGTCAACAGATAATTTTGCAACTGTGAAGGCTTCATCGAAAGCTTTAAACAAATCAATAAGAACAGCCTTGGTATCTTTGCAGTAGTTCTTTAAATCTTTATCATCTGCTTTTTCATTATCCATGCAGAATTGATAAAGGTTCCAGATGCTCATCGGTGCTGCCGCATCATTAAGGTAAGCATATTGAACATATGCAAACTTTACGGCATCAAGCCTATCTGATTCAGCAACATCGTCTCCGATAATGCCGGCATCAAGAAGAATGTCCTTGATAACCTCATCGGTAACAGTGCTGCTGCCCATGAGCTTGATGAGCGCCGGAGAAAGTTGTGCCAAAAGCTCATAAATCGGCTTATCTGAAGCACAAACTTCATCTACGTTAACACCGAGACCGGTAAGCTTATCGCCGAGAAGCTTAATGATTTCGGGAGCGTAGGTGTTGACAAGGTTGTTAAGCGATTCGTATGTAATATCAACCGCTTTACCCTCGTCGGTAACATAGGTGAAAACATCATCGTTCTTATCGGCCGCGAAAGCACTCATGCCGACTGAGCAAGTTGTTATCACCATTACCACAGCCAAGAGAAGGCTGAGTAATCGTTTGCTCGTTTTCATAATCATCTCTCCTTTTTTATGATTTGGGAACATAAAACATGCCCTCTGTAAGCGCACAGGCAACTGCTCGGGGAAAATTTGTTAATGAATTTGTGAATAAATCATTAACAAACATGCCCGCAGGGCGCAAAATACCCACGCGCACGAACAATACAATATATTTATACCAAATATAAAAGGGGAAGTCAACACCTTTTTTTGAATTTTTTAACAAACTGTGAACAAAAATGAACGCTCATATGTAAATCATCCCCTAAAAAGAAACAAAAAATGGTTTGTCTTTCGTTACGCCTGCATAAAAAAAGCCGAAAAAACGGACTGCTTCAAGTCAAGCAAACAGCCTTTTTTGAATTGTTGAATTTTGAAAAAAATTGCAAAAAAATATACAATATGTTGTTGTGTAAAGGGCTTCGCATTTACGAAAACTACCCACTGTAAAGGGTTACGAAGTTGTTACAAAGTAAATTTTCTGTAAGAAATGTATGAACAAATTGTAAATTTTTCAGTGTTTATTTTGCACAAATTGCCGTTTACAATTTCGTCAAAAACGCCGAAAAAGCCGTTTCACCTTTGTTAATATTGACTTTTGTTTTGCCTTGTGTTTTAATATTTAATGAATGGAGTAATATTCGTTTTTGTAAACACCTGTTCACATTCGGTGCGCCGCAACGCACGCTTCCGCTCTGTTCGGATTGCCCGTAGGTCAGAGAGTCGGTGTGTGAACATTCTATGAATAAAACTTCATTGTGTTTAAAATTTTCACGGAGGTAAAAATTGTGAAAACAAAATTTGGCAAGAAATTGCTTGCTTTGTTTCTTGCAGCAGTAATGGCGCTCACCGCATTTTCAGGCGCATTTTCTGCTTTCGCAGCCTCTTCCGACCCCAAATATCATGATGAAGCGCTTAAAGCCAATGCTTTGGCTTGGGTTGAGCTCACGGACGAGCAAACCTGCGCGGCTCTTCTTGATTATGTGGACGACATTCTTTACGATCTTAAAATGCCCGTTTCACTCAGCAAAAACTTAGTTGTAGTTTCTGTTAATTTAAACGGCACTCTTGACAGTGTCAGCGGTCTTCTTGATATAGTTGATCAGCTGAAGCCAACTGTTGATCAGGCAAACGGCTTGGGTAAGGATCTTAAAAACATTACTCTCAGCCCTCTTGCAGGATTGTCTTACACTAAGGTAGACGGCGGCTATCCGGCTTGCGGCAAGGACTACAGAGCTAATAACTCTGCAAAGAGCATTGTTAAAGCCATTTTGAATGTTCTTTATAACAATGTTTCTAACTGGGACGGCGGTCACGCTATTATTAACCAGGTTCTCAGAGGTACTTTAAGCCTGCCTCTTAACCTTAACATTTACAGCATCCTTAACAATGCTGCAAAGCTTGGTATGAAAGACGGCTATGAGAAAAACCTTGTATACAATATTATTGTAAAACTCCTCACCGAGTCTACCACATGGTACACAAGTGATGAAGCCACTAAGATGTATAACAACGAAGCAGGCTATGATCTTGATACCATGCTTTTCAGATCTTTGCAGGATGAGCTCCTCAAGAAGATCAATGTTAATGTAACTTATGCAGACGGCACAAGCTCTCAATCCCGCTTTGCTGCCGGCCAAAAAGACCCCGGCCTTTGCTACACACCGGACGGAAATGTTTATCTCTTCCAGTATGATTCAAACGGCGACGGTGCAGACGATGCAAATCTTACATTAACTCCGGGCACATCGCTCTTTAAGTTTTCTTATGATGCTTTGGGCATTGCTTGGAAAACCGTTCTTCAGCCTACTCTCAGGCTTTTGAACAACGCCATAGCCGATTATGACTGGGATTACGTTCAGTGGTTCCTCGGTCAGGGCAAAACTTGGGATTATTCAAATCCCGCAAACAACTATTCCGATGCAAATGTTAAGGCATGGGCTAAGGAATATAAGCTTGATCTTGATCAGGTTAAGGCAAATCTCACCTTTGACAGAAGCGTTGTAGCAAACGCTCATAACAATTGGAGAGATATTGATTCTACTCAGCTCTTCAACAAGCTGCGCAGAAGCCCGCTCATGGTTTATTACTTCAAGGGCGAAACCGGTCCTCTTAATACAAACCTTAAGTGCACCGGCACCTCAAACCTTGATAACTTCATGGCAAATGATTACGGCAATTATGATAACATTCTTGCCGGCCTCAATGATTTCCTTATCGCAGCTGTTAAGGATTTCTTCCCTGATTATTCAGGTGCATCTTCACTTCAGAAGATCAACACAAATGACGCTAAAACAATTGGTAAAACTCTTGTTTCCAATGCACTCAAGGTTATCCAGTATGTTGGCGATGCAACCGATAAGAACATCCTTTCTTCTTTCTATCAAAAGAACGGTGAATCTGCTGCTCTTTCAGAGTCTAATCTCGAAGGTGCAATGATTCCGCTTCTTATTGCTTGCCTCCAAAACAATATTAAGGATCTTAAACCGATCCACCTTGATAAGTGGGATAAATGTGACGACGCTGAAGGCGTTGCAGGAATTATCCTTCAAGAGCATCTTGCATACATTCTTCCTCAGAACGACTATTCTCAGTTCGTTACTGTTGGCTCAGACGGTTATTATGATGTAACCATGGAAAGCATTTATGCAATGTGCCGTGATGCAGTCGGCTATGTTATGATGCAATATGTTCCGATTACCGATAAAAAGGGCAGCGCATGGAGCATCTATAATGTTAAGGGCGTTGAAACATACGAACAGCAGGTTGCAGCAGGCACAGATATCTTCAGCATCCTTAATTCCGTAATTGCATACTATGCAAACGATAAGGGTGTTGCTCCTCTCCTTGGTTGTTCGGATAATTCGGGTAACAGCTTAATTACCCTTGATAACACCCTTTGGAAGAATATTGATATCATCGCAAACAAGCTTCTTCCCGTTATCGGCGAACTTCAGTTCGGCAGCGCAGCAAAGCGCGGCCAGTGCGATTCTTATGCACTTATTATGAACGATGTTGTAACAGGTGCCCTTAATATTGCAAGCACTCACGAAGTAGACGGCGAGCAGCTCGGCGGTGTAACAAACTTCGTTTACAGACTTGCAACAATCATTAACGCTCCTTCAATTGCAACTAAGGGCGTAGACCTTACGGTTTATGATGTTCTTAAAGAGCTCTTGAACGGCCTCCTTAATGCACGCAGCAAGAATCAGCCGCTGTATGGCAAAAACATTATCCCGGATGCAACCGGCGAAAATGCTAACAAGCCGTTCCACACCCTTGTTCAGAGCAGCGTTATTGCAGGTACTTCAAGCGACGCTTCTAACTTCGGCGTTCTTTCAAGCGCTATTGTAAACCTTGTTCAGTTTGCAGGCGTATTTACCACCTATCCGGACACTGTTTGGAAGGGTGCAATGTTCGCAGTGCAGGCAGTTGCAAACTTTGTTAACGGCTTCCTTCCTCAGCTTCAAAGCTATAAGGTAGGCAACCTTGATTCCAAGCTTGCAACAAATGCAACAACCGGCTACACAGCAGGCAGCGAACTTCAAAACACTATCAACCTTGAAAACCTTGGTAAAGGTATCAACCGTTTCACAATTTTGACAGACGGTTCTACCGAGCGCCTCGGCCGTTCTTGGATCAAGATCAAGAGCGTTCAGGCTGATAAGGGCACATGGACCTTTACAGGCGACACTTCCGCTACCCTCGATCCTGAGGCAAGAGGTTCCATCGGCGTTAAGGGTTCACTTTCGGCAAGCGATCTTGGATCTGCAAACGCAACCACAGTAACATTCACTGTTACATATCAAATCGTTAACGAATCCGGCCAGGCTTATTCTTCCGAATATGCAAAAGATTTCAGCAGAACAATGAACTACTATGTATCTGCAGAGAAGGATCTTTATTCTCAAACATATAATTCTTCAACAACCGGCTTCGTTGATAATATTACCGCTGCTAATAAGAAAGGCGCAACATCCACCTCAACTAACTTTATCAACGGTAACGCCAGAAAGGGCGACTATATTGTTGTTCCCAACAATATCGCTGTTTCAACCGCGGCACCTGAAGCTGCTGTAAATTCAACAGCTTACATGGTTAAGAACGTAGGCACAAACATGAGATTTGAAGCTTACATCACTGTAGGCGGTCAAGAATATGTTGCCGTAGCCTGCAACCCTGCAACAGGTGATCTTGTAAACACAGATTGGTATGATTACTATCAATATGAGTACACCGTTCAAAAGCTTGAAGACGGCACTGAAATTAAGAATATCGTTTATGATGAAAACGGTAATCCTAAGGGCGCTTGGGTAACAGCTGCAGATAAGCTTCTCAGCAGAGCTGACGCTGTAAACCTTGTTGCAACCGATAACACAGTTCCCGAATGCAGGCAGCACGTTGTTTGCTCTTATGATGCAATCACAACTTCCGGTTTAAACGGATTCACTCCTGCAACAATCCTTGCAGACAGAAATAACGACGGTTCTTATAACTGCGTTTATGTTTCAACAAACGGCTCGGGCGATTACAGCTCGGCTATCAATAAGGGCAACAAGGCAAGCGCTTCTGCTTCCACAGGTTGCCAGGGCCTTGTATTCTCATTCAACCCGGGTTCAATGCCTGCAACAGGCAAGATGAACTTCATCGAATGGGATAAGCAAAACAGCGTTAAGCAGGGCCGCAGCGATGTTAAATTCCGTGTTGTAACAAATAAGGGATTCGACCTCGTAACAAAACTTATCGTTAGCGATCTTTCCGATGTATCAACTTCAGAAGCTCTTTACAACACCGGTGCTGCATTCTTGAATGACTATTCATCAGCTGATGTTAAGCCTTCACAGCACTATGATTACTACAGAGAAGCAGTTATGCAGGCTCTTGCAACAACTGCAACCGTTCTTACCGCGGATAACGCAGGCAAGCTCGGCTCTCAGAAAGCAAACTTTGCAAAAACTTCAAACACAACTAACGTTGTGGGCGAATTGGCTTATGCTCCTGCAACAGCAGATGTTATGAGCGCTGCAAACTTTGCAGGCCTTAAGGCTTCTGCAATCGTTAAGGATGGCGTATACTATCTTACTCATTACACCGATGCAAACGGTGAAGAAGTATATGCTAACCCGATTTACGGCAACACCAAGATCACTGATTCTAATGTTTCCGCAACTGCTGAAACCGTTTCCGTAATGGTTAACGGTTCTGCAACAGATCTTACTGTTTACACTGTTAAATCAACAGGCGTAAAGGTTGTTAAGGTTGAAGGTGCATGGCATTTGGTTAATGATGCCGCTTATGAAACCGAGTGGAAGGATGCAGGATCCGGCACAGCTCCTTATTTTGAAGCTCCGTATCTTACAACAACCACAACTCAGCTTAAGAACAGCGCCGGCAATCTTCTTTACAATGCTGTTGAATACACACACAATGATGCCAACAACAAGGCTGTTACCGCTTCCGATGAATGGGTTGTTATGTATGCAAATACAGAAAACAAAATCGTTCCCGGTGCAACCACAAGAGGCACTGTTGCTGCTGTAAACGATAAGGTAACTTATGCAAGAGAAATTCTTGATGCAGGCCTTAACGTTGGTGCTGCTCAGGACGTTTATAACGACGTTTATGTTCTTAGAAACGGCCTTGAAAGTGTAAACTTTGATGTTGTTAAGTATGAGCAGATGGCTACTGCAGGCCGTGATGCCGAATCACTTATCAATATTGATCTTTACAGAAATTATACTTACACTGATCAGTCCGGTGAAACTGTTAATGCATTCGGCACAGTTGATTCCAAGAAGGATGATGCTCTTGCTGCTTACAATGCACAGAACGGCACTCACCTCACTTACAGAGATCTTGTTGCAACTGTTGATTTCGCTAAATCAGTTGTTACATCAACCGCTTCAAACTTCGCCCTTATAGAAGCTCGTCGTAACTTCAACGACTACATGCTTAAGGTTCTTGAGCGCGGTTATGTTCCGAATCAGCTTGAAAAAGAAATTCGCTGCGCTGCTGCAGGTAAAAACAGCACAGGCGATGCTTCACTCAGCATTTCTGATATCGATGTTGATTCCACAAACTACACTTATTCTGTTGGTTCAAACACTTACACTGCTGCTTCCAACCCGGATGGCGTAACCTATTCGGATGCAAGCTGGCAGGCATTCATCACTGCTCTTGATGATGCAGTTGATGTTGTTAACTTCCAGTCCGGCCTTTATAAGCACGGTTCACTTGCTCCTTATGTTCCGGAAGATAAGGAAGGCTACACTCTCAGCATTTCAAATCTTTTCTCAATCAGACAAAAGCTTATGCTTGCTGAAAACGGCCTCACAGAAGCTTCCGCTGAACCTCCGGTTGTTGAAACCGGCCACAGCGTATCTGCTTATATCGGCGCAATGTCCGCACCAGCAGATGCTGCAGGTAAGTATGCAGTAACAGGCGCTGTTGTTTCAATCGAAGCAAACGGCAAAACCATTACCGCAACCACCGATGATGCAGGTAAGTTCACTCTTACCAATGTTCCAGATGGCACTTACACAGCAACCGTAACCTATAAGTATGGCTTTGACAGAACCTTCACCATCACTGTAAAAGGTGCTGATGTTAATTCTGCAACCATGGTAGGCATCGTTGCTTGCAACTGGAGCTATGACGGAACTATCAACGCAAGTGATAAATCAGTTTATCTGAAAGCGGTTGGTGCAAAAGCAGGCACTGCTTCTTATGATGTTGGCTTAGATATCGATAGAAACGGTACTGTAAACTCCAGCGACAAGCTTATTTATCTTAAGTTTGTCGGTGCTAGATCCAACACAACCACTTACGCTGATGTTACTGTTAAATAATAAGTGTGTGCTTTTGTTTAACAAATATTGATTTTATTGGGCGTTCGGCAGGGAAACCTGCCGAATGCCTGCTTGCAATTCGCACTAAGCGAAAATTTTAATAACGGAGAATTATTAAATGCAGCTCGAAAAATTCAAAAGGATAATATCGGTTGCATTGGCATCCGTTCTTACCTGCGCTTTATTCATATCATGCATTTCTGCCGGTGCAGCAGAGGAATACACTTCCTCAATAGGCACTCAAAAGCCGGTTATAACGGCTGAATACAGAGATGCTTCCGGCAATGTGGCAGACGGCAATGCGCTTTCTGCCGGCACATATGAAATGGTGCTGCGTGTTGATGATCTTGCTTCAATTTCTCAAATGCAGTTCACCGCTTCTTATGATGCAAATGTGTTGTCTTTTTCAAATGGAATTTTGCCGCTTGCAACAGACAGCAGCCTGAATTTAAATGCGGTTCATCTTGAATCGGCAAACGGCTCGTTTGTGTTTGCTTATAATTCGGGCAATTATGATTCTTGTTCGGTTTTGCCGGATAATGGCGCAGAATTGGTTAAGATTAGTCTCACGGTGTTGGGCAGCGCAGTGGATACCGCAATTGATATAAATTCTGCCTTAACCTTAGATACTAATCCAAACCGCACTTTTATAGAAGTAGATTACAGGGATGCAACCGTTTCAGGTTTGTCCCGTGTCTATAAATGCTATGCTTTAAGCACAGCAGATGATTTCACGGGAGAGGTCTTTCCAATGGAATGTGATCTTTCTCCCGAAATATCAAATGGCTATTCGGTATCTGCATACATCGGCGCATTAGTTTCGCCGAATGAAAAATATGGTTCTTATCCCGTAACAGGCGCACAGGTTTCAATTGAAGTCGGCGGCGAAACCTTGTTTGCGGAAACGGATGAAACAGGGAAATTCACTTTTCCTAATGTTCCCTCCGGGTCTTACACGGCAACGGTTTCCTATAAGTACGGCTTCACTCGCACGTTCACCGTTAAGGTGGAAAATGCCAATGTTGAATCCGCAATTATGGTTGGCATTGTTGCTTGTGATTGGAGCAAAGATTCAGTTATCAATTCAACTGATAAATTATCATATTTAAGGTTTGTTGCCGCGAAAGCAGGCGACGCCAATTATGATGTTGGAATTGATATAAACAGAGATGGCGTTGTCAATTCCAGTGATAAAATTATTTATTTAAGATTTGTTGGTGCAAAATCAGCCGGATTTGTTTATCAAGATACCATAATTAGCCAATCGGAGGTAATTCAATGAAAAGCTTGAAAAAAGCTTTGGCTGTTTTGCTTTCTGTATTGATGGTGGCTTTCAGCTTCCCTCTCACCTCGTTCGCACTTCCGAACCCGAATAATACAGACGGTAAATACAGTAAAGACGAAGACATCGTAATGCATGCCTATGTTATGGACTACGATGGTCAGAACGCATATGCATATTATTCAAATGCATATATTGACGGCGGCGAAACCGGCCCCGCAAAAACTTATGATCTTCATAACCTGAAGAAGGCAGACCTTGCTTCCGAAGACGGCACTTTCGCGCTTGTTTTCACTGTTGAAGGTTATGATGGCGGTCCCACTATGCAGGCTATGTTTGACTATGCAAATGCTATCGGTGTAGATGTTCAGCCTGCTGCTTATGGCAGAAGAGACAAACTCACTGTAGGCGAAGATGCTGTTACTGATTCTGTTCTTGAAACATTGACAACATATCATCCTGAACAGAAATCCGACTCGGATACATCACCATATTTCACATTGGCAGACGGCTCAAAGGTTATATATCTTAATGAATCTTCAGCAAACGGTCTTAAATTTGATAATTCCACTCAAATGAATGAGGATAATCCCGATTCCGTATTCAAGGGTCAGGTTTTTGCCGTTCTCGGTATGCAAATGTGTAAAGATGAGTTAGACCTCACCAAAGCACTTTCGGCGCACTTAATCGATGGCGATACTTACTTCTCACACGAAGAAGGTAATTTAAACACAAATGTTGTTGCTTATGGTTCTTTAGATAATGAGAACAATTATCTTCCCACTGCTAAAACAACATTCACTATCCCCGAATGGGGCGTTGCTCCTGAAGAAACTTCAACAGATGTAACTTATACTTACAACTATGTTGGCGGCAAGAGCACAACTGTTACTGTTCCTGCCGGTCAAGCACCAACAGCTCCGGAGAACACACCGGCAGTTGGACCAACATCTGACAAAGCAGGTAAACACACCACCAAGACTTATTCTTGGCCGGATTTCGTTGAAGGCACAACAACCTATGATGAAATCGAAACAGTAAACACCGTTTCTTGCGCAGATACAATGGTAGAAACCGAAGCTGCAGTTCCCGCAACTCACACAACACCTGGTAAAACAGCTGTTCAAAAGTGCTGCGGCTACACCACAGGCGGCGAGGTAATTCCTGCAGATCAAAGTGCTCATGTTTGGACTGTAACAAGCGAAACCGATTCAACCTGCACAGTTAAGGGCGAAATTCACTACAGCTGTGTTTGCGGTGAAACAAAGACAGATTATAAGGATCTTGATCCTAACAACCATACAAATATCGTAACAGACGATGCTGTTGCTGCAACTTGCGTTGCAACCGGTTTAACAGCAGGTTCTCACTGCGAAGATTGTAAGGCTGTAATCGTTGCTCAGCAGCAAACTCCTATTGATAAGAACAACCATGTTGGCGAAATCAAAACAGGCGTTAATGCTAAGGAAGCAACTCGTGGCGAAGACGGCTACACAGGCGACTCTGTATGCGCAGCTTGCGGCGATGTTGTTGCAAAGGGTCAGGTTATCCCTGCAACAGGCGTTATGATCACTGTTAATGCTTCCGATAAGGGCACAACAACTCTTAACGGCGAAGCTACAACGGGCGCAGCTCAAAAGGTTGCTTATGAGAAGGAATACACCCTCACCGCAACTCCCGCTGCAAACGCTAAGTTTGTTGGTTGGGAAGTAAACGGCAAGCTCGTTTCTAACCAGGCTACTTACACAACTGCTGCTTTCGCAGATGTAACTTACACACCTGTATTCGCAGCAGATGAGGCTAAGGCATTCAACGTAACATTTGTTGACCAGTTCAACAATGTTATTGCTAAGATGAGCAATACTGAAGTTGCTGCTCTTGATGCAATGCCCACACCTTATGAATATAAGGGCTTCACCTTCAAGGGCTGGAGCATGGATCTTGATGCAGTTAAGGCTCTCCAGGGTGCTGCAACAGTAGTTGCTTCTTACTCTAAGGATGAGGCTGCTTCCTACACTGTAACAGCTCCGGAAGGCTGCACAATTGCTGTTGCCGGCCAGGATATGGGCACAACGGCAACTGTTTCTCATGATGCTAAGGTAACTGTTAAGGCAGCTAACGAAGGCACATGGAAGATTAACGGCAAGGATGCCGCTTACGGCAGCGAATACACATTCTTCGTAACAGCTGATGTTAATGTTGAATTTGTTGAAGGCGCTGTAACAGCTCAGCCTGTTGTAACTGCAGTTGCAGCTGAAAAGCTTGCTGCAAACAAGGCAAGATTCCTTGCAACACGTTCAGTTCCCGAGGATTACAATCTTCTTGAATCCGGTTTCGTATTCGGTAAGGATGTTGCAGATCCTGCAACTCTCGTTCTTGAAAATGTAGGCAATGGTGCTTACCTCTACAAGAACAGCAACACCGCAGCAGACGGCCAGTTCGCTCTTACTCTTAAGACAACAGCTGCATCTGTTACGGCTCGTGCTTACATTGTCGTTGAAAAAGCCGGTGTAACACAGGTTATTTACGCAGAACCTCAAACTGCTTCTCTCGGCGCTTAATTAGTTTAAGCAATGTTTACGGCAGGGTTCAGGCTCTGCCGAATCCATAAATTAAACGGAGGTCTTTCACAATGAAAGAAGTTTACACAAAGCCCGTTGTAGAAGTTGAACAGTTCCTCTCTGTTGATGTTATCACAACATCCACAGAAGAAGGCTACATTGAATTCTAATTAGCTTCTGCAACATATTTTCCGATATCCCGCAACGATATCCTCGGAATATATAAATTAAATCGCAAGATTTGGGAGGGCGCTTCGGCGCCCTCTTTTTTTGTGCCCTTTTTCAGAAAACCGTTTGTTAAAAAGCTTTTTGGTGCCCGTTTATTCCGCTTCGGCGGCAAAAAAAGCAAGAAATTGCGTGTTTTGAAAAGCAATTGCATAAAATCAAAACCGTTTCTTCAGCCACCGAATTTTGCTGTGTGCCGCTTGACCTTGCAGTGCGTTTATGATAAAATAAAAAAGCGGCAAATGCCGCCTTGCTCCTGCACGGCTGCGCAGGGCTTGCATTATTTATTTCGCAGCCGGAAAGGTTAATGCGCCTAATGGCAAATAATAAAAAAGCGGTAAAAACCGCTTCTGTTGATAAGCAAATCATAAAACAGTCTTTTAAAGATATGGTAAAAAGAAATAAAGGCGGCGTCATTGCTGTTGCCGTGATTTTTGTTGTAATAATTGCCCTTATAGTGGTTGCTTCCTGTATGTCTACAGACAGTAATCAGTATAAGCTCTTCAATATGTTTGTGCCGTCTAAGCTTACGGATGAAGTAACGGGAATCACTTTCTATGCAGAAAAAAACCCCGATTTTGTTTATGATGCCGAAACAAGCAATGTGCTTAATTCAATGAAATATTATTATTATCCGAACGGCGATACTTCTCACGAAAAAATATATATTTCAAACGGCACTTTTTATTCTGAAGATAAAGGCACCGTTCATGTTGATTTGGGCTTTACCTTTGCTGCTTTGCAAAAAGTTAATAAAATCAAAACCGGCCTTGAAATAGGCGCAGGTGTTCTGGCAGCAGTTGTTGTGGCTGTTCTTGTTTGGCTCTATTATCTTTCTTTCAAAAGGCAAGAGCAGGAAGAAAAAGAAAAAATCAGAAAGCGCTATAATAGAAAGCCAAAAGAGATTAAAGGCAAATCAAATAAATAATAAAATATTAAGCAAAGGAGACGCTGTGCAAAGCGGCGCACTCCGTAAAAAATAATCGCTCAATAAATCTAAAAAAACGGCAAAATCTGCGTTGAAATTGCAGCAAAGTCGGTTGGCTGCCCTGTAATTTATGCCGTGCCATTTTATGGCTTTTTTGATTTTTGAGTGCAAAGCAATTTAAGCGAATTGATTCTGTTCGCAGTGCGTTAACATAAATCTGCCAATACGCAAGTGTTGGCAGATTTTTTTTAATTGTGCAACGGCAAAACTCGAAAAGCTTAAATCTCGTTCTTTTGCGGAGTGCGCCTCAAGCGCCTCCTTTTATTGTTTTTTTGCGGGAATTTATTAAGCTGTTTTTTCGGCAAGCCGTTCACGGCACGGTTTAAAATATTCGCACCGCACGATTGCAAATTATATTTAAAAAGGCGCACTTGGCAGTTGCGGATAAATATGTGTGCTTTTGCCTGAAATATGCCTTTTGGCTCACCAATCAAAAGTTTTTGAAATGCGCCTAAATCATGTTTTCGGCATAGAAATAAAAAAGCAGCCGGCGAAAACCGCCGACCGCTTAAAAATTTCAGTTGATTTTACTTTCTGTTTTATTAAACAAGCTTTCTGCCCATCAAAACGCCGTGAACGGAAGCCATCATCAAGCCTCTTGTCCATCCGCTTGAATCGCCAAGGCAATGCAATCCCTGAATGTTTGTGTTGAAATCCGTATCCATCTTAACTCTGTTTGAATAAAACTTCAGCTCAGGGCTGTAAAGCAGGGTTTCGTCTCCCGCAAAGCCGGGCACAACATGGTCCATTGCGTGAATAAAGTTGATGATGTTGGTCATTGCACGATAAGGCATTGCCGCCGTGATGTCTCCTGCAACCGCATCGGGAAGAGTGGGGCGCAGGTTGCTTTGCGAAAGCTCCTTTTGCCAAGTGCGTTTGCCCTCAAGAATATCACCGAAGCGCTGCACAAGAATATGGCCGTCGCCAAGCATATTGGTAAGCTCGCCAACCTTTTGCGCATATGCAATCGGCTGATTAAACGGCACCGAAAAATTGTGAGAGCATAAAATTGCCAGGTTTGTGTTTTGGCTTTTAAGCTCTTTATATGAATGGCCGTTAACAACGGCAAGGTCGTTATCATAATTTTCCTGCGCCACAAAGCCGCCGGGATTTTGGCAGAATGTGCGCACCTTGTTTTTAAACGGCTTCGGATAGCCAACAAGCTTTGATTCATAAAGCACATCGTTGATTTTTTCAATAATTTCGTTGCGCACTTCAACACGAACACCTATGTCTACCGTGCCGGGCTGATGGGCGATACCGTGGTCTGCGCAAAGCTTTTCAAGCCAATCCGCGCCTCTTCTGCCTGTGGCAACAACGGTGTCTGCCGCATAAATTTCCTCGCCGTTTTCAAGGCGAACACCAAGGCATTTTTCGTCTTTCAAAATCAAATCGCTGCATTGGCTGTCAAACAAAATATCAACACCCTGCGCAATCAAATATTTTTCAATGTCAAAATAAAGGTCGTGTGCCTTTTCCGTGCCTAAATGGCGGATCGGGCAGTCAACCAATTTAAGACCTGCCTGAATTGCACGCTTGCGGATCTCCTTAACCTCTTCTGTGTTGCCGATTCCCTCAATATGAGTGTCTGCACCGAATTCAAGGTAAATCTTATCCGTGTAATCAATAGTTTCCTGAGCCAAGTCCTCGCCTATAAGCTCGGGCAAATTGCCGCCCACCTCATAGGAAAGTGAAAGCTTACCGTCCGAAAACGCACCGGCTCCTGAAAATCCTGTTGTGATGTGGCAATAGGGCTTGCAATTCATGCATTTGCCGGTAATTGCCTTGGGGCATTTTCTTTTTTCAACGGATTTGCCTTTTTCAATTATTATAATGCTTTTTTTGCTGCCTTTTTTTATCATTTCGATTGCGGTAAAAATACCGGCAGGGCCTGCGCCCACTATTGCAACATCATATTTTTTCATAATTTCACCATTTAAAAATATTTAAGCATAAAATTAGCTGCCTTTGCATTCCGTTGAACTGAGGAATACCTGGCAGCTTTGCTTACGGCTATATAATATCATATCTTATTTTACTTGTCAAACCCCAAAAGGTGTGATATTATTGTATGCGAAAAAGTTTGGCGTTTTTTTGCGCAGAAACGGGGGAAACGAATATGAAAGAATATAATGTGCTGCAATACGGCGCCGCCGGAGACGGCAAAACAAATGATGCCTTTGCAATTCAGCACGCAATTGATGATTGCGCAAAAAGCGGCGGAGGCACGGTTGTGCTGCAAAGCGGCTTTGTGTTTTACAGTGATTCGGTGCGCCTTAAAAGCAATGTTGATTTGCACATTCAAAAGGGTGCGGTGCTTAAAGCCACTTCTAATATAGATGGCTATATTCGCACCAATAAGCTGATAAATGACCCAAAAACGGCACTTATCGGCAACCCTGTAACCGGCAAGCCGAGCTTTGTTTTTATCTATGGCTTTGAGGCGGATAATTGCACAATCAGCGGCGAAGGCACTATTGATGCAAACGGCCACGCCTTTGTGCAGCGTAAAGACAGATATTATGTTACGGGTGAATTCTATCCCCGCCCAACGGTTATTTATATTGAAAAAAGCAATCATATCACTTTTAAGGATTTTGTGGTTAAGGATGCCCCGTTTTGGACTCTTCATCCGGCAGGCTGTGATGATGTGCTTATAGACAGAATCAGAATTTTAAATGATCTTGATGTTGCAAACAGCGACGGTATAGACCCCGATCATTGCTCAAATGTGCGCATTTTGGGGTGCCATGTAACCTGCGCCGATGATTGCATTTGCCTTAAAACCTCAAAAGGAAACAGCGAATACGGCCCAACAGAAAATGTTATTATAGACGGCTGCACGCTTGTGTCCACCTCCGCTGCAATAAAAATCGGCACGGAGGGAGTCGGCGATTTCAAAAACATCATTGTTTCAAATTGCACCATCAGCCGTTCAAACAGAGGCCTTTCCATTCAAATCAGAGACGGCGGCAATGTTGAAAATGTTTCCTATTCAAACATTGTTATCGAAACACGCCGCTTTTG
>OHPO01000346.1_pt1 | contig 24864 bp, 26 predicted proteins | sample 1577741 | NCBI WGS metagenome assembly OHPO01 (sample SAMEA3879574, study PRJEB24766) | human gut metagenome | biome: human-associated habitat; feature: feces | place: USA | collected 1985/1987
TGATTAATGATACGCTGTATGCCAGCAGAAAGGAAAAACTCATTCCCGCTGTGGCCATCAATCAGGGCAAACTAAAGATGCCGACAGATTTGAATGGCGATCTTGAACGTATGCTTACGGAAGGGAAGTATTGCATCAAAGCGGAAAATGCTTTATTGGTGAATGGCCTGTTGTTTTATGATTTCTTCTGGAATGAGAGCAGGCATTATACACTATGGGATACAAATAGCGGGGAATTGTTGACTCATTCGGAAAAAGGATATGTCATGCCTTATAATGAGAAAGCAATTGTAAATACTCCCGTTTCCCTTATCCGGAACAACAAGGCATATACATTGCTTTCTATTGATAAATTGGTTCAATATGGTTTAGCTAATGAGGAGGATGACTCAAATCCTACATTGCTCTGTGTGGATTTAGGAAACTGAAATATAGTGTCCAGCAAGTCCAACCAATGTTCCCAATATTACGGCATTGAATGCTATTATTGGCAAAGATTTCTTATCCGAATGTCCTACTTGAATAAGCATCGGGATAGTTAGTGCCAAGCCTACAACACCTCCTTCCAGCCACCAGGGAATATGAGGTATGTCTACATTGAGAATAATGATTGAAACAAAGAAGTAATGGAAAAACGCCGAAACGGTGGAGTAGCGGGGAAGTTTCTGCATAATCATAGGAATGATGTCTATGACTCCGGCAATCAATCCGATAATTGCCGAGAAAAATAATTTGTCCATGTCAGATATTATTTAGTTAGTGATGAAAAATCATCTGTTTTAAGCAGATTGAAAAGATATTCTTTGGCTTGCTGTTTAGAAGAGTGTCTGAGTAAGTTTGAATACAGAGCTGTCGCGGCATCAATGTTTTCCATGGCAGACTTCGATGTGGAGATTCTCTCCGGTACCAATGATGATGAGTAAGGCAGGGCAGGATCGATACGATGTTGGCTGAGGGCATAATTTACCCGGTTCATACAGTTACATTTCTTGCCTCCTGCGTGCTCGCAATATTCTGACAGGAAAGAACTCATTACTTTTCTGGAGCGTGACAGCCGTTGCCTGAAGTTGTCAGCCGACAATCCTGTAATCTCACTTCCCAGCCGGCTGTCTACATCAAACATGGTTCCCAGAATGAAGATTAACCTGTCAAATGGATTTAAGCATTGAAGCAAAACGTTGGTGCATGACAGTTTCAGCTCTTCCGAGAAAATCTTTTTCTCAGCCAGATTCGTTTGGTCAACTGAAGAGGCGACATATCTGTCTATATCACTCCCGAAGATTTCAAAAGACAAAGGATGATTTGCGAAGTCTTTATTCTTCTCATTGATTAAATGGTTTACGGCTATTTTATACACCCATGTCGAAAATAAACTTTTTCCTTTATAAGAAGAAAGGCTTGTGATGACCTTTATCAGAATGTCTTGCTTTGCGTCTTCGGCATCTTCAATCCGCCCGAGCATGCGCAATGACAAATTAAACACCGGGCCTTCAATATTTTCAATGATTGCTTCTAATGCCTCTTTAGAGCCATTTATCGCTTGGTCCACATGATAAATTTCTATTTCCATGATTTCTGTTTTATATATTTAGACATGGGCCGAAGAGGATTGTGACAGTCATTTGTGTTTTTAACATTAAAAAAATGCAGAGACTATTCTTTTTATCGGATAATCTCTGCAATACCACATACATGCTTTACACTCAGCGGAGTTTTATAGTGATTATAATAGAATGAATTTCTATTCTATAACATAGCTGTAATTTGCTTCTCCAGTGCTTGTTTGATGAAAGCATTGATAGAGATACCTGCACGCTGTGCCAGCATTGCTATATGGCTATGTATCTCAGGAGTCAGACGAACATTTAATGATCCTGAATAGCTTTTGTGCGGTTGTACCCCTTCTTCTTCACAATAAGCCAGATAATCATCGACTGCTCCATGAAATGCTTCTGTCAGTTCTTGAACACTCTGTCCTTCGAAATTAACCATTCCATTTATTCCTTCTATTTTACCGAAAAAAACGCTGTCTTCTTCACTGAAGTTGACAGACCCAATGAAACCTTTGTACCTTAATGTATTCATAATAATACTCCTTTCTTCATTTTATAAAACCTGCATCCATCAAATCATTTAATACTTGTTTCATTGCATACCCTTTGATAAGGTTGCCGGGATGAGGTTTGTGAATCATTATAGGGCGTTTGTCTCCATTCTTAAAGATAACTCTCGAACCGGAAGTTTTACCTTTATTCGATTTTTCATAACCAAATATCGACAACAAGCGTTCCATTTCTTCAAATGTAAAATTTGCTGGTAACGACTTGAAACGTTCGATAAGTTTTTCTTTTGTTCCCATTCATTTATAAGTTTCAGCAAATGTAACTACAAAATAGTTACAATCCAATAATAGGGGGTATAAAGTATGTCAAAAGGAGATACATCCGTAATATTGGTTATATATTCCGTAATTTATATACCTGCATACTGGGTAATACTCCGTAATTTTGTATCATTGCAATATGCTTCCCGAATCGAAGCGTTTGCTACGGAAAAGTAATCTATGTTTGAACTAAATAATATATCGTATGAAAAGACTTACATTCTTTATGGTAGCGATTATGGCGTTATGTTTGACCGCAATCGCACAGAAACAAAGTTCTAAGACATTGGTTGCCTATTTCTCGGCAACGGGAACAACAGAAAAAGCAGCCAAGGTCGTTGCTGAAGTCACAAGTGGTACTCTCTACGAAATACAGCCTGCGAAGAAGTACACCTCTGCTGATCTGGATTGGCACGACAAGTCCTCACGCAGCAGTGTGGAGATGGCGGATGCTAAATCACGTCCTGCCTTAAGCTCCAAAGCGGAAAACCTGGCGGACTATGATACTATTTATATTGGTTTTCCCATCTGGTGGAATTTAGCTCCGAGAATCATTAATACTTTTATAGAAAGTGGTGATTTTTCAGGTAAGACAGTGATTCTGTTTGCCACGTCGGGCGGAAGCAGTATCTCCAATTCCGAAAAGGAATTGCAGAAAACTTATTCCAATTTGAAGTGGCAGAAAGGCAAACTGCTGAACGGTGCAACCAAAGAAGACATTAAACAATGGACTAAAAAATAAATTAGTATGAGAAAGAATTACGGAGCAAAACCCTTTTCCTATCCGCAGCCGGTGTTTATTATTGCTGCTTATGATGAAAATGGACTCCCAAACGCTATGAATGCGGCTTGGGGTGGTATCAGTGAAATGAAAGAGATCAGTATTTGCATCAGCGAAGGACACAAGACCACTGCGAATATCCTGAAGCGCAAAGCATTTACAGTAAGTATGGCGGAAGTGGGGCAGGTTGTTGCCTGCGATTATGTAGGTATCGTTTCCGGCAATAAGGTAACGGATAAATTCGCCCGTGCAGGCTTCCATGCCACCCGTTCGGAGTTCGTGGACGCTCCGTTGATTGACGAACTGTCCGTAGCGATGGAGTGCAAACTGAAAGATTATAATCCCGAAACCTGCATCTTGCGTGGAGAGATCGTAAATGTGAGTGTAGACGAGCGTGTACTTGATGAAAACGGGAAAGTAGATGCTTCCAAAGTAGCTCCTATCATCTTCGATCCGTTCAACAATGATTATCTGAAGGTGGGCGAAAAGGTGGGTAAGGCTTTTTCGGATGGTAAGGCATTGAAATGATTCTAAAATCAGGTCTTCCCCAAAAATATTCCTCAAAGTATGACTTAAATACTTTGAGGAGTACAGAGCAATGATATATTGTGATCGTTTCTGTCAAACGACTTCATTATCAATTTGTTTAATCACCCTGCAAGGATTTCCTACGGCTACGCAGTTGTCAGGAATAGAGCGAGTTACTATACTGCCGGCACCTATGACACTGTTTTTTCCAATTGTCACTCCTGGTAGGATTATCGCACCACCACCAATCCACGCTCCATCATTTATTCTTACGGGGAGTGCATAGGTTTTGCAAATACCTTCTCCTGCTTCCCAATCCGCTACGACTCTTTCTTGCAATTTGGTAGAGTGGGTGGCGGTGTATATCTGTACATTGGACGCTATCAACACATTGTCGCCTATCTCAATGATGTTATTGTCTACAAACGTACAGTTCATATTGATGATAACCTGATCACCGATGAAAATATGCTTCCCGTATTCACAATGGAAATCAATATCAATATGGACATGTTCTCCCATTTTGCCAAACAAATCATGAAAGATTCGCTTTCTCTGTTCCGTGTCGGCATAGTCCGTTTCATTTAGCCGCTTCAACAATCTTTTAGCATTCAGCGTCATATCTGCCAATACTTTGTCACCGCCGTTGAACGGTTCTCCGGCTAAGCACTTTTCCAATTCTGTTTTCATATATTGCAATCTACTAATTTTTAGAGCATTCCAATTACTATGGAGGTGAATTACTCGTCACATTATGTGACAAAGATAGGAAAAAGATGTTTCCCTCCATAGCTTTATCTTTTTTATTGAAATCCATAACTCTATATATGAATAGGGAAATCTCCCTAAATAATAGGGAAAAAGATAATATTATATGTTTTTCTCCACTTATATTTGTAGCAACATAAAAAGTAAAAAACAATATATGCAATGAAAACAATAAAACTGACATTAGCACTACTGGCATTTATGATTGGCATAAATAGCTGCGCCAGCATTATCGGATCGAGTAAAGACATCATGATGAGTGTCCAAAAAGGGATGACCCAAAAAGAAGTTTCTTCCATACTTGGAAAACCACAATATCGCCGTTTTGACCAAGAAACAGAGCAGTGGGAGTATGTGAAACTTGTTGCCGGTGGCAATTTATCTACTGTGACTACATCGATTGTCATAGATTTCGTAAACGGGCGTGTTGTAGGGATGAATTCTTTTAACACAGCTCCTCATCCGCCTGTTGCTGTATATCCTGCTATTGAAGTAGGTGATGGAACTGCTTCCTCCCGTCCGCACGTTAGTGGTGGAAGAGGGATGAATGAGAGGGATTTCCAGTCGCTTTACAACAAAGTGAAGAGCAAACCTTTCAAGGACGACCAACTGGAATTATTGGAAGCCGGAATCGGTAACAGAGGATTGAGTTGCAAACAGTGTGTGCGGATGATGTCGATATACCGGTTTGATGACGACAAACTGGAAGTTCTGAAAATTATAGCTCCGAATATCTCCGATCGGGAGAATTATGACGAGATAATCGATGCACTCGATTTCATCTCCAGTGAAGAAAAAGCAAGAAATATTTTGGGAATAAAAAAGTAAAATGATACCAGGATCTATAAGCGAACTCAAAAACTAAACTTCATATATTTCAACGGAAAGGCGGCAAATCCACGCGAGGAAATACCGCCTTTTACTTTGTATGAAGTTATACTGTCATTTATTCTTTTCGGCAGATACAACCCGCCAGATGGTCGTTAACGAATCCCGCAGCCTGCAAGTGGGCGTAGCAGATCGTAGATCCGAAGAACTTGAATCCTCGTTTTTTCATATCCTTGCTCATGGCATCGGATTCGGGAGATGATACCGGAATCTCACTCAAGGACTGAAAGGTATTGATGATCGGTCTTCTATCGGGAAAGAACGATAGTGTATATTCATAGAAACTACCGAACTCCTTTTGTATGGCGAGGAATAACCTTGCATTTGTGATGGTCGATTTGATTTTCAGACGGTTCTTTACGATGCCATCAAAGTGCATCAGCTGTTCGACATCTTCATCGGTCATTTGTGCTACCTGTCCGGCATCGAAACCACAGAAGGCTTTGCGATATCCCTCGCGCTTTTTGAGGATGGTTATCCAACTTAATCCGGCTTGGGCGCTCTCCAGCACAAGAAACTCGAACAGTGTCTTGTCGTCGGTCACTAAATTTCCCCACTCTTGATCATGGTATTTCACATACAGTTCGTCAGTTCCGCACCAACCACAGCGTCCGTTTACAAAATCTTGCATAATTATAGTACTTATAATGAATGTACAAATATACTTGATTCACAACGGCGTGCCAAATTTCAATAAGCTATTTTACGATGGAAATCATTTTCCACGTTTCCCGGGTTTTCTTATTTCAGATTCTCGTTGAAGAATGCCACCAATTTATCGAATGGTTTGCATTTACGCGGTTCATGTTGTACATTGTAGAGGCAACAGTAGCCTTGATGCGTGTGTCAATAGCAGCTGCATAAAGTGCCAGACCGCCCCATCCGCAAATGCCGATATATCATCTCATCTCCATCGGTCGGGGCATTTATTTTATAATCCATAAGAATACTTTTTAAGCGCTTTCTGCAAAAATAGCATAAAGCGGAGAATTATTCTTTTGAAATCTGTTTTTTCTTTCTGATTGCGTCTCATTTCGCAAGCCTTCTTCTTAACTGGTGTTTTATTCTCGCTTTTTATCTTTATCTTTGTCACTGAGCATACTCTGTATGCTGATCTGAATGTTCCGCAATATGGATAAGTTCATTCCTCTGAACTATATCTCGTTTATCAATTTTAATAAAGATGGTAAAGCAAAGGTGAAACTGAACGGCGAAACTTTTTTATAGATGCGAAAGGAAATCGGGTTGAATAAACATGAAAATAACTTCAATAAGCTTATGATCGATAAGGATGAAATTGTATTAAAGCCTTTACTTAACGAAGATATACCATTGTTTGACAGGTGCTTGAGTAAAGATTATATCTATAAGTGGCTGTGTCCAGATGGGGAAGAACAAAGAAAAGTCTGGATGGATGAAGTAAACAACAGAAATGGCAAGTATGAAACGGGAACTTATTTATTTATCTTTTTCAGAATATTCCGTATGGTAGTCTTAACGCCCGTGGAATAATATTCGGTATCTGCATTCTCTAATATGAGTTGTAGCTCTTTCAAAAGTTCCGGCTCAGACTTGCAAAGCTGGTAAGCCATTCTGATAGATAATGCCTGCACACCGATACTTTCTTGTGGGGCCAACATATGATCCAGGCAATAATTCAGCAAATCGACAGAGGCAGGACCAGATGTAGGTACATTATATAATATAGACAGCAACAACCGTTTGGAACCATCATGTTGGCAGACCAATAATCGCTGAATAATATCATCCAGCAATGGAACAAACCAGCCGGGATGCTTCTCACTTACTTTCTCACATACCCATATAGCCCGCCATGAAACGACAATTTTATCGTCGGAAATCAACCGATATATATCTTTAAGGTATTCCGGATGCAGGCATATTTCCTGCACCAGCTTATCTATTGATAGTTTGCAAAGAGGCATTGCAAGGGTGTTTCTGTATTCGTCGATTTTCTCCATCTATTCTGTTTATTTATAAGAAGAAACAAACTTAGCAAAAAACTGTGATATTTTTAATGATAACCATAGAAACCTTCGTTTTTGCTAATATCCGATCCGGAGAACTACGGGCATTCTTTATTTTAGGATAAAAAATGTGCAAAAACACATTTGTAGGGATTACGCCCCATAACGAATCCCCAAAAGCTCCGACAACACCTACAAAGGCGATTCATCTCTTGCGAACCCTACATTTGTACGTTTTTATATATCAATAATTGTATGTAATTTCGTACCATATTTAAGAACGATACAACTGCTGAACAGCTTTCCCCCACACTATGAAGCCCTTCTATCCTTCCTGAATGAAAACTAAAAAATAACCAACTCATTAAGCATGAAAAAAATAACATGGTTTAAACACCCAAACGACCTGTCGAACGACAAAAGGTTATCCGCACTCATCGACCACGAAGGAGGAAGAGGATTCGGAACGCATCTGTATGCTATCAATAGAACTACAACTCATCCACAAAAAATGGCACGGAAACTGCACTGGATTTGCCAGACAATTGGCAAGAAACTGATAGAGAACTACCAAACAACTGACAAAGAACTACCAAACAACTTGGAAACTCTTTGCAAAAACAAAGAGAAACAATATGATGATAACTACCTGAATACCAGTGATAAAAACAGAAAACCCGCCCTCGTGCGCGTAAGAGTAGAAAAGAGTAGAGAAGAGTAGAGAAGATAAGAGCAGAGTAGATGAGAGTAGAAAAAACGACTTCGTCGTTAAAAGAACGGCGACGAAGGAGAAGTACAAGCTACGCAAAATGCCATGCCCCTTTCCCGCTCCTGGGGGGAACTGATAGGCAGCCTAACAGAAGGCAGCGAATGGAAGGACAGAGTCTGCAACCCAAGCCCTCCCAATGCCACACCTGAGCGGGGCAAATGCCACACCTGAACAGGGTAAACGCCACACCTGAACAAGGTAAACGCCACACCTGAACAAGGTAAACGCCACACTTCACGGTCGTCCAAGTGTGGCATCGACACCCGCGAAGTGTGGCATTGCGGACGTTGAACCCCAGCATTGGAAAACATTCAACTGAAAAATAAACTTAAAAACAATTCAACTGAAAATGAGATACTTTCATCAATACGGAATCGATACCAAAGGCCGCAACAGCGATGGTAAGATCAAAAACATCTGCCCTCAGTGCTCTATGTTTTTTGTTTTACTGAATATAAAAAAAGACCGCTCTTGTGAAAAAGCAGTCCTTTATATGTTTTATAACAACGTATATCCTTCCGGATTATGCAATACCGTGAGCAGATACCTCCGGTGCAATCTTCTTGATCAGACCTTGCAGTACAGCACCTGGGCCACATTCTGTGAAGTCGGTAGCACCATCAGTAACCATATTCTTAACAGTCTGCGTCCAGCGTACAGAAGCTGTCAGCTGAGCAACGAGATTCTTCTTGATTTCTTCCGGATCAGTATGAGGCAATGCATCTACATTCTGATAAACCGGACATTTGGGAGCGTGGATTTCAGTAGCGTTGATGGCTGCTTCCAATTCAACTTTTGCAGGATTCATCAGCGGAGAGTGGAAAGCGCCGCCTACCTTCAAAGGCAAAGCACGTTTTGCTCCGGCAGCTTTCATCAGTTCGCATGCCTTGTTGATGCCTTCGATAGAACCGGAAATTACGATCTGTCCCGGACAGTTATAGTTGGCTGCAACGCAAACTTCACCTTCAGCGGTTACTTGCTCGCAGATTTCTTCTACTTTTTCATCGGAGAGGGCAATGATAGCCGCCATTGTAGAGGGCTGTATCTCGCAAGCTTTCTGCATAGCCATAGCACGGGCATAAACCAGCTTCAATCCATCTTCGAAACTCAATGCACCGGCAGCAACCAGAGCAGAGAATTCACCCAATGAGTGACCGGCAGTCATCTCAGGCTTAAAATCATCACCCATACAAAGTGCGGAGATAACGGAGTGAAGGAATACGGCAGGCTGAGTAACCTTCGTCTGACGCAGGTCTTCGTCCGTACCGTTGAACATAATATCCGTAATGCGATATCCCAGGATATCATTGGCTTTTTCAAACAATTCTTTTGCTAAAGCGGAGTTTTCATACAGGTCTTTTCCCATTCCTACGAATTGGGCACCTTGACCCGGAAATACAAATGCTTTCATACTGTTCTTGTTTTAGTAGTTAATTAAAAAAGTGGTGCAAAGGTATAGCTTTTTCTGATATTGACCGCACAAACGAAGGATTTTTGTGCAATAAGCTATTTTAACTCCCTCCCTTCTCCGAACAGAGGGAGTTGGGAAGTAGAGGGATAGATGAGAAAAAAATCTTTTTATGGCACTTCAACTAAAATACAATAAGAGGTACTTGTCTTTTTAATCTTCCGATATACTAAAATCCTTAAAAATAAAGCACTTCACTCTTATTGTACTTCCTACAATTACCTGATTCTTCCGTTTATCAATAATACATATTGTACTTTCAACGATAAGGATATGTTCTGATATTGTAAAATATACGATATGTATTATATTGAAAAATAGTGCTTTATAACATGATAAAAATTAAGTTTTTCACGCTTGCGTATTCAAAAAACCTGTTTATATTTGCAGCGCTTAAACATGGATATTATGCAAAACATGGAACATAAAACCCCATTAGCGAACAATCATATATCAGTAGACTGTGTAGTGATTGGCTTTGACGGAGAACAATTAAAAGTTCTGTTGATAAAACGTGTAGGTGAGGAGCAAGGTGAAATTTTTCACGATATGAAGCTTCCCGGAAGTCTGATCTATATGGATGAAGATTTGGACGAAGCTGCCCAGCGTGTGTTGAATGAACTAACGGGTTTGAAGAACGTCAATCTGATGCAATTCAAGGCATTCGGTTCTAAGAATAGGACAAAAGACCCGAAAGACATTCATTGGCTGGAACGCGCCATGCAATCAAGAGTGGAACGTATCGTTACGATTGCTTACCTGTCACTGGTGAAGATAGATCGGGCACTAAGTCGAAATCTGGCTGATTTCGAAGCATATTGGGTGGCATTGCAAGATATTAAGGCATTGGCTTTCGACCATAATCTGATTATTAAAGAAGCACTGGTGTATATCCGCCAGTATGTGGAGATTAATCCGTCAGCCTTGTTTGATCTGCTTCCCCGTAAGTTTACAGCATCACAACTGCGTACTTTATATGAATTGATATATGGCAAACCTATTGATGTACGGAACTTCCACAAGAAAATAGCGATGATGGAATACGTTGTTCCATTGGAGGAAAAACAACAGGGAGTTGCCCACCGTGCCGCACGCTATTATCGATTCGATAAGAAGATATATAATAAGGTAAGAAGATAAGTATTAATAAAATAATTCATAAATCAAAACTCATAATTAATACCATGTATTTATTAGGCTATGACATTGGAAGCTCGTCCGTAAAAGCGAGCCTGGTAAACGCCGAAACCGGCAAATGTGTATCTTCTGCTTTCTTCCCGAAGACAGAAGCGGCAATCATTGCAGTTAAACCGGGTTGGGCGGAACAAAATCCCGAAAGTTGGTGGGAAAATCTAAAGCTTGCCACACAGGCTGTCATGAATGAATCGGGTGCAAACGCAGGTGAAATCAAGGCAATCGGTATCTCTTATCAGATGCATGGATTGGTATGTGTGGACAAAGACCAGAATGTGTTGCGTCCTTCCATTATCTGGTGTGACTCGCGTGCTGTGCCTTACGGACAGAAAGCTTTCGAAACGCTGGGAGAAGGGAAATGTCTCTCACATCTGTTGAACTCTCCGGGTAACTTCACTGCCTCTAAACTGGCATGGATAAAGGAAAACGAACCGGCCATCTACGAACGGATTTATAAGATTATGCTGCCGGGTGATTACATCGCCATGAAGTTGAGCGGTGAAATCTGTACCACTGTTTCCGGACTTTCGGAAGGTATGTTCTGGGATTTCAAGAACAATCGTGTAGCCGACTTCCTGATGGATTATTATGGTTTCGATAACTCTCTGATTGCGGACATCAAACCCACATTCTCCGAACAAGGCCGTGTGAATGCTGCCGCAGCAAAAGAATTGGGATTAAAGGAAGGTACACCGATCACATATCGTGCAGGTGACCAACCGAATAACGCTCTTTCACTGAATGTATTCAATCCGGGAGAAATAGCTTCTACAGCAGGCACTTCGGGCGTTGTATATGGTGTGAACGGTGAAGTGAACTATGATCCGAAATCACGCGTAAATACATTCGCTCATGTAAATCATACGGACGAACAAACCCGTCTGGGTGTGTTGCTTTGCATCAATGGTACGGGTATTCTTAATTCTTGGGTGAAACGTACGATTGCTCCCGAAGGCATCTCTTACAATGAAATGAATGTACTGGCATCACAAGCTCCTATCGGTAGTGCAGGTATAAGTATTCTGCCCTTCGGTAACGGTGCGGAACGTATGCTCGAAAACAAAGAGATCAACTGCTCCATCCGTGGCTTGAACTTCAATCTGCATGGTAAACAACACATTGTGCGTGCAGCTCAGGAAGGCATTGTATTCTCATTCAAGTATGGTATAGATATTATGGAAGGTATGGGCATCCCTGTACAGAAAATCCATGCAGGCCATGCAAATATGTTCCTTAGCTCCATCTTCCGCGATACGTTGGCAGGTGTGACGGGAGCAACGATCGAACTATACGATACGGACGGTTCGGTAGGTGCAGCCAAGGGAGCGGGTATCGGTGCAGGTATCTATAAGGATAACAACGAGGCATTCGCAACGCTGGAAAAACTGGATGTTATCGAGCCTAATCAGGCTAAGCGCCAGGAATATGCAGATGCCTATGCACGCTGGAAACATCGTTTGGAAAAATCAATGGCAAAATAATGCCAACTTAATTCTCCTCTGAAAACGAGGAGAATTAAAGTAATACAGTTAACAATCAAAACATAATTAACCCTTTAAAATTCAATTAAAATTATGGCAACAAAAGAGTATTTTCCCGGAATAGGAAAGATTAAATTCGAAGGTAAAGAGAGTATGAACCCGATGGCATATCGTTACTACGATGCTGAGAAGGTAATCATGGGTAAGAAGATGAAAGATTGGTTGAAGTTTGCTATGGCTTGGTGGCACACTCTCTGCGCAGAAGGTGGTGACCAATTCGGTGGCGGAACGAAACAATTCCCTTGGAATGGTGACTCTGACGCTTTGCAAGCGGCTAAAAATAAAATGGATGCAGGTTTCGAATTCATGCAGAAGATGGGTATCGAATACTATTGCTTCCACGATGTAGACCTGATTTCTGAAGGTGCAAGCATCGAAGAATATGAAGCTAATCTGAAAGCTATCGTAGCTTATGCAAAAGAAAAACAGGCTGAAACTGGTATCAAGCTGTTGTGGGGTACTGCTAACGTATTCGGCCATGCACGTTATATGAACGGTGCTGCTACCAATCCTGATTTCGACGTTGTAGCACGCGCTGCTGTTCAGATCAAAAACGCTATTGACGCTACAATCGAACTGGGTGGTTCAAACTATGTATTCTGGGGCGGTCGCGAAGGTTATATGTCTTTGCTGAACACTGACCAGAAACGTGAAAAAGAACACCTTGCAAAGATGTTGACTATCGCTCGTGACTATGCACGTGCTCGTGGCTTTAAAGGTACTTTCCTGATTGAGCCGAAACCGATGGAACCGACAAAACATCAGTATGACGTAGATACTGAAACTGTTATCGGCTTCCTGAAAGCTCACGGTTTGGATAAGGATTTCAAAGTAAACATCGAGGTTAATCACGCAACTTTGGCTGGCCATACTTTCGAACACGAACTAGCTGTAGCTGTTGACAACGGCATGTTGGGTTCTATTGATGCTAACCGTGGTGACTACCAGAACGGTTGGGATACTGACCAATTCCCTATCGATAACTACGAACTAACTCAGGCTATGATGCAGATCATCCGCAACGGTGGTTTGGGCAATGGCGGTACTAACTTCGACGCTAAGACCCGTCGTAACTCTACCGACCTGGAAGATATCTTCATCGCTCACATTGCAGGTATGGATGCTATGGCACGTGCTCTGGAAAGTGCAGCTAAATTACTGGAAGAATCTCCTTATAAGAAAATGTTGGCTGACCGTTACGCATCATTCGACGGTGGCAAGGGTAAGGAATTCGAAGAAGGCAAATTGTCTTTGGAAGATGTTGTAGCTTATGCGAAAGCTAACGGCGAACCGAAACAAACCAGCGGTAAGCAAGAATTGTATGAAGCAATCGTAAATATGTATTGTTAATATAATAAAGGTGGTAGGGTGACAGAGTGATAAGTGATATCACTCTATCACCTTTATCACTCTACTACTTATCTCTTTATCACTTTTTACTCATTTATCAACCTAATCTTTTTTATCATGAATGATGCTAACAAGGGTAGTAAACTCTACCTATATTCTATTACAACCGTTGCCATTCTGGGAGGCCTACTGTTCGGTTACGATACGGCGGTAATCTCGGGTGCGGAGAAGGGCTTGGAAGCTTTCTTCCTGATGGCTACGGATTTCCAATATGACAAGGTGATGCACGGTATCACTTCTTCCAGCGCACTTATCGGCTGTGTGATCGGTGGTGCTCTTTCCGGTTTCTTCGCTTCCCGCCTGGGACGACGCAATTCGTTGAGACTGGCATCCGTGCTGTTCTTCCTGTCTGCATTGGGTTCTTACTATCCTGAAGTTTTATTTTTCAACTACGGTGAGCCAAACATGGAATTGCTCATCGCATTCAATTTGTATCGCGTATTGGGCGGTATTGGTGTAGGTCTTGCCTCTGCCGTATGTCCGATGTATATCGCAGAAATTGCGCCTTCTAATATTCGTGGAACGTTGGTATCTTGTAACCAGTTTGCCATTATCTTCGGTATGTTGGTGGTTTATTTCGTTAACTTCCTGATTATGGGCGATCACACGAATCCTATTATTGATAAAAGCGCTGAAGGCATATTGTCAGTGAATGCCGCTTCGGATATGTGGAGCGTACAAACAGGCTGGCGTTATATGTTCGGTTCGGAAGCATTCCCGGCTGCATTATTCGGTTTCCTCCTTTTCTTTGTACCGAAGACTCCGCGTTATCTGGTGCTGGTACATCAGGACGAAAAGGCATACTCTATCCTGGAGAAGGTGAATGGTGCAAGCAAAGCAAAAGAAATTCTGGCAGAAATCAAGGCTACTTCCAAGGAAAAGACAGAGAAACTGTTCTCTTATGGTGTGGCAGTTATCGTTATCGGTATTTTGCTTTCCGTATTCCAGCAGGCCATTGGTATCAATGCCGTACTCTACTATGCTCCGCGTATTTTTGAAAATGCAGGTGCTGAAGGTGGTGGTATGATGCAGACTGTCATCATGGGTATTGTAAACATTGTATTTACTCTTGTAGCTATCTTTACTGTAGACCGTTTCGGACGCAAGCCGTTGCTGATTATCGGTTCTATCGGTATGGCAGTAGGTGCATTTGCAGTGGCAATGTGCGACAGCATGGGAATCAAGGGTATCGTTCCGGTTCTTTCCGTGATTGTATACGCAGCTTTCTTTATGATGTCATGGGGACCGATTTGCTGGGTATTGATTTCAGAAATCTTCCCGAATACCATCCGTGGCAAAGCCGTAGCTATTGCAGTAGCTTTCCAATGGATTTTCAACTATATCATATCCTCTACATTCCCGGCACTGTACGATTTCAGTCCGATGTTCGCATACAGCTTGTATGGCATCATCTGCGTTGCAGCCGCCTTCTTCGTTTGGCGTTGGGTACCCGAAACGAAGGGTAAGACTCTGGAAGATATGAGTAAACTTTGGAGAAGAAACAAGTAAAATTCTCTCTCCTTTAATATCTTATAAATGTAAAAAGGTGCAACTGAAACTATCGGTTGCACCTTTTCTTTTTTGATAAATATAAGTTCCGAATCTTTAATTGAACACGTATCGCAGGCCAATTTGAAGCTTCCAACATTCACTGTAATTCAGGTTTCGGGTGAAGCTTTCGGTAGGATAGTTACCGTCACTGTCTTTGTACATAGAGAAAACAGGAGTATTTCTTTCACCCGTACCCTTATAGGTAAGGATGCGTCCACCGTTAGCGCCGGACATGTTCTTTGTTACGCCCCATTTGCTGTTCAGTAAGTTACCTATATTCAGGATATCCAGGCTGAGTTGCAGCGTATTCTTAGTTTTGCCAATCTTCACGAAGAAGTCGCGGCTCCAACGGAAATCAAAGCGGTGTATCCAAGGAGCACTTGCCGAATAAGCTTCGGCATATTCGCCTTTATGCTTCTTCAGATAAGGGTCTTGATTCACGAACTTCCAGAAAGCATCTGCATCTTCAGCACTCGTGAATTTGATTTCATCTTTCGTCTTCGGGATATAAATGAGGTCATTGGTCACACCGTCACCGTTCATGTCATTAGAGTACATAAAACTGTAGCTGCCGGATGAGTAACCACTGTAAAAGAGGCTGAAATTAGAAGTACTTCTTTTGTTTACGTGTACACGCCAGTTAATGGAAGCTATTACACGGTTGGGAGTAACGTAACGTGAACGCATCAATCCTGAATTATTCGGACCGTTGATGGAAGGCATGTTTGTCCACGCAGAGTTGGCATCTGAACCGGGCATCCCACTGATTTCCTTGGATTCGGTGTGCGTGTAGGCGGCCATGATATTCACATTTTTCGCAGGTTCGGCAAATACGGTGATATTGCCTGTCCAGCCCCATCCTTTGGATGTATTGGTCAAGACGTTTGCACTGTTGATATTGGTGTGTTCCAAATAGTTTTCAGGATAGATGTAGCGCTCGTCTGGACCGTTGAAGCGCTGCCACGTATCTTCCGGACTCTTTATATTATAGTTAAATTGACGTACGGCATTGATATCTTTGGAGAACATACCCTCTAATGTAACGGTAAGAGGGAAGGAGGCGGGTATCTGATAATCCAGGGCAAGGGAGGTCTTCCACACTTGCGGCATTTTGAAATCAGGATCGATACCTACGATACCGCTTGGCAACACACCTTCTTCGGGAGTGATGGTAGTGGGAAGTCCTAATGTAGAAATCATTTGGTTTACGTCTATTATCATGTTACCTTTCAGTAACTCCAGACGCGGATCACGGTTTATAACTTTACCGTCCTTATATCGTGTGGTGATACTTACCAGATTCTGGATCATTCCGGAATTGGTTGGCATATTGGTAAAGAATACCAAAGGAATACGTCCTGTGAAAAATCCCGAACCACCACGCACTTTCAGGGTTTTATCATTGAATACGTCCCAAGTAAAACCCAGACGTGGTGAGAATTGCAATTTACTGTCAGGCCATGCACCTGTATCGATGTGCATGCCGTTAAAATCCAAATCATAAATAGCCTGATTGCGCATTAATTCGTTCAGGAAACTCAGGTTGTCCATACGTATGCCCGCAGTCAGTTTGAAGTTATCGCGAATGTTCCATTCATCTTGCAGATAGACGCCCAACTGGCCGAAATTCACATCAGCAGAAGGCTTTGTATTTCCGTTGTAGCCATAAGCCAAGGCGAAAGATTCGGGAGCAGCTCCATTTTTGAAATCCTCGAAGCTGGAGTATCGGTAATATCCTGTTCCGTTGCGCATGTAAGAGTTACTCGCCTTCTGGTGTTCGTAACTGATACCGGCTGTTAATTTATGGGTACCCAGGTAATAGGTGAAGTTGTCTACGATGGTCGTCACCGTATTCTTCACTTTATTATTGTAAGTAAACAATTCATAGCCGGCCGTCATATATGGTTCCAGAATCTGGTTACCCTCATTGTTATATCCGTACATGATGTCAATGAAAGGGAACAAGCCGGAATTTGTACCGCGTTCATCCGTCATATCACTGTAAGTAAATAGCAGCTGATTGGATATGGCAGATGTAAAACGGCTATTTAATTCGGCAGTAACAGAGTTTACAATATTCTGCAAGGAATAGCAGGAATTAGCGTATGACATGGAATATTGGGAAACACGGTCATAAGCCAGGCGATATCCGGTATTTCCGGAACTTCCATTTGGAGCATTCCAAGTTTTGTTGTTTGTAAAGTTATAACGTACGCTCAATTTATTCCCTTTATCTATATTCCAGTCGATACGCCCCAATAGTTTCAGATTAGTGATATTGGCAGGAAAGTTAGTGAAAGAACCGGTGTCATAACCATATTTGTCTTTTAGTATCTGAGAGAATTCAACCATATCTGCTGCTGTGGCACGGGAGATGGTAGAGTTGTTAGGAGTTTCACCTTCTTGGGCAGCGCGCCATTTTACAACCTGCTGCGGACTCTTTTCATACTCTACATTTGCAAAGAAGAACAGCTTGTCTTTAATGATAGGACCACCCAATGTAGCACCGTAAACAGTCTTGGACTCTTCGGCACGCGCCCCGAAATCAGTATTGCCAATTTTGTTACCGCGCATCACTTCATTGTTGAAGTACATATAAGCGCTGCCTCTGTAAGCGTTTGTACCCGATTTCGTAATGGCATTAATGCCTGCACCGATAAAGTTTGCCTGACGCACATCGTATGGGGCAATCACAACCTGTACTTCATCAATGGCATCCAGTGAAATAGGATTTCCACCTCCGGGCAGATTAGAAGACAAGCCGAAGTTATTATTTAAGTTCGCGCCATCTACCGTGAACGTATTGGAACGTCCGTCGCGGCCTCCAAAATTGTTTCCTGACGCATACGGGGAAATGCGGGTAAAATCGCTGATACTACGGTTAATACTGGGCAATGTGGTGAGCTGCTCAGAAGAAACATTGGTAGTAGCTCCTGTCTTTTCAGCACTGAACTTTGACTTGCTGGCTGTAATGGTGATTTCTCCCAATAATTCCGAAGCTTCGTGCAGGGTTACATTCAAAGAATAAGTCTCACCCAGTTGCAGCTGGATGCCTGTATAGATTGCAGTCTGATAACCTACATATGATACCGTTACCTTGTAAGGACCACCGGAGCGCATGCCTTGCAGACTGAAACGTCCGTCTATATTGGTAACAGCACCGTAACTGGTTCCGGAAGGTTCGTGTACGGCTACAACCGTAGCACCGATGACAGCTTCTTCGTCAGCCACCACTTTACCACTCATTCCGGCAGTAGTTACCTGTGCCTTGAGCATTCCTGTAAGGGAAAGCAAAAGCACAAACAGGAATAACATCTTTTTAGCCATGATTTTTTTAATTTAAAAAGGAATAAACTGAAAGTTGTAGAAAACGATGCAAAAGTATAAAAAAAGCAAAATACTCTTATTCCTAAAGTGTTAAATCCTCATTTCTTTTTTTGCAGAGTCACTTTCTCACAAAAATGTTTATTCCGGGAGACAATGTATAAGTTTAAACCGTACCTTTGCAGCGGATTTAACTTTTGGTATAAAAAAGAGACATTATGGACTCATTGAAAATCAACAAAGTACAGTTGCGTAATTTACAGATAGAAGACTACGAGCAACTGGCGCAATCATTCACCCGTGTATATACGGATGGAAGCGATGTGTTTTGGACACACAAACAAATTGAAAAACTCATCCGAATTTTCCCCGAAGGACAGATTGTAACCGTGGTAGACGAAAAAATTGTCGGCTGCGCACTTTCCATTATTGTGAATTACGATGATGTGAAGAACGATCATACTTATGCACAGGTGACGGGTAAAGAAACCTTCAATACCCATAACCCTAAAGGCAATATATTATATGGTATTGAAGTCTTTATTCATCCCCAATACCGTGGGCTCCGGCTGGCACGTCGTATGTACGAATACCGCAAGGAGCTTTGTGAAACTCTGAACCTGAAAGCTATTATGTTCGGTGGACGTATTCCCAACTATTATAAATACTCAGATCAGCTTCGCCCGAAAGAGTATATAGATAAGGTAAAGCAGAAAGAAATTTTCGACCCTGTATTGACCTTTCAGCTTTCCAATGATTTCCACGTACGCAAGGTAATGCGCAATTACTTGCCGAATGACGAGGAATCCAGGCATTATGCTTGTCTGTTGCAATGGGATAACATTTACTATCAGGAACCCACAGAAGAATATATTGCACCGAAAACCACCGTGCGCGTAGGATTGGTGCAGTGGCAGATGCGTAGTTATCAGACACTGGATGACCTGTTTGAACAGGTAGAATTCTTTGTGGATGCCGTATCCGATTATAAGAGTGACTTCATTCTTTTCCCCGAATACTTCAATGCCCCACTGATGGCAAAATTCAATAATGAAGGGGAGTCACAGGCCATTCGCGGACTGGCGGCTTATACAGAGGAGATTAGAGAACGATTTGTAAAATTGGCTATCAGTTACAACATCAATATCATTACGGGTAGCATGCCGCTTATTAAAGAAGATGGACTTTTGTATAATGTCGGTTTCCTTTGTCGCCGCGATGGTAGTTTTGAGATGTATGAGAAGTTGCACGTCACACCCGATGAAATAAAAAGCTGGGGATTAAGTGGCGGAAAGGCTTTGCAGACATTCGATACGGACTGTGCTAAGATCGGCGTACTGATTTGCTATGATGTGGAATTTCCGGAATTATCCCGTATTATGGCAGACCAGGGTATGCAGATTTTATTCGTTCCTTTCCTGACGGATACGCAAAATGCTTACTCGCGTGTAAAGGTATGCGCCCATGCCCGTGCCATCGAAAATGAATGTTTCGTTGTCATTGCCGGTAGTGTAGGTAATCTTCCGCGTGTGCACAATATGGATATTCAGTATGCACAGTCAGGTGTATTTACCCCCTGCGACTTTGCATTCCCAACGGATGGCAAGCGTGCAGAAGCCACACCGAATACAGAAATGATACTGGTATCCGATGTGGATCTGGATTTATTGAATGAATTGCATACTTACGGCAGTGTACGCAATCTGAAAGACAGAAGAAGCGACTTGTATGAGGTAAGGATGAAGAAATAAAACAATCGGATTATTTATTCATTTTATTGAAACGTAGCCAGACAATATGTATTTCCGTATTATTGTACCAATAATAAATTCTACATAGAGGATGAGATAGAATAGACCTATATTTCTTGTCTTTTCCACGTTTTTCGAGCTGGCCAACAGTGGGCATTAATAAAATCTTGCACATCGCTTCATCTACATTCTTTGCAAAGGTGACAGCGAATTGTATTCCCAGATTTACAGCATACCAATATGCAGTCTTTTGAAATACGGCAAGTGCCCGCTTTGTCCAGATTACTTTAAGTTCAGCCATAAATTGAAAGCGGCTTTTACTTCTTCATCAGTAGCAATACCGCTGGCTTCTGACTGTTTTGATTCTTTTTCAAATTCCTCATCAGTATATTGGCAGGGTATAGGTTTGCCTATCAGAAAATTCTCTTTTTCAAGTTCTTCTGCAAATTCCCTGTCAAGATGTGTATATGCAAATTCTTTGGCACGTTGATAACGCTCCTCAAAGCTTTCCTCATCTTTATCGAGCATGCTGCTGATTTTAGACAATAGCACGGCATCGTCCATTTGTTCTATTCTGTCTTTTATGTGATTGCGCAAGGCATTCAGCATCGGACGGCTATAGTAAGTTGCAGCTGACTCTTTTACTTTTCCCATAACATAACGTTTTGTACAAAGTTACACTTTAATGCCACAGTAACAAAAGAAATAAATCTTTTTATTTCTACTTTATCTCGAATCTCACCAGCATCGAATAATTCAGTTTTATCGTACGGAAAGCATCGTAAGCTTCTGACTGTGATGAACTCACATTGCTCTGGGCTGCAAAATACCGGGGATAACCTGCACTTTCCTGCGGTTCGACAATGCGGATGACATCTCCCAGGCGTTTGCCTAATGCTTCCACCAAATATCCTGCTTTCTTTTGTGCAGCTTTCAGTGCCTCTATCTTACCTTGTTGCCGATAAACCTGCATATCTTTATTCTTCAGTTCTCCGATGCGCATGTAGCTGATGCCTTTCATATCGATAACCTTTAGAATCTCATCAATCTGACTAAAATCGGTCAACGTAATATCAAACCGTTTAGATACCAGGAATTCAAATCCGCGTTCACGCCAATAATCACCTACCTCTTGTGTACGGATGGCGTCTTCCGGAATCCCAATCTTTCGCAAGGCAGCTCTCAAATTTCTCTCTATTCCGATCAATGGCACTTTAGTCCGATAATTCTCCGGTTTGGACTTTCCGTCAAATTCCTCTTCCCAATATTCTTTAATCTCGATAAGATAATGAATCTCGTCGGGCACAAGAGTTATTTCCGAAGTTCCAGTAACTTCGATATACTTCGCATTATCAGCCTCCTGACTGAATACAGTGCTATAAACCAATAGAAATACGGCAAATAATAAAAATCTAGTTTTCATAATAGTATGTTCTTTTGAGAATTATACTTGCAATGATACAAAAAAAAGAGGATATTGTGATAATCATCTACTCTCATTTCAAGAATTCATACAAGAAATGTGATATCCTGAGATAACGGCAGAGTCTTTTTAGTTCTTATTTTTAATTGCCCATTCTTTTTCGATAGCTTGGCGAATCATTTCCAGATTATCCCAATTCCTGCCACCGGAAGCGTGCCAACGATTATTAGTAGGATTACAACGGCTATTATAAGCCATGTGCGGATTTCCGAGCTTCATATCGGATTTTTTGATTTGCAAAGTTACGGATGTGACAGAGAAAGGACAAATTTCAATCAGGAAAAGATAATAACTGGAACTTGTTTTTACCTTGAACGAGGTAAACTGACGTTAATAAATAAACTACCAATGCTCTCTTGAAAAAACTCTTTCTTTTCTCCTACGCATTTCATAAATAAATGATTTCTTTTAGAGAAATGAATTAAGTCCATAAAATGCTCTGAAATCATGACAAGTAAAAAGTCTTATTAATAACCGCAAACAACGTTTTTAAAGAATAACCGAAACGTTTTTTAAGAACGTATCCAACGTTTATTAACAGTGTAGAAATGAGCTTTAAACCTCAAGTTGAATATATGTCAACAAAAAAGGTGGAAAATCCTTGTGAGGAAATACCACCTTATCTTCTTTTTTGCCTATTATTATTCCAAAAACGAAATGTCTGAAATAACTATAATCAATTTAATTTGTTATCGAATAAACCGCCCATCGGTATTTGGTAGACAGCCTGTCTTAGATGAAATATTTGTCAAATTAACGCACCATCCAAAAGTGCTCCAAAAAGAAAGAATAACTTTTGTCATTTCACCAAGGGTTTAGGTTTATAATAAAACTTAGCTTAAAACTTTTACAAAGATACAACATTGTAAAAGCAAAATCAAGTGTTTCGACCGACATTTTACCAGCTATCTTCCGATTTATCTTTCCCGATAAGTGCCATCACCTGTTTTTTATAAAGGTCCGCTGCTAAGGCAATATTCTTTTCCGCATCGGGTGTTCCCATACCATACACCACAAAAGGAGTCTGCCATATCATTCCTGCATGTACAGCACCACACTGATAAGGACGCAAAAGTTCATCCACCGTGAAGCGGTTTCTTCCTCCGCTTCGGTACGCATCAAATTCGGAACCGGTAGTGGTGGCTACCAGTAAAGGCTTACCAGCTACTGCCGGAGTTTTTGCCAAATAGGTAAATATCCCGTCCTGCCATTTCTTTAATAAAGATGGTGCCGACATCCAATAAAATGGGAATTGATATATCACTGCATTGGCATGAGATATAATCCGGCTCCATGCATCCATATTAAGGATATTCTCATCCGGCATCTCATATAAATTGAAAATAGCCACATCATCCATTTCCTTTATGGCATCAAACAGGGCTTTATTGGCTTGTGAGTTTTCCATGTTGGGGTGTGCCAGAAGCACCACAACCTTTTTTAGATCTTTGTCCATACTATTATTTTTGATGTTTTGGTGAATAATCAATTACGACAGGCAAAAATAGTTTTTTTCTATTCAATAATATCTTTTCTCTAACTTTTTTGTAACTTTGCACCCTTAAAATAAGGAGGGTCGCTTTAGCACGTCTCAAAGTACCCCCTTAATCGTTAAATTGTAAATAGTTAAATTGCAAATAAGATGGGTAAGAAGTTTGCCGAATATTCGCAGTTCGACCTCTCAAAGGTAAACGCGGAAGTGTTGAAGAAATGGGACGAGAACCAGGTTTTCGCCAAGAGTATGACAGAACGTGAAGGCTGTCCTTCTTTCGTTTTTTATGAAGGACCGCCCTCTGCCAACGGTATGCCGGGCATTCACCACGTAATGGCTCGCTCCATCAAAGATATTTTCTGCCGTTACAAAACCATGAAAGGTTTCCTGGTGAAACGTAAAGCCGGATGGGACACACACGGACTTCCTGTGGAACTGGGGGTGGAAAAAGCAATGGGTATCACCAAGGAAGATATCGGTAAAACGATCTCCGTAGCCGACTATAATGCTGCCTGCCGCAAAGATGTGATGAAATTCACCAAAGAATGGGAAGATCTGACTCACAAGATGGGGTATTGGGTAGACATGACCGATCCTTATATTACCTACGACAACCGCTACATCGAAACCTTGTGGTGGCTGTTAAAGCAACTCTATACGAAAGGGTATCTTTATAAAGGATATACCATACAGCCTTATTCTCCCGCTGCCGGAACAGGTCTGAGCTCACACGAATTGAACCAGCCCGGTTGTTATCGCGACGTGAAGGATGTGACCTGTGTGGCACAATTTAAGATGAAGAACCCGAAGCCGGAAATGGCAGAGTGGGGAACTCCGTACTTCTTAGCATGGACCACGACTCCCTGGACATTACCTTCAAATACCGCGCTTTGCGTAGGCCCGAAGATAGATTATGTAGCCGTACAAAGTTACAATGGATACACCGGAGAGAAAATCACCGTTGTACTTGCCAAAGCTTTGCTCTACACGCACTTCAATAAGAAAGCGGAAGACATCGCCCTGGAAGATTACAAACCGGGAGATAAGCTGGTTCCGTTCAAGGTAGTGGCCGAATATAAAGGTACGGAACTGGTGGGCATGGAATATGAACAACTCATTCCTTGGGTGAAACCGATAGAGGTTTCCGAAGATGGAATGTGGAAAGTCAGCGATAAAGGCTTCCGGGTTATTCAAGGGGATTATGTGACGACAGAAGACGGTACGGGTATCGTGCACATTGCACCGACTTTTGGTGCGGATGATGCGAATGTGGCACGTGCGGCAGGTATTCCGTCATTGTTCATGATAAATAAGAAAGGTGAAACCCGCCCGATGGTAGATCTTACCGGTAAGTTCTATTTGTTGGATGAACTGGATGAAAGATTCGTCAAGGAATGCGTGGATGTAGATAAATATAAGGAATATCAAGGCGCATGGGTGAAGAATGCTTATGACCCGCAGTTTACGGTGGACGGAAAATATGATGAGAAGGCTGCTCAGGCTGCCGAATCTTTGGATATTGCTCTTTGCATGATGATGAAGGCT
>OHPO01000347.1_pt1 | contig 24863 bp, 27 predicted proteins | sample 1577741 | NCBI WGS metagenome assembly OHPO01 (sample SAMEA3879574, study PRJEB24766) | human gut metagenome | biome: human-associated habitat; feature: feces | place: USA | collected 1985/1987
TCTTCATAATCGATGAAATTCTGGGGTCTTGCCTCATGATTTCCGTGAACGCAAAACAATGTCAGCGGCAGCCGCGCAAGTTTTTCCTTCAGGCTCGTACATAGATAATCCTCCACATAACCGGAAGCTTTCGGATACACAAAGTAATTGATGCCCGCATCTCCCAATATGATCAAAATATCTTCTCTTGTCGTTTGCTGTTTTTGCACAAAATATTCGATATCCCTGAAGTCCCCATGACAGTCTCCTGTAATATAGATCATTTCCGTTCTCCTTTCTGATATGTGTTCAGTGCAGATCGTTTACATGATTTTCATTTTGCTGAAACAGCCTTTTTCTGCGTCTGCGAACAAATAAATATGCCAGCTGAGCGACTTTTCCTGCCGCTGCGGGCGGCAAAGCAAAATAAAAAACGGCTTTTATGATAAAAAAGAGAATTTCAAAAAAATAAATCTGTGACAGTTTCTGTATAAAAGCAGGCATGACATCGATAAAAGATCTAAACAAAAGCCGATAAAAAGCGTCAGAAATGACAAAATTGATCACGATGATCCAGACAAGCAAGAAACAGGAAGAGGCAAAAAAATAAACAAAGCTCCTATTTTGCCGTTCTTGTTTTCCTTTTTCATCTTCAGTAGTATAAACGTTATCAATGTATTCATATCTTACATTGTCTTCATCTTCTTCTATTATTTTTGGGAAACACTCAAAGCCTTTTAAAGACAAGTATTCGTATAATTCATTTAAATCTTTTTTCTTACTTTTTACAACGGATTTATTATCTTCTTCTATTATAATTTTAGCTTTGCCTTTATATTTTATCATTCTTCATGTTTAAAATATGGTATTACAATTTTATCTCCGATACTATATATTTCTTCTTTGTTGTATTCTTTTATATCGTCTATTCTAACATTATATTTCATTGCTATACTATCTATTGTTTCATCACTTTTCATTATATGTATTTTGTAAGTTATGTAGTTATCTGGCATATTGAATTTTTTACTGAATTCTTCTATTTCTTGTTTTATTTCTTCTTTTTCTACCACTATTTCTTGTTCTTCTGGTTCTTTTTCTACTTCATCAAGTATTTCTTCAATAGAATTTATTTCTTCCTCTTTAACTTCTGTTTCTATTTTTACTTCTTCATAATGCATACCTAGTTTCATTTTTAAATGTAGTATGTCTTTATCAATCTCATAAGTATAGTCATCCATTAATAAGTTGACACTTTCTTTTTTGATTCTCTCACTTAATGCAATTGCAAAAGGTATATTATATAAAAATTCTTCATGTTTTACACTTGCTTCAGTCATTTTGTATTCACCGCTTACATGAAATTCTCCTTCAATTACATCATCCAATACTTTATATTCATGTGTTACATTTAATTCAATCATTTCTTGAATTGTAGTTTTAAATATAATATCTTTTTTAAATTCAATTGTTTCTTTCAAAATAAAACACTCCTTTCAATTAATTGTATGAAGTGCTTTATTTTTTATAACTATTATTTAAAAATGTATTTATATATTTCTTTATAATTTTTAACAGGAATAAATTTGATTTTATTTTTTATATCTTCATCTAGTTCAAGTGAATCTTTTTCGTTTTCTTTTGGTATAAATATAGTATCAATACCATTTCTTATTGCCGCGAGGCTTTTTTCTTTTAATCCACCAATTGGTAAAATATCCCCATTTAATGTTATTTCTCCAGTCATACTTATATTACTATTTATGTTTTTGTTTTTTATGTAACTAAGTAATGCAGTTACTATTAAACTTCCTGCAGAAGGTCCTTCTTTAGGTATGGCTGTTTCTCTAAAATTAATGTGGTATGTTTTGTTTTTAAATATATCGCTTTTTAAGTTAAAATAAACTAGATTACTTTTAATATATCCTATTGCTACTTTAATACTTTCTTCCATAACTTTTCCTAATGAACCAGTATAACAAAACTCCTCTTTACCCTGGTAACTAGATACTTCGACTTCTATTGTTGCCCCTCCATAAGGTGTATATGCAATTCCTGTTATGAATCCTTTTGGAAATATTTTTCGTTTTTTATTATTGCTATATTTAGGACTTTTTAAATATCTATATATGTCTTTATTCGTTATAACTTTTAATATTTTTTTATTTCTAAAAATTCTTTTCATAAGTATATTTTCTCTCCTATAATCAATTCTATTTTATTATACATTATAATTATTTTTTTGTATAGTTTTTTTTGATTTATTTTTACAATTTTTTAGACAATTAGTTATAAAAACACAAATTTTCTTAAATAACGATGTAAAAAAGTCTAATATTATTTTTACAGGTGTAAGCATTTTTAATAATATGTTATTTACTAACTTTGTAAATAGCATTATATATATAACTATGCCTAATAATATTCCGATAAAAAGATATGCTCTTAATTCTCCATCATTAAACTTAAATATACCTGTAATTATTAAAAATCCTGATATTAGCCAAAATAAAATATCTTCCATATATGTAATAAAATTGTTTGTTTTAAATTTTTTTCTTAAAATTCTAAATATATCAAATATAAAGCTAATAATTATACCTAAAATAATAAATACAAAAAAATTATATAGTTGTAACATACAAAACCCCTAGATTATCTAAATATTTTACTAAAGATATTTTCACCTTTCTTTTCCTCTGTATCTTGGCTGTATCCTATATTTGATATAGTTCCTTCTATTTTTACTTCACTTTCATCTATGTTTAATTTGTTTATTTTTAATTCAGAACCTTTTATTGTAAGCATACCTAAATCTGTTGAAAGAATAACTACTTGATCGTCAAAACTTAAAATATCATTTATTCCTGTTACATTTAACTTTTCTCTATTTTCTAATACAACATTTTGCATAACATTAATATTATTTTGCTTTCTTTCCTCTACCATAACTCGTACCTCCTTAAATATATATATTCAAGGCATGTATAAATTATTACTATAAATAATATAAAACTGGAAATAGGTTAGTACTATTTCCAGTCTACATTAATTATTTGTCTTATTTTCATCTTGTTGTTTTAATTTTAAATAACCAAGTTCTTCCCATCTGTTATATGCCAAATTTAATCTAAATAGTAATTTAGGTTTAGCGCCTGCTCTGTTTTTATCTACAACACAAGCATAATATCTTACGTCCGGATCATCATATTTTACTAAGTCATAACATTTTTCATCCATTTCTTCTATTGAATATTCGTAATCTTTATAATTTTCATGATTTATTTGTTTTACCAAACATAATGTATCCAATACCTCTTTTACTGTTCTACTAGCTTGTAAGTCATTGATTGTTAAATTGATTGGCCAAGTTGCTGTTTCTGTTAATTGTAATGTTGAAAAGATAAACATATTAAAATTTTGTGCTAAGTTAGAAAGAATAGTTGCGGTTTTCTTTACCTCTTCCCCATTTCCTATGTGTTCAGTATCAGTTTTTAATGTATCGTAGAATATATATTCGATATGTTTCATATAATAGTAATTCATTATAACTTTTTGTAACTCGTCATTAGTGTGATCTGTTATATTAATAAAATAAATTGAATTATTAATTTCTTTGTCTATCCAATCTGTAACAGCAATAGTGTCTCTAAATTCTTTAGAAATTTTAGCTAGCCTTTTTACAAAATCTGCTCTAGATTCTCCTTCTTCCTGTAATATAAAACCATCTTCATCAGTCTTTACATCTGAACCTTCATCTGCTCTGAATTTAAATTCTAGTAGTTCTCCTTCTGTTTTGTGTAATTTTTTACCATGAATTTTTTGAATTTCTGGATCATTTATAATTGTTGTCATTAAACATAATTTCATTTTTTCTTCTGACATTTCGTTTGAAATTATTAAAACTCTTTTTTTATGTACTAATGATAAATTTGCTACTAGATTGATTGTAAATCTACTTTTACCAGAGTTAGAAGGCATTGCAACAGCCATTGTTTCACCTTTTCTTAATCCCTTAAACTCTTTTGTTAAACGTTCAAATGGTAATGGAATTCCTGTAGTTAAGTTGTTTTCTCCTGTTTCTAGGAATTCTGTAAGCCCTTTATTTAATACAGCTCTTTTAAATTTTTCTGTAGCAGTAACTTGTTCAACAGCACTTTCTACTTCTTCTACTGACATTTGATCATATAATTCGTAATTTCTAATTTCAACAACTTTTTCTTGAACACTTTTGATTGGTATTTTTAAATACCAATTTCTTAAAATAAATAATTTTTTTAAATCTATATATACTTTTTCCATAGTAACTGTTCTTTGTAATTTTATACGAGTTACTAATTGCTTCTTTAATTCATATACTTCTTTTGTTGTTTTTGCAAAGTTAAATTTTCTTTTTACTGCTTCTGGTGCATATTTTTCACCTTCTGTAAAGATAACACTTTTATATAAGTTTAGCATTCTTTCATCTTGGAAGCATACTTCATCATATAAAAAATTATAGCTTACTATATATCTTGGATCATAAAGTAGTAAACCAATATAGTCTTCTTCTAAGTCCAAATCTTGTAATTCTTTTGGAAATCTTTCTACTTCATCTTCTTTTATTTGTTCTGCTTCAAATTCTTTCTTTTCTGTTTCTAAAGCATCTTGTTCATCTTTTTCCTTTTTAGTTTGTCTTTTTTTTAGTTCTTTTTTCTTATTTTGCAAAGCGATATTTAATTCTTTTATACCATCAAGAGCTTTTTTTAAGTCATTTTTGCCAATTGCATCTTTAATTTCTTGAATTTTACCAGCATTATCTTTTGTTACTGGTATATGATTTAATAAATCATATAATTGTGTTACATTGCTATCTGTTGTTCCCATTTTTTTACTCCCTTTTCTTATAATTTTAATTTATTATACCAATAATGAAATTTTTTTTAAAGGCTTTTTTATAAAATTCTATTCGGGATTTAGGGACGTTCCTTGTTTTACATATAATAAGAAAATGCGGGGATTATCCCCGCTTGTTTCCTGGAAGAGATTCAGAGATTTGTGCATAAAATCTGATTCTTCGTAAGACTTCTTCGTCTTCCTCAGAAACCAGAACAGTCTGCTCAATACCGAGCTTTTTTTCTTGCTTTTTAAGGTGTTTGAATTCCTTAATCGCAAGAATCAATGCTGGTACTCCTACCGAGTTTGCATAATCATTCAGCTTTTCCATCTGCGCTTTTGACTCTTTCAAGAAAAGCCGGGAAATCTGTACAATTTCCTGCAGTGATGGATCATAGGCCAAATATTCCTCTTTTGCCAGTTTTTTTAGTTCGCGATGCAGCAAGTTGATAAAATTTCTGGGCTTGCCATACCTATCGCAAATAATTCTGAATTCATTTGGAAAATTGCTATCTTCCAAGATTTCAGATTCACGGACTTCTTTGTCAGTTGCATACACTGCCTCTTCACAGAAGTCCTCCACCAGTTTAAGGTGATTTGTTAACAATTCCCGGCATAAAGCCTCAATATCTGTCATAAATTTTCCTCCATTCAACAATGTCTTTTGTATCACTCTTAATTATACCATAAAGCATGGATTTTTGCTAGCTTTTAGCGTAAAAACAATTGCCATTGTATTAGCTAATAAAATATGATATAAATATAATAAATTTATATATGAGGTGTAATTTATGCAAAATAGTAGTTTTAAATATTGGGTTCCAAATAAATATAAAAATTATACACAATTAATTGTTGTGTTACTAATACTTGTTTGTATTGCTTTAATATTTATGTTTATAAATAATGATATTGGTGGTTTGCTTCTTATGGTAGCAGTAATTTATGGCGTTTTGGGTTGCCCTCTAATTATATTTGTAATGTTTATGATTAGAAGAAAAACAATATTATTTGAGCGCGGAGTTTATGTGTTTGATAAAAAATTATATGTTGTAATGTTCACCAATCCAGACTTTAATAATGTTGAAAGTAATAAGATTTATTTTAGTGGTATAAGTGGTATGGAAGAAATTTTGAATTTGTCGGAATTACCACCTGTATATGAAATTACAACGGTAAAAGAAGTAAATAAAATTAACAATAAAAAATATAAAATTACTTTGGACTATTTAATTCTTAATAAGAATACTACTCAGACAGCAACAATTACGCTAGAAAATAGATATGATAATTTTGAAGACTTGATAAATTGTTTTATTAATTTAAACCAAAAATAATTATAAATTACAAAGAAGGAGCCTATATAAGCTTCTTCTTTATTTTTACATATCAACTTTAATATTATCTCCTTCGATTTTTCTATCTTCTAATTCGAATAATTCTCCTTCTTTAAAATTAAATATTTTGCCAATAATGTTAGAAGGAAAAACATTTAATTTTGTATTATATTTAGTAGTATCATTGTTATAAATTCTTCTTGCTGCTTGTAATTCGCTTTCAACTTTTATAAGACTTTTCTGCAATTTTAAAAACTGTTCACTAGCTTTTAAATCCGGGTAATTTTCTACTACTAATATTAAATTATTATATTGTTCATTTAATTTATTTAATGCATCTTTGTCTTTATTTTGATTATAAGCTGTTCTATATTCTGTTATTTTAGTTAAAACATCTTGTTCATAATTAGCATAACCTTTCGTTACTTCTACTAAATTTGGTATTAAATCAAATCTCTTTTTTAAATAAACATCTATAACACTATATGAGTTATTCATTTGTTTTTTTAGTGTTACAAATTTATTATATGTGATAATAACATATAATACTATAATAACTAATATTACTATTAATGCTATTGTCATTATATTCCTCCCCTATTCCCTTGTTCATAATTATATTTAGTATAAAACTTTTTATAAAAATTGTCAAAAAATTTACATACTATATTAAGTTATGATAGAATATCTTCAATAGGAGGAATTACAAATGATATTTTTAGAGATTTTAGTAGTAGTAATGGTTGGGTTTTTAGTATACAAATTTATTTTAATGCCAAATTTTTCTACTAAAAAAGTAGATATAACCCAGACGCCTAAAGAATTTGAAGAATTATATAACAAATTTAATGAACTTGATTTTTTAGATATCACTATTAGCAAAAAAAGGCTGATGTTTTTTAGTATTATAGGTCTAATCTGTTTTATGGCATTCTTATTTACTTTTATTTTTACATATTTAAATTCTTTTAATATGGCTTTTGCTATAATTCCATTAATTGCATTAGCTGTAACAGTAATATTATTTTTACTAGAATTTAAAAAATTTAAAGTGAAATATTCAGATGTTATAAAAAGATTTATCCAATTAATAGATCCTAACTTAACTTATAATAACACATCATATGTAGATGAAGAAAATTATTATCAAACAGCTTGTTTTGATAATTTACAACTTAGTAGCTTAATAACAAAAGATACAATAAGTGGTACAACTAAAGATAATTATAAGTTTTATGCATCTAATGTTTCTGCAACATCTACAGATGAAAATGTATTTAATGGTATTTTTTCTACGGTTATTTTAGATAAAACAATTCCTTCATACACTAAAATAAATACCGAAAATTTAGAGTATAATACTACATATGTATTGGGAACAACTAATTCACTATTAAAATATATAGAAATGGATAATGCAGATTTCAATAAGGTTTTACATGTATATTCAAATGACAGAATAAATGCAACAGAAATATTAACATCAGATATGTTGGATTATTTATCAGAATTTTATAATAAATATCATGTTAATTTCCAACTTGTATTTACAGGAAACTATGTATATTCAAGATTTTATATTAATCAATTATTTACCCCATCTTTTATAGGTAATTTGTTTAATAAAAATAATTTTGCATTATGCTATATTATAATAACATTCATTTTAGATGTAATAGATAAACTTTCAAATAATATGTCAAACTTTGAAGAATAACATAAGGAGGAACAAATGATTTCACGTGATATGAACCCAGAATATTTAAATTCTTTTTTAGACTATTCTGTAACAATTTTAAACAAATCGCCAAACACAATAAAAGAATATAATTATGACTTAGCAATGTTCTTGAAATTTATTATGGTTCATTTTCATCTTACAAATGCTAAAGATTTTAAAGATATTAATATAAGCAATTTATCTCTTGATGTAATAAAAAAGATAGAATTAAATGATATTCATGCTTTTCTTGCATATTTAACAACTACATATCATAGTAAAGCCGCTACTCGTGCAAGAAAAGTTAGTAGCATTAGAGTATTTTTTAATTATCTATCACAAAAAGCTAATTTGATAGAAAAAAATCCTGCTCAAAATTTAGAAACGCCAAAAATAGAAAAACGTATGCCTAAATATTTAACTCTTGATGACAGCAAAAAGTTATTAACTGTTACAAGTGATGAAGAACGTAACAAAGAAAGAGATTATGCAATTATAACTTTATTTTTAAACTGTGGGCTTCGTTTGTCAGAATTAGTTGGTATAAATATAAATGATATTTCATTTGATGATGCTAAAATGACTGTAATAGGTAAAGGTAATAAAGAAAGAACAATCTATTTAAATAAAGCTTGTTTAAAAGCTATTAATGACTATTTAGAAGTTAGACCTAAGATTGGTATAAAACCTGATTCAGTTAAAGCATTGTTTCTAAGCGAGAGAAAAGAACGAATTAGTAAAAGAACAGTTCAATATGTAGTTGATAAGGAATTAAGACGTGCAGGTTTAGACACAAAAAAATATTCTACCCATAAATTAAGACATACTGCAGCAACACTTATGTATCAGTATGGAAATGTTGATATAAGAGCTCTTCAAGAGCTTTTAGGACATGAAAGTATTTCTACAACAGAAATATATACTCATGTTGCTAATGAACAAGTTAGAAATGCAGTTGATGTAAATCCACTTTCAGATTATTCAGCAGATAAATAAAGGAAAAGACACTAGCCATAACATTGGTTAGTGTCTTTTAATGTGAAACTAGATCCTAACAGTGACATATTAATATTATATGGCCATTCGAGTATTATATCAATTGCTTAACCTATTACAGGTTGTAGTTGCTTGTTATCTAAAGCTTCTTTTATGGTAGGTATTAAATAATCAAATTTGAATACTAAAGATGTAGGTTTGGTAATAGGATTATCTTGTGTAAATGGCACGAAATAATAATTTTTCCTATTCAGTAATTTTCCTATGTTTTCAGCAGAACCTGAAAGTCCATCATTTGTTGAAATACCTATTACCAGAGGTCGCTGATTGCGTAGATGAGATTTTATTGCCATAACAGCAGGCGTATCAATTATTGAATTTGCAAGTTTGGCAATGGTATTGCCAGAGCAAGGTGCTACAACCATAATATCAGTTAACCCTTTTGGACCTATAGGCTCTGCTCCCTGTATTGTATTAATTATTTTATTTTCTGTAATGTCTTCTATTTCTTCTATAAAATCTTTAGCATTTCCGAATTTAGTATCTAAATTATAACTATTATATGACATTATGGGTAGTATATTTGCTCCTAATTCTTTAAGTTCTTTAATTTTAGGTATTACCTTCTTAAATGTACAAAAAGATCCAGTTAAAGTGAATCCTATATTAATATCTTTTAATTCCATACTCTTCCCCCCTTTCATATTATCTTTATATATAATATGAAATTATGTTAATTATGGTATGATAAATTTTATATAAAAACAACGAACGTAGTTTTACAATCAACTACGTTCGTTGTTCTCCTAGATAACACCATTGAAAGGAATATCCTTCTTATAGAATAGCTCATACAGATGAAGTAGGAGAAGCTGATACGGAGACCAGTCTTCTACTATTTCTCTGAATGTATATCCTGTAATGCAACCATGCTTCACAGGAATCAATTCCCGGCCACCACGTGGTCGCTGTTCTCTTGATAGGCTACATCCTTTCTCCCCTAACAGAATACATTGATTGTATCCATAGTCTTTATCAATGGCTACCGGTTCTCCAACATTCCTGATTTTTAATATCAAGGAATTTTGTAATCCAGTATAAAAGCCATCTATTGGGTAAATTGATGTATATCCTTTGCAAAGATGCTTAAAGAGTGTTTCGAAACTTATTTCTGGGAAATCCTTAGGCGAATAGTAGCACCCTGTTCGCTTGCAACATTTCCCTCCGCATTTTTCGCAAAGAGCAGGATTGAACCTTGGCAGAGCGTCATAATATCCATTCTTTTTCTGGATATATTCTACTAAATCGGAAAACAAATATAAATTTTCCGAGAAATCGGTTTGCCACAGAGCCATAACCAACTTTGCCTCTATGGTTCTCTCATTAGCATCCAACATTCTGATTTGTTTTTGGTCAGTTTCATATTCAATCGGTAACCAGACTGTATGAAAAGTATCAAAATTGAAACCGACAAATCCAATTTCTTTGGATTCATACAACTGATATATTTTTTTGAAGTTTACACTCCGAAGTTCCATAGGTGTTAAAAATTTCATTTGTTATTCTCCCTTCATTTTTTAGAGTTATTTTTACAATATTTCTAGCATATTATATCATATTTTACGAATTATGTAAATAAAATGAACTTTAAGGACCGTCCCTAAAGTTCAAAATCAATTATTTTATTAATTCTAGTGTTTGTTTTGCTATCATTAGTTCTTCATCTGTTGGCACTACATATACTTTAATTTTAGAATCATCTGAAGAAATTATTCTTTCTTCACCTTTTACATCATTTCTTTCATCATCTATTTCTACACCTAAGAATTTTAAGTTTTCACAAATTCCTTTTCTAATATTCTTTTGGTTTTCTCCAATTCCTGCAGTAAATAGCATAACATCAAATCCATTCATTGCAACAGCACATTTAGCTATTTGTGCAGCAATTAAATAATTGTGTATTTTTATTGCAAGTGCGGCTTGTTCATTTCCTTCTGCGGCTGCAGCTTCCATATCTCTACAGTCTTGTGTAACTCCTGATAATGCTAAAATACCAGATTCTTTATTTAATATACGTTCCATTTCATCAGGTGTTAAGCCTTCTTTTTTCATTATAAATGTAACTACAGATGGGTCAATATCACCAGAACGTGTACCCATTGGGATACCAGCAAGTGGTGTAAGTCCCATACTTGTTTCTACAGATTTACCACCTTGAACTGCACATATACTTCCACCTTGACCTAAATGGCAAGATATTATTCTTAAATCTTCTATTGGTTTTCCTTCTAATTCAGCTACACGATTAGCTACATATTGATGAGATGTACCATGGAAACCATATTTTCTAACTCCATATTCATTATAATATTTATATGGAATTGGATAAATATAATGTTCTTTTGGCATTGTTTGATGAAATGCTGTATCAAATACAGCAACCATTGGCTTATTAGGAATTAATTTTTGTGCAGCTTTAATTCCCATTACTGCTGCTGGATTATGAAGTGGTGCTAAGCTTGCACATTCTTCTATAGTACTTATAACTTCTTCATTAATAATTACAGGTTTATTGAACTTTTCACCACCATGAACAACTCTATGTCCTGTAGCATTTATTTCTTCTAGTGAATCAATTACTTTGTATTCTGGATTTAATAATTGTTCTAGTGAAAATTCTAATGCTTCTTCATGATTTTGTACTGGTTTTTCTAATTTATATTTTTCTCCATTTACTTTATGTGTTAAGAATGAGTTTGGTTGACCTATTCTTTCAAAAGTTCCTTTTGCCATTACTTTTTCTGAAGCCATATCTATTAATTGATATTTTAATGATGAGCTTCCACAATTAATTACTAAAATTTTCATAAAAAACCTCCAATAAATTTATTTATCTTGTTCTTGTGCTTGTACAGCAGTAATTGCTACAACGCCTTCTATGTCTTTACTGCTACAACCTCTTGATAAATCATTAACTGGTTTTGCAATACCTTGACATAGTGGACCATATGCTTCTGCTTTTGCAAGCCTTTGAACTAGTTTATAACCTATATTTCCAGCATTTAAGTCTGGGAAAATTAAAATATTTGCTTCACCTTTTAAAGGACTTCCTTTAGCTTTATATTCTGCAACCTCTGGAATTATTGCAGCATCTAATTGTAATTCTCCATCTACTAATAAGTCTGGAGCTTTTTCTTTTACTAAATTTGTTGCTTTTATTACCTTTTCAGTTAATTCGGATTTTGCACTACCATGTGAAGAATATGAAAGCATTGCTATTTTAGGTGTTTTACCTGTTAATAGTTCAAAACTTTTACTAGATGATATTGCAATTTCAGATAATGCATCGCTATCTGGATTTTCATTTAAACCACTATCTGAGAATAAGAAAACTCCATTTTCTCCATATGTACAATTAGGCACAATCATCATAAAAAAAGCAGATACTAATTTAGTGCCAGGTGCAGTTTTTAATATTTGAAGTGCTGGTCTTAAAGTATCTGATGTAGAATGAACAGCTCCAGAAACTAATCCATCTGCATAACCTTGTTTAACCATCATCATTCCAAAATAAATATTATCTAACATAAATTCTTTTGCTTTTTCTATTGTCATTCCTTTATGTTTTCTTAATTCATAAAATTGTTCTACAAATTCATTATAATTTTCAGAATTATTAGGATTTACAATTTCTGCTTCTTCTATGTTATCTAGACTAAGTTCTTTTGCTCTTTCTAATATTTTATTTCTATTTCCTATTAATATTATTTCTGCAAATTTTTGTTTTAATACTTCTGATGTAGCTTTTAATGTTCTATCGTCATCTGATTCTGGAAGTACTATCTTTTTTATATCTTGTTTTGCTCTATTTTTTATTTCATCTATAAAAGCCATTTTAATCCTCCTTTTAGTTTTGTTGGCTAAGAATTATCGCCTCTTCAATTATATATTAGTATTTTTTTATTGGCAAGCTTAAATATATTAATTTATAAACTTTACTTTATCATCATTTGAATCAGAAATTATGCTTATATTACCATCTATAATTTTTAATGCTTGTAAATTTTTTAGACCTACTCCTTGTACATCTTTGGTTCGCTTCATAATTCTTTCTAATTCCTCTTCTCTTCCATCTAAATTATAATGAGGACATACTAGTAAATCAACTAAACCAATTCCCTTTACTTTAGTTAATTTAAATTCTTTATATTTTCTTGCATCAGATAACCCATATTTACAAATAGCTATTGCTCCGGCACTAAGACCACAAATTACTTTTCCATCATTATAAGCCTCTTCTAATAGAGAAATCATATCATATTGCTTTAAAATCTTCATTAGCTCTAAGGTATTTCCGCCACCCATATAAATTATATCTGCATTATTAAATCTTTCTAGAATTAATTCTCGATTGTCTAATTCCTTTTTAAGAATAGTTTTAGATATACATCCTAGGTTCCTATAATTTCTTTTTATAACTCTAAAATATGATTCTATATGGTTTACATTTGCAAAACCAAGAAAAAGAAAGTTTGGCGATTGTTTGTTCGCTAAAGCAACAATTTCCTTATCTATTTTTTGTGTTTCATATTCTGTTCCTTTTCTACCTATTTCTCCACCGCCAATAATAACAGCTTTTTTCATATCTACCATCTCCTTATAAAGATTGTTCTGAATCGTCTAGTTTTCTTTTTCTTTCTGTAATAGCTCTTCTTAGTAATTTTACTCCATTTTCTGTTCCTCTAACTCCCAATCTTAATCCTTCTTCTTGTAATTCTGGAATTTTCTCTATATCTACATTTAAAAATCTGTTATGTTTATTAGAATATAAAAATACAGTTGGTTCTTGCTCTCTTATAAATATACAACTTGTATATTCTTCTTGACTCATTTTGCAAGGAAAGATATAAAGCTTTTTCCAAATTTCATTTTCTGCTAAGCTGGTTAGCATTTTATAATAAAAAGAATATTGCTGCATATATCCCATATTAGCTGAAATATTAATTATATTCTCATCACCTATAAATTTTGTTACTTTATCTTTTAATGGTAAACCAGATAAATCAGCTATAACCGAATTTATAACTTCATCAGTATATTCTCCAGTCTCACTTGTATATCCGATGTTCATATCTGCTCTTTCTAATTCTTCTGTAGGAACCTCAGTTAATAAAACATATTCATCATCTGTTGTACCAAAATGTCTTGTTCTCCTACCAGTTTGTATAAATTCTAAATCAGACTGTAGATCAAGTTTTATTCTATCTCCATTTTTTAGTGCAAGAATATTAAACACATGTTCTAATTCTTTTGGTTCATGTGTAACTGTACAATTATATCCTAATTTATTAAAAATATATTCACATTGTCTAGCTAACGAATAACATATAATTTCTCTGTCATCAAGTCTATCTTCAACTCCAGTTCTCTTTTTAGCTAATCTATATATTTGCTTTTGAGTCGCTGTATTTCCGAAATAGTATCTTACATCAAAAGTCTTGTTTTTTCCGATTTCTATATAAATTTTTCTAATAAAACTTAGCTCATCTAATTCTTGGTATTCTGGATTTGTTTGAAATTCATATAATAATTCTTTTACTTTCAATATTTTAACCTTCTATCATTTTTAATATTTCTTCTTTTAATTCATTTACAATATTTTCTTGAGGAATTTTTCTAATTATTTTTCCTTTTTTAAATAGTAAACCTTCTTTTATTCCACCAGCAATGCCTATATCTGCATTACTAGCTTCTCCTGGTCCATTTACTGCACATCCCATAACAGCAACAGTTATATCACTATTTATAGTTTGTAAAAATTCTTCCACTTCTTTTGCCATTGGTATTAAATCTATTTGTGTTCTACCACAAGTAGGACATGAAACTAATGTTGGAACATTAGTATATAAATTACAATCTTTTAAAATTTCTTTTACAACCTTAATTTCTTCTATAGGATTATCTGATAAAGAAACTCTTATTGTATCACCTATTCCTTCTCTTAATAAAATTCCAAGTCCAATACTTGATTTTATAGTTCCACTAAATGCTGTTCCAGCTTCTGTTATTCCTAAATGTAATGGATATTTAAAAGTTTTAGCTGCCTCTTCATAGCTTTCTATACATAAGTCTAAATTAGAAGCCTTTAAAGATATTGCTATATCATAAAAATCTAAATCTTCTAATATTTGTACATGCCTTTTTGCACTTTCTACCATTGCTTTTGCTGTAGGCTTACCACCATACTTTGCTAACAAGTCTTTTTCTAAAGATCCTGCATTAACTCCTATTCTTATAGGAACATTGTATTCTTTGCACTTATCTACAACTGCTTTTACTTTTTCTTTACCACCAATATTACCTGGATTAATTCTTACTTTGTCTACTCCAGCTTCTATAGCACATATTGCAATTTTATAGTCAAAGTGAATATCTGCTACTATTGGTATATGTATTTGTTCTTTTATATCTTTTATTGCTTTTGCATCCTCCATATCTAAACATGCAACACGTATTATTTCACAACCAGCTTTTTCTAATTCTAATATTTGTTTAACTGTTGACGCTACATCTTTTGTTTTAGTATTTGTCATAGATTGAATAATTACTTTGTTTTGACCACCTATTTGCACATTACCAACTTTTATAGGTCTAGTTTCAGTTCTTTTATACATAACATCCTCCATTATTTTTTTGTTAATTTAGCTATTAAAGCTTTTATCTTTATTCCTTTTTCTGAGAACATTTTTTCATGTTCTGTTTGGATGTCTTCCCAATCGGTCTCAGAATGTAAATCATAGGTTAGTTTTATAATTTCGAAACCGCTCTCTTTAAAATAGTTTATGCTAGATTCAAATAAATCATCATCATCAGTTTTAAAATGTATTTCTCCACCTGCTACTAAAAATTCTTTATACTTCTCTAATTGCCTTGTATGTGTTAATCTTTTCTTTCTATGTTTTCCTCTAGGCCAAGGATTACAAAAATTAATATAAATTCTTTCTATATTATCATTATTATTCATTATTAATAGAATTCGTTCTATATCAAATCTAGTAAGAATAACATTGTCTGGTTCTTTATGATTAGCTTCAAATTCTTGTTCTACATTTCTCTTGGCTAGTCCTAACATAGCATCTACTAAATCTATCGCAATATAATTTATGTCTGGGTTTTGTAAAGCTATTTGTGATATAAAATTACCTTTACCACATCCAAGTTCTAAATGTATTGGATTATTTGTATTTTTAAAAGCTGTTTTCCATTTTCCTTTATAATCTTCTGGATTATCTATATAAAATTTGCAAGCTTCTAATTCTGGTCTTGCCCATGGCTTAAATCTAATTCTCATTTTATTCCTCCAATCGGGATTTAGGACCAATCCGGATCTGGGGACGCTCCTTTTTTCCCTGTTATTTTGCATATCTATTATATCTAATTAAGCATAAAAAAACAACCAAAACTTAAGTTCTAGTTGCTATTGTATAGGGGTAATCTCGTATTTCATATCCTCTATTATATCTTTCATTACAATAGGTGTAACATAGTTTTCTTTTAACTTATCTATAATTGAAATTACTTCAGTCTCATTTTCTGATATGTCATCTATGTTTCCTACTTCTCTTGTCATTTTCGAATCCTCATTATATTGAATTTTTACTATTTCTATTCCATAGCTTTTATTCTCATAGGTTAAATAATACAGCAAACTCACGGGATGTTCTACTCCTAATTCAATCATTAACTTTGGATCGAAAAATATCCCTCCACAAAATCTTTTACTCATTTGTTTATTACCCCTTCCTTTCTTTTCTTAAGTTAAAATCGTAAAGAATTTTAGCTTGTATATTCTACTGTATACCTATAACCTTATAAAAGCAAGCATTTTCGTTCGTCAATTTTTTTACTTTTTGACTTTTTTCGACAAAATAAAAACCCATAGATTAATTACGTTATTACATATTTAATCTATGAGTTTTATTATTTATACTGCTTCTGCATAATACTTAATTATTTTATTATTAATTTCGCTATCTGATGCGTTTAATATTTTATTATAATTTTTTGCTTTCTTATATATTTTTATTATTTTGTTAATTCCATATATATTAATTAATGATAAAGTAATAAAATATGCATCACTAAAAGATTTTATATCATTAATATTTAATTTTTGATACGAATAAGTTGTTTTTGCGTCGTTTAATCCGAAAAGATATGTTGTAATATCTAACCAATTAGGAATGTCATCAAAATTATCTGCAAGAATCATATCTGCAACAGATTTTTGTGCTATTTTCATAATATCACTATATGAATGAACATTTCCTGGGTTTAAAGGTGTTACTAATTTTAAATTTCCATCTTCACCTTCTAATGATACTTCCCATTCTTCTCTTTTTTCACCAAAAACTTCTTTATGTAATTCTTCTACACTATTATATAAGTAGATTATAATTTTTCTGTCATAATTTTTTAATTTAAATAAACTTGTGATAGTTTCATATGCAATTAGTACTTGGTTCATAAGTTCGAGCACACACGGCTCATTCTCGTCACTATATTGAATTTGGATATTACCATCATCAAATTTCTTCATTTATATAAATCACTCCTTAATTTCTTAGTACATTTATATTATATATTATTTTATTTGTCGTGTCTACTTTTAATAATATAAAACCTTAATAAGTTTACTGCATTACTTCTAAAAATATATATTTAATGTAAAATTTATTAACTGCACTACATAAAAGAACTGGTTCGTAAAAACAATTACTTTTTCACTTAAAATAGGGATTTAAGGACCGTCCCCAAATCCCGAAAGGACATCCCTAAATCCCGACAAGGACACCAAAACTATATTTCTATATAATTATATTCACATGCACGTAATAATCTATTATTTAAAGCCAATCCTAATCCATCTTTTTGCATACCTTCTATAATTACAATATCTACATTGTAATTATCAACTTGCCTTAATATAGAAAATATATTATGTGCCATTTCTTCTAATGAGTTACCCATCTTTATTTTATTTTTAGTATTATATTTATCAAAATTTTTATCTCTACATACTACTAATGCATTTTTGCCACTTATAAGCTCATTTATTTTATTTACCATAGCTTCTTCATTTTTACTATATACCATCATACATTTAGTATTAGGTGCATAATGTCTATATTTCATACCTGGTGATAGTACTTTTTCTTTTCCATCATATTTTCCAAGTATATTTTTATCAATTTCTACTTCTAGACCTAATTTTTCTATATCTTCTTTTGTTATTTTACCAGGTCTTAATATTCTTACCTTATTATCTATAACTCTAACTACAGTAGATTCTAATCCTATATCTACCATTCCATCATCTATAATAGTTGAAACTTTACCATCAAATTCTTTTAATATATCATCTATTTTTGTTCCACTTGGTCTACCAGATACATTTGCACTTGGTGCTGCAATTGGGACGCCTGCATATTCTATTAATTTATTTGCAATCTTGTTTGAAGGCATCCTTATTCCAACAGTATCTAGTCCTGCAGTAACTGATTTTGGAATTATATTTTTAACTTTTAATATTAATGTAAAAGGACCTGGACAAAAAGTATTAATTAATGTTTTTTCTACTTCATTTGGTTCTTCTACGAGTTGTTTAATCATGTCTACATTATTTACATGTACTATTAAAGGGTTATCTCCTGCCCTTCCTTTTGCTTTAAAAATATTTTTACAAGCATTATCATTTAATGCATTTGCACCTATTCCATATACTGTTTCTGTTGGGAATATTACTAATTCTCCATTCAGTATATCTTGTGCTACTTCTTTTATTTTTTCATCATTATATTCTTCTTTTAAATTTATATATTTTGTTTTCAATTTTACACCTTCTAATTATTTTTCCTACAATATTATAGCCTCTTTTAGCTTAAAAATCAAGGATTGACAAAACTATACAACAAAAGACCTAAGCAAATGAGCTTAGGTCTTTTGGAAAGAAAACTAATGATGTTTTCTTTCAAGATGAAAAAATCATTCTGTTAGCATTGGATAGCTGCCCAACGCGCTCTTAAACTTGGATCTTTAAGTACTTCTCCATTAGAAAGCGGCACAAACAAGCTTCCTCTGGTAAATCCAGCTTTTTGCAGAGCATCAGTCAACTGTATGTTAGGGGTTACAAACGTTTTACCGTTTACATTAACAAATACACACTTTCCATTATTTGTGTCATATTTGCCAATGTATTCTGAGCATGTACAGTCAAAGAAGGTAGTTCTTAGAATAGGATATGTCCAGCTATCTCCATAAAAATGAGATGTTTCCATTCCTGTTTCTGGTACCTGCAGGCACTGCTTTAAAAGATCTTCAGATATTTCACTGATTCCATTTTCTTTGCAGTACCTTTTACAGTCTTCTTCAAACTCATCCTTTCTGCTCTGATCCTGCTCATAGAGGAGATGTTTCCATTTGTCCTTATACTGTACCGGAAAATCTCCGTTAGAAAACGGTACATACATTCCAGATTTCTCAAAACCTGCTTCGTTTAAGACGCTTATTAAGTTTCCCATTGAGGGGATTACATATAAGGCGCCATTGTCAACAAAAGCAACGGTTCCGTTATTCATGTCGAAATTTTTGTCCAGCTCCGGCTTTATATAGTTTAAGTTGAGATGTTCAAATTTTGAATAAATTGGCCAAGATACTAACATTCCATTCCGGCATTCAATTGCCTCTCTTTTTACCTCGTTGATATTTTCAAATTTTTTCATCTCTTTTTCCTCCTTTTCTTTTTTCTTGTCAAATCATGTTGCTATACCACAGCATTATTGAACTGGGCATAGGAGATGAAATTCAAAAGATTTGATACCCTTAATTATACCACATTTACATAAAAAAGTAAAATTGCTTTCCTTTATTTTCCTATTTACAACTAAAAAAGAACCTGGGTATATACTTTACTCAAGTTCTCTAATTAATTAAACAAATAAATCTGCTAAATATTTTTTAGCCTTTTGTCGCATTGGCTTCCTTTTTACCGTCTTTTTTACTGTTACATAATAAGATATCTTTGGAAAGGTATCTTCAAATAAATAATACAATTGTCTCCTGATATCTGTAATAGGAGTAAAACCCATTTTAAAATTAAGATCTTTATTTTCCATATCTTTAAGTAAGAAAAATATCTTTTTTCTAAAAGTCAATAATTCAGTATAATCTTTTTTGGCAATGATATGATGAAATTCCATTCTTAATTTATCAATCATCACTGTACTTGCAATTCTATAACATTTTTGCAAATACTCCCGATGAGTAGATATCTCTGACCATTCTTTATATTCTTCTGTCATTGGATTAAACATAAGAAATTGGGCTTTTTTATCTAAATCAATTCCATTTGCCTCTGCTTCTTCATAATAATAGTTAATATCTTTTATCATGCTATATTCCTCCACTAGATATTTATATATTTGGATTCTATACAGATTTATTGTCAACATAAATTATATCATATTTTTCTATGAAATAATAGTTCGTTTTTTTAGATTACGCTATATTTGTTATTACATAAATATTTATTATAGAGAAAACGTACAGCCTTGTAGCTGTACGCATTTTCTTAGTTTGGATTCAATTCACTTTCCAGAAAGTCCAGTAATACCTCTCTAGTATTAAATGTTGGTTCTTTTAATCTCCTCCTGAGCTCTTCATCCTGTGTGTGAATATCTCCAAACAAAAGATCTCTTTTTAGAAGTCTCATCGCTTCAAAGATATCCCTTTTTCCAGTAAATGTTGCGACATGAAGCAACATTATATTATCTTGCAGATGATACGCAATTAAGATTGCATTCTGTCCAACTGCAATAGCACTTTTCATTAGTGCATCTGATGCAAATTTCCGTGCCTCCTCGTCATTAGACAAAATGTAGATTTGCAACTTCTTAAATACAAATTCTGTTCTCATGTCATTTCTCCCTTCAATTTTCTACATATAGCTGTGGCATAAATTTATTATAATATATTTTACATAAAAGATCAAAACCTATACATTCTTAATATTCCTCTTCTTAAATGAAACTATAGAAGCTACTATCATGATTACAAAATATATTGCACAAATAGTTATAGAAAATTCAATGCTAATTCCACTAAACATTGGAGTTCCACCAAATAAATATTGGCTTAAATCCCAGTTAGGTGTTACAAAATATTTTACCCAGTCCCATTTATAAGATATAGCAATCATATTAATCACATCACTACCCATGTATCCAAGTATAGGTAATGCAACTGCAAGTGGTGAATTTAAGAAAAGTGTACTTAATGCAAAAGCTAATGTTCCAATTAAAATAAATATTGGTAATTTACATATAAATATTAAACCAAGATATGCAAAAATATTTAATGTAATAATGCTATTAGTTGTAAAATCAAACTGTACAACATTCATCATATAAGTTCCAAAGCCATATACAATTCCACCAATAATAAATTGTAATAATAAAATTGCAACTGTAGTAATAAGCATTGTTATAAATACAGCAATTAATTTTGAAATAAGTATTTTAGTTCTACTATATGGTCTAACTAATAGTAATTTTACAGTACCTTTATTAAACTCTTCACTAATTGAAACTCCAGCAACTATAACAACAACCATAACTATAATTGCGATATATGTGTCTATTGAATTTTGGAAAGTATAATTTGCTGTAGCAGTATTTTGATATTCTGTATCATTATATAAATCATATTTATATAAATTTGCTTTTTCTAAATATCCATTTATTTCTGATTTTTCTTCATCTGTTAAATTTTTACCTTGTGATGATTGAATATAATTACCCATATACATTCTATAATTTTGTACAGCTATACTTTTATAGTTATCACTACCATAATTAATGTTCTTATCTAATCTTAAATTAACTACTTCTTTTTGTAATTCTAAACTCTTTAATTGAGTTTTTAAATCTTCATTTTCACTATCTTGTGCTATTAATGTATTTGATTCTTCTATTTGTGTATTTAAACTATCTAATTCTTTATTTGCAAAATACTTCCAATCATTATTTTTTAAAGCTGTAAGCATTTCATCATATTGAGCCTTAGAAATAGTAAGTGCTTCATTATTTTTATCTATATATTCATAATTGTTCATTTCCTCTATTATAGGAGAAATAACTGTTCCAATTACTTCTGCTTGCCAGCTAGTTTCTTTATAATCTTTTGCAAGAGTTGCTAGATCTTTTTGTGATTTAGTTTCTACATATTTATTTATATCTGAAGGTTTATTAGGGTCTAACTCAGCTAATTCTTCATCTAAATATTGTATATAACTTTCTGAATATGCAGAATATGAATTTGACATGTTTTGACTTATTTTATTTAAAACGTTAAAGCCTATTATTATAACCAAAATAATTACTCCAATAACAATCATACTTTTCTTAGAAAAAATCTTTATTAACTCATTTTTTATCAACTTACTCAATTACATTACCCCCTGTTTTCTTTAAGAATGCATCTTCCAAGCTTAAATTTTCTTCCGAAACATTATATATTTTTACATTTCGTAAAACTAATTCTTTAATTAGAAGAGGAACTTTTTCTTTCTCTATATAAACTCTAACTTCTGTTTCTGTTAAAATATCCATCTTATAATCTATAATAGAGCTTATTACACTAGAATCTTCTACTTCTAATATATAACAATTGTTTTTAATATCTTTTTTGAAAGTATCTATATCATTTGTTTCTACTATTTCACCATTCTTAATAATTGATATCTTATTACAGAATGTATCTAACTCTGCTAAATTATGGCTAGATATTAAAATTGCCATATTCTCTTGTTTAGCCAATTTTTTAAGCAATACTTTTACTTCTTTTATTCCTTCAGGATCTAGACCATTTGTTGGTTCATCCAATATTAATAATTTAGGTCTGTGCAATAATGCTTGAGCTATTCCTAACCTTTGTCTCATTCCTAATGAATACTTAGAAACCTTATCTTTTATTCTGTTTTCTAGTCCAACTAGTTTTACAATTTCATCAATTCTATTTTTATCAACATTTTTATATAAGTTAGCTACCAATTTTAAATTTTCATAACCAGACATATACATATATAAATCAGGACTCTCTACTATTGTTCCTACATTTTCTATTGCTTTTTTAAAGTTTTCCTCTATATCATATCCATTAATATATACCTTTCCAGAAGTTATATTTTGAAGTCCTAGTATAAGTTTTATAGTAGTTGTTTTACCAGCACCATTCGGACCTATAAATCCTAAAATATCTCCTTCCAATAATTGTAATGATACACCTTTTAAAATTTCTTTCTGACCGAAAATTCTTTTTTAAATTTTCACATCTTAATACAATCTTTTTCAAGTCTTTCCCCTCCCTATTGTTTTTACTGTTCATATATTAGCACATAAATATTAAGGAAAAAGTATACAATTTATTAAGATTTTATTTAGGAGGATAATTTTGAAAATTAAAGTTATACATTTATCTAAAATATTACTTTTTTTAACATTATTAGTCACATTTCTTACTGTTGGTATTTCTATTGTTATTGCAACTTCTGAGGATTATATAGAAGTTCCAATAATTATGTATCATAGTATTTTAAAAGATCCTTCGAGGTCTAATAAATATACTGTTACTCCTACTGTTCTAGAAGAGGATTTAAAATATATTAAAGATAAAGGCTATACTACAGTTACAATAGCTGCTTTAATTTCTTATGTATATGATGATAAGCCTTTACCAGAAAAGCCAATAGTATTAACCTTTGATGATGGACATTACAATAATTATGGTTATTTATTTCCTTTACTAGAAAAGTATGATATGAAAGCTGTTATATCAATTGTAGGTTCATATACAGATAAATTTACCGAAACAGATGAAGCAAATTTAAACTACTCGTATTTAAGATGGAAAGATATTAAAGAATTAATGGATACTGGACGTATAGAATTTCAAAACCATACATATAACTTGCATAGTAATACTGGAAAAAGAATTGGTACAAAGAAAATAAAAGGTGAAACAGACGAACATTATAAAAATATTTTAAAAGATGATATTTTAAAACTTCAACAAGAATTCGAAGAAAATACTAATTATACTCCACAATGTTTTACATATCCATTTGGAGGAATTAGTAATGCATCATTAGACATAATAAAAGAATTAGGTTTTAAAGCAAGTTTATCTTGTGAACAAGGCATTAATAAACTAACTAAAAATCCTAATTCCTTATATTTATTAAAAAGATATAATAGACCAAGTTATATTAGCACATATAACTTTTTCCAAAAGATTAATTAACTTTTATAATTTCATATTGTCTAGTACCTAGTCCAATTTTCTCTGCATGTTCTAGACAAGATTTCCATTCACTCTGTGGTGTTGTGTTTTTAAAGTGGTCATGATGATCTTCAAAATCTTTTGAATGCATGTTTTCATCTAATTTGCTTCCAGGTATAGGTTGCGCAGCATTACATGCATCCGCACATGCTTGATCTAATGCTACTGGATCAAAACTTGCAAACATTCCTATATCTGGTAATATTGGAACATCATTTTCTGCATGACAATCGCAATATGGTGAAATATCTAGAACTAAATTAATATGAAAGTTTGGTCTTCCATCTAATACTGCTTTTGAATATTCTGCCATTTTCTTATTTAATAATTCATTTGCATGAGAATTATTATTATAGATTGCATCGAAATTACAAGCACCTAAACATCTACCACAGCCAACACATTTGTTATGATCTATATGCGCTTTTCCGTTTTCATCAAATGAAATCGCACCATGTGCACAGTTTTTAGCACATAAATGGCATTTTTTACATTTTTCTAAATCAACAGATGGTTTACCAGAACGATGTTGTTCCATCTTTCCAGCTCTACTACCACAT
>OHPO01000357.1_pt1 | contig 24427 bp, 21 predicted proteins | sample 1577741 | NCBI WGS metagenome assembly OHPO01 (sample SAMEA3879574, study PRJEB24766) | human gut metagenome | biome: human-associated habitat; feature: feces | place: USA | collected 1985/1987
CGCCGCTGAAGAAGCTGCCGAAAATGTCGCCCAGGTCGCCGAAGTCGAAGCCGCCTGCCCCGTATCCGCCGCCCTGGCCCGCGCCATAGTTGGGGTCCACCCCGGCGAAGCCGAACTGGTCATATTTCTGGCGCTTATCGGGATTGGACAGCACCTCGTTGGCCTCGTTGATCTCCTTGAACTTCTCCTCGGCCTCCTTGTCGCCGGGGTTCATGTCCGGGTGATACTTCCGGGCCAGCTTTTTGTATGCTCTTTTGATCTCGTCCTCGCTGGCGCCCTTTTCCACGCCCAGGACCTCGTAATAATCGCGTTTCTCTGCCATAACGGCCCGCTCCCTTCTCTGGGTCTTCTATCCCTGAACACCACAGGAAGGGACAGGAAGCCCTGCCCCTTTCCGGTGGTGAAATTTCACTTATTTATTCTTGGTGTCGTCGTCATCCACGACCTTGTAGTCGGCGTCGTAATACTGGCCGCCCTGGTCACCCTGGGCGCCGCCCTGCTGACCGGCCTGGGCGGGGTCGCCCTGGGGCGCCTGCTGCTGATACAGCTTCTCGCTCATCTTGTAGAACAGCTGGGTCAGCTCCTCGGTGGCCGCCTTGATGGCGTCGGTGTCCTCGCCCTTCAGGGTCTCCTTCAGCTTCTCGACACCGGCGCGGATAGGCTCCTTCTCGCTTTCGGGTACCTTGTCGCCCACCTCGTTCAGGGTCTTTTCCGCCTGATAGACCATCTGGTCGGCCTGGTTGCGGACCTCCACCTTCTCCTTGATCTTGGCGTCCTCGGCGGCATACTGCTCGGCCTCCTTGACGGCCTTCTCAATATCCTCCTTGCTCATGTTGGAGGAGGAGGTGATGGTGATGTGCTGAGCGTTGCCGGTTCCCAGGTCCTTGGCGCTGACGTTCACGATGCCGTTGGCATCGATGTCGAACGTGACCTCGATCTGGGGCACGCCGCGGCGGGCCGGGGCAATGCCGTCCAGGTGGAAGCGGCCCAGGCTCTTGTTGGCGGCGGCCATCTCACGCTCGCCCTGCAGCACGTTGACCTCCACGGAGGTCTGGTTGTCGGCGGCGGTGGAGAAGATCTGGCTCTTCTTCACAGGGATGGTGGTGTTGCGCTCGATCAGACGGGTGCACACGCCGCCCATGGTCTCAATACCCAGGGACAGGGGGGTCACGTCCAGCAGCAGCAGGCCCTTCACGTCGCCGGTCAGCACGCCTGCCTGCAGGGCGGCGCCCATGGCCACGCACTCATCGGGGTTGATGCCCTTGAACGGTTCGCTGCCGGTAAAACTCTTCACGGCCTCCACCACGGCGGGGATACGGCTGGAGCCGCCCACCATCAGCACCTTGGCCAGGTCGCTGGGCTTCAGACCGGCGTCGGACATAGCCTGACGCACGGGGCCCATGGTAGCCTCCACCAGGTGGCCGGTCAGCTCATTGAACTTCGCCCGGGTCAGGGTGACGTCCAGATGCTTCGGGCCGGTGGCGTCCGCAGTGATATAGGGCAGATTGATGTTGCTGGTGGTCACGCCGGACAGCTCGATCTTGGCCTTCTCGGCGGCCTCCTTCAGGCGCTGCATGGCGACCTTGTCGCCGCTGAGGTCGATGCCGTCGCTCTTCTTGAACTCGGACACCAGATACTTCATGATGCACTGATCGAAGTCATCGCCGCCCAGGCGGTTGTTGCCGGCGGTGGCCAGCACCTCGATCACGCCGTCATCGATCTCCAGGATGGACACATCAAAGGTGCCGCCGCCCAGGTCGTAGACCATGATCTTCTGTGCCTGCTCTTTATCCACACCGTAGGCCAGTGCGGCGGCGGTGGGCTCGTTGATGATACGCTTCACGTCCAGGCCGGCGATCTTGCCGGCGTCCTTGGTGGCCTGACGCTGGCTGTCGGTGAAGTAGGCGGGCACGGTAATGACCGCCTCGCTGACGGTCTGGCCCAGATAGGCCTCGGCGTCCGCCTTCAGCTTCTGCAGGATCATGGCGCTGATCTCCTGAGGGGTGTAGCCCTTGCCGTCGATGGTGACGTGATAATTTTCACCCATGTGACGCTTGATGGAAGATACGGTGCGGTCAGCGTTGGTCACAGCCTGACGCTTTGCCACCTGACCGACCATACGCTCGCCGGTCTTGGAAAATGCAACAACAGAGGGGGTAGTACGGTTGCCTTCGGCGTTGGCGATGACAACAGGCTCGCCGCCTTCCAGAACAGCAACACAGGAATTGGTAGTACCAAGGTCGATACCGATAATCTTAGACATAATGTTTTCCTCCTAATATATTAAAGCTAAATTGTTTACGTTTTTAGTTTGCCACCTGCACCATGGCGAACCGGACGATCTTATCGCCCATTTTGAAGCCCTTCTGGAACACCTGCGTGATGACGTTTTCGTCATGCTCCTCGCTGTCCAGATGCATCACGGCGTTGTGCAGATTCGGGTCGAAGGTGTCGCCCACCTCGCCGAAAACCTCCACGCCGAGACCATTCAAGATCTTCAGCAGCTCCGTCATGGTCAGCTCCACGCCCTTTTTGTAGGCGGCGTCTTCCGTGGGCTGGTTCAGCGCGCGCTCCAGATTGTCGTAGATGGGAAGCATCTTCGTTACGGCGTCGGCCTTGCCGTTGCCGTAGGACTGCTCCTTTTCCTTCGTGGTGCGCTTGCGGAAATTATCATATTCCGCTGCCAGACGCAGCCGGGCGTCATGCTCGGAATTGTATTTTTCCTCCCAGGGGTTGGCATCCTTCTGCTTCGGTTCCTCGGGAGTCTTCTCCTTCGGGGTTTCCTCCACAGGTTCCTGAGGTGTTTCCTCCGGGGTCTGCTTCTTTACTTCTTCTTTTTCCTTCTTTGCCACGTCTGTGACCTCCTGTCAATTTGCAGGGTGGGGGAAAATCTCCGCTTTTTGTGGTTCCGGGGATTTTCCCCAGCCCTGCCTGTTTGATTCTATCCTTCCTTCGGCGGCTCCGGCAGCTTTGGCTGCTGGGGCTGCTCGGGCTTGCCGAACATCTTGCTCAGGCTCTCGGCGAAGTAGCTCAGGCGCGCCGTTACCTTTGCGTAATCCATCCGGGTGGGGCCGACCACGCCGATCATGCCCTGCATTCCGTCGCCGATGTCAAACTTGGTCATCACAACGGAGGTGTCCTTCAGTTCATCCGCCACGTTTTCGGGGCCTACCAGCACCTTCGTGCCGTTGGCGCCCTCCATGACGGCGGGAAGGTTTGCCAGTGCCTCTTCGTCAATGGAATCCATCACCCGCTGGGCTTTGTCCACGTCCCGGTATTCTGGCAAACTCAACAGTCTTGCCTGACCGGTGACGGCCACTCTGGTGGAATCGCTGTTTTTCAGCGTCTCCTGGGTGAAGTCCAGGATTACCGGCACCAGACTTGCCGCCGCGCCCGCCGAACGCATGACCTTTTCCATCAGCTCGGCGGTGAAACCATCAAGGGGAATGTCCGTCATGCTGGCGTTCAGCACCGCGCTCAGGAGCTTCAGATCCGTTTCGCTGACGTTTACCGGCAGCTTGATGAGCTTGTTCACCACCTGCTCGCCGCCCAGCATCAGCACCAGAATGAAGCTTCCCTGTCCGGCCAGGATCAGGTCGAACCGCTTGACGCAGGCGCTGCCCTGTCGGGACGCGGCGGAGATGGCGGGAAGATCGGTGGCCTGAGATACCAGCTTTGCCACCTTTTCCACCATTTTATCCACCCGCTGCATCTTTTCCTCGATGGCGCTGCTGATGGACTTCGTTTCGTCAATGGACAAGCGGTAATCCATCATCAGCTCGTCAACGTACAGCCGGTAACCGGCGGCGGAGGGGATGCGGCCCGCGCTGGTGTGGGGCTGCTCCAGATAACCCATGGCGGTCAGCTCCGCCATTTCGTTGCGGATGGTCGCGGAGGAATACTTCATGTCCGGCAGCTCGGTAATGGCCTTGGAGCCCACCGGTTCCGCCGTGCGGATATACAAATCCACCACCGACCGCAGAACCTTCTTTTTCCGCTCTGTCAGTTCCATCGTATCCCTCCTTCTCACTTTATCTTTAGCACTCCATCTCTCTGAGTGCTAAGCACACTATACCGCAGAGTGCCAGAAATGTCAATAGGTTGTTTTTGAATTATTCTTGAACATTTTGGGGAATTGGGGCGAATCTGGAAAATCTTCCTTGCGTTTGCCCCGGGAATCGCCTTCTGAATATGAAGTTCCCTTGAATTTTTCTTGAATTCTCCCTTCGGGGGTGGAACTTTTCGTTTCTTTGTGCTATACTGTACAATATATTATTGTGCGGGGGTCTGCCCCGAAACCGAATTTTGGAGAGAGAGCTTATGCTGGAATTATTGGCGCCCGCCGGGTCAATGGAGGCTCTGCGCGCGGCCGTTCAGAACGGCGCTGACGCCGTCTACCTCGGCTGCGGCGCGTTCAACGCGCGGCAAAGCGCGAAAAACTTTACTCCCCAGACGCTGGTGGATGCCATTAAATACTGCCATGTCCGGGGCGTACAGGTGCACCTGACCCTCAACACCCTCGTCTCCGACCGGGAGATGACCGAGGCGGCGGAGCTGATCCGCTATGCCGCGCAGAATAATATTGACGCCTTTATCGTGCAGGACTTAGGCGTGGTGCAGCTGTGCCGTCAGATCGCCCATGCGAAGCCGAAGCAGCTTATTATTCTGGATATTTACGAAAATAATGCCTATGATATTCAAATGGAGCTGCGCCGCACCCATCCGGAACTGAATCTGGAGGTCATCATCGGCTCTGTCCGTGACGCCGTCCGGCTGAACCATGTGATGGAAACTTACCGGCCGGAGCTTGTGTTCCACGCTGCGGCCCATAAGCACGTTCCGCTGATGGAGGAAAGCCCCAACGAGGCCATCAAGAACAACGTCATCGGCACCTACAAGCTGGCGAAGGCCGCCGCGGAGTACGGCGTCAAGCGGTTTGTGCAGATATCCACCGACAAGGCCGTCAACCCCACCAACATCATGGGTGCGTCCAAGCGTCTGTGCGAGATGGTGATACAGATGATGAACCGGGAGTCCAAAACGGAATTCGTGGCGGTGCGCTTCGGTAATGTTCTGGGCAGCAACGGCAGCGTCATCCCGCTTTTTAAGAAGCAGATCGAGGCCGGCGGCCCCGTGACCGTCACCCATCCCGACATCATCCGGTATTTTATGACCATCCCCGAGGCGGTGAGTCTGGTGCTGCAGGCGGGATACTATGCCAAGGGCGGCGAGATTTTCATTCTGGACATGGGCGAGCCGGTGAAGATCGACACCATGGCGCGGAACATGATCCGTCTGTCCGGCTACGAACCGGATGTGGACATCAAGATTGAGTACACCGGTCTCAGACCGGGCGAGAAGCTCTACGAGGAGCTGCTGATGAAGGAAGAAGGAATGCAGGAGACTGCCAACAAGCTCATCCACATCGGCAAGCCCATCGAAATGGACGACGCGCTGCTGGAGCAGCAGCTGAAGCGGCTGGACGAAGCCAGCCGGGAAGAAAGTGAAGACATCAAGGACATCGTCGCGGAGATCGTGCCTACTTACAAACGCGAGTGTAAGGTCTGACCAAACGAAATAAGAGAAAATGAGGAAAGCGGAATGTACCGAACGTTTTTCAAACGCCTGCTGGACATCATCCTGTCCGGCTGCGCCATCGTGATATTGTCGCCGCTGCTGCTGATCATTGCCGTCGCCATCAAGATCGACGATCCCGGCCCGGTGCTGTTCCGCCAGAAGCGAGTGGGCATCCACAAGACCCATTTTCCCATCATGAAATTCCGCACCATGAAAATGGACACCCCCAAGGACACACCCACCCATCTGCTGGAAAACCCGGAGCAGTATATCACGAAGGTGGGGAAATTTCTGCGGAAGTCATCCCTGGACGAGCTGCCCCAGATCTTTCAGATTTTCACGGGGAAAATGTCTATTATCGGCCCCCGGCCTGCCCTGTGGAATCAGTTTGACCTGATTGCCGAACGGGACAAATACGGGGCCAACGACGTGCGCCCCGGCCTGACGGGCTGGGCGCAGATCAACGGGCGGGACGAGCTGCCCATTGACGTAAAAGCCCGGCTCGACGGGGAATATGTGGAAAAACTGAGCTTCCTCTTTGACTGCAAATGCTTTTTCGGCACCATCGTTTCCGTGCTGAAGCACGACGGCGTGGTGGAAGGCGGCACCGGCCAGCTGGAAAAGGAGAAGAAAGAATGAAGAACATTCTCATCACCGGCGCCGGAAGCTATATCGGGGTTTCTCTGGAAAACTATCTGGGGAAGTGGGCGGAAAATTACCGGGTAGATTCGCTGGATATGCGCGGCACCGATTGGGAGAACCATTCCTTCTGCGGCTATGACGCGGTGTTCCACGTAGCGGGGCTGGTGCATCAGCCGGACAGCAAAAACGACCCGGCTAGCTCTGGCCTGTACGATCAGGTCAACCACATCCTCGCGGTGCGGACTGCCGAAAAAGCCAAGGCCGACGGTGTGGGTCAGTTCCTGTTTATGAGCTCGGAGAGCGTGTACGGCCTGACCGCGCCCATCGGCAAGACGGTCGTCATCACGAAGAACACGCCACTGCATCCTGCGGACAACTACGGCGTCAGCAAAGCCAGAGCGGAAGCGGATTTGCAGGCGTTGGCGGACGACAGCTTCAAGGTCGCAATTCTCCGCCCGCCCATGATCTACGGCAAGGGCTGCAAGGGCAACTATGTGACCATGGCGAAGCTGGCGAAAAAATTGCCGGTTTTTCCTTACGTTTCCAACCAGCGTTCCATGCTGTATATTGAGAATCTGACGGAATTTGTCCGGCTGCTCATTGACGACGAGGCGGCGGGCATATTCTGCCCCCAGAATAACGAATACACCAACACCAGTGACATGGTCAACTGGATCGCCCACGCCAACGGAAAGGGCATCCTGATGGTGAGGGGCTTTACTTGGACGCTGAAGCTGCTGCGGTTTGTCTCGCCTGCGGTGGACAAAGCCTTTGGCAGCCTGTGCTATGATTTTGCGCTGAGCCGGTACAGCCGGGATTACTGCGTGAAAACGCTGGAGCAGTCCATTCTGGAGACGGAGAAAACCTGATTTTTAGGAAGCGAAAGAGGGCGGTTGCTTGAAAAAGAAGCGGGATATCCTGTTTTTATGCCAGTTTTTTTATCCCGAATATATTTCCTCCGCCCAGCTGCCCTATGACACGGTGCTGGCGCTTCGGGACGCCGGATTCTCCGTGGGCGCGCTGTGCGGCTATCCACGGGAATACGCCGAGGGCGGGAAGGTCCCCACGAAGGAGGATGCAAACGGCATCCACATTCACCGCCTGAAATACATCCAGACGGGTCGGGCGGGATTTCTTGGCCGGATCGTCAACTATTTTTCCTTTACGTTTCATGTGCTGCTGCACCTGCCGGAGATCGGCAAATACCGGGCGGTGGTGGTGTACTCCAATCCGCCGATTCTGCCGTGGATTGCTTCTTGGGCAAAATCGCTGTTCGGTACGAAGCTGGTGTTCGTGTCTTACGACCTCTATCCGGAGGTGGCCACGGTGACGAACACCCTCCGGGAAGGCAGCGTGATCTGCAGACTGATGAACCACATCAACAAATGTGTGTTCCGCCGGGCAGACCGGGTCGTGGCGCTGTCGTCGGAGCAGAAGAACTGCATTCTCCGCACCCGGAACGCCGTTGACGAACTTGTGACGGTGATTCCTAACTGGTACCGGGACGAGGGTGGCCTGCGCGACCGGGAGGAAAACCGGTTCCGGGAGTTGACGGCGGGGCGGTTCGTGGTGTCCTATTTCGGCAATATGGGCACCATGCAGGATATGGACACCATTCTGGGCGCCATCCGGGCGCTGCGGGAGGAGAAGGACGTTTTCTTCCTCTTTGCCGGACACGGCAATAAAATGGAGAAGCTGCGGGAGATCATCGCTCAGGAGAGCATTGAAAATGTCCGGATTCACAGCTTCCTTCATGGTCAGGACTTTCAGGACGCGCTGGCTGTGAGCGACTGCGCGCTGATTTCTCTGGAAAAGGGCGCCACGGGGCTTTGCGTCCCCAGCAAGACCTACAGCTATATGATGCAGGGCATCCCCCTGCTCGCCATCATGGACGAGTGCGACATCGTCCGGGACATCCAGTCCGGCGCGGGGCTATGGGTGCGCAACGGCGAAAGCGAGCGATTAGCCAAGGCCATCCGCTTCCTGCGGGACAACCCGGAGAAAGCCCGGGACATGCGCAGAAAATGCCGGGAGCTGTATCTGCAAAAGTACACCACCGAAATTTGCACGGGAAAATATGTATCTCTTTTCCGGGAACTTTTACACCCGGAAACAGGGGAGGAGAATGAATTATGAGTATTTTTGCCAACAAAACGCTGATGATCACCGGCGGTACCGGTTCCTTCGGAAACGCGGTGCTGAACCGCTTCCTGGACACGGATATCCGGGAAATCCGGATTTTCTCACGGGACGAGAAAAAGCAGGACGACATGCGCCATGAGTTTCAGGCGAAAATGCCGGAAGCGGCTGGGAAGATCAAATTCTTCATCGGCGATGTCCGGGATCTCGCTTCCGTGAAGAACGCCATGCACGGCGTAGATTACATCTTTCATGCCGCCGCCCTCAAGCAGGTGCCGTCCTGTGAGTTTTTCCCCATGGAGGCGGTGAAAACCAACGTGTTCGGAACCGATAACGTGCTGACCGCCGCCATTGACGCGGGGGTCAAGGCCGTCATCTGCCTGTCCACGGACAAGGCCGCCTACCCCGTCAACGCCATGGGTACCTCCAAAGCCATGATGGAGAAGGTCATTGTCGCCAAATCCCGGACGGTTTCTCCGGAAAAGACCAAAATCTGCTGCACCCGCTACGGAAACGTCATGTGCTCCCGGGGCAGCGTCATTCCGCTGTGGATCGACCAGATCAAGGCGGGCAACCCCATCACCATCACCGAGCCGAACATGACCCGGTTCATCATGTCTCTGGAGGAAGCGGTGGATTTGGTACTGTTTGCTTTCCAGAACGGCGTCAGCGGGGATATTCTGGTGCAGAAAGCCCCGGCGTGCACCATTGAGACACTGGCAAAAGCCGTCACCGGCCTGTTTGCCCCCGGCCACGAGATCAAGGTCATCGGCATCCGCCACGGCGAAAAGATGTACGAGACGCTGCTGACCAATGAGGAATGTGCCCACGCTATCGATCTGGGCAATTTCTACCGCGTCCCCTGCGACAAGCGGGACTTAAACTACGACAAATATTTCAAGGAGGGCGACACCCAGCGCAACGTCCTCACGGAGTTCAACAGCAACAACACGGAGTTGCTGAACGTGGAGCAGGTGCAGCAGAAGCTGCTGAGCCTGAGCTACATCCGGGAAGAACTGGAAGCCATGAAGAATAAATAACGGAAGGGTGGATGGCATGAACATTCTGATTACCGGCGCGGCCGGATTTGTGGGCAAAAACCTGACGGCGGCGCTGGAGTGCATCCGGGACGGCCGGGACAAGACCCATCCGGGGCTTGGGGTGGGGGAGCTGTACCTCTACGACATCGACTCTGACCCGGCGCTTCTGGAAACGGCCTGCCAGAAGGCGGACTTTGTGTTCAACCTCGCCGGCGTCAACCGCCCCAAGAATCAGGAAGAATTCATGCAGGGAAATTTCGGCTTTGCTTCCACGCTGCTGGACACGCTGAAAAAATACCATAACACCTGCCCCGTGATGCTGTCGTCCTCCATTCAGGCGACCATGGTGGGGCGCTATGCGGGCAGCGAGTACGGCAGGAGCAAAAAAGCGGGGGAGGAGCTGTTCTTCTCCTATGCCGCCGAAACCGGGGCAAAAGTGCTGGTGTACCGCTTCCCCAACCTGTTCGGAAAATGGTGCCGTCCCAACTACAATTCCGCCGTGGCCACCTTCTGCCACAACTATGCCCACGACCTGCCCATCACGGTGAACGACCCCGGCGTGGAGCTGGAGTTGCTGTACATCGACGATCTGGTGGACGAGATGATCGCGGCGCTGGAGGGCAGAGAGCATCACTGCGAATTTGAGGGCGTGGACACGGTTCTGACGGCGTCCGGGCGCTACTGCGCCGCGCCTGTCACCCACCGGGCGACGCTGGGGCAGATCGTAGCGCTGTTGGACAGCTTCAAGGCGCAGCCCCAGACCCTGCTGATGCCGGAAATTCCGGCAGGCAGCTTCGCGAAAAAGCTGTATTCTACGTATTTATCCTATCTGCCCAGGGAAAAGGCGGCGTTCCCCCTGAAAATGAACGTTGACGCCCGGGGCAGCTTCACGGAGCTGCTGAAAACGGCGAACTGCGGCCAGTTCAGCGTGAACGTCAGCCGTCCCGGCGTGACCAAGGGACAGCACTGGCACAACACCAAGTGGGAATTTTTCATCGTAGTATCCGGTCACGGCCTGATCCAGCAGCGGAAGGTCGGCACCGGGGAAGTGCTGAATTTTGAAGTTTCCGGAGAGAAAATCGAAGCCGTCCACATGCTGCCGGGCTATACCCACAACATTATCAACCTGAGCGAAACGGACGATCTTGTGACGCTCATGTGGGCAAACGAGTGCTTTGACCCGAAAAAGCCGGATACATTCTTTGAGGTGGTTTGACATGGAAATGAAGCTGGACTATTCCGACGTGGCGTTCCGCAATGACGGAAAATTAAAGCTGCTCATCATCGTAGGCACCCGCCCGGAGATCATCCGTCTGGCGGCGGTCATCAACAAGTGCCGCAAATATTTTGACTGCATTCTCGCCCACACGGGGCAGAATTACGACTACAATCTGAACGGAATTTTCTTCCGGGACTTGGGACTTGCCGACCCGGATGTGTATATGAACGCGGTGGGGGACGATTTGGGCGCCACCGTGGGCAACATCATCAACTGCTCCTACAAGCTGATGACGGCCATTCAGCCGGACGCCATGCTGATTCTGGGAGACACCAATTCCTGCCTGTCCGCCATTGCGGCCAAGCGGCTGCATATTCCCATTTTCCACATGGAGGCGGGAAACCGCTGCAAGGATGAGTGCCTGCCGGAGGAGACCAACCGCCGGATTGTGGACATCATCTCCGACGTGAATCTGGCCTATTCCGAACACGCGAGACGATACCTCCATGAGTGCGGTCTGCCCAAGGAGCGCACCTACGTTACCGGCTCCCCCATGGCGGAGGTGCTCCACGCCAACTTAAACGCCATCGAGGCTTCCGACATCCACCAGCGGCTGGGACTGACCAAGGGAGAGTACATTCTGCTGTCTGCCCACCGGGAGGAAAACATCGACACGGAAAAGAATTTCCTGTCCCTGTTCCGCGCCGTCAACGCCATGGCAGAAAAGTACGACATGCCCATTCTGTATTCCTGCCATCCCCGCTCTAAGAAGCGGCTGGAGGCAACGGGCTTCATTCTGGACAGCCGGGTGATTCAGCACGAGCCGCTGGGCTTCCACGATTACAACTGCCTGCAAATGAACGCCTTCGCGGTGGTGTCCGATTCCGGGACGCTGCCGGAGGAATCCAGCTTCTTCACCTCCGTGGGACATCCGTTCCCGGCGGTGTGCATCCGCACGTCCACGGAGCGCCCGGAAGCGCTGGACAAGGGCTGCTTCATTCTGGCGGGCATTGACGAAAAGAATCTTCTGCAAGCGGTGGACACCGCCGTTCAGATGAACCGGGACGGCGATCTGGGGATTCCCGTGCCGGACTATGTGGAGGAAAACGTATCCACCAAGGTGGTCAAGATCATCCAGTCCTACACCGGCGTGGTGGACAAAATGGTCTGGAGAAAGTCGTAAGAAGCCAGACGCCGACAAATTGCGCTGTTTTTTCTGGATATGATGAAACAGCCGGAAAATTTCACAACATCGGGAGGCGAGACGCATGAAATACCTGTTCATCAACTCCGTTGCCGGCTTTGGCAGCACGGGGCGCATCGCGGCGGAGCAGTGCCGTGGGCTGATGGCGCAGGGGCATGAGTGCGTGCTCGCCTTTGGCCGTGAAGAGGCAAATTGCAGCGATATTCCCACGGTGCGCATCGGTACGCCCATGGACTATAGGCTCCACGGGGCGGAAAGCCGTCTGCTGGACGATTCCGGCTTCGGCTCCCGGCGGGCGACCCGGCGGTTTCTGGATTGGGTCAGGGAATACGACCCGGACGTGATCTGGCTGCACAATGTTCACGGCTATTACATTCACTTGGGAGAGCTGTTTGCTTACCTGCGCGGCTGCGGGAAGACCATTTTCTGGACGCTTCACGACTGCTGGAGCTTCACGGGTCACTGCGCCTATTTTGACTATGTGGGCTGTGACCGCTGGAAAACCGGCTGCCACGACTGCCCACAGAAACGCGCTTATCCTGCAAGCATTCTTTTGGACAACAGCCGGAAAAATTACGAAAAAAAGCGGGAACTGTTTACGGGCATTCCCAATGTGACCCTCATCGTCCCCTCCCACTGGCTGGAAAGCCGGGTAAAGGAGAGCTTTCTGAGGGACTACCCGGTGAAGGTAGTATACAACACGGTGAACCGGGAAATCTTCAAGCCCACCCCCGGCAATTTCCGGGAAAAGTACGGTCTGGAAAATAAAATCATCCTGCTGGGCGTTGCCAGCGTCTGGGACGAGCGCAAGGGACTGCGGGACTTTCTGGCGCTTCATGACCTGTTGGACGAAGAATATGCCATCGTGCTGATCGGTCTGAGCGCAAAGCAGATTCAATCCCTCCCGGCGGGAATTCTGGGGCTGCCCCGTACCAACAGTGTTCAGGAGCTGGCGGAAGCCTATACAGCCGCCGACGTATTTCTGAACCCCAGCACGGAGGAGACCTTCGGCATGACCGTGCTGGAAGCCCGGTGCTGCGGCACGGAGGCCGTGGTTTATCAGGGGACTGCCTGCGAGGAGGTCGTCAGCCAGTTCGGGGGCGTCGCCGTACCAAGGGGCGCGGCGCATCTGCTGGAAGCCGTGGAACAGATCACAAAGGAGAATCGCAAATGACCCATTATCCCTTCCCGGACAGCCGTGGGACAAAAATTGCCTTCGCCGCGTTTTTCACGGCCATGCTTTTTCTGGCGCGGGACAGTTTGTTCACCACGGCGGTAATCGGTTTTGAGAAGGCGCAGTTTCTCATGCTGGGCGTGATCTGCCTGCTGGGTGTCGCGTTTCTGATTGTCAACCGGCGGTATTTGACCCAAATTCTGAAAGACCGGCGTATGATTGTCGTCGTGGTTTCGGCGGCAGTGTGTCTGCTGCCCATGCTGGTAAAGCGGGACTGGCAGCTGATGTATTTCAGCGTTCTGCTGTGTCTGCTGACGGCGGTGCTTTTGTCTTATTTCCTTACGTTGCGGGATGCGGCCAAGTATTATGTGGTGATTATGTCCGTTCTGGGGGCGTATTCCGTGCTGGCGGCGTACATTCTGCGCATCGGCGTGGATAGGGGCGCTTACGCGGTGCCGGTGTTCCAGAATTCCATGGGCTTTGAATTTCACAATTTCTTTCTGTCCATTGTCCCGGATACGTATGTCAAAAACCGGAATTTCGGTATTTTCCGGGAGCCGGGGGTTTATCAGTTTTTCCTGATCACGGCGCTGTATCTGAACAATTACGAGGTCGAGTGGAAAAAGACGTGGCAGCTGTGGCTGGTCAACGGCATTCTGGCCGCGACGATGGTGTCCACGTTTGCCACCGGCGGCGTCGCGGAAATGGGACTGCTGGCGATCGTGCTGTTTTTTGACAAGAAATGGTATCGGGACAAGCGGGTATGCGCCGCGGCGGTCGGGCTGATTTTGTGCGTCGCCGTGATAGCGGGCGTTTCCATTGCCCGGAAAAACGTCCTCTACTGGGAAGTTTACGACATGGCCATCGGCAAATTTGTCAATGGGCAGGATTCCTCGGTGGAGAGAATGGACGCTGTTGTGACGGACATTTCCATTTTCCTGCACCATCCCATCTTCGGTGCGAAGATAGCGGAGGTGCTGTATGCCACCGCCAACAATACCACGTCCACCCTCATTCTTTTCTCCGCCTTCGGCATTCCGGCGGCGCTGCTCCACATTGCCTGCTGGGTCGCGCTGGTGTGGCGGAAGGAGCGGAAGATATGGGTGAATCTGGCGCTGGTGGTCATTCTGTTCATGTCCTTTAACACACAGAATCTGATTGCGGACGTGTTTTTATGGATGTTCCCGGTCATGGCGCTGGTGGAACGGCTTATGAAAAGGGGGTAACCATATGGAACGGGAACTGCTGAGAAAGGTTCAGCTGACCCAGCTGGAAATTGCAAAGGAGATCCGCCGGGTGTGCGAGGAAAACGACATTCCCTATTTTCTCACCTGCGGCACCCTTCTGGGCGCGGTGCGCCATCAGGGATTCATTCCGTGGGACGACGATATGGACGTGGGAATGCTGCGGGAGAATTATGAGAAATTCTGCCACATCGCCCCGGAGAAACTGAAACCGGAATATTACTGGCAGAGCTGGTACACAGACCCCAACTACGCCCTGCCCTTCGGCAAGGTGCGCAAGCGCGGCACGCTGTACTTGGAGGCCAAGTCCCACAGATTAGAAGAAAACGGCTTCTATGTGGACATTTTCCCCTACGACGCCGTGTCCCTGGATGAAGGAGAACGGCAGGAAACGGCGGGGCGTTTGCTGAAAATCTACCGGACAAAGCTGATGAAATCCTATTATCAGCCTTGGCGGGAGAATGAGAAAATCCTCTGGAAAAAGCGGATCGGGTACCTATACTATCAGGCGCGGGCGCTGTTTGCCGATCAGGAAAGCCTCGCAAAAGCGTATGACGCGCTTGCGACGGCGCTGCCGGAAAACGGCTATGTCTGCGAGCAGAGCGCCATGACGAAGCCGGACGCCTACGAGAAAGCGTGGTGTCAGGCGCTGACGGACGTGACCTTTGAGGGAGAAACCTTCAAAGCGCCGGCGGAATACGACAAGTTCCTGACCACGCTGTACGGAGACTACATGCAGCTCCCGCCGGAAAATGAGCGGGAAAACCGCCATCAGATCATGCAGATCGATTTCGGCGATTGCCATTGAGAGGTTACAACGGTATGAAACGAGTGCTGTTCCTGACGAACTACGCTTCCCCCTACCGGGTTCATTTTTACGATGAGCTGGCAAAAAGCATGGACGTGACGGTGCTGTTCACCGACCGGGTGGAAGACCAGAAGAACCGCAGTGCCGACTGGTTCGTTCCCGGGGGCGGCGCTTACCGCCCGGTGCAGCTGAAGCGGTGCGTTGCCCATTTTCTGGACGAAAATCTGTGTCTGGACGTGACCGAATGGCTGAAAAAGCCCTACGATGCCATCGTAATATGTGGCTATTCCTCGCCCACGGCGATTCTTGCGATGCGGTGGCTGCGCAGAAGAAAAATTCCCTTCTACATGGAAGTGGACGGCGGCCTGATCCGGCAGGAGCGGAAGATAAAGTATCTGTTCAAGAAGTCGCTGGTGCGCAAGGCGGATCAGTGGCTCAGTTCGGGACGGTACACCACGGAATTTCTTGTCCACTACGGGGCGGAGGAAAGCCGCATTCATTTTTATCCCTTCTCCTCCGTGTTTGAGAAGGATATCCTCCCTGCCGTTCCCTCCGCCGATGAAAAGCAGGCGCTGAAAGAGAAACTGGGCGTCCCGGAAAAGCGGATGGTACTGGCCATCGGCCAGTTCATCCGGAGAAAGGGCTTCGACATCCTGATGCACGCCGCCTGTTCGCTTGACAAGGACGTGGGGATTTACATTGTCGGCGGCGAGCCGACGGAGGACTATTTGCAGATGCGCGCGTCTCTGGGGCTGGATAACGTCCATTTTGTGGGCTTCCAGAAAAAGGAAGCTCTCAGCCGGTATTACAGAGCTGCGGACTTGTTCGTCCTGCCCACCCGGGAGGACATCTGGGGACTGGTCATCAACGAGGCCATGGCCTACGGCCTGCCCGTCATCACCACCGACCGGTGCGTTGCCGGTCTGGAACTGGTGGAGGAGGGCGTCAACGGGAGTATCGTGCCTGTGGGGGACGATGCTGCCCTTGCCGGAAAGATGAAGGAAATCCTGTCCTCGGACTTGGAGAAAATGGGGACGGCTTCTCTGGAAAAAATCCGCGCCTATACCATTGAAAACATGGCGAAAGCCCACGTTGCAATTTTTGAAAAAGATGGGGGTTAACCCATGCACATCATTTACGCTGTGACGACCTGCTCCGACCGGGTGTACCGTCAGCTGTTCGCGGACGCCCCCCGGAAGCCCGCCTTTCAGTCCCAGAAATATCACCGCCTGCTCATTGAAGGGCTTGCCGCCGGGGCAAAGGTGGACGTGGTGGCAAACCCGCCGGTGAACCGGGAGGTTCTGAAAAAGTCCTTTGTCCGTCTGCCCCGGGAGACCGAGGGCGGCGCGTGCTACCGCTATATTCCCGCCGTCCGGAATCCCATTGTCAAGGCTGTATTTGTGGGCGTGGGAACCTTTTTCCGCACTGCGCGCCTTGCGGGGAAGGATTCGGCGGTGGTGGTGGACTGCCTGAACAGGACAACGGCGCTGGCCGGTCTGCTGGCGGCGAAGCTGCGGGGAAGACGGTGCGTGGGCATTGTGACGGACTTGCCGGACATGCTGGGGGGCAGCGCCTTTTCCAAGAAGCTTTCCAATTTTGTCATCCGTCACTGCACAGACTATGTGCTGCTGACCCAGGCCATGAACGACTATCTGAATCCGAAGGGCAAGCCTCATGTGATTCTGGAGGGGCACAGTGACATCGCTATGGAGCGGCAGGAGCCGTCTCTGGCGCGAAAGACCAGCCCGCGGGTGTGTATGTACGCCGGGGGCGTCAGCAAGCAATATGGGCTTGAAAATCTGGTGAAGGGCTTCCGGAAGGCAGATCTGCCGGACGCCCGGCTGGAAATTTATGGCCCCGGGGATTATGTGCAAGAGCTTTCCCAGATCGCCGCGGAGGATTCCCGGATTTTCTACGGCGGGATGCTGCTGAACGCGGAAATCGTGGAGCGGGAGATGGCGGCGACGCTGCTGGTCAACCCCCGGCCAACGGGCGAGGAATATGTGAAATATTCCTTCCCCTCCAAGACCATGGAGTATATGTCCACGGGAACCCCGGTGCTGACCACGGTTCTGCCGGGAATGCCCAAGGAATATCACCCCTACGTGTACCTGTTGGAGGAGGAAACCGCTGACGCCATTGCGGAGAAGCTGGGGCAGATTTTTGCCCAGCCCGCTGAAGCCCTGTTTGAAAAGGGCATGGCCGCCCGGGAATTTATTTTGAAAGAAAAGAACAACGTAAAACAGGCCGGGAAAATTCTGGCCATGCTTGAAAGGGACGGGGTACAATGAAGCTGCTGTGGCTGTGCAATATGGTGCCCGGAAAGGTGAAAGAAGCCGTCAGCGGCGGCTCCACCGGCGGCGGACTGTGGGTCGACAGCGTGCTGGAAGGGCTGCTGGGACGGGAAGACCTGAATATCCGCATTCTCTGCCCCGGCGACGGCGGCGAGGGGAAGGTGAATGCGCGCTGCTCCTACGCTTTCTTTTCCGAGGGGCTGCCCTATGTGTACCTGACGGAGCTGGAAACGCAGTTCCGGGGGGAGCTGGATACCTTCCAGCCGGACGTGATCCACGTCTGGGGGACGGAGTACGGCCACACCCTTGCCATGGTTAACGCTGCGGAAAAGGTGGGGCGGCTGGACAGTCTGGTGGTCAGCATTCAGGGACTTTGCTCGGTTTATGCCGGGCATTATGCCGAGGGTGTTCCGGAGTCGGTTCAGCGGGGCAGCACCTTCCGTGATGTTGTCCGGCGGGACAATATCGTGAAACAGCGGGAAAAGTTCGTGCTTCGGGGGCTTCTGGAAGAAAAAGCCCTGCAAAAGGCGCGCCATATTATCGGCAGAACGGACTGGGACTTGGCCTGCGTCCGACGGATCAATCCGGAAGCAAAGTACCATTTCTGCAACGAGACATTGCGCCAGCCATTTTATCAGGGGACTTGGCGCTACGAGAGCTGCCGGAAACACCGGATTTTCGCTTCCAGCTGCGCCTATCCCGTGAAGGGCTTTCACTATCTGCTGGAAGCCTTTGGCCAGATTGTCAAGACCTACCCGGATGCCACGCTGGCGGTGCCGGGAAAGAGCTTCCTGACGGTGAGCAGGCTGCGCAGAACCAATTACCAGAAATATCTGGCAGATCTGGCGGAGCAGTACGGCGTGGAGGATAAGATCGAATTTCTGGGCAGTCTCAGCGGGGAGGAAATGAAGCAGGCGTTCCTTGACGCGAACGTGTTCGTGCTGCCATCCACCATTGAGAATTCCCCCAATTCTCTGGGGGAGGCCATGCTGCTGGGCGTGCCCTGTGTGGCGGCGGACGTGGGCGGCGTCACGACCATGATGCGCCACAGGTTGGAAGGAGAGGTCTACCCCTCCACCGCGCCCTATATGCTGGCGTTTTATGTGGAGAACATTTTTGCACAGGGCGAGGCGGCCGAAGCCGTGGGTGCGGCGGCGCGCGCCCACGCCGGTGTGACCCACGACCCGGAAAAGAATCTGGCGGATTTGCTGGAAATTTACGAAAGACTTGCCAAAAACAGCGCCGAAGGGTGAGAAAGGAAGGAGTGCGGCATGAATCAGAGCCCGCGAATCAGTGTCATTGTTCCGGTGTACAATGTGGAGCAGTACCTTTCCCGGTGCGTGGAATCCATTCTGGCGCAGACCTATGAGAATCTGGAGATCCTTCTGGTGGACGACGGCACGAAGGACAACAGCGGCGCCATCTGCGACGCCTACGCCCGGCAGGACGCCAGAGTCAAGGCGATTCACAAGAAAAACGGCGGCCTGAGCAGCGCCCGGAACGCCGGAATTGACGCGGCGACGGGGGAATACCTTTCCTTCGTGGACAGCGACGACTGGATCGAGCCGGATATGTACGAGAAAATGATGGCGCTGATGGAAAAATACGGCGTTCGTCTGGTCTGCGCGGGGCGCTGGGACGTCAGCAGCGAGACCGGGGAGAAGACGCTGGGGCTGTGCCCGCCAAAAGAGGAGGTCATTTCCGGGGAAGAGCTGGTGCGCCGGATTTTCCATTGGGAGAACATCGACTCCGCCGCATGGGACAAGCTGTACCATAGAAGCCTTTTTGCGTCTGCCCGCTATCCCCTTGGGGTGATCTGCGAGGACGTTCCTACCACCTACCGCATTGCGCTGGATGCCGGACAGGCGGCTATGCTGCCCTGCCCCGTTTACAATTATTATCACCGGCCGGGGAGCATCACCTCGTCCTCGGTTTCGGAGAAAACCTTCCACTTTTCCAGGCATACGGCAGAAGTCTACCCGTTTATCCGGGACAATTATCCGGAAATTGCGGACGCGGCGCGGTATCTGCGGGTGCGTTCCCTCGCCTACAATCTGCTGACGCTGGATTTGGCGGACAAGGATACCCGGCAGAAATTTGCAGAGGAATACCGCCTGTCCCGGAAGGCGCTTTGCAGGCATATTTCCTTTTTGCTGACCAGCCCGCTGTTTGGCAGGCAGGAGCGGGTGACAGATTTGCTGCTGGCCGCCGGGCTGTACCGCCCCATGCGGGGGCTTTACCACGGGGTGCGCCCTGGGAAAACGGATACAAAAAGCGCGGAGTGAACTATGAATCGACGAAACCGGGTTGCTTTTTTTAACATTCTGAGCACCGTTCTGCTCAGAGGCATTTCCATATTCACAGCGCCCCTGTTTACCCGTCTGCTGGGAACCAGCGGTTACGGCGTTACCCAAATTTACAACACATGGGTGGCTGTGATCGCCATTGTGTTCACGCTGCAAACCCAGGGGACGCTGGTCAACGCCCGGGTGGAGTACCCGGAGGGAGACCAGCTGCGCTACCAGTCCTCGGCCATGAGCCTGTCCACGCTGGTGTATCTGATTTTCAGCGCACTGGTGCTGTGCTTTATCGGCCCCATTTCCGGGGCGCTGAAGCTGAGCTGGTTTTTGATCGTGCTGATGCTCATTCAGGGCTTCGGCACCTTCTGCGTCAACTTCCTGAACACCAAATTCGTCTACGAATTCAAGGCAGGGCGGAACATGGTCATGTCCCTTGTGGTGACGCTGACCACCCTGATCCTCTCCATTGTGCTGATTCTGCTGCTGCCCAAGCAGATCAACTACTTAGGCCGCATTTCCGCTATCGCCGTGACCTACGGCGTGCTGGGCATTCCGGTTTGCATCTGGATTCTGGCGAAGGGGAAGACCTTTTACAACAAAGAATATTGGAAATTCTGCATTGTTCTTGCCATTCCGACGGTATTTTATAATCTTTCCGACCTGATTCTGGGGCAGAGCGACAAGGTGATGCTCCAGCAGATGATGGACGAGGCCACGGTGGGCTGCTACGGCGCGGCGCTGAATTTCGGCGGCATCATGTTCACTCTGTTCACCGCCCTGAACAATTCATGGTGCCCCTTTTTCTTCGAGGACATGAAGCAGGGCAACCGGGAGAATCTGCGGGAAAAGGCGGGGAATTTTCTGGAGCTGTTCACGGTGCTTTCCGTGGGCTTCGTGCTGCTGGCCAGCGAAGTGTACCGCTATGTCTATGTTTCCCGGGATTTCTGGGGAAGCACCATGCTCATTCCCATTTTTGTGTCCAGCTACTACACCAATTTCCTGTGTACCTTCCCGGTGAATTTCGAGTATTACCACAAAAAGACCAAGGTCGTCTCGATCATCACTATTGTGTCGTCGCTGATAAATGTGGGGCTGAATTATCTGCTGATCCTGCGCATCGGCATGGCCGGCGCGGCGGTGGCGACGCTGATTTCCCACAGTTTGCAGCTGATGCTGCACTATCTGTACGTCCGTTTCGCTCTGGGCGGGAAAGAGTATCCCTTCCCGCTGAAAATGTGGGTCGGGTACGCGGCGGTGTTCGCCGCTGTGGCCGTGGCATCCGTGGCGGCGGATGGACTGTGGCTGGTGCGCTGGGGACTGGGCGCGGCCGTTGGCCTATGGGAGCTTTTGCGGATCAGAAAGCGGAAAGTATTGATCTGAGAATGAAATATGGAAAGGCCGGGCTGGCTGCCCGGCCTTTTTTCGCGCTTGTGGTTGAAATAGGACGTGGAATGGTGTATAATACATTCGACATTGTATCCGAAAAGAGGGAATGGAATGAAAAAAGTGCTGTTCGTGGCAACGGTGGTCAAAACCCACATTATGGAATTCCATATCCCCTATCTGAAAATGTTTCAGGACATGGGCTGGGAGACAGCAGTGGCGGCGCGGAACGACTATGAAGACCCCGCCGACTGCAAGATTCCATTCTGCGATACTTACTATGACATTCCCTTTGAACGTCTCCCGTGGAAGGCGGCCAACATCAAAGCCTACCGGGAGCTGAAAGCCATTATCGACCGGGAGCATTTCGACATCATTCACTGCCATACCCCCGTGGGCGCCATGATCGCCCGTCTGGCGGCGCGGGACGCCCGGAAGCGGGGAACCAAGGTGATTTACACCGCCCACGGCTTCCACTTTTTCAAGGGTGCGCCCGTGAAAAACTGGCTGATGTTCTACCCGGCGGAATGGCTGCTTGCACCGCTGACGGATGTTCTCGTGACCATCAACAAAGAGGACTACGCGTTGGCAAAGAGAAAAATCCACGCGAAGCGCATTGAATACGTCCCCGGCGTGGGGGTGGATACAGCGAAATTCCACGTCGGCACCGTAGACCGGGCGGAAAAGCGCCGGGAGCTGGGACTGACCGAGCAGGATTTCCTGATCCTCACCGTGGCGGAAATGACGAAAAACAAGAACCATTCTACGGTGCTCAAGGCGCTGACGCTGCTGAAAAACGAGCCGGGCTATGAAAGCATGCACTATCTCATCTGCGGCCGGGGAGAGCAGCGGGACGCGCTGGAAGCCGAAGCGCGGCAGCTGGGCATCTGGGAGCATGTCCACTTCCTTGGCTATCGCCATGATGTGCCGGAACTGTGCCGGTGCAGCGACATATTCGCGTTTATGTCCTTCCGGGAAGGAATGCCGGTGGCGCTGATGGAGGCCATGAGCTGCGGCCTGCCTGCGGTCTGCTCGAAGATCCGGGGCAACACGGATTTGATCGAGCACGGCGTTGACGGCCTTTTTGCGGAGAACACGCCCGAGGGCGTGGCGTCGGCCATCCTGAAGCTGTACCATGACCCGGTGCTGCGGGAACAGCTGGGACGCGCTGCGTCGCAGACGGTTTCCCGGTTCGACGCGAAAGCGGTACAGCAGAAAGTGAAGGAAATTTACCTGTCCCTGTAAGGAGAAACAGGTGGAAGGACACAGAATGACAAACGAAATTGCCGGCAGAGCCGGGAAAACGGAGCGGGTTCTCTATCTGGACTGCCTGCGTATCCTTTCCATTGCCGCTATGATGCTGCTCCATATTTCCGCGCAGAATTGGAGCAGTCTGGATTTGCACGACCCGGCATGGATGCTGTTCGACATCCTGAATGGAGCGACGCGGTGGTGCGTTCCGGTTTTCCTGATGATAAGCGGTGTACTGTTTTTGAATCCTCTCCGACCCATCAGCACGAAGAAACTGCTGTTGCATAATGTGCTGAGAGTTGTTACGGCTTTCCTTTTCTGGGCCTGCGTCTATGGCTTCTGGAATTTCCGGAATGGAGAACCGGCCAAGGAAGCGTTCCTTTCTATTTTTTCCGGCCATTACCACATGTGGTTCCTGTTCCTGATCGTTGGGCTGTACTTTGTGTCGCCGCTTTTAAGGTGTGTTGTTGGGAATGCGCAGGTATTAAAGTATTATTTGTTGTGTTTTGCCGCGCTTGATTTTGCCATTCCATGGCTGATGGATTGCCTGCTTCTCGTACGGATTCCCCATACGGTTGATGCTCTGACGGCTATCCGGCTTGCGTATGACCGCTTGATTGGTTATCTGCCGTCGGAAAACGTGTTTTACTTTGTGCTGGGAAGTTACCTCGCATCCAAAGAAATACCGAAGAAAAATCGCGTGATGCTGTACATAGCGGGAGTAATTGGGTATATTGGAACGGTCTTATTGACACGGAGGCAATCGCTCTTAAACGCATTTCTGGATTTAACGTTTCTCAGGAACGGTTCTGTGAACGTTTTCCTGATGTCCGCGGCTGTATTTGTGTTTGGCAAGTACGGGATGTCCAGACGGAATCCGGGGGAGGGACTGCGCAGGGCTGTGGTTTATGTGTCGCAGTGCTGCTTCGGAATGTATTTGGTTCACGCGTTGATTATCGAGGCGCTGAATGAGAAATTTGGACTGAATACGCTGACATTCCAGCCGCTGATCGCAGCGCTTCTGATATTGGCGATCACCTTTATCGGTTCGTTCATTATCTCTGCGATATTGAACCGCATACCAATCTTGAAAAAATATATTGTGTAAGAAAACGCTGCCTTGAAGGAGGGAAAAGCAAATGGCCGGAACGCTGATCATATCGCTGGATTTTGAGCTGTTTTGGGGAATGCTGGACGTGTGTCCGCTGGAGAAGTATCAGGATCACGTTCTGGGCGGCAGAAAGGCGATTCCCGGGCTGCTGGCGCTGTTTCAGAAATACGGCATCCATGCCACGTGGGCGACGGTGGGATATCTGTTCGCCAGGAGCGCACAGGAAGCGGCCTCGTTTTTCCCGGAGGAAGGTCTGCGGCCTGCTTACGATGACCCGGCGCTGAATTCCTATGCCGAGTTCTCCAAAATCGGAGAAACGGAAGCGGACGCGCCCTGCTTTTTTGCCCCGTCTCTGATTGATCTGGTCGCAGGAACGCCGGGGCAGGAGATCGGCAGCCACACTTTTTCCCATTACTACTGCAAGGAAAAGGGGCAGACGGCGGAGCAGTTCGCGGCGGATATGACCGCTGCGAAGGCCATTGCCGCGAAATACGGCTACACCCTGACCTCTGCGGTGTTGCCCCGGAACCAGTGCGACCCGGCATACATCCGGGTGCTGCGGGACTTGGGCTTCACCGCCTACCGGGGAATGGAAGACAACTGGGTGGAAGATAAAGTCCACGTCCATTTTCCCCTGCGGGTACTGCGGCTGACGGACACCTATTTCCCCATCACCGGGTACGGCAGCTACACGCCAAAGCAGGAAGACGGCATCTGGAACCTGCGGGGGACCCAGATGTTCCGGCCGATTTTCAGGCCGCTTCATTTCATGGAGGGCTTAAAGGTCCACAGAATCAAACGCCAGATGCTCCACGCGGCGAAAAACGGCCTGACCTTCCATCTGTGGTGGCACCCCCACAACGTCGGCGTCCGCACGGCGGAACACATGGCGCAGCTGGAAGAAATCTTCCGCTATTACGCCGAACTGAAAGAAAAATACGGCATGGAAAGCCTGAATATGCGGGAAGCAGCGGGAAAATAAAAGAAAATGCTTATCGACTTAACGCAGCAAGCCACAATATCATGAGAAAGTCCGGTTTA